>Garth_p2__coassemble_539_pt1 | contig 129310 bp, 118 predicted proteins | sample Garth_p2__metabat2_low_PE_037 | metagenome-assembled genome bin Garth_p2
ATTTTGATACAGAAATAGAGTGCCATGATATTTCTTTTCAACAGATACTTAAAGCAGCAGAACTGACTGTGGTAGATGAATATTTTAGGCTTGTGGATAAAATTTATGCGTATATGGAGTTGATACGTGAGTTTGAAGGAGATAAGCTGTTTATTTTTGTTAATTTGAGTAGTTATATTGGAAAGGAACAATTGCAAGAATTTGTAAATACTGTGATTGGGCATTCTTTTCGAGTGTTATTAATTGATAGTCACGATTTTGAAAGACTTGAGAAAGAAAATCGTTTGATTGTTGATTGTGATCTATGTGAGTTTTAGATAGACCCTATAGAGTTCACAACGATAGCAGGTCGTTTTCTCAAATTTGAGGTTTGAGAGTAGTGTAAATTTATAGGGTAATGAAACGATACTGCCATCCCTTATGGGTATGTAACAGTTTGAGAGTAGTGTAAATTTATAGGGTAATGAAACGCTCATTATGATGCAAGCCGCCGAGGAATAGTTTGAGAGTAGTGTAAATTTATAGGGTAATGAAACAGATCATACTTTCCGGCGTTTTCTTTGCCGTTTGAGAGTAGTGTAAATTTATAGGGTAATGAAACTTCCAGGAGTAGAAACATGAAAACAATTTAGTTTGAGAGTAGTGTAAATTTATAGGGTAATGAAACGAAGAACATTTTAATACTTCCCTTGAGATTGTTTGAGAGTAGTGTAAATTTATAGGGTAATGAAACCCACTTGGAAAATGAAGAACTCTGGAAGAAGTTTGAGAGTAGTGTAAATTTATAGGGTAATGAAACACGAGGTGATTAACGGTGGCAACCGAGACGTTTGAGAGTAGTGTAAATTTATAGGGTAATGAAACGTTTAGATTGTCAACGGTAAACTAAACAATTGTTTGGTTTGCGAATACTTAGAAGAATTTTATAATACGAAACGAATCCATAGTAACTGTGATTATATGTCACCAAATGATTATGAAGAGCTGTATCGTAGGCTTCAGCAAGACGAGTTGCAACTTGTAGGCTGAGATGAGGAAAACCTCATTTTAACTTATACTAAATCTTGACATAGAATCATTACATGAGAATCTGGATGTGATTGGAGAACGGGCATTTTTCGGATGTAGTTCTATGGACTTTCTGATTATTCCGGATAGTGTAAAACAGATTGGAACAGATGCGTTTGCGAATATGAATAAGCAATTCATTATTCAATGTTCTTTTGGTTCTTACGCGGAGGAATATGCTAGAAAAAATAAAATTAAATATCAGTTGGTGTGAAATGTCGCCTGACAGGTGATGGGTAACTTTATGTTTTCTGATATGATGTTGTAAAAGATACGAGGTGGGAATATGGGATTTTTTGATGCATTGTTTGGAAATAAAAATCAAATTCCGACGGTTACATCGATATTGCCGGATGCTGCAAGACAGGAGATTATTTCCGGCAGACTTCCAATATTAAATACGGACAAACTGTTTTTAAAAAAAGGGGAACGGATTCATTACATAGATAAGGCAGTAAATATAGAAGAGAAAAAAGTGAAAGAATACCGTCATACCGGTCATAGCTTTCCGGGGCTATTTGAAGGAAGCCGCTGGAATTACGGGAGGGGAAAGGCGGTAGAACATATCGAAGTTGTACAGCATCGAGGAATCTTATATGTAACAAATCAAAGAATTGTATTTCAGGCAAAGGAATGGGGATTTGATAAAACGTATCGCTATTTAAGTGCAATTACTCCGTACAGTAATGCCTGCGAGATGCAATTTGGAAATAAATCGTATTGTTTGATTGTAGCAGATGGAAGTGTATTAAATCATGTATTGAAATTAATTCAGCAGAGGAGGCAGATACCATAATGGAGGGTCAGTTAAAAAATAGGACAATTCTTACTTCTGAAAGTGGAAATAAATATGAAATAGTCAGTCTTCTTGGAGCCGGTGGGCAGGGAGAAGTTTATGATGTAAAATGCGGAAATCATCATTATGCTTTAAAGTGGTATTTTAAGGGAAGTGCAACAGAAAGACAGAAAAAAATTTTGGAAACGATTATTGCAAAAGGTTCACCGGATTCCTCTTTTTTGTGGCCGATGGAATTGATTGTTCCTTCACATGGAAATTTATACGGATATATTATGCCTCTTCGGCCAAAGAATTATAAAAGTATTGTGGATCTGATGAAGAAACGGGTAAATCCTTCGTTTTATACTCTCTGCAGAACAGCGTTTAATTTGACCAGAGGATACCAGAAGCTACATGCAATGGGAGCAAAGTACCAGGATATATCGTTTGGTAATCTGTTCTTTAATCCTGATAATGGCGATGTGCTGATTTGCGATAATGATAACGTATCTTTTGATAATAGTAAACCGGGAGGAATTCTTGGTACACCGGGATTTATGGCTCCGGAAATTGTACGGGGAGAAAAAAGACCTTCAAAAGATACGGATCGCTATTCTCTGGCAGTGTTACTATTCTATCTTTTTATGGTGAATCATCCGCTGGAGGGGAAATTGGAAGCAAGTATTAAATGTATGGATATGGCAGCAAGAATCAAGCTCTATGGAACAAATCCGGTATTTATTTTTGATCCTGATAATAAAACAAACAGACCGATAAAAGGAATTCATGATAACGCAAATATTTACTGGCCATTATACCCGAAACAACTTCGTCAAATGTTTATTAAATCATTTACAGTCGGTTTAACAGAACCAAGCAAGCGTGTTACAGAACCAGAGTGGATGACGTTGTTTTCTAATATGATGAGCGGAATCATTCAGTGCTCCTGCAGAGCACAAGTCTTTTATGACGAGGAACTGGAAGCAAAAGGTGTTTCACATACTTGCTGGAATTGCGGGAAAATAATAGAGATTCCGAAGAAAATTGTGATTGGCAAGAATCAGGTGCTGTTAAACGAGAATACAAAATTACTGCATCATCATGTTTATGGTGATTTTAATATGGATACAGTAGTTGGTTCCATTGTGCAGAATCCTAAGAAGCCGGCATTGTGGGGAATTCGAAATGAGGATAATGTAAACTGGACTTATCAGAAAGCAGATGGCACACAGATACCAGTAGAGCCAGGAAGGACAGCAGGCATTGTAAAAGGTGTTAAAATTCTTTTTCCGCAGACGACGGGATATTTTGAATAATTAAAAAAGGGGAAAATTATGGTATCTATAGATAAAATGCAGGAAGAGGTAGATGAGGCTACAGAGACGTTAGCAAAGCTTAATGAGATAGATGTATATGCGTTGCTGCTTAGAATAAAATATGCTGAAAATAGAGACGAGGTACTTGACAGAGAGTTAGAAATATGCAAATTAAAATTAGAAAATATATGGCGAATAGACATAAAGATAATGAAGGATATGGAAGAAATGTCTAAAAGTTGAAGGAGGACAAGTTTATGCAGGAATTACAAAGACCAGGCGGAGAATTAGCGACACGCCCCATTCATTTCTTTTGGGTAGTAGATTGTTCTGGTTCCATGTATGGAGAAAAAATCGGAATTGTAAATAATACCATTCAGGAGTGTATACCGGAAATGCGTTCCGCAGCAGACAACAATCCAAATGCACAGCTTTTGATTCGAGCATTGCAATTTTCTTCTGGTGCAAGCTGGATTACATCAGGTCCGGTGTCGATAGAAGATTATGGCTGGGAAGATATGGATGCAAGTGGATTAACAGAACTTGGAAAAGCGTTTGATCTTTTAGCAGCGCAGTTGAGTATTCCTCCAATGCCTGAAAGAGCGTTGCCGCCGGTAATTGTTCTGCTTTCGGACGGGCAGCCAACAGATGATTATAAACGAAGTATGGAAAACTTAAAAAAACTTCCCTGGTTTAGAAAAGCAGTAAAGATTGCTATTTCCATTGGGCAGGATGCAGATGATGAAGTTCTGATTGAATTTACGGGAAATAAAGAGTTAGTTCTTCAGGCGAATAATGCAGCTGCTCTTGCAAAAATGATTAAATGGGCTTCCACTACAGCTTCTATGGTATCTGCTCCATCAAGTAAGCCAATGAATTCAGCTTGTCCATCTGCACCAGCAGTGTCCGTACCGACAGCAGCGGATTCCAAAGCTTCGGCAACACCTGCTGCTGATCCATTTGCACCGGCAAATAATGCAGCACCGTTAGTGCTTGATATGAGTAATATTCCCAATCCAGATGATTTTGATGAAGGAGCTGTTTGGTAAGAAGAGGAGGAGTCGGATGAAACGCTATATATGTGACGGAATCGTAAAAGGTGCGACTCATGTAAGGAATCAGATGCCTTGTCAGGATAATAAGAAAATTGTAGAAATATCAGATCAGATTGTTATTGTTGCAGTGGCAGATGGTCATGGAAGTTCTAAATGTCCCAGAAGTGACAGAGGTTCTATGATTGCTGTTAATTCATTTTATGAGGTTATGAAGAATTATTTGAAAATTTACGGAGAGGACGAGGAGGGACTTTCTAATCTGATTACTTTCCTTAATAGGGAGGGGGACATGCGGTTTGCGCAAGATGTTTGTGAGGAATGGCAAGCAAGAGTTAAGCAGTCCTTTTATAAAAACAAAGTAGAGGAAATGTCGGATGAAAATGGAAAGATTAAATGGTCGTCTGTGTTTTCCTTATATGGGACTACATTACTTGGAATGTTGATTACGGATAGTTTTGTATTTTCTTTTCAGATAGGAGATGGCGACATTAGCATAGTGACCAAAGCAGATGTTTCATCACTGGTAACACCTGAAAAATTTCTGGGAACAGAGACGCATTCCCTGTCCAGACCAGATGCCTGGAGAAAAGCGGTAGCTTCCGTTCGAAGACGGGAAATGGAAAATGAAGAATCATACATGTATATCCTTTCTACTGACGGATTTGCAAACAGCTATACATCGGATATAGAATATCAGAAAACTTGTAAAGAGTATATGAAGATGATTCAGGATCACGGAGCAGATACTGTACAGGAAAATCTGAAAAATTGGCTGACAGAAACAAGTGAATTGGGCTGTGGAGATGATATTACTGTGGTAATGGTGTATTTTGAAAAAGAGTAAGGAGAAATAGATAAATGATTGTAGATCGCTATTATTATCATCAATTGAATAGGCAGGAACAGATGATTTATAAAGCTTTTTACAATGGTGTTATGGCTCATAAAGAAATTATTCCCATACCGGTAGATGGAGAATTTGCAAAAGAGAATTTTGAACATGTTTTTATGGCCATGACCAGAGATAATCCTTTGATCTATTTTCTGAACCAATCAGCCTGTAGTATAGCCCGTGATGTTTGGGGACATATAGCAATTTGTCCCCAGTATTTTTTTACTAAAGAAAAGATAAAAGAATATAACAGAAAAATTGAAAATGTTGTAAACAGACTTGCAGGACAATTAAGGCTTTTAGAATGCGGGGATTATGAAAAGGAGATTAGAATACATGACTGGATTTGTCGCAATATTGAATATGATTATGAAGGGGCAGATACTAGTAAAGTCTCAAGAATGATTTCTTCTCATAATATCCTTGGCATTTTTGCGTACCATAAAGCGCAATGTGAGGGAATTGCTAAAGCAATCAAAGTACTTTTAAATGCGGTAGATGTGAGGTGCATCGTTGTAACTGGAAGTTCTATAAAAGGCGGGAGAAGCATACCTCATGCATGGAATATCGTAAATATTGATGGAATTCCCTATCAGTTAGATATTACCTGGGATATGGGAGTTAGCAGACGAGATAAAACTTATTTGTCATACGATTATTTTAATATAACAGACGAATTGATGAATTTGGAGCACAGAGCAGATAGTAAGCTGCCCGTTTGTCAATCCAAAGCAGCCAATTATTATGTGCAAAATAGATGTTCTTTCCATATGCGGCATCAACTTATGTCATATATGGATAAAATGATTGAGCAAAATAAGGATATATTTGAATTTCGGGCAGAAGGTATATTGAAAAAATCTGTAACTGAAAAAGAATTAAGTAATTATATTTTGCAGAAATTGCAGGCGAAGGGAAAAAGCAGAGGAAGTATTAGTATCAGCGCTAATAAAAAGATTGGAATATATAGGATAGAAATATTTTAATGAGGTAAGGAATATGATGGGATTCGTAATTTATGGAATTGGATATTGGCTTTGTACGTTGCTTTTGCAATATTTGTTGTATAAAATTCGGAAAAATCATAATCACGGATCAAATGCCATTTGGGTGGGAAATGGAGCGATTATTGCTTTGTGCGTAGTCGGACTTATAAACCATAATATAAGGTACCTTGCAGCAATCCTGGGATTCATCTGCGCGAATGAGATGGGGAAAACTATGGGTTGGCATTAAATATAGGAGTTTATGTAGAAAAGATGGCATTGAAGCCATCTTTTCCATAGAATGAATGTGTGAAATTATGTAGAAAATAAATTAATTAATACTGATACTGATATTTTCCCTTTTCGTCGATTCCATAGAAATCAGAAAAGGATAATGCAAAAATTTTATCTTTCATAGAGGAAATATCAATTTTGTTTTTGATGACATACTGGTAAATGCCGCTGTAATCAATTTCCCCCTGGATGAGAATGCTGTCCAGCTTTCCGTCTCTTAATATGGCACGGCGGTAGCCTTTAGAATCCTGATGAATAATCACCTCATCGCCCTCCTCTGCGACTCCACGGCCCAGTGAGAGAGTAGTAATGCCATAAAAATTCATAGTGTTTTTCATAGCATAAAGATCTGTATATTCTTTTTCTGTTCCGCACATATTATAAGCGGCAGTTTCTCCTTGTTTCATAGCATTGGGCCAGATGCCGGAAAGGCCGGCAACATCTCCTGCTGCGTAAACATGTGGGCAGCTTGTCTCCATATGGGAATTTACTTCAATGAAACGTTCTGCTTTTATATTGCTTCCCTGTACGCATTCAATAGCAGGGCGGACACCTGCCGCTACAATTACAAGGTCACAGTTAATTCTTGTGCCGTCATCCAAAATGACTGCTTCGATTGAACCATCTGCATTCATGACTGTCTCAGATGCTTTCTTGCCAAGAAGGAAGCGGCATCCATGAGATTCAAATTTTTCTCTGTAAGCATCTCCTGCAGCTTCATCGAGCTGTAGAGGAAGAATACGTTCTGCCATTTCCACAACAGTAACTGCTTTTCCTTGTTCAAGGAAGGCATATGCTGCATCCATACCCACAAGACCGGAGCCGACTACAAGAATATTCTCTGCCTTATCTGCAAGAGGACGGATTGCCTGTGCATCACTTAAATCGCGCAGACCAAATACGTTGTTCGCTTCCCGGAACTGTCCGACAGGAGGAATAAAGCTGTGTGCACCTGTTGCGATGAGAAGACGGTCATAAGACTCTTTGCTGCCATCCTGGAGAATAACAACAGAAGCTTCTGTATCAATGGAGGTAACGGTTTTATCCTTTATCCAGGAAATATGATTTGTTTCAAAGAAATCTTCCGGTACAAAGGAGAGTGTCTTTTCATCTCTTTCATGGCTTAAATATTTATGCAGCATACAACGGGAGTGTACATGTGTATCTGTGGAAATTACAAGAATTTCTGCATCTTTCATAAGAGCGCGAATGGTTTTTGCTGCCTGAATACCGGCTGCTCCGGCACCAATAATTACATGCTTCATTCTCCCACCTCCTCAATGTAGATTGCTTTTTTTGGACAGGCACGCACACATGCCGGACCTTCCGGATCTTCTGCGCAGAAATCACATTTGACTACTTTTGTATGTGTGGCAGTATCCGGTTTTAAAACGCCGTAAGGGCAGTTCATAACACACATAAAGCAGGAACCGCATTTGTTTTCATCGTAAAGAACATGACCTGTTTCCGGATCTTTTGTAAGCGCACCGCTCATACAGGACATGACGCATTCTGGCTGGTCGCAGTGGCGGCAGAAGATTGGTTTGTAACTGCCGTCGGAGGAACAGACAATATGGTTTCTTGATTCGTTAAGAATGTCGGTTAAATCAAGAGTGTATACATTTCCTTTATCTGCACGGTGTGCCTGCATACAGGCAACCGTACAGTTTTTGCAGCCGTCACATTTGGCGGCATCAATGAAAATACGTTTCATAGAAACACCTCCTAGATATGTAATGCGCTGCGTTTTTCTTCAATAATATTCTCCAGAATATCTGCGGAAGCTTTTGCGTCAGAATTGATGATAACCTGACCTCCGGTAAGCTCTTTCATATCTTCTGTTAAAACTTTTACTGCAACAGGGCTTCCTGTCATAAATGGCGGAAGACCAAGATGAAGCGGAAGACCAAGGGAAAGACCAAAGCATCCGTCTGCGATTGCCTGCTCTTCAAGCCACTGTGCTGCGGAAAGAACAAGAGGGAGCTGCGGAAGGTCAACGCCGAGTTCTGCTGCAATCTCTGTTGCCACGATTTCAAGACGTCCGATGGCAAGACACGGACCGAAGTTTAATACTGGCGGGATACCAAGTTTTTCACATACTGCACGAAGTTTCGGACCAGCAAGCTTAGCAGCTTCCGGAGTCATAAGACCGCAGTTTTCGATACCGCCTGAAGAGCATCCTGCTGTGAGAACAATAATATCACGGGCAATCAGTTCTTTTGTAAGTTCTACTGTTAAAACGTCGTGTCCGCCGGCTGTTAAGTTAGAACATCCGACAACGCCTGCAATACCTTTAATATCACCGGATACAATCAGGTCAATAAGTGGTTTCCAGCTTCCGCCCAGGAAGGATTTTAAAGAGCCTTCGCTTACGCCGGTGAGGGTATTGGAGTTGCCGTGCTCCGGAAGAAGATTCATTGGAACATTTCCACGGCGTTCTTTGTAAGCGTCGATGATTTTGTCAATAATAACTTCTGTCTGTGCTTCTCTTTCTTCAAATTTATATGGAAGAAGCTCTGCGTTTGCCTTCTTTGCAACGTCATCAAGACAAATCTGTTTGATCTTCAGTTCATCACAAATCGGTTCAATACCCGGAAGTGTACAGTTAAACTCAGAAAGGACAGCATCGATTCCGCCAGTTGCAAGAATTGCCTCGCTTGTGTAGTTGTTTCCTGCATGACCATCAAATACTTCCTGATAATGGGAACCACGAAGCTGTAAATCCTGTCCGACACAGGTACATCCAACAAGTTTAAATCCTTTCGCGCCTGCTGCCTGTGCTTTTTTTACTGCCTCAGGAGATACCAGTTTTTCCTGTAAGTCTACAAAAATAGTGTGCTGATGGCCGGTAATCATAATGTTGATGTAATCCGGGTCAATTACGCGCAGTCCTACCGGTGCAGGGCGCAGCTCAGGCTGTCCTAAAAGAACATCATTTAAAAGGTTTGTGAGTGTAAGACCGTAAATACCGGTGGAAATACCAAGTTTTAAGCAGTCTGTCAGCATATCTACAGGATCGGAATTTAAGTTTGTAGAACATTTTACAACGCCTTTGAATACTTCGGATTTTGCTCCGCCAGGCATAATGCCAAGTTCTTTCCAGCGTTTCACACGTGGAGCGTAAGCAATTTTTTCTACAAGCTCAGCCTGAACATATTCCGGTTTGTAAAGATCTGCAAGAACTGCATCTGCAATCTTTTCAGCTTTTACATAATTGTCTTCTTCTTCAATGCCAAACAGTTCAGCAAGGTGATTTAAGGATTCTATACCTTTTAATTCTCCCTTTGCCTGGGCTGTTTTTTTCAGATTTAAGGCTGTGTTTTCAACAATATGAATATAACAGCCGCTTCCTGCTGCAACAGATCTTAAAAAGTTACGTGTCACAATGGTATCCGCATTTGCGCCGCAGATTCCTCTTGGAGAATTTGGTGTAATACGGCAGGGACCATTAGAGCAGAGACGACAACAGACACCCTGAAGACCAAATCCGCATTTTGTTTTCTGAGTATCTACTCTGTGATGAGAAGTTTCCATAGGAAGGGAGCGGATAAAATCCTCCAGGGGTTTGTCTGCGCTTTTGCAGGTGTTGCAGCCATAGCACTGATTCATAAGTATTTCCTCCTTAAATATAAAAAAATATGAATTATCGTATTCGTCGAGAGATATTATATAATACTGGATAAAATAAGTCAATATTAAAAATCGCATATTTCAGGGAAAAATAGTAGAATCTGGCGAAAAGGAATGTTATACTGAACGTATCGCGTAAAAACGGGACAGAGATTAAAGTGAGGATAGAAGATGAATATTTTAAATATAGAACATGTAAGTAAGGTATTTGGAGAAAAAATAATTTTTGATGATGTTTCTTATGGGATTCATCAGGGGGATAAAATCGGCATTATTGGAATTAACGGAACAGGAAAAACCACGATTCTTAAAATAATAGCAGGATTGGAGGAGCCGGATGAAGGGCAGGTTATTATGCAGAATGGTCTTCGTATTACGTATCTTCCTCAGAATCCGGAATTTTCTCCAAATGCCACAATTCTTGATTATGTTGCAGATGGAAAGTGGCAGAAGGACTGGGCAACGGCAAGCGAAGCGGCCAATGTATTAAATAAGCTTGGGATTACAAATCATGAAGAAAAAATAGAGCATCTTTCCGGAGGGCAGAAAAAAAGAGTGGCACTTGCAAGAACTCTTGTAAATCCGGCGGATATTTTAATTCTTGACGAGCCTACAAACCACATTGATAACGAGATGGCCTCCTGGCTGGAGGATTACCTTCGAAAATTTAAGGGAGCATTAGTTATGGTAACCCACGACCGTTATTTCTTAGACAGAGTGACAAATAAGATTCTGGAAATCAGTCATGGAAAGCTTTATTCTTATGAAGCAAATTATTCGAAATTTCTGGAACTGAAAGCCCAGAGAGAAGAAATGGAGATGGCAGGGGAGCGGAAGCGTCAAAGTGTTCTCCGAATGGAGCTTGAGTGGGCGAAACGCGGCTGCCGCGCGAGAAGCACAAAACAAAGAGCAAGATTGGAAAGGTTAGAAGCATTAAAAAATGGAACAGCTCCCGTAACGGATCAGAGGGTAGAAATGGATTCTGTAGAAACCCGCATGGGAAAGAAAACAATCGAGCTTCATCATGTAAGCAAATCGTTTGGAGAAAAGAAAGTAGTAGATGATTTTACTTATATTATTCTCCGCAATCAGCGTCTTGGCATTATCGGACCAAATGGATGCGGGAAATCTACACTTATGAAAATGATTGCCGGGATTTTAAAACCGGATGCGGGAGAAATTGAGTGGGGAGACACTATTAAAATAGGATATTTTGCACAGGAAGTTCCGGATATGGACAGAAATCTCCGAGTCATCGATTACATTCGAGAGGTGGCAGAATATATTCCGACAAAAGATGGAAAAATCAGCGCTTCTATGATGCTGGAACGATTCCTTTTTGATTCTGCCATGCAGTATACCCCTGTGGAAAAGCTTTCCGGAGGAGAAAAGCGCCGCCTGTATCTTCTTAAAGTTCTTATGGAAGCGCCAAATGTTCTTATTCTTGATGAGCCCAGCAATGATATTGATATTCCCACACTTACCATCCTTGAGGATTATTTGGATTCTTTTTCTGGAATTGTAGTTGCTGTTTCTCACGACAGATATTTTCTCGACAATATGGCAGACCGGATTTTTGCTTTTGAGGGGGAAGGGCATCTCGTGCAGTATGAGGGAGGCTACACAGACTATCTGGAGGCAAGGGAAAGAAAAATGTCAGATATGCCCGAGGAGGAAAGCTCTCTTATAAAAAAAGATAAATCCTCCAAAAATGACTGGAAACAGAATCGTAAGGAAAAACTTAAATTCACCTTTAAAGAGCAGAGGGAATTTGAGACAATCGATGAGGATATAGAAAAGCTGGAAGAGCGTATTGCGTCCCTTGAAGAAGAGATGATGAAAAATGCCACCAATTCCGGAAAACTCCGGGAGATTGTGGAAGAAAAAGAAGAGGCGGAAAAGGCTCTGGAAGAAAAAATGGACAGATGGGTTTATTTAAATGACCTTGCAGAGCGTATTGAGGCACAGAAGGAGGAGAGAGCATGAGAAGTCCCATGACAACTCTTTGTTACATAGAAAAAGAAGATTCTTATCTTATGCTTCACCGGGTATCAAAGAAAAATGATGTGAATAAGGATAAGTGGATTGGGGTAGGCGGACATTTTGAAGCGGGAGAAAGCCCGGAGGAATGTCTTTTAAGAGAAGTCAAAGAAGAGACAGGCCTTACCCTTACTTCCTGGAAATTTCGCGGGCTTGTTACCTTTACACAGAAAGGCTACGGAACAGAGTATATGTGCCTCTATACAGCAGAGGGATTTACAGGAGAATTAAAGGACTGTGATGAAGGAAAACTTAAGTGGGTCAAAAAAACAGAAATAGAAAATCTGAATTTGTGGGCAGGAGATAAAATTTTTCTTCGCCTTATGGCGGAAAATGCTCCGTTTTTCTCTTTGAAGCTTCGCTATGAAGGGGATGATCTTATGGAGGCTGTTCTTGACGGAAAGGCGCTTTCCTATTGACTTTTTCTATAAAAATCGAGTATCATATATGGCAGTTGCAATAAAAAACAGGAGGAAAAAAATATGTCAGAGACAGTAAAAGTAGTAGTGGATGTCATGGGCGGTGACAATGCGCCGACAGAACCGGTAAAAGCAGCGGCGGCAGCTGTAGAAGAGCGCAGTGATATAGAAGTCATTCTTACAGGAGATAAAGATGTAATTGAAAAAGAACTGGAAAAGTATACTTCCGCTCCAAAAGAACGGATTCACATTGTTCCCACAACAGAAGTGATTGAGACAGCAGAACCTCCTGTTATGGCAATCCGTAAGAAAAAGGATTCCTCTATTGTAGTTGGTCTGAATATGGTAAAAAAGCAGGAAGCAGATGCGTTTGTTTCTTCCGGAAGCTCCGGAGCAGTTCTCGTAGGCGGTCAGGTTATTGTAGGAAGGAGCAAAGGTGTGGAAAGACCTCCGCTGGCGCCGTTAATCCCGACGGCAGAAGGCGTCTCTCTCCTTGTGGATTGTGGAGCGAATGTAGATGCACGTCCTTCCCATCTCGTACAGTTTGCAAAAATGGGTTCGATTTACATGGAGCATATTGTGGGAGTGAAAAATCCGAGAGTCGCTATTGTAAATAACGGGGCAGAGGAAGAAAAAGGAAATGCTCTTGTAAAAGAAACCTTTCCTCTTTTAAAGGCATGTAAGGGTATTAATTTTATCGGAAGCATTGAGGCTAGAGATATTCCTTCAGGATACGCAGATGTTATCGTATGTGAAGCGTTTGTGGGAAATGTTATTTTAAAGCTTTATGAGGGACTTGCCGCAACTCTTATGAGTAAAATCAAGAGCGGTATGATGAAAAATACAAGAAGCAAAATGGGAGCACTTCTTATTAAGCCGGCATTGAAAGAAACATTAAAAGAATTTGATACAACAAAGCACGGCGGCGCGCCGCTTCTTGGTCTTAAGGGACTCGTTGTAAAAACGCATGGAAGCGCATCCTCTGTAGAAATAAAAAATGCAATTTTTCAGTGTGTAGATTTCAAACAGCAGCAGATCAATGAAAAAATTGCAGAACATATTAATGAGGGAGATTGAAATTGGAATTTGAAAAGCTGAAAGAAATCATAGAAGAAATTCTTCATATAGATAGAGAAACAATCACAGAATCCTCTGGATTTGTAGATGATCTCGGAGCAGATTCCCTGGATCTGTTCCAGATTCTTCTCTGTCTGGAAGAAACGTATGATATTGAAATCGAAGAAAAAGATGCAGAGGAGATCCGGACAGTGGGAGATGCTGTTTCGCTCATTTGTCGTCTGATCAAAGGGTGAAAGGAATAAAGTGAATTATGGAGAAAAATCTGGAAAAACTGGAAGGGATTATTGGATATATATTTAAAGATAAACATCTGCTTTCTCAGGCAATGACACACAGTTCTTATGCTAATGAAAAAAAGTTGGGGAAAGCGGGCTGCAATGAGCGTTTGGAGTTTTTGGGAGATGCTGTTTTGGAACTTATCAGCAGCGATTTTCTTTTTGCTGCATATCCGAAGGTTCCTGAGGGCGAGCTTACAAAAAAACGTGCCAGCCTGGTGTGTGAGCCGAGTCTTGCTTATTGCGCCAGGGAATTTGGGCTTCCGGAGTTTCTCCTTCTTGGAAAAGGAGAAGACATGACAGGAGGAAGGAACAGAGATTCTATTGTCTCAGATGCAACAGAGGCGCTTCTCGGAGCAATTTATCTGGACGGTGGTTTTGCTAGCGCAAAGGAGTTCGTATTGAAATTTATCTTGAATGATATAGAGCACAAACAGCTCTTTTATGATAGCAAGACCATCTTACAGGAAATTGTTCAGGAAAATGGAGGACAGCCTGTGGAATATCAGCTTATAAAAGAGGAAGGTCCGGATCACAATAAGAGCTTTACCGTCAGTGCTCTAGTAAACGGAAACGCAATGGGCAGAGGCAAAGGGCACACAAAAAAAGCGGCGGAGCAGGCGGCTGCCTATGAGGCGATACGCAGGATAAAACAATAACAGGTGGAATATGTATTTAAAAAACATTGAAGTGCAGGGCTTTAAATCCTTTGCACAGAAAATAAACTTTGAATTTCATAATGGGATTACGGGGATTGTAGGTCCAAATGGAAGCGGAAAAAGTAATGTAGGCGATGCTGTCCGGTGGGTTCTGGGAGAACAGAGTGCAAAACAGCTCCGCGGCGGAAATATGCAGGATGTTATTTTTTCCGGGACAGAGACAAGAAAGCCGTTAAGTTTTGCTTCTGTGGCAATCACACTTGATAATTCTGATCACAAGCTTCCGGTGGATTTTCAGGAGGTGACCGTTACAAGACGGCTTTATCGTTCCGGTGAGAGCGAATATCTTATTAACGGAAGTGCCTGCAGGCTGAAAGATATCCATGAAATGTTTTACGATACCGGTATTGGCAAAGAAGGATACTCGATTATCGGTCAGGGGCAGATTGATAAGATTTTAAGTGGAAAACCAGAGGAGCGAAGAGAACTCTTTGATGAGGCAGCAGGAATTGTAAAGTTCAAGAGAAGAAAAAACACAACCATAAAAAAACTGGAAGAAGAGCAGCAGAATCTTGTCCGTGTAACAGATATATTAAGCGAGCTTACAAGACAGCTTGCACCTCTTGAGAAACAGGCGGAAACGGCAAAAATTTATCTCGGGAAAAGAGAGATGTTAAAAGAGCTGGATGTGAATCTTTTTCTTGCGGAAAACGAGCATACGGAAAGTCTTTTAAAAGAGTTGGAGGAAAAAACAAAAACAGCAGAACACCAGCTTCAGGAAACAAACGGAGCTTATGAAAAAACAAAAGAAGAATACGACCGTCTGGAAAAAGAACTGGAAGAGCTGGAAGAGAAAATGGAGTCTCTCAGGGAAGAAACTCAGGGAAAAGCTCTTCAGAAGCAGCAGCTGGAAGGACAGATCAATGTCTTGAATGAACAGCTTTCTGCCGGAGAGCAGAACCGAGAGCATTACGAAAGCCGTCTTTTGAGTATTGCAGAAGAACTTTCTAAAAAAGAGGAAGCAAAAAAAGAGCAGCAGGAAGAAGGAGAGCTTTTAAAAGAAAAAACATCTGAAATGAAAAAGCAGATGAAGAAGAAGGAAGAGGCTCTCTCCCGAATTCAGGAAAATATACAGGAATGCAGTGTGGCAGTGGAAGAGGGGAAAAATGAGATTATTGAGATTTTAAATACCCGCGCCACGACAAAAGGAAAAGCCCAGCGTTTTGATACTATGATGGAGCAGATTGGTATCCGCAAAGCGGAATTAAGCCAGAAAATCCTTAAGTTGAAAAGCGAGGAGGAAGAGCAGTCCGGTGCTATGAAAAGGGCTGCTGCAAAATATGAGGCAATTACTGCCCTCATAGAGGAAATGAATGAGGAGTGCAATCGCCTTAATGAGGAAGTATTTTCGATTCAGGAACAGTTAAAAAACCAGAACGGGCAGATGGAGGCGGGGCAGGCCGCCTACCACAGAGAGGCGTCCCGACTGGATTCCCTGAAAAACATGGCAGAGCGTTATGATGGCTATGGAAACAGTATCCGAAGGGTGATGGAGCAAAAAGAACGGGTACCGGGAATCGAAGGAGTAGTGGCAGATCTGATTCAGGTAAATAAGGATTATGAAATTGCCATTGAGACAGCGCTTGGAGGCAGTATTCAGAATATTGTTACAGACAATGAACAGACTGCCAAACAAATGATTGAGTTTTTGAAGAAAAACCGTTTTGGACGTGCAACCTTCCTTCCTCTAAGCAGTGTAAATGCGAGGGGAGAGTTTTCCCAAAAGGAGGCGCTGAAAGAAGAGGGCGTAATCGGGCTTGCGAGTGAGCTTGTCAATGCAGCACCAAGGTACCAGGGGGTAATCCGGTATCTTCTGGGAAGAGTTCTTGTGGTGGATCATATTGACCATGCCATTGCTATTGGGAGAAAATACAGGCATACGATGCGAATGGTAACAATAGAGGGAGAATCCTTAAGTCCTGGTGGTTCCATGACAGGAGGTTCTTTTCGAAATAACAGCAATCTCCTCGGAAGAAAAAGAGAGATTGAAGAACTGGAAAAGAAAGTGCTTTCTCTGAAAACGGAATTAGAAGAAATGCAGAAGTCCATTGACGAGAGCAGAAGTAAAAGAAATGTGATTCGCGATACGATTGCAGATTTTAAAGAAAAGCTGCGCCTTCAGTATATAGAACAGAATACTGCAAAAATGAGTATGAATCAGCTTGAGGAAAAAAACGAGCAGATTCAGAGAGGGTATCTGCAGGTGCAGAGGGATCAGATGGATATGCAGAGACAGGTACGTGAGGTTCAGGAGGATCACAGTCGTATAAAGAAAGAATTGGAAGAATCACAGAAAGATGAAAAGGAACTGGAAACATTTATTGAGACAAGGCAGCAGGAACTGGATGAATGGAAAAATGAGGAGAGCGAAGTTTTAAAGGAGCTGGAAAATATCCGTTTGGAAGTTTCCTCTATGGGACAGAAAACACAGTTTACAATGGAAAATCTTTCCAGGCTTTCTTCCGAAATATCTTCTTTTACAGAGGAAAAAGAAAAGATTCGGGAAAATCTGAAGCTGGGAAAAGAGGAAATGGAGAAAAAACGGAAGGATATTTCCAGCCTTAAAAACACCATTGCCAATTTTGATGAGGAAGAGAAAGCATCAAAAGACAGCCTGAAAGTCCTGATAGAGGAAAAAGAAGAGAGAAATAAGAGCCATAAAGCTTTTTTTGAAAAACGGGATGCACTTTCCGGGCAAATCAGTCTTCTTGATAAAGAATGCTTCCGTCTGAAAAGTCAGGTGGAAAAAATAGAAGAAAACAGAGAAGCGCAGATTTCTTATATGTGGGAGGAGTACGAAATCACTCCAAACAATGCTCTTCAATATAAAAAAGAAGAGCTGACAGACCGTCAGGAGATGCAAAAAGAAATTGGAAAAATCAAAGAAGAAATCCGTCGTCTTGGAACTGTCAATGTAAATGCCATTGAGGATTATAAGGAACTTCTGGAGCGTCACACCTTCCTTTCCAATCAGTATGAAGATCTGCAGCAGGCAGAAAAGACTTTGGAGCAGATCATAGAAGAACTGGATGAAGGAATGCGCAAACAGTTTTCAGAAAAATTCAGGGAAATACAGAGAGAGTTCGACAAAGCTTTTAAGGAGCTTTTTGGTGGAGGAAAAGGGACACTGGAACTTTCTGAAGATGAGGATATTCTCGAGGCGGGAATCCGTATTATTTCACAGCCGCCCGGAAAAAAACTTCAAAATATGATGCAGCTTTCCGGTGGAGAAAAAGCGCTTACAGCGATTGCTCTTCTTTTTGCTATTCAGAACTTAAAGCCGTCTCCCTTTTGTCTTCTTGATGAAATTGAGGCAGCGCTTGACGATTCTAATGTAGGCCGGTTTGCAGGGTATCTTCAGAAGTTGACGAAAAACACACAATTTATTATAATAACACATAGACGCGGTACTATGAATGCGGCAGACCGCCTTTATGGTATTACCATGCAGGAAAAGGGTGTTTCGACTCTTGTTTCTGTAGATTTAGTAGAAAATCAATTGACGCAGTAATGAGGAGGAAATATGGCAGAGGAGAAGAAAGGTTTTTTTAAACGCCTTGTCAGTGGTTTGACAAAAACACGCGATAATATTGTAGCAGGGTTTGATTCTATTTTTAAAGGATATTCCAGTATAGATGAAGATTTCTATGAGGAACTGGAAGAAATCCTGATTATGGGAGATATAGGGATTAATGCAACCACATCCATCCTGGAAAATTTAAAGAAGCAGGTTGCAGAACAGCATATTAAAGAACCGATGGAGTGTAAACAGCTTTTAATTGACAGCATCAAAAAACAGATGTATGTAGACAGTACGGAGTATGCTTTTGAGGACAGAAAATCTGTAATTCTTGTTATAGGTGTAAATGGTGTAGGCAAGACAACATCTGTTGGAAAGCTGGCAGGAAAATTAAAAGAACATGGTAAGAAGGTCGTTCTTGCGGCAGCAGATACCTTCCGTGCAGCAGCAGGAGAGCAGCTTACCCAGTGGGCGAACCGGGCTGGTGTTGATATTATCGGCGGGCAGTCAGGAGCAGATCCGGCTTCTGTTGTGTATGATGCAGTTGCGGCTGCAAAAGCCAGAAATGCTGATGTTTTAATCTGTGATACTGCAGGTCGTCTTCACAATAAGAAAAATCTTATGGCAGAGCTTGAAAAAATATACAGAATTTTAGCAAAGGAATATTCGGAGGCATACTTGGAAACCCTTGTTGTTCTGGACGGAACAACTGGACAGAATGCTCTTGCTCAGGCAAAACAGTTTTCTGAGGTGGCAAATGTGAATGGTATTATTCTTACAAAACTGGATGGAACGGCAAAAGGCGGAATTGCCGTGGCAATTCAGTCTGAACTGGATATTCCTGTAAAATATATAGGTGTGGGAGAAAGCATAGACGATTTACAGAAGTTTGATGCAGATGCCTTTGTAAACGCTTTATTTGACGTGGATAATAAAAACGTATAAAGATACCATAAGGAGAGAAAACCATATGCTTACACTGGAAAAATTCGAAGAGGCGTCAGAAATTGTTAGAAAAGTGACCCAGGAAACAAAATTGATTAAAAGTGCTTACTTTTCAGAATTAACAGGAAACCGTGTGTTTTTTAAGCCGGAGAATATGCAGCGGACAGGTGCATATAAGGTAAGAGGCGCATATTATAAAATCAGCACCCTTACAGAAGAAGAGAGAAACAGAGGATTAATTACTGCTTCTGCGGGGAATCATGCACAGGGTGTTGCTTATGCAGCGCATAAATTCGGAGTAAAAGCAGTGATTGTCATGCCTACCACAACGCCTCTTATTAAAGTAGAGCGGACAAAAAGCTACGGAGCAGAAGTGATCCTTAAAGGAGACGTATATGATGAAGCCTGTGCGTATGCCCTGGAGCTTGCAGAAAAAGAAGGTTATACCTTCATTCATCCGTTTGATGATCCGGCAGTTGCAACTGGACAGGGAACCATTGCAATGGAAATTGTACAGGAGCTTCCTCTTGTAGATTATATTCTTGTTCCCATTGGAGGAGGCGGACTTGCAACAGGTGTGTCGACACTTGCGAAGCTTTTAAATCCGCACATTAAAGTGATTGGAGTAGAGCCTTCCGGAGCAGCCTGTATGAAAGCATCCCTGGAAAAAGGAGAGGTTGTGGGACTTCCTGGCGTAAATACGATTGCGGATGGTACAGCGGTACAGCGTCCGGGAGAAAAAATATTCCCGTATATTAAGGAAAACCTCGATGAAATCCTGACGATTGACGATGATGAGCTGATTGTTGCCTTCCTTGATATGGTGGAGAATCACAAGATGATCGTAGAAAATTCCGGACTTCTTACGGTTGCGGCGCTTCGTCATCTTGATTTTAAAAATAAAAAAGTAGTTTCTATATTAAGTGGAGGAAATATGGATGTGATTACCATGTCCTCCGTAGTGCAGCATGGATTGATTCAGAGAGACAGAATCTTTACGGTTTCCCTTCTGATTCCAGATAAACCTGGCGAGTTGGTGCGTGTGGCTTCCATAATTTCTGAAAATCAGGGGAATGTCATTAAACTTGATCATAACCAGTTTGTAAGCACAAACCGAAATGCGGCAGTGGAACTTAAAATCACAATGGAAGCCTATGGAACAGATCATAAAAACCAGATTGTAAAAGCACTGGAAAAAGCAGGCTGCCGTCCTAAGGTAATTCGCGCAAGTTTATAAAAGCTGCATAACTTTACTTTAGCAGGAATTTAACGAAAATATACAAAAGGGAATGACTCTTTATGAGGAGCCATTCCCTTTTGCTTTACCGGAAGAAAAGTACATTCTGTACGGGTTTTCCTGGTAAAATAAATATTAATCTCTCTGGAATAAATCTCTTGTATATAATTTTTCTTTTACATCTTCCAGGCAACTGTCATAGCGGTTTGCAATAATGCTGTTGCTCATTTCTTTGAATTTCTGTAAATCGTTTACAACTTTGCTTCCGAAGAAGGTAGTTCCATCTTCCAGTGTTGGCTCATAAATAATAACAGAAGCGCCTTTTGCTTTGATTCGTTTCATAACGCCCTGTATACTGCTCTGGCGGAAGTTGTCGGAGTTTGATTTCATAGTAAGGCGGTATACGCCTACAACTACTTCTTTTTCTTTGGAGCTTTCCCATTGATTGCTGTCTGCATAATTGTAATAGCCTGCCATGTGAAGAACACGGTCTGCGATGAAGTCTTTACGTGTGCGGTTACTCTCAACAATAGCGGAAATCATATTCTGAGGAACATCATTGTAGTTTGCGAGAAGCTGTTTTGTGTCTTTTGGCAGACAGTATCCGCCGTATCCAAAGGACGGATTATTGTAATGAGTTCCAATTCGCGGGTCAAGACATACGCCGTTAATAATATCCTGTGTGTTCAGTCCTTTGATTTCTGCGTAAGTGTCAAGCTCATTAAAATAAGAAACACGAAGGGCGAGGTAAGTATTTGCAAAAAGTTTTACAGCTTCTGCCTCTGTAAAGCCCATAAACAGGGTATCAATTTCCGGTTTGATAGCGCCTTCCTGAAGAAGAGCGGCAAAGGTGTGGGCTGCTTCTGTGAGTTCTTTGTTTTCCGGGTCAGTGGATACGATAATGCGGCTTGGGTAAAGGTTATCATATAAAGCCTTTGATTCCCGTAAAAATTCCGGGCTGAAAATAATATTTTCTGTGTTGTATTTTTTGCGTACAGACTCTGTAAAGCCAACAGGAATGGTGGATTTAATAACCATAATTGCTGCTGGATTTACTTTTAAAACGAGCTGGATTACCGCTTCTACAGCGGAGGTGTCAAAATAGTTTCTCTGGCTGTCGTAATTGGTAGGAGCGGCAATGACAACAAAATCTGCATTTTTATATGCTGCTTCTCCATCAAGTGTTGCTGTTAAATCAAGTTCTTTTTCTGCCAGGTATTTTTCAATATATTCGTCCTGAATGGGAGATTTTCGGTTGTTGAGCATTTCTACTTTTTCCGGAACAATATCAACGGCTGTCACATGATTGTGCTGTGCAAGAAGAGTAGCAATGGAAAGTCCAACATATCCTGTGCCTGCAACTGCAATATTCAGAGGTGAAGGGGAGGGGAGCTTATGCCTTTCTTCGCTGTTCACAAAAACTTCTTCCATCTCAAAGCCCAGAATTTCCTCCAATTTTTCAAGCTGCGGGATAGAGGGAATGAAATCCTTCTGCTCCAGACGGGAAATAAGAGCTCGGTTAATTCCGGTTGCGTCAGATAAATCCTGCTGTGTCATAGATTTTTCTTTTCTTTTTGTACTTACGGTTTCTGCGAGAGCAGAAATAGATAATTTTTTCATAGGCTGAGTCCTTTCTGAAAATGTTAATAATAATAACAAAAATAAGATTTTTCAGTTCTGCACTTAAGATAAACTCACTATAACACAGGGATAAAACAAAAGCAATAGAAAAATATGTTATTTAAAATAATATATGAGAAAAAAGGAATATTCAAAAGACAGAACTGTTAAAAAAATAAAATTCGACATTTTGACTCTTTAAAATATGTAAACGACAGAAAACAGAGATAAAACGCACAATAATTTCTTGACTTAATTTATTTATATTGGTAAAATTAACTATTATAAGCCGATATAAGGAGGAAGATTATCATGAGTAAGAAAAGAAATATCATTGTAGGACAGTCTGGAGGACCTACTTCCGTTATTAATTCCAGCTTAGCAGGTGTTTACAAAAATGCCATTGAGCGTGGGTTTGACAAAGTATATGGAATGCTTCACGGAGTACAGGGACTTCTGGACGAACAGTATATTGATCTTTCCACACAGATTCATTCAGAACTTGACATCGAATTGCTGAAACGGACTCCGTCTGCTTTTTTAGGTTCTTGTCGATACAAACTTCCGGAAATCCATGAGGACAGAGAAATTTATGAAAAACTTTTCGGCATTTTAAATAAGCTGGATATTGATGCATTTATTTATATCGGCGGAAATGATTCTATGGACACCATAAAAAAATTATCCGATTACGCAATTTTGACAGGGCAGAAACAGAAGTTTTTAGGAGTGCCAAAAACGATTGATAATGATCTTGCTCTTACGGATCATACTCCAGGCTTTGGAAGTGCTGCTAAATACATTGGCGCTTCTACGAAAGAAGTAATCCGTGATGCAGAAGGTCTTACTTATAAAAAGAATATGATTACTATCATGGAAATTATGGGAAGAAATGCAGGATGGCTGACAGGTGCAACTGCTCTTGCTAAAACAGAAGACTGCGACGGACCGGATCTGATTTATCTTCCGGAAGTTCCATTTGATATTGATCGCTTCCTTGCAAAAGTAAAAGAGTTGCTGAAGAAAAAATCCTCTATTGTCATTGCTGTATCAGAAGGGATTAAACTGGCAGACGGGCGCTATGTGTGCGAGCTTGGAAGCGTAGGAGATTATGTGGATGCATTTGGGCATAAACAGCTTCAGGGAACTGCCACATATCTTGCAAATTTCCTGGCAGCAGAGTGCGGCTGTAAAACACGGGCAGTAGAACTTTCTACTTTACAGAGAAGTGCTTCTCATATGGCTTCCAGAGTGGATATTGATGAGGCTTTTATGGTAGGCGGCGCAGCAGTGAAGGCAGCAGATGAGGGAGATACCGGAAAAATGGTGGTAATTGACCGCGTTTCCGATGATCCGTATATGTCTGCAACAGGAATTTATGATGTACATCGCATTGCAAATGAGGAGAAACTTGTTCCGAGAAACTGGATGAACCGGGATGCTTCCTATGTAACAAAAGATTTTATTGATTATATTAAACCTCTTATTCAAGGAGACTATCAGCCGATTATGGTAAATGGTCTTCCGCGACACCTTGTACTAAACACAAAAAAAAGGGGAAAATAGTATTTTAAATAAGTTTTTCCCCTTTTTTGCCAGATATGCCTTGACTAATGGAAGAAAAATCTATAAAATAAACTATGTGCGTATATAACATACAGAAATGTTTAAAGAACAAATAATTAGGAGGAAAATGTAAAATGGCAAAATGGGTTTACATGTTTACAGAAGGTAACGCTACTATGAGAAACCTTCTGGGTGGTAAAGGTGCCAACCTTGCTGAAATGACAAGCCTGGGTCTTCCTGTACCGCAGGGCTTCACAATCACAACTGAAGCTTGTACACAGTACTATGAAGACGGAAGACAGATCAACGATGAAATCATGGCTCAGATCATGGAAGCAATCACAAAAATGGAAGGTGTTACCGGAAAGAAATTCGGTGACAAAGAAAATCCTCTGCTTGTTTCCGTTCGTTCCGGCGCAAGAGCATCTATGCCAGGTATGATGGATACTATCCTGAACCTTGGTTTAAATGAAGAAGTTGTTGAAGTTCTCGCTGAGAAATCTAACAATGCTCGTTGGGCATGGGACTGCTATAGAAGATTTATCCAGATGTACTCTGATGTAGTTATGGAAGTTGGTAAGAAATACTTCGAAGAGCTTATCGACAAAATGAAAGCAGACAGAGGCGTTACACAGGACGTTGAGCTTACAGCAGACGACCTGAAAGAACTTGCTAACCAGTTCAAGGCTGAATATAAAGAAAAAATCGGTGCAGATTTCCCGGCTGATCCAAAAGAGCAGTTAATGGGTGCAATCAAAGCCGTATTCCGTTCCTGGGACAACCCAAGAGCAAACGTATACCGTCGTGACAACGATATCCCATATTCCTGGGGTACTGCTGTAAACGTACAGATGATGGCATTCGGTAACATGGGTGATGACTGTGGTACAGGTGTTGCCTTCACACGTGACCCAGCTACAGGTGAGAATGGTCTGTTTGGTGAATTCCTTACAAATGCTCAGGGTGAGGACGTTGTTGCTGGTGTTCGTACACCTATGCACATTTCCGAGATGGAAGAGAAATTCCCGGAAGCATTCGTACAGTTCAAAGAAGTTTGCAATACTCTTGAGAAACACTACAGAGATATGCAGGATATGGAGTTTACTGTAGAGCATGGTAAACTGTATATGCTTCAGACACGTAATGGTAAGAGAACAGCTCAGGCTGCTCTGAAAATCGCTTGTGATCTCGTAGATGAGGGAATGAGAACAGAAGAAGAAGCTGTTGCAATGATCGATCCACGTAACCTGGATACACTTCTTCATCCTCAGTTCGACGCTGCTGCTCTTAAAGCTGCTGAGCCAGTTGCAAAAGCACTTGGCGCTTCTCCGGGAGCTGCTTGCGGTAAAATCGTATTCACAGCAGATGACGCTGTAGAATGGGCTGCAAGAGGAGAGAAAGTTGTTCTTGTTCGTCTTGAGACATCTCCAGAAGACATTACAGGTATGAAATCTGCTCAGGGTATCCTGACAGTTCGTGGTGGTATGACATCTCACGCAGCCGTTGTTGCACGTGGTATGGGAACATGCTGTGTATCCGGATGCGGTGACATCGCTATGGACGAAGAAAACAAAAAATTCACACTTGCTGGAAAAGAATATCACGAAGGAGACTTCATCTCCCTTGATGGTTCCACAGGTAATATTTATGATGGTGTTATCCCGACTGTTGATGCAACAATCGCAGGTGAATTCGGAAGAATCATGGGATGGGCTGACAAATACAGAACTCTTAAAGTTCGTACAAACGCTGATACTCCGGCTGACGCTAAGAAAGCTCGCGAGTTAGGTGCAGAAGGTATCGGTCTTTGCCGTACAGAGCATATGTTCTTCGAAGGCAACAGAATTGATGCATTCCGTGAAATGATCTGCTCTGAGACACTGGAAGAGAGAGAAGCAGCTCTTGAGAAGATTCTTCCGGAGCAGCAGGCAGACTTCGAAGCTCTTTACGAAGCACTTGAAGGAAATCCTGTAACAATCCGTTTCCTTGACCCGCCGCTTCATGAGTTCGTTCCTACAACAGAGGAAGACATTAAGAAACTTGCTGATTCTCAGGGTAAAACAGTTGAGCAGATTAAGACAATCATCGATTCTCTTCATGAGTTCAACCCGATGATGGGACATCGTGGATGCCGTCTTGCTGTAACATATCCGGAAATCGCAAAAATGCAGACAAAAGCAGTTATCCGTGCAGCTATCAATGTGAAGAAAGCACACGCTGACTGGAATGTTTGCCCGGAAATCATGATTCCATTAGTAGGCGATGTAAAAGAGCTGAAATATGTGAAGAAAGCCGTTGTTGAGACAGCAGATGCTGAAATCGCAGCAGCAGGTGTAGAACTGAAATATGAAGTTGGTACTATGATCGAGATTCCGAGAGCTGCTCTTACAGCTGACGAAATCGCAAAAGATGCAGACTTCTTCTGCTTCGGTACAAACGACCTTACTCAGATGACATACGGATTCTCCCGTGATGACGCTGGTAAGTTCCTTAACGCATACTATGACGCTAAGATCTTCGAGAACGATCCATTCGCAAAACTCGACCAGACAGGCGTTGGTAAATTAATGGAAATGGCTATTAAGTTAGGAAAACCGGTTAACCCGAACCTGCACATCGGTATCTGTGGTGAGCACGGCGGTGACCCGACATCTGTAGAATTCTGCCATAAGATTGGCCTGGACTACGTTTCCTGCTCACCATTCCGTGTTCCGATCGCTCGTCTTGCAGCAGCACAGGCAGCTATCAACGAAAAATAATAATAAATAAAATCTGTCATAGGGCAAAAGGAAATATCCTATTTTAGGGCAATCCTTTTATCCTCTATAAAATGAAAATCATGTAAAAACATGATATGTGTCCAAACGTAAAGAGTGACCTTGGAAGTCTGAAGAAATTCAGCTTTCAAGGTCATTTTTGTTATCGAATAAAATTTTTTTACGTTTTTTCACTTTGGCATACCTGAGAAAAGCCTTGTAATTCAAGGGTTTTGAGAGATGAAATATCAAATAAAATTTCAGTTTTATTTGGTGATATGAAAATAGAAAAATTATGGTTCGTTACCTGATAAAAATGGTATAGAACTAATTTTTTTACGTTTTCGGGAAAAATCAAGCAGGATAAAAGTTTTGCCCTAAAACAGGATAGAAGAGATTGCCCTGTGACATAGAGTATTTTACATCTTATGTTTTTGGGAAAGTCCCAAAATGAAAAAATATCCCGTAACCCTTGAAAAATCAATACTTTTATAAATGCTTTCCTCTCCCGAAAATATCTTTTTTGGAAAAACTGAAAGAAAATCATTTTTGGGAAAAATGAATTTTATTTTTGGGGATATTTTTGGGACATGGAAAGGCAAAATCAGGAGGTGCGATTGTGCGAAAGAAAGGGTACAAAGGAAGATGTGAAAAGAAAACAATAGGAAAGAGTCGTGAAGTGTGCAGAACATATGATGCGATACAATCTGCTTATGCTGACGTTCTTCAATCTGACCATGCCATACAGGAAATCCGATGTAATGTGTTATTAGAAGGCTTGTTTGACGGAAACGATTCTAGTAGAGAATATACATCTGATTTCGTGTGCATAAAAACAGATGGAGACTTTATGGTACGGGAATGTGTATTTCGAAAATACCTTACAAAACCTATGACGGCACGATTATTAGATGCGTCAAGAGAATACTGGATAAAACATGGTGTGACAGATTGGGGGCTTGTGATTGATGCAGAATGAAATATTTCATAAAAATCAATTGTTAGAGCATGATGGTCACTTTGTCAGAATCCTTGAAACTCATCTCTCCAAAGTATTTCTTATTGACTGTCTAAAAAGAAATATGCCTGAGTGGAGAGATCGAGATGAGTTACAGCAATATGTATCATGCCCAGAAATATATTTGCAAGAAGTATCTCATATAGTTTTGTCTGATATTTCAGATGCAAAAAGTAAAAAAATCATGTATGAGCGGTTTACTATGATTTCCCCTGTATTGCCATTTATAACAGATACGCAGAAAAGGAAAGAAATCATACATTCTGTTTCCGTGGCAAAAGGAATAAGCAAGCAGACTATCAGGCATTATCTTTGTCTGTACCTTGCTTATCAAGATATATCGGTACTTGCTCCAAAAGAAAACAGAAAGAATGTCTGTCTCTCACAAGATGAAAAAAATATGAGATGGGCATTGAACAAGTTTTTTTACACAAAACATAAAAACAGTTTAAACACAGCATATCTTTTTCTGTTGAAAGAAAAATACTGTGATGCAATGGGAAATTTGCTGCCGGAGTATCCTTCCTTTTATCAGTTCCGATATTTTTACAGGAAAACAAAAAAGATGCAGACGTATTACATTTCCAGAAATGGATTGAAAGATTATCAGAAAAATAACCGCCCGTTACTGGGAGATGGCATTCAGGAATATGCTTCTTCTGTAGGAATGGGTATGCTTGATGCAACTGTATGTGATATTTACCTTGTCAATGATGCTGGAAAACTGGTTGGCAGACCTATTTTAACGGTTTGTATTGATGCTTATAGCAGTTTATGCTGCGGTTATCTTTTGTCATGGGAAGGTGGGGTTTATTCCCTCAGAGGATTAATGTTAAATATTATCCAAGATAAACAGAAGTGGTGTAAGAAACATGGTATTTTTATTGAAAAATCCCAATGGGACAGCAATCAGCTTCCTGCGCTTCTGGTAACAGATATGGGTATGGAATATCAGTCTGAAAATTTTGAGCAAATAACAGAGCTTGGTGCTACTGTAATCAATCTTCCTGCATATAGACCGGAATTAAAAGGAGCTGTAGAGAAGTTTTTTGATTTGATACAGAACACATATAAACCACATTTAAAAGGAAAAGGTGTCATTGAAGCAGATTATCAGGAAAGAGGAGCGCATGACTACCGGAAAGATGCCTGTCTTACTATGGAAGATTTTGAAAAGGTGATTCTTCATTGCATTATTTATTATAACTCACACAGAATGATAGAAAATTTTCCATATACAGAAGAGATGATAAAAAATCAAATCCCACCATTTGCAAACACCTTATGGGAATGGGGACGAAAACAGTCAGGCGCAAATTTAATCGCGGTAAACAAAGAGCAGCTCATTCTTACTTTACTTCCCCGTACAACAGGAGAATTTTCAAGAGTTGGTCTGAAAGTAAATCAGATGCGCTATAAAAATGAGGATTACACAGAAAGATATTTAACAGGAGGGAAAGTTACAGTTTCGTACAATCCTGATGATGTTACGGTTGTGTGGTTGAAAGAAAATGGTTCTTTTATTCCGTTCACATTGATAGAAAGCAGGTATTCTGGAAAGAATCTTGCCGAGGTGGAACATATGAAGAAGGGAAAAAAAGAACTGGTAAAAAAATCGGTAACAGAGAACATACAGGCACAGATACATCTTGCACAGTCGATAGAAATGATTGCTTCTTCCGTGAAAAATCATGCAACAACAGATATAAAAGAATGTGAAGGGATAAGACAGAGAGAGAAGAGAAAAAACCGAATAAACAACACGGGAAGGGGATATGAAAATGATTGAATTTATAAAATTGCTTCCGGAAATGAAAGCAGGGCAAGAGCTTGTCTCTGCATTATCTGTTTTCCCGTCTTACGATGAACAGATCAGGAAACAGGAATCAGCAGTACGGTTGATGGCATTATCTGATCTATACCAGTTATATATCCCTTCCCAGATGAGCATGGAAATCTACAGCAAACTGTATCTTGCATTGCTGCGTTCCATGCAGAAAAAGAGTACAGAAATTGCAATAAGACAGCGGTATGAAAATTACAAAGCAATGCAAAAACAATCTTATCAAGGGATTTTAGGCGGCTCCGATTCCTTTACCATTATTGGTACTTCTGGTATAGGAAAGAGCAGTGCGATCAGCAGAGCTATTTCTTTGATTACAGAAAATCGTGTGATAGAAATAAATAAACCGTATGTAAAATTAATTCCCTGTCTGGTTGTACAGTGCCCTTTTGATTCTTCTGTAAAAGGACTGCTGCTTGAAATCCTCAGAAAGGTAGACGAAGAACTGGGAACGGAACATTACCATCATGCAGTAAAATCAAGAGCTTCCACCACGGACGTTTTAATTGGGGCAGTCAGTAATATTGCCTTGAACCACATAGGAATGCTTATTGTAGATGAAATACAGAATGTGGCAAATTCTAAAAATGGAAAAAGTCTTATTGGAGCATTGACACAGTTAATCAATAACAGTGGTATTAGCATCTGCATGGTAGGAACACCGGAAAGCACTATGTTTTTTGAACAGGCAATGCAGCTTGCAAGGCGTTCTCTTGGACTGCAATATACAGTTATGCCTTATGATGGATATTTCAAAAGTTTTTGTAAGGCATTATTCCATTATCAATATGTGAAACAGTCAATCGAGATAACAGACGTGATAACACAATGGCTGTATGAGCATTCAGGCGGTGTCATTTCTGTTGTGGTATCTCTTGTACATGATGCGCAGGAGATTGCTATACTAACAGGAAAAGAAGTATTAAATCTGGAAATGCTACAGGAAGCCTATGTAAAAAGATTGTCCATGCTTCATGGATATATTCACCCTTCTGTGATAAAAAAACAATCTGCAAATACACGGCAAAGAAAGGCTGTTTCTGATAAAGTTTCTATAAACGTAGAGAAAGAAAAGGATGCAGAGGAATGTTCCGTTCAGAAATTGGCGAACATATCTAAAGCAGAAAATAAAAATATGGTGGAACTGTTAAAGAAACATTATACCATTACAGAGGTTGAGATATGATTGCATACTTGCCTGAATTATATCCAGATGAACTGGTATACAGTTGGTTTTGTCGCTATGCTGTCCATTCCGGGAATATTGGAAATAGAAGAACCTTACAGGAATTATATTGTAAAAAATCAGACTACCCAAGTAAAGAGTTTATAGGAAACTTAAATCAGAAAACGAAGAACAGCATAGAAAAGATATATTCCATGAATGATATGATTCTATGCCATACCATGTATCCGCAATATGCCCGATTTCTTCCCCTGAAGAGGAAAAAAGAAACCCTGTATCAATTAAAACATGGAAATTGTGACGTACATCATCTTTTTTCTGTTTCTCCAAGATGTGAACAGGAGCAATATTTAAAATACTGTCCGATATGTGCCAGAGAGGATAGAGAACAATATGGAGAAACTTACTGGCACAGAAAGCACCAGATACGGAATCTCTGTCTTTGTCCCAAACACCAATGTAAATTGATGGATTCCCATATTCCAGTGAAAAGCATGAATACTTACACGTTTTCTGCTGCCGAATTAAATATACCTGATACAGAAAAGCATAGGACGGAGATTGTATTTGAAAATAATCCAAGAAAGATACAATTTGCAAATTATATGGAACAATTATTTGATTCCCCTATTTATTTGGACAATAAGATTCCTATTCGTGCACTCCTGTATCATTGGCTAAAGAAAACGCCTTACATGAAATCGACAGGTACATGCAGATATACCGCAAAATTCACAGAAGATATGCAGGGATATTATCAAGATCTTGCGTTGAACAGCGTTGCAAGCATGAGCCAGATACAGAGGGTGCTTTTATCAGGTACATTATATGATTTTTCTGTTATCTGTCAGATTGCATTTTTTATAGGAATCCCAGTAGAAGAATTGATATTTCCCAAACTGACGGATGAAGAGATAGAAGAGGAGAAGAGCAGTCATGCTATAAAATACTCTTCTTCTGTAAACTGGGAGCAGTACGATATAGAAATTGCTTCTCAGTTAAAGATACTTGCTCACGATATATATACGGGTGCTGACAGTAAAATCGGAAGACCGGAAAGAGTTTCTGAACGCTTGATATATAAAAGATTAAAAATACCATCACACCGACTTTCAAAAATGCCAAGATGCAAAGTGATTTTAAAAGAATATGAAGAAACATTCCAGGAAACATGGGCAAGAAAACTGATATGGGCATACGAAATATTAAAGATGAAGAGAGGGAAAGGGGAATTTTACTGGTGCGACATACGACAACTATCCGGAGTAAAAAAGAAATATTTTGAAGATGTGATTCCGTATTTAGAAGAATGGGCAGATGAAGATACGGTAAAGGAACTTGTTACATTGGTAGGGGGGAGATAGTAAAAAGACACGAAGAGGGGCTGTGTATTACAGTCCCTTTTGATATATCTATATAGTTTATTCTACTTATTCATGTTCTTCCATATTTGAAAGAAGGAATCCGTAAGGAGATTACTTCTTTTTTGGCTTATGTGCTATAAATTTAGGTACTTCATGTTTCGACAAAATAACCTGCTGTAATTGCTTGAAAATTTAGAAGGGGGGGGGGTCTATAATTAGAAATATATAGAACATATTGGGTTGTTTTAAAAGTATGGAGGAAAGAACATGAAGAGAAAAGTGGTATCTTTATTATTATGTGCAGCATTGGTTACACAATCAACTGCGCCTGTATGGGCAGAAGATTTATTAAGCTCCGGAGAGGCGGAAATCTTGGATTCTGTTACGCTGGATGATGGAACAGGAGTGGCTACTGAACCGGGAATTACAGACAGCGAAGCACAGGAAGAGAATCAGGGAGCGGAAATAACGCCTGAGGAAGAAAAACCGCAGGAAGAAGCCGGGGAAAGAAATATCATAGACAGTGGAACCTGCGGCGAAAAAGTGACCTGGACTTTAGATGATACAGGGCTGCTGATTATAAGCGGGGAAGGGGAGATGGAGGATTATCAGGGAAATTCTCCTTTTAAGAAGGATAGCACAAAAATTAAATCTGTCGTTATAGAAGAGGGAGTAACGAGTATTGGAGACTATTTATTTAGGAATTGTGTCAGACTAACAGAAATAACAATTTCAAATAGCGTGACAAGTATTGGAGAGAGAGCTTTTGATGGTTGCAATAACTTGGAAAGTATAGCTCTTCCGGATAGTGTGGCTGTTATAGAGGGAAGCGCTTTTTGTGATTGTAGCAGCTTAACAAATATCAGCATACCAGAGAGTGTAACAGAAATAGGCGCAGGGGCATTTTTAAATTGTGATAGCCTCACAAATATCAGCATTCCAAACAGTGTGACGCATATAAGAAGAGATATATTTCAAGGGTGTTCTAATTTAGTAAGCATTGCTATTCCGGAAAGTGTGGTAGAGATAGGAGCAGGGGCTTTTCAATATTGCGAGAAATTGGAGAACATTGATATTCCAAACAGCGTAGCAAGTATAGGTTCAGAGGCATTTGAGTCCTGTGATTCTTTAACCAATATCAGCCTTCCGGACAGTGTGGTAGAAATAGGCGCAGGGGCATTTAGCTATTGTGTTAATTTAAAGAATATTGTGCTTCCGGCAAACTTGACAGAAATAAATGAGTCATTGTTTTGGAGGTGCATTGGCTTGACAAGTGTTGTTATTCCAGACAAAGTAACAGATATAGGCAATGATGCGTTTTCAGGTTGTGGCAACCTGAAAAGTGTTACCATTCCCCCAAGTGTAACTTTCATTGGAACAACCGCTTTTGATAACTCTAACAATGTCACCATCTGGGGCGAGAAAACTTCTTACGCCGAAACCTACGCAAACAAAAAAGGTATCCCCTTCCGTGTGATTGGCGAGGACGCAAACAGCGGAACCTGCGGCGAAAATCTTACCTGGGTTCTGGACGAGAATGGTTGTCTGAAAATCAGCGGAACAGGAGCAATGTCTGAATATTCTGACAGTAAGCAGTCTCCATTTTATGGAAATACAGATATTAAGACAGTCGAGATAGGAGAAGGCGTAACAAGTATCGGGGACTTTGCATTTGCAAATTGCGGTAATATGGAAAGTATTACCATTCCGAACAGTGTGACTTCGATTGGAGAGCAGACATTTACAAATGTTGATAAAGTCTCCATTCAGGCTCATATTGATTCTTATGCAAAAGAATATGCGGAGACTCACGGAATCCCGTTTGTATCCTTAGACGGGGATATTGTTGACAGCGGAAAATGCGGTGATAATCTTACATGGACTTTAGATGATGACGGACTTCTGGAAATTAGCGGAACAGGGGAGATGTATGATTATGCAAATAATAATAAATCTCCATTTTATGGGGCTGATATGCAAATTGGAGTACATGAAATTAAAATAAAAGAGGGCGTAACAAGTATTGGAAGTAACGTGTTTTTTTGGTTGACTTATTTGGAAAAAATTTCAATTCCCAATAGTGTAGCTCGTATTGGAGATAAAGCAATTACATCATGTGGTAGTATGACGAGTCTGGAAATTCCGGATAGTGTAGTAGAAATTGGAGAAGCTGCGTTTAGCAATAACTCTAATTTGGAAAAAGTGGTACTATCAAAAAATATTACGACTATCAGTGCTGATATGTTTTATAATTGTCAAAAGCTAACGGATATTAAAATTCCAGACAGTGTGAGAGAAATAGGATTAGGTGCATTTGGAGAATGCAGTAATTTAAAAGAACTGAAAATTCCGGATACGGTAACAAGCATTGAGTCAAGTGCATTTTCAGGTTGTAAAGGCTTAACAAATATAAATATCCCTGAAGGTATAGACTATGTAGCTAATTTAACATTTAATGGCTGTGAAAGTTTAACCAACGTTACAATCCCATCTAGTGTTACAGAAATCGGAAGCAACGCGTTTAGCAACTGCAGCAGTTTAACAGAAATTACGATTCCTGACAGTGTAACGCGAATGGGTGCAGGTGTTTTCCAAAATTGTACTGGTTTATCAAAGATTACTTTACCAGACAGTATTACAAGTCTGGAAACATGGGCATTTGATGGTTGTGACAGTCTGAAAGAAATTACTCTCCCGGATACGATTACAAAAATCGGAGAAAGTGCTTTTTCAAACTGCGACATTCTGGAATCTGTAAAAATCCCGGAAGGCGTAACCTCAATAGGCGCAAATGCTTTTGCAGCTTGTACTAAGTTAAAATCTATCACCCTTCCTTCTACTGTAACGGAGCTGGGCAGCAGTATTTTTGAAAACTGCCAGAATCTTGAGGAAGTGAAGCTTCTTGGTGGGGTAAAGACCATTGGGGACAGTGCGTTTAAAAACTGCCGCAGCCTGAAAAAACTGGAAATTCCGGAAGGAGCAAAATCCATTGGAGCAAACGCTTTTGAAGAGTGCAGAAATCTTACAACAGTTGCGCTTCCGGACAGCATTGAATCCATTGGAGCAAACGCTTTTGAGGATTGTGCAGGTTTAACAGAGATTACGATTCCTGAGAGCATGACTTCCATAGAACAGTATACTTTTAATCGTTGTACAGGACTGAAAGAGATTGTTATTCCGGACGGCGTAAAAAATATAGAAAACTGTGCATTTTATGGCTGCACCAGCCTAAAAGAGGTAACAATTCCGAAGAGTGTGACACGGATTGGAGTCAGTGTATTTAAAGGAGCTGCGTCTTTAACTATTACAGGATATGAAAATTCGTATGCAGAGAAATACGCAGAAAAAGAAAAAATTCCGTTTAAAGCATTAAAAGATGAAGTACATACACATAGCTGGGATAATGGAAAAATCACAAAATACCCGACCTGTACTTCAACGGGAACAAGAACATATACCTGTACTTCCTGTGGTGCAATAAAGACAACAACAATTGCAGCAACAGGTCACAGTTGGAACAGCGGAACTGTGACAAAGAAGCCAACCTGTACAGAAAAAGGTATCAAAACTTACAAGTTTAAGGACTGCGGTGCGACAAGAACCGAATCTATTCCGGAACTGGAACATAAAGTCAAAGGAAAAATTGTAAAGGCTACTTTTACAAAGGATGGAAGTATTTCCGGTGTCTGTGAGCTTTGCGGCGAAAAGGTAGAGAACAAGGTGATAAGCTGTGTTTCAAATATAGAGCTTACCCAGTCGAAATATGTTTACAACGGAACGGAAAGACGCCCGGAAGTAACCTTAAAAGACAGTAAGGGAAAAACAGTTTCTCCATCTGATTATACCGTGTCTTATCCGGCAGAGAGCAAAACTCCGGGTACTTACACCCTTACCATCACATTAAAGGGCGATTATTATGAGGGAACGGCGGCAAGAGAATATACGGTTGCAAAAGCAAATCAGACGGTTAAGCTGGACGATGCGGTAAAACGTATTGACAGTAAGACAGTTACACTAAAAGCGCAGATCACACAGGGAAATAAGAGCGGCAAATTTACATATACTTCAGACAATCCGGAAGTGGCTTCTGTGACAAGCTGGGGCAAGGTGACTTTCCACAAAGTGGGAAGAGTAAATATTACAGCGACTACAAAAGGAAACGGTAATTATAACAGTGCGTCCAAGACCATGACACTGACGATCATTCCGGCTCCTACAGCGATCACAAAGCTTCAGAGTCAGAAACCGGGCTGGCTGAATATTCAGTATCGTGCAAACCGTGAGGCGGACGGTTACCAGATCCAGTACGGAACTTCTCCGGATATGAAGAATGCAAAATACGCAGCAGTGAAAAACAGTGCAGTCCGCAGCTACACAAGAAAAGATGTAAAGAGCGGAGAAACTTATTTTGTCCGTGTAAGAACCTTCAATGTGGTAGACGGAGAGCGTATTTACTCCAACTGGAGCGGAATTAAGAGTATGACTGTAAAATAAAAACAAAATCCTTCCTTCGGTGTCAAAAATCCATTTTGGTATATAAGTGGGACACATGAGCGGTTTTCCCGTCCTCATTCCCTTTTTCAGAATGGAAAGTACCCCGGAGCCTATACAATCTATACAAGCCAACTTCATTCATAATATACTAAGAGGAAACGCTTAAAACGCTATATAACCCTATATTACCGTTTTCACGGATACCGAAACGGTATTTGTATAAGTTCTCAAAGGGAAATACAGAAACCATATACCATAGTACGGTAAAATAGGAATGTAGCTTACAATGCTGATATATGGATATTAGTAAAAATAGAGTTTGATGGATAAGAACGAAAAAGGTTTTCATCTGTCCGGCTCTATTTTTTTACTTTTTACAGTTTTCCGGTATATGTTAAAATTTCCTTCCGTAAAGCAGAACCAGACGGGGAGAAGCAAGGAAAGGATTCTATACAAGTCCATACAGCTGTAACATAACTGTGAACAGGCATAACAGCATTCAATAGCCCTTGAATCATTTCAGGGGAACACATACAACAACTTACCACCGCAGCGTAAAATCATAAATCAAAACATAAAAAAAGAATGCAGTCCGCAAACCACATTCCCTTTTATCATTTAAGCTGTTGCAAGTTTCTTTTGTTTATCCGGTTCTATCTCTGTGCTTCCATAATAGTTTCTAATATCATTCATTGATAAGGTTTTATGACTTTTCTTCATGAATGCTTCTGAATGCCAGTACCACATTTTTTTCTTTCCGGCAAATTTGAAACCGAGTTCTTTCAATTCTTTTCTGTATGGGTAAGTGTTACCGCCTAACCAAATCCAGTTGCCTATAATCTCGATTGTAATATCTGAGGAGTGAATGACTTTATTTAATATATCACGTAACTTTTCATCTTCTGAAAAATCATATTTCATATTGTTGTAAGATGATTCTTTTTCTTCTGATTTATTGCTTTCATGCTGATTCTTTAATATCTTAAATAATCTATCATATTCTGCGTTGATTTCCTGCATGATTGCAACCTCTCCACCGTTGTCAGGGTGATGTTGTTTTAACAGTTCCTTGTATTGCTTCCTTAATTCTTCCAAAGTATTTACATTTTTAAAATATGTGTTCATGTGATAACCTCCTCTGTGTGTGCTTTTGTTTTGTATGAGGTTATTATATAACGCTACTATATATTTATGAAAATGCTTGACAAGTATGATTTATAACGCTATCATGATATATAGATACGATATAGAAGAGAGGTGCTATAAAATGCCAGTGACAGAAGCACAGAAAAGAGCAACAGCAAAATATGAGCGTGAAAATTATGATAAGGTATTAACGAGATTTCCGAAAGGCACAAAAGAAAGAATTTTGCAGACAGGGGCAAAAAGTGTAAACAGCTTTATTATTACAGCAGTCAATGAGAAAATTGAAAGAGAGGGTAAAAGCTATGACTGAGAGAGAGCAAGCCAAACAGATTATTGATACATTACCAGAATATAAAATCAGCAATATTTTATTATTTTTAAAAGGTGTTCAGTTTGATGATGAGATTGAAGATGATTTATTCTGTGAAAAATTGGTAAGGGACTATGATAATGCACCTGATGAGGACAAAGAAGGTATACCATTAGAAGAGTGCTTGAAAGAATGGGGGCTTGATTGATGTATAAAATCATAGTCAAGAAAAAAGCTAAAAAATTCATTGATAAGCTTCCCAAAAACGAAAGAATGAGAATTGCAAAAGCAATTCAATTATTACCCAATGGCGAAGATATTAAGAAATTGAAAGGTCATTCTGATTTATTGCGGTTACGTGTGGGAGAATACAGAATTATCTATACAGTAGATAATGGTGAATTGATTATATATGTTGTGGATGCCGGAAACCGCGGAGAGATTTATAAAAAATACTGATAAGTATTGAAAAAACTTGAAGAAGAAGTTATTAATATACTTAACAGGAGAGTCGGAAGGTGAGTGCAGGTCACCCGTCTCGGAGAATAAGTTTTAAACCAGCAAAAAATAGCCGTCTACTTTTCTCAGGAACAGGACGGCTATTTTTTATGGGTGCTAAAGAAGAAATTGAGTGAATACTTAAAGAGAAACAAAGCTGTTGCACGCCCACTTGCAGTAACTATCAAGCGAATGAATGAAATAGCAAGAGGATGGATTAACTATTTTAGAATCGGGATGATGAAAACGTTCATGCAGGAGTTTGGGGCATGGCTTAGGCACAAAATAAGAGTGGTTGTTCTAAAGCAGTGGAAAACCCCAAAGACAATATACAGAAATCTATGCTATCTCAATCAGAAAAACAAGAATGGATTCGCCCACGAAGCAATCTATAAAGTGACAAATTCAAGACTGGGTTGGTACAGGCGAAGTGGTATGAATGTTGTGAACTACATTATCAGTCCGGAGAGAGGGAGATAACTCTTGCAGTTATTTCTCTACTCTATTATACTTATACATCAAATTTCAATATTCAATAAACAGACTTCCGGTCCTGTACAGGGGACATTCCATAGGCTGCTTTAAATTCCCGACTGAAATGGGAAGTTGTCGTGAAACCTGTAAGTGACGCGATTTCCTGAATAGCATAATCTGTAGTTTCCAGATATAATTTTGCGCGTTCCAGGCGCAGATATTTAATATATTTTAAAGGAGGCATACCCATTCGGTTTTTAAAGTAGCGAATAAAGGCAGTGGGGTGCATATAGACGACTTTTGCAAGTTGTTCTATGGTGAGGGAGTCTGCAAGATGTTCGTCAATATATTTCAGGATAACAGATTTCTTGGAATGAAGTGGAGCATTTTCGAGGGTGGAGGGGATTTTTTCCGGGCTGCAGGCAAAAAGCAGAGCGCAAATCTGGAAAAGCGATGCCTGCTGCAAAAGGGAAAGTTCCACTGCGTTGGTTCTTTCTGTAGCAAAAAGCTGGTCAAAATATCCAGTTAGCTTTGTAAACATGTCATCTGAGAAAAAATCCCATACAGTAATATCTGTAAACTGAGAAAAAAGGTCAGTTCCTTCAGAATACGCGGTAAAATGCAGCCAGTATTTTTCAAGGTGACAGGATTCTGTTAAAGAAAAGGAATGGGTAACTCCTTTGGGTATGAGCATTAGCTGCCGTTCTTTCAGAAAATGAGTGTGGCCTTTGGCAGTAATTCTGGCTTCTCCTGAAACAGGAAAATATAATTTATGATAAGAAGATGTTACGTGGGTGGCAGCCCAGGAAGAAGGACAGGAAATAAAACTTCCGCCATACTGTTTTATCTTTAAGTTTGCAATATATTCAGATATCATTTGAAAATTTCTCCTGTATTTTCTGATAAATTTCTATTTCGGATTTTACATAGATTTTTTTGTTTCTATTTTAACATGGAGACAGGTACAGTACAATTTAAAATATGCTAATAATAGCAAAATACATGCTAATTTTATGACTTGCTAAATATACGAAAAAACGTATACTGAAATTGTAAAATGTCGAAAAACAAATTTATAAAGCAACAATTTCAGGAGGGATAGAACATTGAAAAATACAATCAGTCCAAGACAGGTACATCTGGATTTTCATACTTCACCGTTGATTGAAGGAATTGGTTCCAGATTTTCAAAAGAAAACTTCCAGGCTGCATTAAAAGAAGGAAACCTTTCCAGTATTACTGTTTTTGCAAAATGCCACCACGGTGTATGCTATTATCCTACAAAAGTCGGCACAATGCATCCGTACTTAGATTTCGATCTTTTGGGAGAGATGATTAAAGCTGCGCATGAAATTGATGTACGTATTCCAGTGTATATTACGGCAGGCTGGTCGGCTCTGGATGCAGAGCAGCATCCGGAGTGGTGGATGAGAAATCAGGACGGAACGCCAATGCTCACAAATTTTGATCTGAATGCAGAGCCGAATGATCCAAAGCCAAATTGCTCCTGGATTGATTTATGCTTAAATGATGGAAGCTATGCGCAGCATATTTATGAGATTACAAGAGAAGTGTGCGACAGGTATGAGGAACTGGACGGTCTTTTTTATGATATATGTTTTATGACGGAAGCCTGTTATTGTGATGAATGTAAGGCTGGTATGAGAAAGATGGGGCTTGACCCAGAAAAAGAAGAAGACGCAAAATATTATTATACAGTAAAGCATCAGGATTTCATGAGAAAATGCGGAGAAATCCTCCACGAAAAGCACCCGGATGCCACGATTTTCTTTAACAGCGGCGGTGCAGATCCGAATCGTCCGGAATACCATGAGGGCTCGACTCATTTTGAGCTGGAAGATCTTCCTACCTCCTGGGGCGGATATGATAAGATGCCTTTCCGCGCGAAATTCTTTGGAAAAACAGGAAAAGGCTATCTGGGGATGACAGGAAAATTCCATACAGACTGGGGAGAGTTTGGCGGATTTAAGTTAAAAGAAGCTCTAAAATATGAAGTGGCTTCCATGATGACGTATGGTGCAGGCTGTTCCATTGGGGATCATCTTCATCCGGATGGAGAAATGGATATGGAAACTTATAAAAATATAGGCTATGCTTATCGTTATGCAGAACAGATTGAGCCGTACTGTCTGCACGGCAGCTCCACTGCAAAACTTGGGATTTATCTTTCGAAGGATGAAATAAGCAATGAGGGAACCGCCAAAATGCTTTTGGAAGATCAGGTAGATTTTGATATTGTATATGGAGATAATTTTGAAGAATTTGATACAATCATTTTTCCGGACTGTGCAGTTTTAGAAGAAGATGCAGTGAAAAAATTGGAAGCCTTTATCCAAAACGGCGGTAAAATCCTGGTAACAGGAGAAAGTCTTGTGAAAGACGGGAAATTCCAGCTTGATCTGGGACTGGAGTATCAGGGAGATTACGGATATGATAAGGATTATCTCGTCGTAGGAGAATCTCTGGCAGAACATATGGTAACTTCTCCATTCCTGGCATACAGTCCGGCTGCAAAGGTAGAAGTAAAAACGGGAGAAGTTCTGGCAAATGTAATGCTTCCATATTTTGAACGGACATACGGAACTTACTGTGGTCATAAGAACACACCTTATAATAGAGAAGATTTTGAGCATGCGGCAGCTGTTAAAAATGGAAATATTGTATACCTGGCTCATAAGTTGGGCTGGATTTATAAAAAATTCGGTTCTGCGCATCACAGACAATATTTCCTGAACGCACTGCACCAGATTTATAAAGTGGCAGTTTTCCAGGTAGAAATGCCGTCTGCAGGGCGTGCAGCAATGAAATTCCAGGAAGAAGAAAACAGATTATGTTTGAATCTTCTATATGCTTCGCCTGTCAGCCGCGGAGCTGTGGAAGTAATCGAGGACATAGTTCCTTTATACAATATTTCCTGCTGCGTATATACTGAGAAAAAAATCAGTCGTGTTTATCTTGGCGTTGGGAAAGAAGAGCTTCCATTTATACAGAGAAATGGAGAAGTTCGATTTACGGTGCCTTATCTGCACTGTCACCAGACAGTGATTCTGGATATTGAATAGAAATAACTGAAGAAAAGAGCCTGTTTACCAAATGCTGGTATGCAGACTCTTTTTTGTTCTATTCCGCCTGTTCTTTGCATACACTATATAGGTAGCGCCGTAAGCTGTCTAGTATTTTGATACTGTGGAGGTATCTTATGAAGTACAGATTTTTCCATAGTGTTCTGATTCTTTTACTGATGGTATTTTTTACCGTGACAATGGAACATGGAATCCAGGAGAGAAGTAAAGCATCTATTCTCAGTGAAGCGGTATGTGAAGAGATGAATTTCCGGGAGCAATATATGCCGGAAAAGGTGTTTCGAGAAATTGCAAGGGAAGAGAATATGTGGGAAGTATTTACGGTAACAATGCTGAAAGAGAGGTTTTATCCTGGCCAATCTGATGGAGAGAGTGAGGTGTATAAAAAATACAAAAAAGAAGAGTTTTATAAGCTTTGCAATATATATGAGACCATATGGGGGGATGTAAAATGCTTTCCCCTGCCTGAAAATAGAGAGAGCTTTCACAAGCAGTTTTTTTATGAGAATACATTTGGGGAGGAGAGGACATATGGAGGGAAAAGGATACATGAAGGGACGGATATTTTTGGAAAGAAAAATCTTGCCGGATATTATCCGGTCATTTCCATGACAGAGGGAACGGTGGAAAATATAGGGTGGCTGCCTCTTGGCGGGTATCGAATCGGGATACGTGCTCCACGGGGTGCTTATTTTTATTATGCCCATCTGTCGGAATATGGAAGGGAATTTTCTCAAGGAGACAAGGTAAAGGCAGGGGAGATTCTTGGATATATGGGGAACAGCGGATATAGAGAAGTCGGAACAACAGGGAAATTCCCTGTGCACCTTCATCTTGGGATTTATATCAAAACTCCTCATTATAAAGAGCTTAGTGTAAATCCCTATTGGATTTTAAAAGCGCATGAGAAAAATATAAGAAAGTATACATATTAGCGAGAAATTTTTCGGATTTTGTGTTATAATCAAAAAATGTATGGAAATATAAGGAGCGTTGAGTATGGAAATACAGTTATGGAGAAGCATTTTATGCCCCTATGAATTGGCAGTAAAAGAATTAACCGTTAAATTTGAACATATTATTAACGAACACAAGCAAAACGACTTGTATTCTCCTATTGAGCAGGTAAGCGGAAGAGTAAAAAGTGTAAGCAGTATTCTGGAAAAAATGCAGAGAAAGCATATTCCGATGGAACGTATGGAAGAGGAAGTAGAGGATATTGCAGGAATTCGTATTATCTGTCAGTTTGAGGAAGATATTGAGACTGTAGCTTCTATGATTCAGAAAAGAAGTGATATGGAAATAAAAAGTGAAAAGAACTATCTGAAGCATATGAAGCAAAGCGGGTACAGAAGCTACCATTTGATTATTTATTATACGGTAGAGACAATCGAAGGGCCGAAGCGCCTTCAGGCAGAAATTCAGATTCGGACAATGGCCATGAATTTCTGGGCAACGATTGAGCATTCTTTACAGTATAAATATAAAGGCGATATGCCGCCGCATGTGACGGAGCGCTTAAGTAAAGCGGCAGATGCTATTATTTCTCTGGACAGAGAAATGTCTTCTGTTCGGAATGAAATTATGGACGCCCAGAATTCTTCTCAAATGCAGTCGAACCTTGTGAAGGATATTTTAAACAATATAGAAAATCTTTACAAAGTATCAAATAAAAGGGAAGTAATGAAAATTCAAGATGAATTTCTGCGCGTATTCCGCACAAAAGATCTGCAGCAGCTGGAGCGTTTCCATAGGCAGCTTGACATTATTGCGGAAGGCTACAGAGCGCAGGCAGTTTACCACAATGCTTAACAGAGGTGTTATATGCTGAATAAAAAAAAGGCAGTACTTTTTGATTTAGATGGAACACTGGTGGACTCCATGTGGGTATGGTCACAAATTGACATAGACTATCTTGGCTCTTACGGTCTTGCTGTTCCAAAAAATCTGCAGAGAATTGTAGAGGGAATGGGTTTTACAGAAGTAGCCGTGTATTTTAAGGAACGGTTTTCCATTCCGGATACAATAGAAGAAATTAAAAAAACATGGCAGGAGATGGCAATGGATAAATATTGCCATTCAGTCCCTTTAAAACCAGGAGTAAAACAGTTTTTGCCATTTTTAAAGGAAAAAGGAATTCGTATGGCTGTTGCTTCCAGTAATGATATCGCGCTGATAGAGGCCTGTCTGAAAGCAAACGGTATTCGGGAATATTTTGATGCAGTAATCACTGCATGTGAAGTGAAAAAAGGGAAACCGGCTCCGGATGTTTATTTGGAGGCTGCCAGACGTCTCCACGTATGTCCGGAAGAATGCCTTGTGTTTGAAGATATTGTTCCGGGGATTCAGGCCGGAAAAAATGCGGGAATGAAAGTGTGTGCCATTCATGATACATATAGCATTCCACAGGAAAAAGAAAAACGACAGACAGCCGATTATTATATTACCTCTTATGAGCAGGTAATAGACGGTACATATGAGGAATAAATTATGCGGAAATTTTTACCTGTAACAGAAAAAGAGATGAAGGAACGGGGCTGGGAAGAGGTTGATTTTGTATATGTCACAGGAGACGCTTATGTAGACCATGCTTCTTTTGGTTCTGCAATTATCAGCCGCCTTCTGGAGCGGTACGGATATAAAGTGGGAATGATTCCCCAGCCGGACTGGAGAAAAAAAGAGAGCATTCAGGTGTTTGGACGTCCACGTCTTGGCTTTTTGGTAAGTGCCGGAAATATGGACTCTATGGTAAACCATTATACCGTGTCAAAAAAACACAGGCAGAAGGACTCCTACTCCCCGGGAGGAGAGATGGGGCTTCGTCCGGACAGAGCCGTAATGGTTTACAGTAACCTGATCCGCCAGAGTTATAAAGAGACACCAATTATTCTTGGAGGGATTGAGGCAAGCCTTCGTCGGCTTTCTCATTATGATTACTGGGATGATAAGGTGAGAAGAAGTGTTCTTATGGACAGTGGGGCAGATTTGATTTCTTATGGGATGGGTGAGCATTCGATTATAGAAATTGCGGAAGCTTTAAACAGTGGAATTCCGGTTAAGGAAATTACCTATGTTCCGGGAACTGTGTTTAAGGCAAAGGATTTGTCCTGTGTATACGAGCCTCTCCTTCTTCCTGATTTTCAGGAGGTTTCAGAGAATAAGCAGAAGTATGCAGAGAGCTTTGCCATTCAGTATAAAAATACAGATCCTTTTACAGCACAGGTTATGGCAGAATCGTATGGTACAAAGGGATATGTGATACAAAATCCGCCGGCAAAGCCACTGACTCAGGAGGAAATGGACGATATTTATGATCTGCCTTATACAGGAACCTATCATCCTATGTATGAGGCGAAGGGCGGAATACCGGCACTTGAGGAAGTGAAGTTTAGTCTGACAAGCAACAGAGGGTGTTTTGGCGGATGCAGTTTTTGTGCCCTTACTTTTCATCAGGGGCGTATTCTTCAGACAAGAAGTCATGCTTCTCTTATAAAAGAGGCGGAAAATATGACGAAGGATAAAGATTTCAAGGGATACATCCATGATGTAGGTGGTCCGACTGCTGACTTTCGCCTTCCTTCCTGCAAAAAACAGCTTACAAAGGGAGTGTGCAGAGACAGGCAGTGTCTTTTTCCGACACCATGTAAAAATCTTACGATAGATCATAAAGACTACGTGGAGCTGTTAAGAAAGCTGAGGGCAGTTCCGGGAGTAAAAAAGGTATTTATCCGTTCCGGTGTGCGTTTTGATTACGTTGTCGCAGATAAAGATAAAACGTTTTTACATGAGCTTGTGAAGAACCATGTAAGCGGGCAGCTCCGCGTTGCCCCGGAGCATGTGTCGGATGAGGTTTTGAAGTTTATGGGGAAACCTCCTCATAGTGTATACCAGGAATTTTTAAAACAGTATGAAAAGGCAAATGGCGAAACAGGAAAGAAGCAATATGCAGTTCCCTACTTTATGTCTTCCCACCCGGGCTGTACATTAAAGGAGGCTGTGCGCCTTGCAGAGTATGTACGGGATCTTGGCTTTACACCGGAGCAGGTGCAGGATTTTTATCCTACTCCGTCTACATTATCCACATGTATGTACTATACAGGCATTCACCCTCTTACCGGTGAAAAGGTATACGTACCGAAAAATCCTCATGAAAAAGCGATTCAGAGAGCATTGATGCAGTACAAAAACCCGGCAAACCGCGATCTTGTTCTGGAAGGTTTAAAAAAAGCAGGGCGTATGGATTTGGTGGGGTACGACAGAAAATGTCTGATTCGGCCGGAAAAGAAGCAGGGAGAAACCTCTTTTAAAGGAACGGCGGAAAAAGGAAGGAACGTACGGAAAAAGAAAACGATTCGGAACATACACAATAAGAAGAAAAAAGTCTGAGGAGTTTTATATGAGTACAGAAAAAAAGAAAAAAACAAAAATTAAAAAAGGAGATTTTGGTTATTTTAAAGCAGAAAAAAAGAAACGGTTTCTTTATACGTTAATTATGCTTGGAGTTCCTATTTTTATTTTTGTAACAGCGTGGCTTTATTTTGATACGAGGATGACGATATGGACTGTAATTGCAACCGTAGGCTGTCTGCCAGGCTGTAAGTCGTTAGTTGGTCTGATCATGATTCTGATGCGCCGCCCTATGGATCCAAAGCTTTATGAGGAGATTCGAGCACATCAGGGCGAACTTGTGATGGCGTATGAAAATTATATGACTTTTTATGAAAAAAGCGCATATATCGATGCGGTGGCGGTATGTGGAAACACAGTAGTGGCATACAGCAGCGACCCCAAAATTGATACAGAATTTATGGCGCAGGAGTGTCAGAAGATAGTCCGAAAAAATGGATATAAAGTGGATGTGAAGATCTTAAAGGAGCTCCGTCCCTTCCTTGACCGTCTGGATTCCATGAATGCCCGCAGAGAAAGCCTGGAAGAAGGAATTAAATTTGAACCGGATGAGAGGTATCCGGAACTTTCAAGAAATGAGCTTATCTGTCATACCATTCTGGCCCTCTGTTTGTAGGAGTAGAAAATGAAACAGTTTATAATCGGAGAAAATGAGGCGGGACAACGTTTTGATAAATATCTCGCCAAGCTTTTAAAGGAAGCGCCAAAAAGTTTTTTCTATAAAATGATGCGAAAAAAGAACATCGTTTTAAATGGAAAAAAGGCAACCGGGAATGAGAAACTGAAATCCGGAGATGAGGTGCGCCTCTACTTAAGTGATGAGACATTTGAAAATTTTGCAGGAAATGTGAGTGTTTCCAGGGCGGTTTGTAAGCTCTCTGTGATTTATGAGGATAACGATATTCTTCTTATTAACAAGCCTGCAGGGATGCTTTCTCAGCCGGACAAAACAGGGAAACCTTCACTTGTGGAATATGTGATTGGTTATCTTCTTGAAAAAGGAGAGATTACAGAAAGAGATCTTTCTACGTTTAAGCCGTCTGTCTGTAACCGCCTTGACAGAAATACAAGCGGGATTGTGGCAGCGGGAAAAAGTCTTCGTGGGCTTCAGATGCTTTCTGCACTTTTTCATGAAAGAACTATGAGTAAATATTATCTTTGCGTTGTAGAAGGCGTAATTGCGAAAGAAAATCATATCAAAGGGTATTTGCATAAAGACGAAAAATGTAATAAGGTAGTGGTATCAAAAGAGAAAGGAAAAGACAGCCTTCCTATAGAGACGAGGTATCAGCCGCTTGGAAATAATGGAACGCTTACTCTTTTAAAAGTGGAACTGCTCACCGGGCGCAGTCATCAGATCCGGGCACATCTCGCTTCTGTAGGACATGCTATTATCGGCGATCATAAATATGGAAGCAGAGGGAAAAACCAGATGTACGGGGAGAAATATCATCTGGAACATCAGCTTCTCCACGGATATAAGCTGGAGCTTCCCGAGATGCCGGAGGATTTCAGCAAGCTTTCCAAGAGGGCATTTTTGGCTCCCGTGCCGGAACTTTTTCTGCAGGTTTTAAAAAAAGAACATTTAGAGGAGTATTATTATGAAGAAATGGAATGAATTCTGGGACTATGTAAAAATGATAGTCATTGTAGTAGTAGCTGTGCTTGTGGTAAACAATGTAGTATTAATTAATGCCAAGATTCCTTCTCCGTCTATGGAAAACACGGTTATGACAGGAGATAGGCTGTTTGGTTTCCGTCTTGCATACGGACTTAACATAGATTTATTTGGAAATAAAATTTCAAAGAAATTCAAAGAACCAGAGCGCTACGACATTGTCATTTTCCATTATCCGGATGATGAAAATCAGCTTTTTATCAAAAGATTGATCGGTCTTCCTGGAGATAAGGTAGAAATCCGTGACGGAAAGGTTTACTTAAATGATTCAAAAACTCCTATTGAAGAGGATTATCTTCCGGAGCCTCCGGTAGGTGATTTCGGTCCGTATTACGTTCCGGAAAACTGTTATTTTATGATGGGAGACAACCGTAATAATTCCAAAGATTCCAGGTTATGGAAAAACACATATGTGCGTTTTGACCAGATTGTAGGGAAAGCGGTTCTTCGTTATTATCCGTCAATCAAGCTGTTGAAATAGGGAGAGTTTTATGGCGACATGGAATAGCAGAGGCCTCCGGGGTTCTACCCTGGAGGAACTGGTAAACCGTACAAATGAAATGTATCGGGAAAAAGGACTTGCCCTGATCCAGAAGATTCCGACCCCAATCACTCCTGTACGTATGGATAAGGAACACCGCCATATTACTCTGGCATATTTTGAACAGAGAAGTACTGTAGACTATATAGGTGCAGTGCAGGGGATTCCGGTGTGCTTCGATGCAAAAGAATGCAGCGCGGACTCTTTTCCTCTTGCCAATATTCACCCTCATCAGGTGGAATTTATGAAAGAGTTTGAGGAACAGAGTGGCGTGGCATTCTTTCTTATTTTTTACAGTCATGTAAATTTATTTTATTACCTTCCCTTAAAACAACTGCTTTTTTTCTGGCAGAGAATGGAGGAAGGGGGACGGAAAAGCTTCCGAAGAGAGGAGCTGGAAGACTGCTTTTATCTTCCCAAAAAAAGTGGCTTTCTTGTGCCCTATCTTGACGGACTTGCGAAAGATCTGGAAATCAGAGATGCAGAATATAGTTAATGCAGGAGGAATATTATGAAGAAACAGATGATACCCTGTCTTTATCTTCAATATGAAAAGGCAGTAACAGGATTTGGGCAGAGAAATTTACTTGGGGATGGAGATGTAGAGGCGCTTGGAAGATTTTATAGAGATGGAGGGGCAGATGGGCTTCTCATTTTCGACTTTTCATCGGAAGAGCAGGAGCATGAGCGCGCCATCAAAAAAATCGGATCCATATGCAGAACAGCAGAAATCCCTGTTATGACGGCCGGGAACATCAAATGTATGGACGATATAAAAAAGTTGATTTATGCAGGGTGTGAAAAGGTGGTTTTAAATTTTTCCAAGAAAAGCAATATTCTTCTCCTGGAGGAAGCTTCCCGGCGTTTTGGAAAAGAAAAAATGGTAATCAGCATTTCTTCTTTTCATGAATTTGCAGATAACCAGAAACTGATTGAGCAATGCTCTGATGGGATACTCGCTCTTGATTCTCTTCAGGACGAAGTTGCGGCTGTATCACAGATTCCTGTTTTACTTCATACAGACGAGGGAAAAGAGGAGGAGCTGATTGCTCTGCTGAAAGGAAAATATGTATCCGGATTAAGCGGTGCGTATATCAGCAACTTATATACAAAAATACACAAGTTTAAAGAACGGTGCAGAGAAGAGAATATTCCCGTAAACAGAGAATTCGAAAAAGGTGACAGTTCCAGGCGAAATGGAAAAATTGTTTCGGAAAGTTTTCCCGAAAGTTCCTTTTCTGTTTTGCAGGATGTGTATAAATTGATTCTTGATAGAAAAGAAAATCCCCAGGAGGGTTCTTATATTAATTATCTTTTCGATAAGGGAACGGATAAAATCCTGAAAAAAATCGGAGAAGAATGTACGGATATTGTTATTGCGGCAAAAAATGAGGATAAAGAAGAAATTGCCTGTGAAATATCCGATTTACTTTATCATATTATGGTTTTGATGGCAGAAAAAGGAATCTTCTGGGAAGATATCACGCAAGAATTAACAGGAAAATGAAATTTTGATTGCGCTTTTTTTTAAAGCGTGCTATACTGAAATAAACTGAATAAGAAAACAACAGGTGCTGAAGAAAAATATTTATTTTTGCTTTGGATAATAGGGAAACAGGTGTAAATCCTGTACGATCTCGTCACTGTAATTAGGGAGCACAAGCCTTAATGCCACTGGGAAACCGGGAAGGCGGTTTTGTGTAAAGAACTATAAGTCAGGAGACCTGCCTGGTGTTGGTACAGGAACAGAAGTTCTAAAATCACGAGTAATTGGTTGTGCCGCTTTCATGAGCTGATATTTTGAAACCTTTTGCCCGCCGCAGAAGGTTTTTTTTGCTTTATGAGACATATTTTGTTTTGTATGTTTCTGTACCTGGATTTGCTGATGAAAAAAATATATATACTACATCAGAGAATGAATGTCGATGAGGAGGACGAAACATGAAAAACAAAATGGTAAAAGCACTTGTACTGGCGCTTACAATGTCTACAATTATGATGACAGGTTCTGTTGCAACATTTGCAGAGGAAACTACAGCTACAGAAGAGGCAGCAGAGGGTGAAACTGCAGATGCAGATAAAGAGGCTGCGGATAAAGTTGCCGCTTTAATTGATGGGATTTATGTACAGGAAAGAACAGAGACAACAGATGAGGATTGTAAAGCAGCAAAAGAGGCATGGGATGCACTTACAGATGAACAGAAAGCTCTTGTAGAAGGAGAAGAAGCAAGCCCGGATTATTTTGGACTCGACACAGGTGATGCGTCTAAAGACGATGCAAGAAATGCAGATGAAATTGGAGAAAATGAACTTCTTGTGGTAAGTTTTGGTACTTCTTACAATGACAGCCGTGTAGCGGATATTAAAGGTATTGAAGATGCACTTCAGGAAGCATATCCGGACTGGTCCGTAAGAAGAGCATTTACTGCACAGATTATTATTAATCACGTACAGGCAAGAGACGGAGAAGTGATCGACAATATGCAGCAGGCTCTTGACCGTGCAGTGGAAAACGGTGTGAAAAATCTTGTAGTGCAGCCGACTCATTTAATGCATGGAGCTGAGTACGATGAAATGATGGAAGTTCTGGATTCCTATAATGATAAATTTGAAAGCATTTCCGTGGCAGAGCCAATGCTTGGTGAAGTAGGGGATGACGCTTCTATTATTAATGAGGATAAGGCTGCTGTGGCAGAAGCAATTGCAAATGCGGCAGTAAAAGATGCAGGATATGAAACAATGGATGCTGCAGCAGAGGATGGTACAGCCTTTGTATTTATGGGACATGGAACTTCTCATACTGCAAAAGTAACTTATAGTCAGATGCAGACACAGATGAATGAGCTTGGATATAAAAATGCATTTATAGGTACAGTAGAAGGTGAGCCGGAAGAAACTTCCTGTGATGCAGTGATTGAAGCAGTAAAAGAAGCAGGATACAAAAAAGTAGTCCTTCGTCCTCTTATGGTAGTTGCAGGTGATCATGCAAATAATGACATGGCAGGTGCAGAAGAGGATTCCTGGAAGAGTATGTTTGAAGCATCCGGGGCATTTGAAAAGGTAGATACACAGATTACAGGTCTTGGAAGCCTTCCGGAAGTACAGCAGCTCTTCGTAGAGCATACAAAAGCAGCAATGGAGAAATAAAACAATGAAAAAGAAACAACTGGCAATACTTACTATGGCAGCACTGCTTATGGCAGTGCCTGCCAATGTTTCTGTCTTTGGAGCAGAAAATACAAAAGAGGAAAGTACCGAAAGTACAGTTTTAGAAGATGGTGTTTACAGCGCAGTTTTTGACACAGACAGTGGAATGTTCCATGTAAATGAGTCGTTGGATGGACGCGGTACTTTAACAGTAAAAGATGGAAAAATGACAATTCACGTCAGTCTTGCATCAAAGGGTATTCTCAATCTGTTTCCGGGAAAAGCAGAAGATGCAAAAAAAGAAGGCGCAGAGCTTTTAGAACCGACAACAGATAAGGTGACCTATAAGGACGGTTATGAGGAAGAGGTTTATGGCTTTGACATTCCGGTTCCGGCTCTTGACGAGGAGTTTGATGTTGCGCTTATCGGAAAAAAGGGAAAATGGTACGACCATAAGGTAAGTGTATCTGATCCGAAAAAAGAAGAGGAAACATCTTCAGAAGGGATTGGAAAAACCGCAGAGGATCTGGGCCTTGAAGATGGAAATTATACCGTTTCTGTGGCTTTAGAGGGCGGATCCGGACGTGCAACTGTGGAAGAGACAGCAGAGCTGGAAATCAAAGAGGGTGTTTCTACAGCAACGATTGTATGGAGCAGTCCAAACTATGATTACATGTTGGTGGAAGATAAAAAATATACACCGGTCAATAAAGAAGGGAATTCTGCATTTGCAATTCCTGTAAAATGTTTTGACGAAAAATTGCCGGTAACGGCGGACACCGTAGCTATGGGAACGCCTCATGAAATTGAATATACACTGCAGTTTGATTCTGAAACAATTGAAAAGGCGAAATGATGAAAAAAACAGTAAGGTACTCTCTTCTGTTTACAGTAATGCTTCTTTTTGTCTGTACTTTTTCTGTACAGGCAAAGGAAGCTGTTTCTGTTTCTGGTCTGGAATATGAAAGAAGCATGGAACTTTCGTATGCAGAAGAATTTTCAGTGGATTATTATAAAGGTGGATACACCTTGATTACAATTGGGGACAACGACAGATTTCTTGTGGTTCCGGAGGGAAAAGAAGCGCCGGAAAATATGGAATCGGGGATTAAGGTTTTAAAACAGCCGTTAAAAAATATATATCTTGTGGCAACCTCTGCTATGGATTTTTTTGTATCTCTTGATGGGCTTGAAAGCATACGCCTTTCCGGTACGAATGAAAATGGATGGTATATAGACGAGGCAAAAAAGGCTCTGCAAGATGGCAGTATTCTTTTTGCCGGAAAATACAGTGCGCCGGATTATGAACTGATTCTTGGAGAAAAGTGCAGTCTTGCCGTGGAATCTACCATGATTTATCATACTCCGGAGGTAAAGGAGAAACTGGAGCAGTTTAAAATTCCTGTTCTTGTGGAGCGTTCCAGTTATGAATCGCATCCTCTTGGACGTACAGAATGGATTAAGCTTTATGGGGTACTTCTGGGAAAGGAAGAAGATGCGGAAGAACTTTTTAAAGAGCAGGAAGAACGAATGGAAACAGTTCTTTCAGAAAAAAACACAGGAAAAACAGTGGCATTTTTCTATATTACCACAAATGGTCTGGCAAATGTACGAAAATCAAATGATTACATTTCTAAAATGATTGAGCTTGCAGGAGGCAAATACATTTTTGAAAATCTGGGAGAAAACGACAATGCGCTGTCTACTGTCAATATGCAGATGGAAGAGTTTTACGCAAAGGCGAAAGATGCAGATTATATTATTTATAACAGTGCCATTGACGGAGAACTTCAGACAATGGAGCAGCTTCTTGAAAAAAGTAACCTTTTAAAAGATTTTAAGGCAGTAAAAAATGGAAATGTATGGTGTACAGGCAAAAATCTCTTTCAGGAATCCACAGGACTTGGTGTTATGATAGAGGATATTCATAAGATGCTGAACAGTGAGGGAGATTCTCTTACAGAGCTTACTTATATGCACCGTTTAAAATAAAAGGGGAAAGGGAACAAACAGGAAATGACACAGAAAACAGGGAAAAGCAGATATTGGCTTTCTTTTACAGGATTATTTCTTCTGTTGATGATTTTTACAGTGTGGAACATCAATTCTGGAACAATAGAATTATCACTAAAAGAAATTGCCGGTATTATTTTTCAAAGACAAGGAGAAGAGACTGCTTTTAATATTATCTGGGAAATCCGGCTGCCGCGTATTATTGCCTGCGTTGTTTTGGGGGGCGCTCTCTCTGTATCAGGTTTTCTTCTGCAGACATTTTTTGCCAATCCTATTGCAGGACCCTTTGAACTTGGCATTTCTTCAGGGGCAAAGCTTGTAGTTGCTCTCCTAATGATTTCGTTTCTTCAGAAATCCCAAACTGTGGGGAGCGGAACCATGATACTTGCTGCGTTTATTGGTTCCATGATTTCTATGGCATTTGTACTTTTGATTGCAAGAAAAGTGAGAAATATGTCCATGCTGATTGTGAGCGGAGTAATGATAGGGTATATTTGTTCAGCGATAACAGATTTTCTTGTGACTTTTGCAGATGATTCCAATATTGTAAATCTTCATAACTGGTCACTTGGAAGTTTTTCCGGAATTTCCTGGGAAAATGTAAAGGTAATGTCAGTTACAGTACTGGTTTCTATGATAATTACTTTTTTTCTGTCAAAGCCGATCAGTGCCTACCAGTTAGGGGAAGGTTATGCACAAAGTATGGGAGTGAATATAAAAGTGTTTCGTGTTACGCTTATCCTACTTTCCAGCGTACTATCTGCTTGTGTTACTGCCTTTGCCGGGCCGATTTCTTTTCTTGGTGTCGCTGCTCCCCATCTTGTAAAAAGTCTTTTGAAAACATCAAAGCCAATTCTTGTAATACCGGGCTGTTTTCTGGGTGGGGCAGCATTCTGCCTGTTCTGCGATTTGATTGCCCGTACTGTATTTGCTCCCTCAGAGCTTAGTATCAGTTCGGTGACTGCCATATTTGGAGCGCCGGTTGTGATATACATTATGATACGGAAAAAGCAGAAAATTTAGAAGGACGTACAATTATGGAATCGTATTTTTTTCAGACAGAGAAGCTTTCAGTGGGATATGACGGAAAGCCTTTGATAAAAGAAATAGAAATAAAATTAAACAGGGGTCAGATTCTTACATTAATTGGGCCAAATGGAGCGGGAAAATCCACTATTTTAAAAAGTATTACAAGACAGCTTAAAACAGTCGGGGGAACGGTTTATCTTGAGCAAAAAGAAATGCAGAAAATGTCAGATAGAGCTATTTCCAAAAAGCTTTCTATTGTTATGACAGAGAGAATGAATACAGAACTTCTGACATGCGAAGATATAGTTTCTACAGGAAGATACCCTTACACCGGTACGCTTGGGATTCTGTCAGAAGAAGACAGGCGAAAAGTGACAGAAGCAATGGAGATAGTGCATGCTCTTGAGCTTCGTGACAGAGATTTTTCCGCTATCAGTGACGGACAGAGACAAAGGATCCTTCTTGCAAGGGCAATCTGTCAGGAACCGGAGATGATTATTCTGGACGAGCCGACTTCTTTTCTTGATATTCGTCATAAACTGGAGCTTCTCACCATTTTAAAAGAAATGGTATGTAAAAAGAATGTGGCAGTGATTATGTCTCTTCATGAAATCGATCTGGCACAGAAGGTGTCAGATATCGTTATGTGTGTGAAGGGAGAATATATTGAAAAATACGGAGCTCCTGAAGAAATTTTTACTTCTTCCTATATCTGCAGTCTTTATGGAATGACAAAAGGAAGTTATAATGCAGAGTTTGGATGTCTGGAAATGGAAGCCCCGAAGGGAAAACCGGAAATTTTTGTGATCGGTGGAAACGGGAGTGGTATTCCTGTTTATCGAAAACTGCAGAGACAGGGAATTCCCTTTGCTGTGGGTGTACTTCATAAGAATGATAAAGATTACGAAGTTGCAAAAGCGCTTGCTTCAGAAATTATATGGGAACACCCTTTTGAACCCATATCAGACGAAACGTTAAAAAAAGCGCTTGATATTATGAAACAGTGTAAAAAAGTAGTCTGTCCTCTTTCTGATTTTGGAACGGTGAATATAAAAAATAAGGTGCTGTTGGAAACAGCAGAAAAAATGAAAATCCTCGAAAAAAAGTAGTGTGTAAAAGCACTACTTTTTTTAATTTAGGGATTGACAATATACGCAAAAAGGATATAATGAAAATATGAACAAGTGCTCATATATAAATATGAGTTTAAATAAGGAGGACATCAAATGGGAGAAGAAAAAAAGACACACGCCCATCATCATGAGCATGAAGAAGGTTGCTGCTGTGGACATGAGCATCACCACGAAGAACACGAGCATCATGCGCACTACCATGAGCATGAAGAAGGTTGCTGCTGTGGGCATGAGCATCACCACGAAGAACACGAGCATCATGCCCATCATCACGAACATGGAGAAGGCTGCTGCTGCGGACATGAGCATCACCACGAAGAACACGAGCATCATGCGCACCACCATGAACATGGAGAAGGCTGCTGCTGCGGACATGAGCATCATCATGAAGAACAGGAACATCATCATCGTCATGTCGCAGACAATATACCGAGAAAAGTTTATATTATAGAAAATATAGATTGTGCCAACTGTGCTGCAAAGATGGAAAAGAAAATAAATGAACTTCCAGGAGTGGAGGATGCAACCATTACCTTTGCTACAAAACAGCTTCGCCTGGCTGCCAAAAATCCGGACGCGCTTCTTCCGAAAATCCGGGAAATTTGTACTTCTATTGAATCTCAGGTTGTCATAAAGGAGCAAAAGGAAAGAAAGAGAGAAACTCATACGGAAGAAAATCATGGAAAACGTGATTTGTTTGCGATTATTTTTGGAGCAGTTTTATTTGCAGCAGGAAAAATCATGGAGAATATGGGCATAGGAAATCATGTTACAATTCCTGTGTATATAATTGCATATGTAATTCTTGGCGGAGAGATCGTTGTGACTGCTGCTAAAAATCTTTTAAAAGGTCATGTGTTTGACGAAAACTTTTTAATGAGCATTGCTACATTGGGGGCGTTTGTGATTCACGAGTATCCGGAAGCAGTAGGTGTTATGCTGTTTTATCGGATTGGAGAATACTTTGAACACCGTGCAGTTGAGAGAAGCAGAAGCCAGATTATGGACGCTGTGGATATGCGTCCTGAGACGGTAAACCGAATCCAGGGAGAAAATATAACGGAGATTCCTGCAGAGGAAGCAAAAGAAGGAGATATACTTCTTGTACGCCCGGGAGACCGTATTCCTCTTGATGGTGTGATCATAGACGGAGAAAGCCGTCTGGATACGTCTCCTGTGACTGGAGAACCGATTCCTGTATCCATAAAAAAAGGAAGCCATATTCTTTCTGGTTGTGTTAATCTTTCCGGACAGTTAAAGCTGCAGGTAGAAAAAACACTTTCTGAATCTATGGTTACAAGGATTCTTGATTCTGTAGAAAATGCAGCGGCAAGCAAGCCGAAAATTGACCGCTTTATTACACGGTTTGCAAGAGTATATACTCCTTTTGTTGTGACAGCAGCTCTTATTACTGCGATTGTTCCTTCTTTATTTACAGGAAACTGGGAACATTGGATTTATACAGCCCTCACCTTCCTTGTAATCAGTTGTCCCTGCGCGCTTGTGTTAAGTGTTCCTCTCGCTTTCTTTTCCGGAATTGGTGCTGGTTCTAAAAAAGGAATCCTTTTTAAAGGAGGGGTTTCCCTTGAACAGCTTGCCGATGTAAAAGCGGTTGTTATGGATAAAACAGGAACTGTTACCGAGGGAAATTTCGTGGTTCAGAAGGTAGTTCCTGCCTCTCATTGGAGTGAAGAGGAAATCCTTAAAATTGCTGCAGAATGTGAGCAGATTTCTACACACCCTATCGCAATGAGCATTGTTCAGGCGGCAAGAGAAAAAGAGATTTCGCTTACAAAGCCGCAAAGCCTGGAAGAAATAGCAGGACACGGTATCAAAGCTGTGACAGAAAAAGGAACAATTATTGTAGGAAACAGAAAGCTTATGGAAAAAGAGGATATTTCTCTTTCCTCTTATAAGAACCAGAGTTTTGGAAGTGAGGTTCTTGTTTCTGTAAATGGAACTTTTGCAGGACATCTTGTCATTTCCGATACGGTAAAAAAAGATGCCAAAAGTTCAATTGCGAAAATCAATCGGTTTGGTGCGGCTTCTGTTATGCTTACAGGTGATTCTTTAGAAGAAGCGGAGGCAGTTGCAAGAGTGACTGGCATTCAGGAGGTACACGCCCGTCTCCTTCCGGAGGATAAGGTAACGGAGCTTCAGAATGTGCGGAAAAAATATGAGTCTGTTATGTTTGTAGGGGATGGAATCAACGATGCACCGGTTCTTGCAGGTGCAGACGTAGGTGCGGCAATGGGAAGCGGAGCAGACGCAGCTATCGAGGCAGCAGATGTGGTATTTATGAATTCCAGTATGGAATCTATTCCGGAAGCTATGGCAATCGCAAAAGCAACGAAAAAGATTGCGTGGCAGAATGTAGTATTTGCCCTCATTATTAAGGCGATTGTTATGGTTCTTGGACTTGCAGGATTTGCTTCCATGTGGCTGGCAGTTTTTGCAGATTCCGGTGTTGCTATGCTGTGTGTATTCAACTCCATTCGAATTCTTTACAAAAAACAGAAAAATTAACCCCCAGGGGGGCTTGTATTTCTTGCTGATTTTGTTAAAATGTTATCAATGACACAGGGAAGTGTGTCAGCCACTCATCGAATCACATCAGACCTCCACAATTATGATGTGTGTGTATGAAAAAAATCCCATAAGAAAGTTACAGAAAAGCAGCAAGAATGGCAGTGATTGCTGCTTTTTTGTACGAAAAAAACTTGCATTTCCTGATAATTTATGGTAGGATAATGTAAATTTCCGTGAGGGAGTAATCGGCATAGAATTATGCGACAATATCGACATAATGGTAAGGAATTACCCGGTATTGCCTGAAATGATGAGACTCGTGGACAGTTTATGCTGTCTGCGTGTCTCTTTTTTTATGTTATAGGAAATTACTCCGTAATGTTCCATAGCATAAAAAACGCTCCGCGTAGGAGCGCACTGCGGCGAAAAAGAAGTATGTCGCTAAAGCGACCCGCCGCAGGCGGAGAATCTCGCAAGCAAGATTCTTTGTTCTGCTGATGGAAATAAAAGACTGTCTTTCGGAAAAAATACAATACAAAGGAGAGAAAAAATGGGACTTTTTGAACTGTTTCTTGTAGCAGTGGGACTTTCTATGGATGCCTTCGCAGTTTCTGTCTGTAAAGGGCTGTCTCTGGGAAAAATCAGCAAAAAACATATGTGTATTGCCGGATTATGGTTTGGCGGATTTCAGGCAGGTATGCCTCTTTTGGGATACTTCCTGGGGCGTTTCTTTTCGGACGTAATTACAGAGTGGGATCACTGGATTGCCTGTATTCTTCTTGTACTTATAGGCGGAAATATGGTAAAAGAAGCTTTTGGAGAAGAGGAACATCTTGATTGTTCCATGTGTGCAAAAGCCATGTTTCCCCTTGCGATAGCTACAAGCATTGATGCACTTGCCGTGGGAGTTACTTTTGCGTTTCTGAAGGTGCAGATTTTTCCGGCAGTTACCTTTATCGGTATAATTACATTTGTCTGTTCTGCTGCCGGAATTAAAATAGGGAGTATTTTTGGGGAAAAATATAAATCGAAGGCAGAGCTTTGCGGCGGTATTATTCTTATTCTCATGGGTTTTAAAATTCTTCTGGAAGGACTGGGAATTTTGTAAAGAAAACAAAACTGTACAATTTTAATCTTGATTTATACCATATATAGTGTTATCATATCATACATAAACTAAATGTAGATAGGAGAACAATATGACAGTAAAAGAATGGCTGGGAGAAGACAATCAGCTTGGAATAGATATATGGACCAAAAAATATGCTTTTGAGGGAGAAAACTTCGATTCCTGGATTACAAGGGTAAGTGGCGGCAATAAAGAGATTGCACAGTACATGAAAGAAAAAAAGTTTTTATTTGGAGGAAGAATTTTATCAAACAGAGGACTTGACAGGCTGGGAAGAAAGGTTACGTATTCTAACTGCTATGTGATAGAACCGCCAAAAGACGAGATTGAAAGCATTTTCGACTGTGCAAAAAAACTTGCCAGAACTTATAGCTACGGAGGCGGATGCGGCGTAGATATTTCTCAGCTCAGTCCGAAAGGGGCAAAAATTAATAATGCGGCAAAGGAGACGAGTGGGGCTGTGTCCTTTATGGAATTATACTCTCTTGTGACGGCTCTTATTGGACAGAATGGCAGAAGAGGTGCGCTTATGATTTCAATGGACTGTTCACACCCGGATATTCTGGAGTTTATTGAGTTGAAAACAGATCTTGAAAAAGTTACAAAGGCAAATGTTTCCGTTCGTATTTATAAGGACTTTATGGAATCTGTAAAAAAGGGAACCGATTACATTCTTTCTTATGAAAGGGAGGCAACAGGGGAAGTCATAAAAAAACGAGTACCGGCAAGAGCACTTTTCAAAAAAATCACAGATACAAGCTGGGACTATGCAGAACCGGGTGTTCTTTTCTGGGATAGGATTTCCAACTGGAATCTATTAAGCAACACGGAAGAATTTTCCTATGCAGGTGTGAACCCCTGTGCGGAAGAGCCGCTGCCAGCAGGAGGAAGCTGTCTTCTTGGAAGCATCAATCTTTCCGAATTTGTCAGAAATCCGTTCTCGGAAAGTGCAGATTTTGATTTTGAGGAATTAAAAAAATGTGTGACTGCTTCTGTATTTGCTTTAAATGAAGTGTTAGAAGAAGGTTTGCCGCTTCATCCTCTTCCGGAACAGCGAGAGAGTGTAGAAAAATGGAGACAGATTGGCCTTGGGATTATGGGGCTTGCAGATGCGTTAATTAAACTGGGCGTTACTTACGGACAAAAAGAGACAGTGGACATTTGTGATAAGATCGGCTTTGTAATGGCTGACACTGCCATAGCTGCTTCTGCTCTTCTAGCCAAAGAAAAGGGAAGGTTTTCCGGCTGTAAGGTGGAAGAAATTATGGAAACTCCCTATTTTCTTATGAATACAACAGAAGAGACAAGAGCTCTTGTAAAGGAATACGGACTTCGAAACGCTCAGCTTCTTACTATAGCGCCAACAGGAACTTTATCTACTATGCTGGGGATTTCCGGTGGAATTGAACCGGTTTATGCTAACTATTATGAAAGAAAAACAGAATCGCTTCATGGAGAAGATGTATACTACCGGGTATACACGAAAATTGTGAAAGATTACATGGAAGCTCACAGAATAGAAGATGACCGTGAGCTGCCGGGCTTTTTTGTCACAGCCATGAATCTCGATTATAAGCAGAGAATTGATATGCAGGCAATATGGCAGCTCCACGTGGATGCTTCTATCAGCTCTACCGTCAATCTTTCTCATGGTTTTACAAAAGAGGAGACAGAAGCTCTCTATATGTATGCATATGACATGGGATTGAAAGGGATTACGATTTACAGAGACGGCTGCAAACGAATGGGAATTTTAAGTACGAAAAAGAAGGAAGAGAATAAGTCTGCGTCCGGAATCCTTCCCTGTCCGGAATGCGGCGGAGAGTTAGTTTCTACAGAGGGATGTGACAGTTGCAAAAGCTGTGGTTGGAGTAAATGTCAGCTTTAAGCTTCAAAAAAATCTTGACAGTTATCACGAAAAATGATAATATGTTTTCAAGCAAATGAAAGGGAGTAGCTAAACGTCCGAAAGGGCGGGTTTGAAACCGTCACCCGATACCGAAAGGTATCCGTATCAAATGAGATGGCAAGACTTTTATTGTGGCAGATGTCATAATAAGAGTCTTTTTTTTATGTTATAGGAAATTACTCCGTAATGTTCCATAGCATAAAAAACGCTCCGCGTAGGAGCGCACTGCGGCGAAAAAGAAGTATGTCGCTAAAGCGACCCGCCGCAGGCGGAGAATCTCGCAAGCGAGATTCTTTGTTCTAATCATGCACTCTAAGGCAACACATGACAGATTGTCACAAGGCTTGCAGAAAGAGAGGTTAAAATGAGAGAAGAAATGAAAAAGCAAAAAACGGTGGAACAGGAAATCAGAGAGGCACAGTACGCAGGCCAGCGGGCCCTTGCCAGTCTTCATATGGCAGAGGAGAAGCTGGGAAGTGCGAGAAACTGGGGAATATGGGATATGCTTGGAGGTGGATTTTTTACAGATATGATGAAACACTCCAAAATATCAGAGGCTTCCTCCTACATTGAACAGGCGAAAAAAGACATAGCTGATTTTCAGCGTGAGCTGCGAGATGTAGATACAATGATTGAATTTCACATGGAAATCGGGAGCTTTCTTACATTTGCGGACTTTTTCTTTGACGGACTTGTGGCAGATTATTTTGTTCAGTCTAAAATTTCCGATGCAAGAGAAGAAGTACAGGAGGCAATTCGTCGGGTGGAAGAAATCCTGTCAGGACTTTCTCACATAAACAGAAGTTTAATTGGAGAGGAGAATTAATATGGGATGTCTTGGAAATTTATTATGGTTTATTTTTGGCGGTGCAATCAGTGGTCTCAGTTGGTGTCTTGCAGGTGTGCTATGGTGCATTTCCATTGTGGGGATACCGGTAGGCTTACAGTGTTTTAAATTCGCATCTTTAAGCTTTTTTCCTTTTGGAAAGGAAGTGCGTTACGGAGGAGGAGCCGGTTCTTTTCTTTTAAATATTTTATGGCTTGTGTTATCCGGCCTTCCGCTTGCCCTTGAGCACGTGGTAATCGGCTCATTGCTTTGTATTACAATTATCGGTATTCCTTTTGGACTTCAGCAGTTTAAGCTCGCAAAACTCGCCCTGATGCCTTTTGGCTCGGAGGTGTATTGATGCATGTGCATTCAATTTAGGATAATCTCTGCTGTATAATAAAAAAATTTGTTTTTTGTACTTATAGAAATTGAGAAAATACCTCTGAAGTGGGAAGATACAATATAAAATCTGCTGCTTTGGAGGTGTTTTTATAGTTTTTCTAAAAAAGTTGTATAATTATAAAATCTAATATATAATTATTATATAATAAAGATATAGACGATGATACAATGAAATTCATAAATATATTGGAAGTGCAGGTGATTTATTATGACAAAAACAGAGATGAGAATACTAGAAACCTTATGGAAGAGTGAAACTCCTTTATGTGCGGGAGATATTTTGGAGCAAAATCGCGATATAAAAGAGATTACACTTCGTACCGCATTAAAAAATATGCTGAAAAAAGATTTAATTTCTGTGGACGGCATGATTCAACGGACCAAAAACTATGCGAGAGTTTTTAAGGCAAATGTAACATCGGAAGAAATTTTATATCATAGTGCGAAACAGATAACAAATCTTTCTTCTTTCTCATTTACATGCAAATTATTAAGGCAAGAGACTTTTTCAAAAGAGGAATTAGAGATTTTAAAAGAAATTATAGAGGAAAGGATTCATAAAAAAGAGTGTTAGTTCTCTTCTGGTTCGGAAGAGATCTATTGGAAACTTGAAGATTTTGGAGGTTTTATTTAAGAACCCCACAGCTCAAGTGATTCCGCCTGACAAAAGATATTTGCTTGAAGTTCTTCACTGAAATGTATATAATGGTGTAGATTGGATGAGTTCAATCATATACAGGTTTGAAAGAATTTGCGAAATATATAGAGAAAGGAAATATATGAGAAAATTAGCACTGAGTGATGAAATCTTGCTGCAGGTTGATAAAGCAGCAAGATATATCGGCGGAGAAGTAAATTCCGTTATGAAGGAAAAGGAAGGGAAGATTCGCTTTGCCATGTGCTTCCCGGACGTTTATGAAATCGGTATGTCAAATCTTGGCATGATGATTCTTTATAATCTTTTTAATGAGCGGGAAGATGTATGGTGTGAGCGTGTTTTTTCCCCGTGGACTGATCTTGATAAGGTTATGCGCCAGGAAAATATTTCCCTGTTTGCTCTGGAATCCCAGGATCCGGTAAAAAATTTTGATTTTCTGGGAATTACCCTTGGATACGAAATGTGTTATACAAACGTACTTCAGGTTCTTGATTTAAGCGGAATCCCGCTTTTGGCTTCTGAGCGTAAGGAAGGTCCGATTGTAATTGGCGGAGGAGCATGTGCTTACAATCCTGAGCCGCTGGCAGCGTTTTTTGATCTGTTTTATATTGGCGAAGGAGAGACTTCCTATGACGCGCTTTTTGATGCTTATAAAAAGAATCAGAAAGCAGGCGGCACAAGAGAAGATTTTCTTATGATGGCTGCGCAGATTCCCGGAATTTATGTACCTGCCTTTTATGATGTGACTTATAAAGAAGATGGAACGATTGCTTCTTTTAAACCAAACCGTCCGGGTGTTCCGGAAACAGTTGCTAAACAGATCATAACAGATATGGAAGCGGGATACCGTTCTATTTCCGCTCCTGTTGTTCCGTTTATAAAGGCAACGCAGGACCGTGTAACTCTGGAAATCCAGAGAGGCTGTATCAGAGGCTGCCGGTTCTGTCAGGCTGGTATGATTTATCGTCCTACACGGGAAAGAAATGTAGAGACTTTAAAAGCATCTGCAAGAGAAATGCTGAAGAACACAGGGCATGAAGAAATTTCTTTAAGCTCTTTAAGCTCCAGTGATTATACAGAATTGAAAGAGCTGGTAAACTTCCTGATTGATGAATTTAAAGAGGAGGCTGTAAATATTTCTCTTCCTTCTCTTCGCATTGACGCCTTTGCCCTCGATGTGATGAGTAAGGTACAGGACGTAAAGAAAAGCAGTCTTACCTTTGCACCGGAGGCAGGTTCTCAGAGGCTTCGTGACGTAATTAATAAAGGGCTTACGGAGGAAGTGATTTTAAAAGGTGCAAGAGAGGCGTTTGCCGGTGGCTGGAACAGAGTAAAGCTTTATTTCATGCTTGGTCTTCCTACAGAGACAGAGGAGGATATGAAGGGGATTGCTCATCTTGCCCAGAAAATTGCGGAAGAATATTATGAAATTCCGAAAGAGAACAGAAATGGTAAAGTACAGATTAATGTAAGCACCTCTTTCTTTGTTCCGAAGCCGTTTACACCATTCCAGTGGGCCTCTATGTATACAGAGGAAGATTTCATCGAAAAGGCGAAGGTGGTAAAAGGGGAAATCCGCGCTCAGTTAAATCAGAGGAGTATTAAATATAACTGGCATGAACCGGATGTTACCATTCTTGAGGGATTCCTTGCAAGAGGTGACAGACGATGCGCAGATGTTATTTTAAAGGCTTATAAAAAAGGTGCGCTTTATGATGCCTGGTCTGAAAGTTTCCGATATGATATATGGAAAGAGGCTTTCAGAGAAACGGACATTGACGTTGATTTTTATACCCTTCGTGAGCGTGATGTAGAAGAAATCCTTCCGTGGGATTTTATTGACGCAGGAGTTACGAAGAAATTCCTGATTCGGGAGTGGCAGCAGGCAAAAAATGAGACAGTGACACCAAATTGCCGTCAGCAGTGCTCGGGATGTGGAGCAAAACGTTATGGAGGAGGCGTATGTTATGAAGGTGAGAATTAAATTCAGCAAGCAGGGACCTGTAAAATTTGTAGGACATCTTGATACAATGCGTTATTTTCAGAAAGCCATCAGAAGAGCGGGGCTTCCCGTTGCTTTTTCCGGGGGCTACAGTCCTCATATGATTATGTCCTTTGCGGCGCCTCTTGGAGTAGGGACCACAAGCAAAGGAGAATATTTTGATGTGGAATTTACAGAAGTTATTTCCACAAAGGAAATTGTGGAGCGCTTAAACGGCACAATGGCAGAAGGAATGCAGGTTTTAAGTGCCCGGCAAGTAGAGGATGGAAAAGCAAGTAAGGCAATGGCTCTCGTGGCAGCGGCCGATTATTACGTGGAATTTCGCGAGGGAAAAGAGCCAAAAAGTGACTGGAAGGATAAAATTTCCCAGTTTTTATCCCAGGAGGAAATTCTGGTTACAAAGAAGACAAAGAAAAGTGAAAAGGAAGTAAATATTCGTCCTTTTATTTATAAAATGGAGCTTCACGAAGATAAAATATTTTATATGCTGGCGTCTGCAAGCGCCAATTATACAAAACCGGAGCTTGTGACAGATACCTTTTTTCAGTGGATGGGAGAAGAACTTTCTCCTTTTGCCTATGCAGTAGAGAGACTGGAAGTGTATGCCAATACAGGGACAGAGGAAAAACCGATGTTTGTTCCTCTGGAAGCATTAGGTGAGGAAGTTGAGTAAACTGATCATTGCCGGAATGGAAATAGAGGGTGTTTCCTGTAATACCTGTGCTCTGGAAGAGGACGGGCATATTATGGAGCTTATGCTCGAGGAAAAAGGGAAAAAATCGATTCTGGGAAATATTTATGTAGGGCAGGTAGAAAATATTGCCGCAAATATTCAGGCGGCATTTGTCATGATCGATCCGGATACCAGATGCTACCTTCCTTTAAGTGATGTGAAAAATCCTGTTTTTTCCTCCGGACGAACAGGAGATGCTCCCCTTCGTCCCGGGGATATGCTGCTTGTACAGGTGAGCCGTGAGGCGATGAAGGGAAAACTTCCTGCTGTCACTACGAATCTGAATTTTACAGGAAAATATCTGGTTCTTACTACAGGGGAGAAAAAGATTGGTTTTTCCAAAAAACTGATTCAGGAAGAGAAAAATAAGCTGAATAAATGGCTGGAAGAAGAAAGGGCAGTTTCTCCCCGGGAGTACGGTATTGTTGTCCGTACAAATGCAGGAGAGGCAAGTAAGGAAGAATTTCTCACAGAACTTTCTTTTTTGAAGAGACTTTATGAAAAAACGGCGGTATATGGCAGGAGTCGTACCTGTTTCAGTTGTGTTTATGAAACAGAACCTTTTTATATGAATGCTGTTCGTGACACATACAGCAAACATTTGGAGGAGATTGTGACCGATATACCTGAGGTTTTTGAACATATTGCGGCGTATCTTAAAGAAGTAAGCCACGGAGAGGAAAATAAGGTGCGTCTTTATGAGGATGCGCTTCTTCCTTTATATAAGCTGTACAGGATTGGCATTGCCCTTGAGGAAGTTCAGAAGCAGAAGGTGTGGTTAAAAAGCGGCGGTTTTCTTGTAATCCAGCAAACAGAAGCTTTTGTTTCGATTGACGTAAACAGCGGAAAGTTTACAGGGAAGAAAAAGGCGGAGGAGACATACCGAAAGATCAATTTGGAGGCAGCAGGAGAAATTGCAAGGCAGCTCCGGCTCCGAAATCTGTCCGGTATTATTCTGATTGATTTTATTAATATGGAAAACCCGGATCATCAGGACGAACTCTTTCATGTGCTTCAAAAGCACTTAAGAAAAGATTCTGTCAAGGCGAAGGCAGTGGATATTACGCCGCTTCATATTCTGGAAATGACAAGAAAAAAAGTGCGTCGTCCTCTTTCTGAGGATTTAAAAGAAATAAGTTTGCGATAATATATTTATGTCAACTAAAAAAGTTTTGGAGGGATACTATGCTGAAATTTACACATTTTAATTTTAATGTATTGAATCTTGAAAAAAGCCTTGCTTTTTATAAAGCGGCATTGGGCCTTGAGCCGGTAAGAGAGTTAAATGCTCCGGATGGTTCTTTTAAACTTGTTTATCTTGGGGATGGGGAAACCGATTTCCAGCTTGAGCTCACATGGCTTCGCGACAGAGCAGAGGCGTACAATCTTGGAGAATGTGAATTTCATCTTGCGTTTGATACAGATAAATATGAAGAGCTGCATAAACATCACAAAGAGATGGGATGCATTGCATTTGAAAATCCGGAAATGGGCATTTATTTTATTACAGATCCGGACGGATACTGGATTGAAATTCTGCCCGTAAAAAAATAAGACAAAATAAGAGATTTTTTTCAAAAATCATATTGACGGATTGCTATTTCCGTGCTAAGATAAACGAGTATGCCGCACAGAGAGGTTTAAGAACCAAACGGTCACCATATCTGGCGAGTAAAGATTATAGGAGGTGCCACAAATGTACGCAATTATTGCAACAGGTGGTAAACAGTACAAAGTTGCTGAAGGCGACGTAATCAGAGTTGAAAAACTCGGTGTTGAAGCTGGTGAAACCGTAACTTTTGACAATGTGATTGCAGTAAGCAATGACGGATTAAAAGTTGGAGATGATGTAAAAGGTGCCAGTGTTACCGCTTCTGTAGTTGAAAATGGTAAAGCTAAAAAAGTTATCGTTTACAAATACAAAAGAAAAACTGGTTATCACAAGAAAAACGGTCACAGACAGCAGTACACTAAAGTTAAAATCGAAAAGATTAACGGCTAATCTGGTGTCATTATGATTACAATTACAGTTAAGAAGAGAAACCATGATTATGTGGACTTTCGTTCGAAAGGCCATGCCTGTTATGCAGAAGCAGGACAGGATATTGTTTGCGCTGCTGTATCAGCCCTGATTATTAATACTGTGAATTCTCTCGAGACATTTACAGAAGAGGATTTTCAGGCATCTGAGCAGGATGGGTTTGTGTCCATTCACTTTTCCGGAAAGAATACAGAGAAGGGAAGACTTCTTATGGATTCCCTGATTCTCGGATTAACAGAAATTGAGCATAGTTATAACAATCGATATTTGACAGTAAAAGTCAAGGAGGTGTAACAACATGATGAAAATGAACCTTCAGTTATTCGCACATAAAAAAGGAGTTGGTTCTACAAAGAACGGTCGTGATTCCGAATCTAAGAGATTAGGTGCGAAAAGAGCAGACGGACAGTTTGTAAAAGCTGGAAATATTCTTTACAGACAGCGCGGAACTAAGATTCACCCAGGTGAAAACGTAGGCTGTGGAAAAGATTATACTTTATTTGCACTGAAAGATGGTGTTGTAAGATTCACCAGAAAAGGACGCGATAAGAAACAGGTTTCTATCGTTGTAACAGATGCAGAGTAATTTTGGTTAAGTGGGAGGCTTCAAATCTATATGGTTTGGAGCCTCTCTTTTCATAAAAGAGAACAGAGGTAGAATATGTTTGCAGATAGAGCAAAAATTTTAATTCGTTCCGGAAAAGGCGGGGACGGACATGTAAGTTTCCGAAGAGAATTATATGTTCCCAACGGCGGTCCGGACGGTGGAGACGGCGGTCGCGGCGGAGACGTTATTTTTGAGGTAGACGAAGGTCAGAATACCCTGGGCGACTACCGTCATAAACGGAAGTATAAGGCACAGGACGGTGAGGAAGGCGGAAAGCGTCGCTGTCATGGGGCAGATGGAAAAAGCATTGTGCTGAAGGTGCCGGAAGGAACGGTAATCATGGAAGCAGAATCCCGCAAGGTGATTGCAGATATGTCGGGAGAAAACAGACGCCAGGTTGTATTAAAAGGTGGTCGCGGCGGAAAAGGAAATCAGCATTATGCGACTGCCACTATGCAGGTACCCAAATATGCACAGCCAGGACAGCCGGCGCAAGAACTGGAAGTTCTTCTTGAATTGAAAGTGATCGCAGATGTGGGGCTTGTAGGATTTCCAAATGTTGGAAAATCCACTTTCCTTTCCCGTGTGACAAATGCACAGCCTAAAATCGCCAACTATCACTTTACAACCTTAAGTCCGAATCTTGGTGTGGTAGATACAGAGAACGGCGGTTTTGTAATTGCTGATATACCGGGGCTGATTGAGGGAGCTTCAGAAGGCGTTGGACTTGGATATGAATTTCTTCGCCACATTGAGCGTACAAGGGTGATGATTCACATTGTGGACGCAGCTTCTACAGAGGGAAGAGATCCGATTGAAGATATTTATAAAATCAATAAAGAGCTGGAAGCATACAATCCGGAAATTGCTTCTCGTCCTCAGGTAATTGCAGCAAATAAAATTGACTGTATTTTTGACGATGGGGAAGAAAACCCGATTGATAAGCTGAAAGCAGAATTTGAGCCAAAAGGGATTTCCGTATATCCCATTTCAGCAGTGACAGGACAGGGCGTTCGTGAGCTTCTTTTCCATGTAAAAGAACTTCTTGATTCCTGTGAGCGAGAACCGATTGTATTTGAACAGGAATTCTTCCCGGAGGACGTCTTAATTACAGAAAATCTTCCATTTACAGTGGAGCATCTGGAAGAGGACGAGCATATTTTCGTTGTAGAAGGACCAAAAATCGAAAAAATGCTTGGCTACACAAATTTGGATTCCGAGAAGGGATTTGCATTTTTCCAGAAATTCCTGAAGGACGGAGGTATTCTGGAAGAGCTTGAAAAAGCAGGCATCCAGGAAGGCGATACCGTTCGTATGTATGGATTTGATTTCGATTATTATAAATAAAGAGGAGGACAAAATGACAAGTAAGCAGAGAGCCTATTTAAAAAGCCTTGCAATGACAATGGATCCTATCCTTCAGCTTGGAAAAAGCGGGCTGACACCGGAAAATACAGCTTCTGTCGAGGAAGCGCTTGCTGCAAGAGAGCTGATTAAAATCAGTGTTCTTCAGAACTGTCTGGAAGATCCGAAGGAGATGGCTGCTGTACTGGCAGAAAGAACACACTCCCAGGTGGTACAGGTTATCGGTAAGAAGATTGTTTTATACAGAGAGGGAAAAAAAGAAAAGAAAAAAATCGTCCTTCCCTGATTTCAGGAGGTGGAAATGGGCGGAAAAAGAAAAAAAATAGGAATAATGGGCGGTACGTTTGACCCGATTCATGTAGGGCATCTGATTCTGGGGGAACAGGCATATGAGCAGCTTGGTTTGGACGAAGTATGGTTTATGCCTTCCGGAAATCCTCCCCACAAAAAAGAAAGGGAAGGCAGAGCTGCAGATATGGAGAGGGTGGAGATGGTGCGCTGTGCCATTGCCGGTAATCCGCATTTTTCCCTGTCTCTTGCAGAGATGGATCAAGATGGTTACACTTATACCTATCATACGCTGGAAACACTGAAAAGAGAACATCCGGATACGGATTACTATTTTATTATCGGAGCAGATTCGCTTTTCAATCTTCATACCTGGAAAAACCCGGAGCGTATCTGTAAATCCTGTATTATGGTTGTTGCCTCCAGAAATCACGCTTCTGCTGAAAAGCTTCTGAAGGAAATGAAAATGGCTTCCCAAAAATATCGGGGGCATTTTCTTCTTCTGGAAACTATGAACGTGGATGTGTCCAGTCAGGAGCTGCGTAAATGGATACAGGAGGGAAAAAGTATTCGCTACTATGTTCCGGATCCGGTGATTGATTTTATTGAAAAAAAGGGGATTTACAAAAGATGGCTAAATACGATTTCATAAAAATGCAGAAAAAGCTTGTAAAATATCTGGATGAAGACAGATTTGCCCATACGCTCGGAGTCATGTATACTTGTGCTTCTCTTGCAATGGTCCACGGTTATGATTTGGAAGATGCTCAGGTTGCTGGTCTTCTTCACGACTGTGCAAAATGTATTCCCAACAAAAAAAAGCTGAAGCTGTGCAGTCAGCATAATATTCCGGTTACTGCTTTTGAGGAAGAACATCCTTTTCTTCTTCATGCAAAACTGGGAGCATACATTGCCAGAAAAAAATATGATATTACAGATAAGGAGATTCTGTCTTCTATTACGTATCATACAACCGGACGCAGGGAAATGAGCCTATTAGAGAAGATTGTGTACATCGCAGATTATATTGAACCAATGAGAAACAAAGCTCCAAATCTGGATAAAATCCGAAAGCTGGCTTTTCAGGATCTTGACGAATGTCTGTATGAAATTTTAAAAGATACACTGGAATATTTAGCTGAAAATCCCCAGAATGTAGACAGTACAACAAAAGAAGCGTTTTCTTATTATAAGGAACTGCATACAAACCGAAACAAGGAGGCATAAAATGAGCAAATCAAAAGAAATGGTAACTCTGGCATGTCAGGCTCTGGAAGATAAAAAAGGAAAAGAGATTAAAGTAATTGATATTCATGAAGTTTCTACTATTGCAGATTACTTTGTAATTGCAAGCGGTTCCAATCAGAACCAGGTGCAGGCAATGGTAGATAATGTGGATGAACAGCTTGGTCGTGCCGGCTATGAAGCGAAGCAGGTGGAGGGGACAAAAAACTCCGCATGGATTCTTATGGATTACGGCGATGTGATTATTCATGTATTTGATGAAGAAAACCGTCTTTTCTATGATCTGGAACGTATCTGGAGAGATGGAAAAGAATTGGACGTATCTGAGTTTTTGGAAGAAAAATAAACAAATAAAATAAACAAATGGAAAAGATGAGGCGGCTTCTTTCGTGAGAAACCGCCTTGTGCTGTTTTATGAGAGAAAAATTTACTGATAAAAACGGAATACACCAAATACTTTACCGAGAATTTCCACATTTCCTGTCACGATGATAGGCTCCATGTTGTCATTCTCTGGCTGAAGACGATAATATCCTTTTTCTTTGTAAAAAGTTTTTACTGTGGCGGAATCTTCTACAAGGGCTACCACAATATCTCCGTTTTCTGCTGTATTCTGCTGTTTTACGAGAACCTGATCACCGTCAAAAATTCCGGCATTGATCATACTCTCTCCTTTGACTTTCAGCATAAAGCTCTGTTCATTAGGCATATATTCTGCCGGAACAGGGAAATAAGTTTCAATATTTTCCACAGCAAGAATCGGCTGTCCGGCTGCCACAGTGCCGACAAGGGGAACATTTACTACCTCGCGGCGGACAAGATTGAAATTGTCGTCAATAATTTCAATCGCTCTCGGTTTTGTGGCATCTCTTCGGATATATCCGTTTTTCTCCAGAGTTTCCAGATGAGAGTGAACAGATGAAGTGGATTTTAAACCGACTGCATCGCAGATTTCACGGACAGAAGGCGGAAAACCTCTGTTAATAATTTCGTTTTTTAAATAATTCAAAATCTCAAGCTGTTTCTGTGTGATTTTGCCATATGCCATAGGGAGTACCTCCTGTAAGTTCTTATGTTCTTTTTTATTACTGTTATCATACCATACTTTTGCAAAAAAAGCAAACAAATATTCGGTAAAATAGAAACTTTTGTTTTTCTTGTTTTTGCCAGGAGAAAATGATATACTTATAAAATGCGATGAAAGAAAATCCAAAAGGAGGCATTTGTTTGCCAGATAAAAAAAGTCATTCCGGGAAAACTCCGGGAATTTTTGCAAGATTAAAAAAGATATTCGGGCGAAACATAGCAACAGCAATGTTTGGCGTACTTTTTGTATATATGATTTTTAGTGCGGTTCTCTATATGACATCGGATCATATTGAAGCTTATCAGGTAACCTCAGGGCCGTTATCCAGAAATGAGACATACACAGGACTTGCCATCAGAGAGGAGACGGTTGTTCAGGCGGAATCAGGGGGATATGTCAACTATTATGCCAGAGAGGGAAATAAGATTAATGCAAACGGAGCAGTATACGCTTTAAGTACATCGAAAAACCCGGAAGGCGGCGTTCAACTTAATCAAAAGGAGCTTGCTCAGATTCGAAAAGATATGATGAGCTTTTCCAAAGGTTTTTCTTCCAGTCAGTTTCATAGCACATACAGTTTTAAATATCAGCTTGAGGGAAGTATTCTCCAATATTCTGGTGTGACAGGAGAGCCGACAGCTCCTCTTGTTTCTTACGATGATGGTGAGGAAGAAATTTCAGAGGAAAATCTTGTGAGTATGGAACCGGTTACTCTCGGAAACCAGACGATCAGTAAGGCACAGGCTGACGGAATTGTTCTTTATTCCAAAGACGGATATGAGGGAAAGACGGCAGATACGGTAACAGCAGAAGATTTTGACCAGAATTCCTATCATGAGACAGATTTAAAAACACAGAAGAAAGTGGAAGCGGGAGATGATATTTACACACTGATCACAGATGAAAGATGGAGTCTTTTGATTCCTTTAAGTGATAAACAAGCAGCGCGATTAGCAGATCGAACGGTCATGCGTGTAAAGTTTTTAAAAGACGGCATGACTCAAAGCGGAGATTTTTCGATTATGGAAATCGACGGAGAAAAATATGGACGTCTTGATTTTAATAAGGGGCTTGTCCGCTATGCTTCTGATCGTTTTCTTGATATTGAACTGGTAACAAACACGGTAACCGGGCTTAAAATTCCTCTGTCTTCTGTAGTGACAAAGGAATTTTACACGATTCCCTCTTCTTTTGCAGCCACAGGCGGCGAGGGTGGAGAAGAAGGATTTTTTACAGTGGGTAAAAATAAATCGGGAGACAATGTGAAAAATTTTGTAACGCCTACCGTTTATGCAAGAGTGGAACAGAAACAGGCTGCTTCTCTCGGAACAGAAGAAACAGAAGAAACAAAAGAAAAAGAACCTTCCTATATATATTATGTAGATAAAAACTCTTTTAAAGAGGGAGACGCCATTATTAATCCGAATTCCCAGGAGAGATATATTGTAGGAGATACTGCTGTTCTGGAGGGAGTGTACTGCATTAATCAGGGATATGCCGTATTTCGGAGAATTGAGATCCTGGATCAGAACGAAGAGTATGCTATTGTATCGAAAGGAACGTCTTACGGGCTTTCCAGATATGACCGTATTGTTCGAGATGCATCAGAGGTAAAAGAAGAGGATATTCTCTATTAAAACTGCAGGAGGAAATATGATGATAGAAGAAAATCTGAAAAATGTAGAAGAAAACATAGAAAGAAGCTGTGCTGTTTCCGGTCGGAAGAAAGAAGAGGTTACTCTGATCGCAGTGAGCAAAACAAAACCGGTATCCATGCTTATGGACGCATATCGCTGCGGGCAGAGAATTTTTGGAGAAAATAAGGTACAGGAAATTATGGATAAATATGAGCAGATGCCAGATGACGTACAGTGGCATATGATCGGACATCTCCAGCGAAACAAGGTAAAATACATTGTGGATAAGGTTGCCATGATACATTCTGTAGATTCTCTCCGCCTTGCGGAAACAATTGAGCAGGAAGCTGCAAAGAAAAATGTAATCGTGCCTGTTCTTGTGGAAGTCAATGTTGCGCAGGAAGAGAGTAAATATGGTTTTTCGCCGGAAGAAGTGATTCCTTTCCTGGAAAAAGTATCGGTTTTTTCCCATATTCAGGTAAAAGGACTTATGACAATCGCTCCATTTGTAGAAAATCCGGAAGAAAACAGGGGAGTTTTTCACAAATTAAGGAAATTAAGTGTTGACATTAGAGAGAAAAACATTAATAATATTACTATGAGCGTCCTGAGCATGGGCATGACTGGAGACTATCAGGTTGCAATCCAGGAGGGCGCCACGATGGTACGTGTTGGAACAGGTATCTTCGGAGAAAGAAACTATGCAGTTAGATAAAATTATGAAATAAAGATTGGAGATTAAAATGGACGTTTTAGGTAAGTTTTTGAATGCCATCAAGCTGAATGATAATATGGATGAGGACGACGATTACTTAGATGACAGTCTGATGGATGATGAAGAAGACGATTTCCTTGATGACGAAATAGAAGAAAGACCGAAGAAGAAGTTTTTCGAAAAATTTGCCAGAAAATCAGAGGATGACATAGACGACATGGATTATCTTGATGATGATGAGGAGGAAGAGGAAGTTCCGGTGAAGACTTCTTCCAGAGCAAGTGTAAAAACTGCGGCTGCAAAAGCACCGGTGAGACAGGAGCGAGTTTCTCGCCCGGCTGCCTCACCTAAAATCACACCTATGCGAAGCAGTAAACGCGGTACACAGACACCCAATATGGAAGTTTGTGTAATCAAGCCTTCTTCTATGGAAGATACGAGAGAGATTGCAGATACGCTTGTAGATAATTCTACTGTTATTTTAAATCTGGAAGGAATTGATATGGAGCTTGCCCAGAGGATTATTGACTTTACTTCCGGTGCCTGTTATTCTCTTGGAGGCAGCCTACAGAAGGTTTCCAGCTACATCTTCGTACTTGGACCTTACAACGTAGATATTACAGGGGATCTTCAGAATATTCTCGGAGGCTCTGTTCCTTCTGTGAGGGCAGGATATTAATACTAATGGATAAAAATGAATTTTTTACTAAGAGAATCCGAGAATTAGCCAATATCTCTTTTCAGAGGGATATTGTGACTTTTTCGGATTTTCTTAATTTGAATGAAAGAAATATAGTAAACAGCCTGGATTTCCGCTCATCTGGTGTAATCGTGGAGAGCTTTGGCGGCTACGATAATGCAGAGCGTCAGATGGTGGCATTTCATTCTGATGCTCTTGTTTATCCCTGGGAGTATCCTATCGACTGTCTACGTATCCGTCCAAGGGCGGCAAAATTTTCAGAGCCTCTTACGCACAGAGATTATCTGGGAGCTGTTTTAAATCTGGGTGTGGACAGAAGCGTTGTAGGTGATATTCTTACAGAAGAAAAAGAAGCATATCTGTTTTGCTTAAGTAAAATGACAGATTTTTTTCTGGAAAATCTTTTCCGAATCCGCCATACAGAGGTCATGATTGAAAAAATAGAAAATCTCGCGGATCTTCCGAAGCCAAAGATGGAATCTATAAGCGGAACCTGTGCCTCTGTGCGTCTCGATTCCCTTATTTCTCTGGCATTTCAGTCTTCCAGAAGCAGTATGGTCGCTTTTATAGAGGGAGGACTTGTATTTGTAAATGGACGTCTGATTACTTCAAATGGATATGAGCCAAAGGAAGGGGATATTATTTCTGTAAGAGGAAAAGGGCGCTTTCTTTATGATGGAATTACAAGGCAGACAAAGAAAGGCAGATACAGCGTAAGAATTTTACGTTACACTTCATAAGGAGATACATTATGGACGCATTACTTGTAAAAAGAGACAACGAATTTCATTATCCCATTTATTTTGCACAGGATTTTAAAGGACTTTCCAGAGTCCTTTCAGGAGAAGATTTAGGCGGTCGTAGGATTTGTCTTGTTTGTGACAGCAATACTTTTTCTCTTTATGCGGAAGAAGTAAAAAAAGAACTGGAAAAAGCAGCTGAAGAGGTATGTATATTTACTTTTCAGGCAGGAGAGGAACAGAAAAATCTTCACACAGTATCAAAACTTTATGCTTTTCTCATAGAAAGAGGGTTTGACAGAAAATGTGTCCTTGCCGCTCTTGGTGGCGGTGTAACCGGAGATTTGACCGGTTTTGCTGCAGCAACCTATTTACGGGGAATTGACTTTATTCAGATACCAACAACTCTTCTGGCACAGGTGGACAGCAGCGTAGGCGGAAAAACAGGTGTGGATATGGCACAGTATAAAAATATGGTGGGCGCTTTTTGTCAGCCGCGTCTTGTGTACATGAATCTTAACACCTTAAAGTCGCTTCCTGAAAGAGAATTTATCTGCGGAATGGGAGAAGTTTTAAAAACAGGTCTTATTTGTGACGGAGAATTTTTCCGTTTGGTATGTAAAGAACAGGAAAAAATACAGAACCTGGATTCTGTGCTTTTAACTTCTGTTGTAAGAAGATGCTGTGAAATCAAAGCTGGTATTGTGGAGAGGGATCCAAAAGAACAGGGAGAGAGAGCCCTTTTAAATCTCGGGCACACAGCAGGCCATGCTGTAGAAAAACTGAAGCATTTTACTCTTGGTCATGGACAGTGTGTAGGACTTGGGCTTCATGCTGCCGCCTTCCTCTCAAAGAATAGGGGACTTCTCACAGAAGAGGAATACAGAGAGATTCTTTTTGGACTTGAGGGATATAAACTTCCTTTAAAAACAGAAGGTTTACAGGCGGCGGAAGTGCTTGCAGCTACAAAAAAAGACAAGAAGATGGAACAGGGACAGATTAAATTTATTCTTATGGACGGAATCGGAAAGAGTTTTATAGATAAAACCGTTACGGATGAGGAGTTGCTACAGGCAATCAGGGAGATTCTCATATGAATAAACAAGAAAAGAAAACTCCTTTATCTGCAGGCTTGTGTACCCTTTTAAGCAGTCTGATCGTTATTATAGCCGTATTTCTGGATCAGTATACAAAGTTTCTGGCTGCAGCTTATTTAAAAGGGAAAGAGGCCGTTTCCCTGATTCCCGGCATATTGGAGCTGAAATATCTGTACCCGGAAAACAGAGGAATTGCTTTTGGAATGTTTCAGGGTTCTACTGCTTTTTTTGCTGTTGTGAGTATGATACTTTTTGCATTGATTATCTGGATTTTTTTGAAAATTCCAAAGAATCGGTATTATATTCCCCTTATGGCAGTCTGTGTACTGATGCTTTCCGGTGCACTCGGAAATATGATAGACCGCGTTTTTCGCGGATATGTCATTGATTTTATTTATTTTTCCCTGATTGATTTTCCTGTCTTTAATATGGCAGATATTTATGTAGTATGCGGCGGAATCTTACTTGTGATTTTCGTCTTTTTCAAATATAAAAAAGAGGATGATTTCGACTTTTTAAGTTTTAGAAAAAAGGAAAAATAAGATATGGATAAAATCATTTTTCAGGTAGAAAAAGAAAATACCGGAATCCGGATTGATAAGTATCTCTCTGATAATATGGAGAATATATCTCGTTCTTATCTGCAAAAGCTTTTAAAAGATAAGAGTATTACGGTGAATAATAAAGCCATAAAAGCGAATTATAAGGTTCAGGAGGGAGATATGGTTTCTGTTTCTGTTCCAGAACCGGAGGAACCGGATATTCTTCCGGAGGAAATTCCTCTTGATATTCTCTACGAGGACGATTCTCTTATGGTGGTAAATAAACCAAAGGATATGGTGGTGCACCCTAGTGCCGGGCATACGTCAGGAACCCTTGTCAATGCCGTTTTATTTCACTGCAAGGGAAACTTATCCGGAATTAATGGCATTATGCGCCCCGGTATTGTGCACAGAATCGATAAAGATACTACAGGCGCCCTTCTGATCTGTAAGACAGATACGTGTCACCGCATTCTGGCAGAGCAGCTTAAGGTACACAGTATCACAAGAAAATACCGTGCAGTTGTGCAGGGGAACTTAAAGGACGATGAGGGAACAGTCGAAGGTCCTATTGGACGTCATACGACAGACAGAAAAAAAATGGCAATCAATTATAAAAACGGGAAAGAGGCAATTACGCATTACCGTGTTCTTGAACGTTTCGGAAACGCTACCTATATTGAGTGCCAGCTTGAGACTGGTCGAACACACCAGATTCGTGTGCATATGGCGAGCATCGGCCATCCCCTTCTGGGAGATACGACATACGGATCTTCAAAAAATCCCTGTCATTTACAGGGACAGGCACTTCACGCAATGGTTCTTGGTTTTCTTCATCCTGTTACAAATGAGTACATGGAATTTACAGCACCTTTGCCAGAATATTTCTTGAAATTGTTAGAAAAATTACGAAAATAGTTGCCATTTCCCCGGAAAATATAGTATAATAATAATATGAATTTTCCAGTGAAGGGAGTGGCAGTTATGAACACAACAAGTTCGGTTATTACAATAGGACGTCAGTATGGAAGCGCAGGCAGACAGATTGGTCAGGAAGTGGCAAAGTATTTCGGGATTAAATGTTACGATAAAGAGCTTCTGGAACATGCGGCAAATGACAGCGGTATCTGCAAAGAATTATTTGAAAATCATGATGAAAAGCCTACAAACAGTTTTCTGTATTCACTTGTAATGGATACATATTCTTTTGGATATTCCTCAGCAGGATTTACAGATATGCCCATGAACCATAAAGTATTTCTGGCACAGTTTGATGCGATCAAAAAGCTTGCTTCAGAAGGACCATGTGTCATGGTAGGCAGATGTGCAGATTATGCCCTTTCTGACAATCCCAACTGCTTCAGTGTATTTATCCATGCAGATATGGAATGGAGAATCCGCCGTATTTCCGGAAAATACAACAAAAATGCAAAAGAGGCAAAGGATATGATTACAAAGACGGACAAGAGCCGTTCCAGCTATTATAATTATTATACAAATAAAAAATGGGGTGCAGCTTCCGGATATAGTCTTTGTCTGGAAAGCAGTAAACTTGGCGTAGAAGGAACAGCACGTGCAATTATAGAAGCAGTTCGTATTTTTGATTCACTGAAAGAAAAATAAAATAAGTGATTATTAAAACAGGGGATTCTCATTTTGAGAATCCCCTGTCCCATCCTTTGATATTTCCGTTTAAAATTGCTGTAAACATACGCTCCTTTACCCCGGGATTATCCTGGTTCAGCTGGTGAAGGAGATTTTTTATGTATTCTCTTTTTGTGTTTCCATCAGCAGGGCATTTATTTTTTACAACAGGAAGCGCATATTTATTCTGAAAGCCGATTACATCTTTTTCTTCCATAAAAAGAAGAGGGCGGATTAGCGTAAGTCCCATACGATCCCAATAGGTGACAGGGGAAAAGGTATGGAAGCGCCCTTCGTAAATCAGAGACATCAGCATGGTTTCCACCACATCATCCTTATGGTGACCATATGCCACTTTATTGCATCCAAGTTCTTTTGCTACCTCATTCAAAGCTCCCTTTCTCATTTTGGAGCAAAGGGAACAGGGATTGCTTTCTTTTCGATCTTCGAATATGATTTTGTAGATTTCCGTAGGAATGGGAGTATAATGGATTCCAAGCTCATCACACAGCTTCTGTATTGGCTCCATAGAGACTCCTTCAAAGCCAAGATCTACCGTAATAGCCTCAATGGTAAAGTTCTGAGGATAAAAGCGTTTGAGTCCGTGAAGGGCATAGAGAAGTGTAAGGCTGTCTTTTCCACCAGAAACACCCACTGCAATTTTATCCCCTTCCTGTATCATCTGGAATTCGTCCACAGCCTTTCTTGTTACGCTTAATAATTGCTGTAATTTCATATATAAGTAATATCCTTTCTGCTATGATGAAACATCTCTGTCTGTAAATCAGTACGGAGCTATTATATCCTGTTTCCGGCTTCTCCGCAATATAAAACAAAAATCAATCCGAAAAATATTGAGACATTTTCAAAGAGATATGATATAATGATAGGAAATTGGGCAGTGAAGACTGTCACGGAAAAAATGAATGGAGGAGCTTATGAAATATCGTTGGGACAACCGATACCTGCACTGGGGCGTAACTGCATTTCTTGTTATTGCTGCAAGTATGCTGTTTTATTATGGGATTTTCCATATGAATACCCTTGTTGCAGGAATTAAAACCTTTTTGGGGATTATGGCGCCAATCATCTACGGAATTGCTATTGCCTATATTTTAAGTGCTGTTGTAAATTTCCTTGAGAAATCTGTTGTCTATCCCCTTCTTGCAAAGGCAGGAGTAAAACTGGAAAAAAGAGGTCAGAGAATTACACGGTGGATTTGTGTGATATCTTCCCTTCTTTTTCTTCTTGTTGTAATATATGCTCTTGTGATGATGATTCTCCCGCAGCTTATTCGGAGTATTATGAACATTATTTACAGTTTTCCAAGCTACGTGACTGTAGTGGAGCAGTGGCTTAACTCTTTCATAGAGAAGGGCTGGGATATGGATGCAGATGCGATTAATATGTTAAATCAGTATTCTGCACAGGCTCAGGATTATCTCACAACCAATATTTTACCGCAAATGCAAAGTATGTTGAAAAATATTTCTGCCGGCATTTTTGATGTAGTGCTTTTTTTGAAAAACTTTTTAATCGGAGCTATCGTTTCTTTGTATGTTCTTGCAGATAAAGAACGATTTGTGGCAAAAAGCAAAATGTTTGCTTACGCAATTATGCCTGAAAAATGGGCGAATACGATGATTCATGCCATGCGCTTTACGCATAAGACATTTGGTGGATTTATCAGTGGAAAAATTCTGGATTCTGCCATTATTGGCGTTCTTTGTTATATTGGAGTAACGCTTATGGATATGCCGTATGCCGTTCTTATCAGCGTAATCGTGGGCGTGACAAATGTAATTCCGTTTTTCGGTCCATATTTGGGAGCAATCCCATGTATTTTGCTGATTCTTTTTATAGATCCTTTAAAGAGTCTGTATTTTGCTTTGTTTATCCTTGTGCTGCAGCAATTCGACGGCAATATCCTTGGACCGAAAATTCTGGGGGATTCCACAGGTCTTTCCAGTTTCATGGTAATTGTGGCAATTATGATAGGAGGCGGCTTGTTCGGTATTCCGGGAATGATTATCGGCGTTCCTGTATGTGCAGTAATTTATGCAGCGATATGGAATCTCATCGGTCATTCTCTGAAGGGAAAGGATATGCCGGAAGCAGAAGAGGAGTATCTGGAAATCGACTGTTTGGATCCGGCAACAAGAAAACCTCTTCCATTAAAAAAAGAAGTAAAACCTGCGAAAGAGAAAAAAGAGCCGGATGGATTTTTTGTAAAACTCTGGAATGCCCTTGTTAAATTTCTTCTTGCATTGTGGTTGATTTTAAAAGAAAATATTATGAAGATTATCGAAAAGATCAAAAAAGGAGGCAAAAAGTGAAACTTGTAATACAGCGTGTTAATCACGCAGAGGTAAAGGTAGATGGAGAGGTGACAGGAAGCATTAACAAAGGCTTCCTTGTCCTTCTTGGAGTAGGAAAAGAGGACACAAGGGAGATTGCGGATAAATATCTGAAAAAGATGCTTGGACTTCGGATTTTTGAAGATGAAGCAGGAAAAACAAATTTATCCCTTGCAGATGTGAATGGCGAACTTTTAATTGTTTCTCAGTTTACTTTATATGCAAACTGCAAAAAGGGAAATCGTCCAAGCTTTATTGAAGCCGGCGCTCCGGATCAGGCAAATGAGCTTTATGAATATATGATTGCTCAGGCAAAAAAATCGGTTTCTGTTGTGCAGCATGGAATTTTTGGTGCAGATATGAAAGTTTCTCTTGAAAATGACGGTCCATTTACCGTAATTCTGGATGAATCCATTCTTTAAGAATGGGGTATCCAGGTACAGATACATCTATACGACAAACCATAGTTTTTCAAATAGATATAGATAAATAAAAAGGAGGCTGCTTCTTATGATGGATTATTTGGATAAAAAGGTAACTTATAAAGAACAAAATGATATTCAAAATACATTAAAGCTTCGTGAAGTTTTAAATACACTTCCCGATTTCTGCAGGGATTATTTCCGCGCCATTGACACAACGACTACAACAAAAACAAGAATTTCCTATGCGTATGATATTCGCATCTTTTTTCAGTTTCTTCTCGATACAAATCCAGCGTTTAAGGATCATACCCTCCGAGATTTTAAGGTTGATGTTCTGGATCAGATCAAGGCTGTCGATCTTGAGGAATACATGGAATATTTAAAGGTTTATCAGTCTAAAGATAAAACGGAAACAAACGGCGAACGTGGACTAAAAAGAAAGATTTCCGCTCTTCGAAGCTTTTATGCTTACTATTATAAACGGGAACTGATACATACTAATCCTACGGTTTTGATTGACGTTCCGAAAATACATCAGAAAACAATTGTTCGCCTGGATACAGATGAAGTTGCCATGCTTCTTGATTATATTGAGCACTGCGGAGAATCTTTAAGCGGCCAGAAACGTGTTTATTACGAAAAAACAAAGGAACGGGATCTTGCCCTTGTAACTCTTCTTTTAGGAACGGGAATCCGTGTTTCTGAGTGTGTGGGACTTGATATAGAAGATGTGGATTTTAAAAATAACGGAATTCGTGTCACGCGAAAAGGTGGAAATGAAATGATTGTCTATTTTGGAGATGAGGTTGCAAAAGCGCTTAAAAACTATCTGGAAGTGCGAAGTGGAATTACTCCCATAGCCGGTCATGAACACGCTCTCTTCTATTCTACTCAGCGACGCAGAATGGGTGTGCAGGCAGTAGAAAATCTTGTAAAGAAATACGCGAGGGAAATTACGACTACAAAAAAGATTACGCCTCATAAGCTTCGCAGTACCTACGGTACTGCCCTTTATCAGGAAACAGGTGATATTTATCTCGTTGCAGATGTTCTGGGGCACAGAGACGTAAATACAACGAAAAAACATTATGCAGCCATTGATGATAACCGAAGACGCAAGGCAGCTACTGCGGTAAGACTGCGGGAAGATTAAAAAATAGACAGGGGATTACAAAATATTTGTAGTCCCCTGTATTTTATTATCGTATGTAATTTATTTTATAAGGCGACACTGATTTTGTCCTGGAAATCTTCCGGTACATCCTCTTTGTCAAGAGACATACTAACAACAAATTTTACATTAAATTGCTCTCCCACTTCTGTAAGGTGTGCCAGTGCCTCAGAAATCTCTTCTTTTTCTGTGAGCTTTGCAGTTGTTAAAAAGCTGTCCAGATAAATCTGCTCTAAATCGTGATCTTGAGAAATAATACCGCATACAAAACCTACGAATTCATCTGCATTTTTAATAGGATATGCAGAAACATCGATAAGACGGATTTTGTTGTTAAGCTCATACATATGCTTTGTGCTCTTGTCTAAGTAAACAATGCTGCCGTTGGCATCTTTAATCGCTCCGTTTACTCTGTCTAACAGTACTTTTGTTTTGCCTTTGCCTTTCTTTCCTACAATCAGTTCAACCATGATGTTTTCCTCCTTAGACACATATGATATTAAATTTTAACCAAAAACATGATTTAATATGTTTCAATTATAGTGCGTTTTATCATAAAATTCAATGCCTATTTGAGAAAAAATATAACTTTTTTATAGAAAAATTGCTATTTAATGGTGAACTGGACTTAAACCCCCCGATGGCGCAGACTGATAACAGTCAAAACCATCGGGGGTTCTTTATTCAGGTAACTATATTCAGAATTTTGATGTAATTAAACACTGTTAATATTCTGCAAAAGTGAACTCATTTGCTGATACAAGAGTTCTTTGGTAGATGCCCCCATTACAATAGATATGAATGGTTTGCCATAAGCATTCTGGCTTAATAAAGCAAGACAGTTTCCCGCAAGATTCGTAGTACCTGTTTTTCCGCCCAGGATTGTTACGTCCTTTGGTGCAGTTGCCTCTCCTGTAAGGTAATGGTCCGTGGCTTCCAGGGTAGTAGAAGCCTCGCTTCCATCCTGATGATTATAGGTAACCGTATAAGAAGGAAGCTGAGTAATCTCTGTAAATTCCGGGTATTTTAAAGCCTCTTTGAGCATGAGATAAATGTCGTAAGGTGTTGTGTAATGACTTTCGTTCTGAAGGCCGTGAGGGTTTGTAAAATGCGTTCCTGTGCAGCCAAGAGAGGCAGCATAAGAATTCATCATATTTACAAAATTTTCTGTAGAGCCCCCCACATGAGTTGCAATGGCAGAGGCTGCGTCATTTCCGGAATATACAAGAAGACAGTGTACAAGCTCGTCCATAGTGACCTGGTCTCCTGCCCAGAATCCACATACTTGAGAACCTTCTTCAAGTGTTACATTTTCCTGACTGATTGTCACTACATCTTCCATATTGCCGTACTGAAATGCCAGAATCGCAGTCATTATTTTTGTAATACTGGCAGGATATACTCTTTCATATGCCCCTTTTGCATACATGGTTTCCTTACTGTCCAGATTCAGAAGAAGCCCTTTTTGTTCATCCTGAAGACTTACTGTTTCCAGGGGAACATCGCCCTCCACTACACAGAGCTCCGCTGCAAAAGCAGGAGCTTTCTGAGATTCCTTTGACACAAGAGTATTTTCAAACTCTCTGGAGGCATCAAACTCCTGAAAGGGACTGGAAAAACTTCCTCCCTGTAGTTTATAGACCAGATACCCTCCTCCGCAGCCAAATGTTACAAGAATGAGAAGTAAGAGTATAGTATTTCGAATCCTGCGTCGGCGCATACGACGCATTCTGGCTCTGGAAACAGCACGTGAAGACGGTTTTCTTTTAGTTCTTTCAATCTCTCTTTCTCTAGCTGTCATAAGTATTCCTCTTTCTGATAAAAATCTTTTTTCTCAATGTCTTTTTTATAAGCTCTGCCCTGAAGACCTACATTTAAAACAAATCCCATTCCGATAAACATACTGACAAGAGAAGTCAGCCCATAGCTTACAAAAGGAAGTGGTGTTCCTGTATTTGGAGCAATTCCGGTTGCAACAGAAATATTCAAAAATGCCTGCAGCGCAACAATTGTTCCAACTCCGCAGCATATAATCTTTCCTGCCTGATCCTTTGCTCTTAAGCTCATCCGAACACATTCCGCTGCAATCAGAAAAAGAAGAATGACAATGGCGGAGCAGCCAAGAAATCCGTATTCCTCTCCTGCCACTGCAAAAATAAAATCTGTCTGATTTTCCGCAACGAAGTTTCCTTCATTTACAGAGGCTGTGTCCTCTTCTTTTGAAAGGCGTTTTCCAATCAGTTCACCGGAAGCGATAGCTGTTTTTGAATTGTTCTGCTGTTCAACATCATCGCTGTATTCTTCATTTTCGGGATACAAAAACGACATAATACGATCTCTCTGATAATCTTTTATCAGATTCTGATCCGGCTGTACAACAATGGAAAGAAAAATGATCAAAAGAGGAATCGCAATCAAGATTGCTCCTCCTATGATTTTATAGCTCAATCCTGCAATATAAATAAGGATACAGAACATAACCGCAATGGTGATTGTATTTTTCATATCTGGCTGGCTGTACACAAGGGCCAAAGGAATAATAAGAAGAACAGCAGCCTGCACCAGAGTTTTCAGCGTATTTAAATCATCTTCATGGTCCATAAAGAATTTGGCAAAAAATAAAATAATAATAATTTTTGTCAATTCTGTAGGCTGGAATCGGATAAAGCCAAGGTCAATCCATCTTGCAGCTCCGTTGGCACTGTCACCAAAAAGACGCACACCGAGAAGCATGACAATATTAAAGACGTACATAATCCATTGAAAATTCAAAATCCAGGAATAATCAATGAGGGAAAGTATCAACATGACAGCAACTCCTAAGATCACACCTGCAAGCTGTTTTGTCTGAAGGTCCTGTCTTGCTGTACCAACAAGCTCTACCCCTATTCCGCTGACAAGAAGAAGAAAGAGCACCAGTCTGAAATTGTAAAAACGCAGTTTATACTGTTTAATCATATATTATCTGTCCTTTTTCTTTTGAACAGGAATGGAAGCATATAAAACAGGTGGTTCCTGTGAAATTTGCAGCATTACCTGTTCTTCATCAATGGTAATGTATTTTTTTACGCTGTGAATAATATCTTTTCGAAGCATTTTCATCATTTGCGGAGAACAGTCAATCCGTTCCGAGATAAGAAGCAGCTTCATTCTGTCTCTTGCGTACCCTGCCGAGCTGCTTTTTCCCTGGAAAAAAGCCTTTCGCATAATATCCTCCCATTATTTCTTAAAAATGCTTCCCAGTCTTTTAAAAAATCCCCGTTTTCGTGAGACAGGAATAAAAGGAATCTCCTCTCCCATAAGACGGCGGCAGATGTTATGGTATTCCTCCTCTGCCTGGGAATTTTTTCCGGAAAGCGGTTCTCCCTGATTGGTGGCAATGACAATCTGTTCATCGTCAAGAATCGTTCCGATTAGGTCTACTGCAAGAATTTCAATTACATCTTCAACAGACATCATATCTCCTCTTGCAATCATATCCGGACGAAGGCGATTGATGATTAAATGAATATCATGAAGTTCATGGGCTTCCAGAAGCCCAATGATTCGGTCTGCATCACGGATTGCCGAAACTTCCGGTGTTGTGACAACAAGGGCTTTATCTGCTCCTGCAATGGCATTTTTAAATCCCTGCTCAATACCTGCGGGACAGTCGAGAAGAATATAATCAAATTCTTCTCTTAAATCGTCCACAAGCTTTATCATCTGCTCCGGTGATACAGCTGTTTTATCCTTTGTCTGAGCGGAAGGCAAAAGGTAAAGTTCCTGGTGGCGGCGGTCTTTGATAAGAGCCTGGCGGAGACGGCAGGTACCGTTTATTACATCTACAAGATTATAAACAATTCTGTTCTCCAATCCCAGCACAACATCAAGATTTCGAAGTCCTATATCCGTATCCACCACTGCAACTTTCTTTCCCATCATGGCAAGTCCTGTTCCGATATTGGCAACGGTTGTGGTTTTTCCCACACCGCCTTTTCCGGAAGTAATGACAATGACCTCACTCATGTTCTATGTTCCTCCTAAAAAATATGTTCCACAATTCTGGTATTCTCTCATGCAGTTTAGTCATTCGATGTGTTACTTGTATCGCTGGACGCAATACCTGTAAGAATGGTTTCTTCATCTGCTAATTTAAAAATGTATTTAAATATATCATTGGCAGCAAGACAGGCATTACCTGAAGAGTATCCGTTTGCGATTCTTACTGCAATGGCATATTTCGGCTCAGACGCCGGAGCGTAACCTACAAACAGACCGTGGTTAGGATGGTAAATGTCAATTTCCGCTGTACCGGTTTTTCCGGCAACTTCTATGCCAAGCCCGTTAAATTGCTCATGTGTCTGTACTACACGGTACATTCCGTCGTGAATATCATTCCATACATTCTGCGGAACATCAAGGATATTTTCTACCTGAGGCTCATATTCCTGAATAACTTCTCCCTTTGAATCTTTAACCTGATCAAGAAGTGTCTGTTTGTATACAGTACCGGAATTTGCAAGTACAGAAGCATACCTTGCAAGTTCGCTTGTTGTATAAAGATGTGTACCCTGTCCGATATAGGAAGGTACTGCAAATTGATCCGATACATGAGGTGTTGCCTCTGTGAGCTCAATTCCCGTTTTTTTGTCAAGACCTATAAGAGTAGCGTATTTCTGAAGTGCGGAAAGGCTCTGCGTTTCTGAAAACTGCCCGTCGTCTTTCTGCCCCAGCATATAGCCGACCATATTGAAATACGTATTACAGGACTCCTCAATGGCAGTACGAATATCAAGTGCTCCATGACCGTAAAGATTCCAACAGTTAATTGGAGGTTCTACAAGATCAAATTTTCCGGTACACTCAATATAGGTACCATCATCAATAACTCCCTCCATCATACCGGCAATGGTAGAAAGAGGCTTTAAAGTAGAACCGGGAGCGGTTGTCTGCTGTGTAGCCTTATTAAAAAACGGGCTGGATTGGTCAAGAGAAAGGCTGGTATAATACTCGGTATCCATATTATTGGCAAGACGGTTATTGTCATATCCAGGATAAGATACACAGGCAAGCACTTCTCCGGTATTTACATCTGTAATCACAGCAGAGGCAGAACATGGCATCAGGGCAAGCTGAGCCGGTTCGATTTCCAGCTTCCATATTTTATTTATCATAAAATCGTAGGCACTTGTGGCACCGGAAGCAAGACCTTCATAAGCATCATCTTCTTTTGAGAGAACACCCTGCTCATAGAGAACAAGACATAATTCCTGTCCGGAAATCGTATCTTCATGAAGCATATATTTATAAAGGAGCTTCGAAAATTGCAGGTCGGTTTTCAAATAGTCTATAATATAATCGGTAAGAGACTGATAAACCTCTGAAGAATCCAGATAATCTCCCTCTGGGGAAATCTTGGAAATATCAATCCAGTTCTGGCTGGCAGCATATGTCAGGTACTCTTTGAGGCTTATGCTTTCGTCTTTTGTCCATGCTTTATATGTTTCATCTGAAGTATCGACAGCATCTTTGGAAATCACATTTAAGGTATCACGAAGAAGAGTGTTGCAGATATATGTAAGATATTCCTGCATCTGCTCATCTTCCTCCTTATAGGCAGGTGGATTTTCTCCTGTGAGCCTGTTCTTTATTGTATCAAAAACCTGTTGCTGCTTTTGTTGAAATTTGGCATATAAATTTTTTTCTGTTTCAGAAGCGTCTTCGTCGTCAAATTTTTCTATATTGATGACACTGTTCGACACAAGAGCGTTGTACACATCGTAAATCGGAACAATAATCTGACTGGCATTTGCCACACCTTCATAATCAAATGTTTTTACTGCTTCGATTTTGGAGAGAAGAATTCCTGCTACTCTCTGTTTTAAAATCTGATAAATTCCTCTCTGCCATTCTGCATCGATAGTAAGCTGTACGTCCTGACCGGAAACTGGTTCTATACGAGTGTTCTCATCGATTTTTAAAACTTTTCCAAGATTGTCTACGTAAACTGTTTCTTCGCCGTCTGTTCCCTGGAGAGTCGTTTCCATATACTGTTCAATACCTGCTTTTCCGATAATAGCATCATTGGAATAATCCGGATTTTCCTCACGAAGATTTTCCAGCTCTTCAGAAGATGCTTTTCCTGTATAGCCAAGGATTGGTGCCATGCTTTCATCTTCCACATACTGACGAATGGAATCCTCCACAACATCAATTCCCTGAAGAAGATTCTGATTTTCCATAATGGCAGCTACCGATTCTTCGCTGACATTTGTGGCGATGGTAACCGGCATATATTTTTTAAAGCTGTTTGTATTTAGCTGATAGCGGATAATGGCAATTTGAAGAATTTCCTGTTTTGAAAGACTCTTCGGAAGTCCGTGGGAGGAAAGTTCTTCCTCTGTGTAAGCATTTTTTCCTTCCAGTACAATAGAAAAACCTTTTTCTCCGCTGAGATAGGCTACCATTTCATCTGCTGTGGCATTTTTCTCCTCTTTTTTCAAATCATCGATGAGGGGGTGACCATAAATATCTGCACGGAAGCGGTTTAAGGTAAAGCCTTCATCAACATCAAAAACATAGTTTCCGTTTTCATCAAGAAGAATATGGAAGGTATTGGAGAGGGAATCTTTGTTTTCTTTTAAAATCTGGAGTACACGATAAGCAACTCCGTTCAATGTAAGATTTTTTTCTCTTGTTGTCTCGTAACTTCCATTATCCTCGAAAGTAACAGAATAGGAAAGAATATTTTTGGCAAGCTCCTTCCCATTTCTGTCAAAAATTTTTCCTCTTGTGCTTTTGATGACACGCTTTTTCGTTGTCCTTGTCTGAAATTCGCTTTTATAATTCTCGCCCTGGATAATCTGGAGGTCAAAAAGCTGTCTAAAAAGTACAAAAGACAGGGAGCCAAACACAAGAAGAAGGACAGTTGTTCTTTTCAAACGAATTTTTTTAATGATTTTTTTTATTTTAATACCCAAATTGACTCACTTTCTTTCTTTGTAACACTCATGAAGTGGTGGTTAATATAGTAAAAGGCTCTGTACACAAAGAAGGTAAGAAATACAGTGTAAAAAACCTCTGGTATGATAATCCGGTAAATATACGTTTCCAGTCCAAGACGTCCTCTTAAAAGGAACTGAAGACCATACACGGCCAGATTATAAAGAAGGTCGCCGCCTGCCACAAGAATCATGGGGATTTTTATATCATTATCATAATAAATTCTGTGCGCATATCCGCTTATAAATCCCACATACATATAAATAAGGGCATAGAAGCCAAAGACAGAACCGTAAAACATATCGATAAGAAGCCCGGAAAAAAAGCCGACCCACAATCCGCTTTTCCTCCCCCTCATAAGTCCCATTGACACGCACAGAATCAAGATCAGATTCGGCGTGATAGAGCCGATAGAAATAAAGTCCATAACGGTACATTGAAGAAGAAAGGTAAAAACAATAGTTAAAAAAAGTACGATTTTACTTTTCATCTGTCTTTTTTTCTCCCTCCTTTAACATATCCTGTTTATTTGCCGTAATTACGAAAACCTCTTTCAGATGACGGAAATCTACAGGCGTAACAATGGTTCCCGTTTTTGTCAGATTGTTAGCGTCCTGGACAACCTCGCTTACATATCCGATAAAAATTCCCTCTACATATTTATCGCTGATGTTGGAGGTGACAATGCGCTCTCCCACTGTTACTTTATTATCCTGGTCATAAAGCTGCTCAAACCGGAGTTTTCCCTCGTCAATCAGCTCAAGATCCCCTTGGATCACACAGTTATCGGAAGTGCTCACTGTCATGGCGCTTACATTGCTGCTGTCATCGATAATAGAGCGAACAGTTGCCCAGGAGGAACCGACTTCCGTTACGATGCCAACGAGACCTTTTCCGGCAATTACATTATTATCAATTTTAATTCCATCGTTGCTGCCCTTGTCAATCATAAAAGTATCATACCAGTTCCCGGGATCTTTGGAAATGATTTTTGCGACAACTTTTGGGTAATCACTGTATTCCTGGTCAAGTTCATACAACTCCTGAAGACGTTTCAGTTCTCCCTGATCCTGAATCAGCTTATTGTTTTCTGTTGTCAGGCTGTCAATCTGTGCCCGAAGCTCCTGATTTTCTGCTGCAAGTTCCTCTTTCTCCCGAAAATTTTCCCGTACACCTTCGAGATAACCGCTGATGCTGGCAATACTTTTTTCAAAAGGCACGACAATTAGACCTGCCGCATCCTGGAGAGGAGCTGTTGTCACACCCGAAGCAAAGGTTCCCACAATACAGCTTCCGCAAAAAAGCGTCATAATACCAAGAAGATGCTTGCTTTTTAAATTAATATGGAAATGGATTTTCTTTTTCAGGTTTTTCATTTATCATACCCCTAAAAAATTTTCTATAATTTTCTCTGCGTAACAGGCTGGGCCCATTTCCGCAGATTCTTTTCTTTGATGATTTTTTCCAGACCGTTTACCGAGCATGTCTCATAAAGGTCGGAAAGGTTAAACGTAAAGCCTGTATAGCTTGCAAGATACTTGTCTATGTACGGAAGACGCGTGCTTCCTCCTGTAAGATAAATTCCCTCTTTTGCAATGTGATAAGAAATCTGAGGAGGAATTCTTTCCAGAAAGGTCTTCATCTCGGAAGCAATTTCGTTCATACAGTTCATAATTCCCGCATTTACAACATAGGAAGAAATCACTTCTTCTCTTGGAAGCCCGGAAATACTGTCGATTCCCACAACCTTCCGCGCTTCCTTTTTCTGATCGCTCAATCTGCCCATAACAAGCTTTAAGCGTTTTCCTGTTCTTGTTCCTATCTGAAGATGATACCGTTTCCTGACTTCACTGCAGATTGCTTCATTCATCTGCCGTCCCCCTATTGGAAGTTTTCGGCTGATGATAATTTTGCCGTCTGTAATAATAGAAAACTCCGTACTCTGGGCGCCGATATTTACAACCATGCTTCCCACATTTTTTTCCAGATTGATTCCCATAGCAATGGCATCTGCAATGGGAGACTCCACCATATATACCTTATTTTTACGAAGCCAGTGTCCGTTTACAAGATGATAGTAGGCGCGTTTTTCAACAGGCGTCATATCAAGCGGTACGGAAAAATACATTACCGAACCAATTCCGCGCATATGGTTGATTTTTTTTAGCATAGTATAAAGGACAATTTCCTGCAGCTCCAGATTTGCAATCATTCCAAAGGACATAGGCGAAGATACGGAAACATCAGAGGGCTCTTTTTCAAACATTTCGTAAGCCTCATTTCCTACCGCTATAATATTCCTTCCTCTTGAGGCAATCATATTTTTTTCAATATAGCTTTTGTTTTTTAAAAAGGAATAGACCTTTACGGAACTGTTTCCTAAATCTACTCCATAAGTTCTTTCAAACAGCATACTCTGCCCTTTCGTTATTCTTATTCCTTGAGAAGCTCCTCCTCACGAAAACTGAAATATCTTCTGTCTCCGATAATAATATGATCCAGAAGATGAATGCCAATCAGTTCTCCTGCCTGCAAAATCCTCATTGTCACTTCCGCGTCACACTCACTGGGAGAAGGATCTCCGCTTGGGTGGTTGTGAACCAGTATGAGGCTTAACGCGTGATGACGAAGCGCCTGAAGAAATACTTCTCTTGGCGTGATCAGAGTAGCATTTGCAGTCCCTCTGCTTAACAGAGTTTCTGCCAGCAGATGATTCTTATTATCCAGCATCATACAGTATAAAAGCTCCTGTTCTTCATGACGCAGCCGTTCCATATAATATCGGGCGATAGTGGAAGGATTCTGAAAAGAAAGCCCCGGTCTTGCGGCTGCACTTGCCATTCTCTTGGACAGTTCTCCGATACATTTTAATTGTATTGCCTTTACCTTTCCAATTCCGTTTATTTTCATAAGCTCAGAAAGAGAAAGATGAAGAAGTCCAAGAAGTCCCGGATAAGAAGTGGTTTCTGTTACTGTGAGAATCTGATTTGCAAGAGTTACAGAATTTACTCCTTTTGTTCCGCTGCGCAAAATAACGGCGAGAAGTTCACTGTCACTTAATGAAGTTTCTCCCTGTAGGAGACATTTTTCGTAAGGACGCTGCTGTTCTGGCAATTTTTTTATATTTTCCGGCATAATCTTACCTGTGCGCTCTCTAAAGCAATCTTACACCAGTGTATACATTTTAGCACAAAAAGAGAGAGATGTATACTCTCTCTTAGAATTTTCTGTATTTGCGGGCAATCGCCTCGGCTGTTTTGATTCCGTCCATAGCTGCAGAAGTAATGCCTCCTGCATACCCGGCGCCTTCTCCGCATGGATAAATTCCCTGTTTTTCCGATTCCATTTCTTTATTTCTTAAAATTCGTACAGGGGAAGAGGTACGGCTTTCCACTCCGCTTAAAAGGGCGTCGTCTCTGTCAAATCCCGGGATTTTTTTCCCAAATGCCTCAATACCTTCTGAAATTGAATTCCCTATATATTCCGGAAAAACAGAGCGTACATTTGCGAGAGTATAGGCGCCTTTCATGCAAGGAGTAATTTCTCCGAATTCTGTACTTGGAATATTTTCCCGAAAATCTTTATAAAGCTGCACCGGAATTTTTCCATTTCCCAGCTTCCAAGCTGCTTTCTCAAGTTGTCTTTGAAATTCGATTCCTCCGAGAGCCCCCTCTTCCGGAAAATCGGAAGGATTTACAGTGACGATCAGTGCACTGTTTGCATTTTTGCTTCCTCGGTTCTGGTAACTCATTCCGTTTATTGCCAGCATTTCCTCTTCAGAGGAAGCATTTACTACATACCCTCCCGGGCACATACAGAAAGAATAAACGCCTCTATTATTTTCGCAGGTATGTGTCACTTTATAGCTGGCTGCACCGAGAATTTCATTTTCTTCTTCTCCGTATAAGGCAAGATTCATTGCTGACTGAAGATGTTCTACACGGACACCTACTGCAAATGATTTTGCCTCCATAGGAAGCCCGTGCTTTTTCAACATGGCAAAGGTGTCTCTTGCACTGTGTCCTACGGCAAGCACACATATATTTGCAGGAATCTTTTCTGTATGATTTACTTCTACAAAAGAAAGTCGGTCATTTTCAAATATCAGGTCGGTTACTTGTGCACGAAAACGGAAACTTCCTCCCATCTCCTCAATCTGATGACGAAGAGTCTGTACAAGAGGAACAAGTACGTCTGTTCCAAGGTGCGGCTTTTGCTGGTATAAAATTTCTTTCGGAGCACCAGCTTCCACAAACCGTTTTAAAACCTCCTGATTTCTTCCGAAGGTGTCTTTCACAAGGGTATTTAATTTTCCGTCTGAAAAAGTTCCGGCTCCGCCTTCTCCAAATTGTACATTAGAATCCGGGTCAAGCACTCCGTTTTTCCAGAAATCCTCCACTCGTTTCTGACGCTTATCTGCCTCCTCACCCCGCTCCAGGACAATCGGCTTATATCCGGCTTTGGCCAGATACCAGGCGCAGAAAAGTCCGGCCGGACCGCTTCCGGCAATGACAGGAGGGAAATCAAGGACTTCCGCTCCTCCTTCCGGAAATACATATGGCTTCTCGATAATTGACATAATATTATTATTGTGAACTTTTCGGAGAATTTTCTCTTCCCCTTTCACAGATACATCTATCGTATATACAAATTTTTTATCGTCTTTGTGCCGCGCATCGAGAGACTGCCGTCTGATTTGATATGTAAAAGGAAGATTTCCAAGACGCAGTGTTTTTATAATGCGTTGTTCCAGTTCTTTTTCTGTGTGAGCAATCGGCAGTTTTAATTGTGTAATACGAATCACAGGTCAGTTCCTCCTTTTTCTGGTTCACAAGATTTTGCTGCATATGTTCCGGACACAGCTCCGCTTGCCCATGCCCACTGGAGATTGTAACCGCCACATGCCCCATCTATATCAAGAAGCTCTCCTGCAAAGAAAATGCCTGGACAGAAAAGAGACTCCAGGGTATGACTGTTTACTTCTGCGGTATTTACTCCGCCTGCACATACCTGCGCCTGAGAAAAAGGCATGGTTCCGGTGATTGTGAGCGGAAATTTTTTTATGGCTGAAATAAGATCTTCCTGTAAAAACAACACTTTTACAAGTTTTTCCGGGAAGAGACCTGTAAAAAGTTCTTTTTTGCTTTTATAAGGACATTGTTCTTTTCTCGTTTTAAGAAGCTCTTTTACTTCCTCCTCCGTAAAATCCGGAAGAAAATCAAGAAATGCCTGTACCTTTTTTCCTTCGCTTAACGCTTTTGCAGCGTACCGGCTTACCTGAAAAACAGGAATACCGGAAACGCCGTATTCCGTAAGCTGAAGCTCTCCCTGCTCTTCTTTTAAAAGTTTACCTTCTGAAAAAACAGAAATTTTTCCTTCTGTCCTTGTTCCAGCCCAGGAAGAAAATTTCTTTCCCTTACATTTTAAGGGGACAAGGGCTGGAAGAGGCGCAATAATCTTATGTCCCAAAGATTCTGCCAGAGTATAGCCGCTTCCGTCAGATCCAGAGATAGAAGATGCTTTCGAACCATTTGCAAGAATTACGCAGTCACCTTCATAGCACCAGCCCTCTGTGTGAACCTTCCATATATTATATCCGTTCTTTTGCTCACGGGAAAGAGAAGTTACTTTTTCATTTGTCTTTATTTTTACGCCGAGGGCACGTGCTTTCATGCAGAGTACGTCTGTTATACTCTGTGCCTGTCCGCTTCGGGGATAAAGGCAGCCTTTTCTGTTTACAGGAAAAATTCCCAGTTCTTCAAAAAATTGAATCGTTTGAGAAACAGGAAACTGTTCCAGAGCATCCCGGACAAATTCCGGATGTGTTCCACGATAGGCATCTGCCGGAATCTCTATATTTGTAAAATTACATTTTCCGTTTCCTGTTGCAGCGATTTTTCGGCCGGGCCTGTCATTTTGTTCCAGAACCGTGACAGAAGCCCCGTTTTCTGCCGCTGTCACAGCCGCCATTAAGCCTGCGGCTCCTGCTCCTATCACAACAAGGTTTCTTTTTGCCATAATATCTCCTTTTTAAGGTATTTAAAGTGTCACAAGATTTTTATCTACCAGCTTTTGAAGTGACATCAAAATACCAAGTTTTGCATGTTCCCAGGTAAGACCGCCCTGGAAATATACTGCATACGGCGGTTTCATAGGACCGTCAGCAGAAAGCTCGATAGAAGAACCCTGTACAAACGCACCGGCTGCCATAATAACCTGACTGTCATATCCCGGCATATCCCACGGTTCCGGATCTACATAACTGTCAACAGGAGCTGCCGCCTGGATTCCCTTACAGAAAGCAACTACTCTCTCCGATGTTCCAAGAGTAACTGCCTGAATAATATCCTGTCTCGGTTCTTTTGAATCCGGAACAACAGGAAAGCCAAGGCGTTCATAAACATTTGCGGCAAAGACAGCACCTTTTAACGCCCCCTTTGTGACCATAGGGGCAAGGAAAAATCCCTGATAAAAAGAGCGGTTTACACCGAGGGTTGCCCCTACCTCCATACCAAGTCCGGGACACGTCATACGGTAAGAAGCATTTTCCACACATTCCTTTGTTCCGGCAATATAGCCGCCAATAGGGGCAAGACCGCCGCCCGGATTTTTAATAAGAGAACCAACTATCATATCTGCTCCTACATCACTCGGCTCTATGGTATCTACAAATTCTCCGTAACAGTTATCTACCATGCAGATAACATCCGGTTTTATATTTTTTACAAAAGCAATCAATTCTCCGATTTGTTTTACGGAAAAAGAAGGGCGTGTCTGGTATCCCTTAGAACGCTGGATTGCCACAAGGCGTGTCTTTTCATTGATTGATTTTTTAATGTTTTCATAATCGAATGTTCCATCTGAAAGAAGGTCTACCTGACGGTAGGAAATTCCGTACTCTGCAAGAGAGCCTTTCGAAGGACGAATACCAATTACCTCCTCCAGAGTATCGTACGGTTTCCCCGCAGGAGCCAGCATTTCGTCTCCCGGGCGAAGATTTCCGAAAAGAGCAATTGCAAGAGCATGTGTTCCACAGGCAATCTGAGGGCGTACAAGACATGCTTCTGTATGGAAGGTATCTGCATATACCTTTTCCAGGGTATCACGGCCGAAATCGTTGTACCCATATCCGGAAGAAGCTCCAAAGCACTCTTCGCTTACTCTGTTTTTCTGCATGGCAAGAAGCACTTTCATCTGGTTATATTCTGCCACACGGTCGAACTCTTCAAAACGCTCCTTTAAAGAGTCCTCTATTTTTTTTCCAAAATCATATACCTGGGAAGAAATCCCAAGCTGTTCATACATTTCCTTCATTTTTTGTTCCTTTCCTGTTTTACTTATTCTATAATCTTTCTTTCTCTGCACACAGAGAGCATATATTCCAAAATTTTTTCATCATTAAATGCAAACTTATCTTTGTCTACCCAAACAACATTGGATTCCCTTCGAAACCAGGTAAGCTGCCGTTTTGCAAAGTGGCGGGTATCCCGTTTTAAAATCCGCACTGCCTCATTAAGAGGAACTTCTCCATCCAGAAAAGAAAGAATTTCTTTATATCCAAGCCCCTGCATGGAAGTCATCTCCCGATGGCAGCCCATATCTTTTAATTTCTGCACTTCCTCAACAAGCCCGCTTTCCATCATTTCATCAACTCGTCTGTCAATTCGTTCATACAAAAGTTCTCTTGGTGCGTTTAAAACAAAGTAGGCAAGATTATAAGGCGTTTCATTTTGTTTCTGTTCTTCATTATGCTGTGAAATGGGAAAGCCGTTTTCCTTGTAAAATTCCAGGGCACGAATGACACGTTTTACATTGTTGGCATGAATTTCTTCCGCACTTTTTTTGTCTACCTCCTGCAACATCTCATGGAGAAATTCATTTCCTTTTTCCGCTGCAAGACGGCTCAGCTCTTCTCTGTATTGTTTATCTTCCTCGCCTTCTGTGAAATCTATATCTTTTGTAATTGCCTGAATATAAAATCCGGTTCCTCCCACAAAAACAGGGGTTTTACCGCGATTATAAATATCTTCCATCGCCTTTTTGGCCAGTTCCTGGAAGCGTACGATATGAAATTCTTCAAAAGGGGAAAGAACATTAATTAAATGATGGGGAACACCGTCCATTTCTTTTTCTGTAATCTTTGCAGAGCCAATGTCCATGTATTTATACACTTGCATAGAATCAGCGGAAATAATCTCTCCGTTAAGCGCCTTTGCAAGAGAAATAGAAAGCTTTGTTTTTCCTACTGCAGTAGGTCCTGTCAAAACAACTAAAGGTTTTTTCATAGCGCCTCCTAAACAATTCTTTTAAATTTCTTTTCGATTTCCGATTTTGTCATAGAGACAATGGTCGGACGCCCATGCGGACAGTGATACGGATTTTCCAGTTTCAAAAGCTCGTCAATGAGCTTATCCGCCTCCAGTGAGGACATCTGATGATTTCCCTTTACTGCCGCTTTACACGCCATTGTAGCAAGCTTTGACGTAAAAAGAGAAAGCGTGTTATTTTCTCCGTCAGGAGACAGGGAGTCCAGCATTTCCAGAAAAAGAGATTCCTCATTCATTCCATAAAGATTAGACGGCACGGCACTGATGCAGTATTCCCTTCCTCCAAACGGCTCGATTTCAAATCCAAATTCATGGAAATATTCTTCATTTGCCTTCAGACGCCCTTCTTCCTCAAGACTTAAACTTACAATGAGAGGCGGACTGATATACTGGGAAGAGATTTCCTGATTTTCAAACTGTTTTACAAACCTTTCATAGTATACTTTTTCATGGGCAGCATGCTGGTCAATAATATAGAAAGAATCTTCAAACTGCACAAGCCAGTAGGTATCAAAAAGCTGTCCGATGAGCCGATGACGGCTTCTTGATTCCGGAGCGAGAAGCTTTTCTTTGAAAAATTCAAGCTGTTCTCCCGTCTCCTGTTCCTGCTTTTTAGGAGGAGGAGTCTCCGTTTCTTTCTTCTGATAAGATACTTCTTCCGTTTTTTCTACAGTTGTTTCCGTTATTGTTTCAGCTTTTTCTTCTGCCTTTTTCTCTGCGTGAGAAATTACCGGAATTTCTTCTTTTATTGTTTTTGGGGCTTCTTCAGAAATGGTTGTTTGTACTGTTTCTTTACGTTCCGCCTCTTTCATTACTTGCTCTTCACGCTCTTTTAATGTGCCGGAAAACATCTGCTCCTCTTCTTTTGTAAGCGGAGTTTGATATACCGGAGGCGTTTCACGAAGAATTTCTGCTTTTTCCATTCTTCGTTTCACTTCAAAAGGTTCCGGAACTTCCACGGATTTTTGAACAGGAGCCTTTAATAAAGACTTCGGCTCCTCTCTTCCAACAGAAACTTCAGGAATCATCTCTCTCTTTGTCAGCGCGCGACGAACCGTATCATATATGGCGTCGTATACCTCCGGCCCTCTCGCAAAACGTACCTCCATTTTTCTCGGGTGCACATTTACATCCAGATCATTTCCTTCCATCTCAATATGAAGAGATACAAAAGGAAATTTATGCTGCATGAGAAATCCTTTATATCCGTCCTCAACTGCTTTTGTGATCAGATTGTTTTTTACATATCGCCCATTGATATAATAATTTTCAAAAGAACGGTTTCCTCTGGAAATTTCAGGTTTTCCTACAAATCCTTCTATTTTCATAAACTCGTTTTCGTAAGAAACCTCAAGAATAGATTTTGCAATATCTCTGCCATATATATTATAAATTACGTCTTTTACATTGTAGTTACCGGAGCTGTGAAGCTTCACCTGCTTATTCTGTATATACTTAAAGGAAACCTCAGGGTGGGAAAGTGCAAGCTGTTCCATTAAAGTGTTAATATAGTTCCCCTCCGTGGTATCCGATTTTAAAAATTTGCTTCTTGCAGGAGTATTATAAAAAAGGTTTCTTACGAGGAAGGTAGTTCCGTCAGGTGCCCCCATTTCCTCAAAGATTTTCTCCTGTCCCCCTTCTATCACATAGCGGACTCCGCTTATGGCAGAAGGCGTTTTTGTGATCAGCTCCACCTGGGAAACAGCCGCAATACTGGAAAGAGCCTCTCCTCGAAAACCAAGCGAAGAAATGGTTTCCAGGTCTTCTACTTTTTCAATTTTACTTGTGGCATGACGAAGAAAGGCAACGGGAACCTGCTCCATTTCCATGCCGGAACCGTTGTCTGTGATGCGGATCAGTTTTTTGCCTCCGTCGGCAATTTCTACGGTAATAGCTGTCGCTCCTGCGTCAATGGCATTTTCTACAAGCTCCTTTACTACAGAGGCAGGACGCTCTACCACTTCGCCTGCTGCTATTTTATCAATTGTGTGCTGGTCTAAAACTGCAATTTTTCTCAAATTTCTCACCATCTGTTCTTAATTTTGTTCTGCAGATTATAAAGAATATTTAAAGCTTCCATAGGTGTCAAGTTCCCGATTTCCAGTCCCTTAATTTCATTAATAATATCGTTGTCCTGCACAGTGTCGAAAAGAGACATCTGTGCCATATCTACCTGGTCATACTGTATTTTCTGTTTTTTCTTTGGAGCGGTTAAATCCTTTACAGCCGCTGTAATATCTGCATCGCTTAACTCTTCCACCAGCTCCTTCGCTCTCTGAATAACGGTATCGGGAACACCGGCAAGTTTCGCTACTTGAATGCCGTAGCTTTTATCTGCGCCGCCTTTTACAATCTTTCGAAGGAATACAATATCGTCGCCTTTTTCTTTTACGGCAATACAGTAATTGTTTACGCCGGATATTTTTCCTTCCAGCTCCGTCAGCTCATGATAATGTGTGGCAAACAGGGTTTTGGCTCCGCAAAGCTTTGTATTGCTGATGTGCTCCACAACTGCCCAGGCAATGGAAAGCCCGTCAAATGTACTCGTTCCTCTTCCGATTTCATCAAGGATCAGAAGACTTTTTGAAGTGGCGTTTCGAAGAATATTTGCAACTTCCGTCATTTCTACCATAAAGGTACTTTGGCCGCTTGCAAGGTCATCAGAGGCTCCAACTCGTGTAAAAATCCGATCCACAATTCCAATATTTGCCTTTTCAGCTGGAACAAAGCTTCCAATCTGTGCCATCAAAACAATGAGGGCAGTCTGACGCATATATGTAGATTTTCCCGCCATATTCGGACCTGTGATAATGGAAATCCGTTTTTTCTGATTGTCAAGATATGTATCGTTTGCAATAAACATATCATTTTCAATCATCTGTTCCACAACGGGATGGCGCCCGTTCTTAATATCTATAACGCCGGAATTATTAATTTTCGGACGGACATAATTATTTCTCTGTGCGACAAGAGCAAGAGAAGCTAAAACATCAATAGCTGCAACTGCCTTAGCAGTTTGCTGAATACGGACAACTTCTGCCCCCACTTTATCTCGAACATCACAAAAAAGCTCATATTCCAAAGCGTACAGTTTATCTTCCGCTCCAAGGATCAGATCCTCCAGTTCTTTCAGCTCCTGCGTAATGTATCTTTCTGCATTTGTAAGCGTCTGTTTCCGAATATAATTATCCGGAACCTGGTCTTTAAACGCATTTGTAATTTCCAGAGAATATCCGAATACCCGGTTATATTTAATCTTCATGGTGCGGATTCCGGTGCGCTCCCGCTCTCTTGCTTCCAGTTCACTTAACCATTTCTTTCCATCTGTACGGGAGCGGCGAAATTTATCTACGTCCTCATGATAGCCTTCCCGGATAATACCACCATCTTTCTGAGCAAGAGGCGGATCGTCTACAATCGCCTGTTTAATTAATCCGCTTATGTCCAGAAGGCTGTCCATTTCTTCCTCAAGCTGTCTTAATACAGGGGAAGAAAATTCTTTCAAAACCTGTTTAATATGAGGAAGCATTTCCAGAGAAGAAGCAAAGGCTATCATATCTCTGGGGTTTGCAGATTTATAGCTGATACGGCTGATAAGACGTTCCAAGTCGTAAATGGGCTGAAGGTATTCCCGGATTTCATCACGAAGCATGGGATGTTCATTCAGTTCCTCAATGGCGGAAAGGCGGTTTTCAATTTCTTCCTGGTCAATTAAAGGCTGCTCCACATAAGAGCGCAGGGTTCTTGCACCCATAGCAGTTTTGGTTTTATCCAGTACCCACAAAAGCGAGCCTCTTTTCTGTTTTTCACGAAGCGTTTCCACAAGCTCCAGATTCCTTCTGCTGGAGCTGTCAATGAGCATATATTTTTCCGCTGAATAAGGGCGTATGGTTGCCATGTGAGAAAGTGCTGTTTTCTGCGTTTCCTGAAGATAAAGAAACAGCGCTCCTGCTGCCAAAACACCGCTCTCAAATTCACCGATTCCAAGTCCTTCCAGAGAATTTACCTGAAAATGTTCTTTTAATGTTTTCCGACAGAGCTCATCATCAAAATACCAGGGCTCCTGGGAAAAAACACAGATTCCAAGCCTGTTTTTTAAATCCTCTGTATCCACTCCGCTCATTAAGAAAGACTCGTTGCAGATAATTTCCGCAGGGGTAAACTTATTAATTTCATCGAGAAGCTTTTGTGCTTTATCAAGTTCTGTGAGAAAACAGTCTCCCGTTGTAATGTCTGCAATGGCACAGCCGAAATGGTCTTCTATATAGACAATAGACATAAGATAATTGTTTTTTGTCTCATCAAGGGAAGTGGCATCCAAAGTCGTTCCCGGTGTCACAATCCGCACTACTTCCCGCTTCACAAGTCCTTTGGCCTTTTTCGGATCCTCCACCTGTTCGCAGATGGCGACTTTATATCCTTTTTCAATCAGGCGGTTAATATATGTTTCTACAGAATGAAAGGGAACACCGCACATAGGCGCTCTTTCTTTCAGACCGCAGTCCTTTCCCGTCAGTGTAATTTCCAGTTCCTTTGAGGCAGTTAAGGCGTCCTCAAAAAACATCTCGTAAAAATCTCCAAGACGGTATAGTAAAATACAGTCATGATATTCTTCTTTTGTTTTTACATACTCCTGCATCATGGGAGATAATGCACTAATATCACCCGAAAATCCAGTATTTACACGGCTTTCAGAAGCCTCCGGTATTGATTTGCCCACATTTTTACGATAGTTTTTTTCCTCGTTTGTGTTTTTGTTTATACTCAAGTATGAAAACCTCTCTCTAAAATTTTATCGCACGCTGCAAAAACATCACCAATCTTTCCGATGATAATGTATGGCACTGAGTATATATTCTAGCACAATAGAAAAAAGCTTTCAAGACTGCCGCTCCATCCATTTGGGAAATTATAATCTTTTGAATAGAAAAATTTCTTTATAGATGATAAAAGGAATTAAACTGATTTATTTGATTAAGCGCTACAAAATATTAAGTTTTTCCCAAAAGTCATCCAAAATATTTAGAATCTTATCGTTAATCTCTGGTTCCTGTTTTAACAATAAATATGAACTTGGTTTGCATTTCTGCACCAATTCATATATACATATTTTTTGCAAACTCCATATACAATACTGGTTTATCATAGTTACATTTACTCTTTTGCTCTGTATTTGCTTGACATTTGTATAAAACATCTCTCATCATTTTAGCTGTTTTTTTTCTAATAAAATAACTTTTTTCGATATTACATTCCTTTTAACTCTCCTTGTACTATATTCACCAAGAGTTTTAAGCTGTGCTTGTATGGTAAAATCATCTTCAATGATTAGTATTTTTTCCTTCATAGAGATACCTCCCTGACGTTTGATTATACTGTATCAGAGAGGTAAGAAGATCTCCTGCTACATCAAATCTTTGTTTTCTACATTGTACACAGATAGAATCGCGCAAATTAAAGATACCAGAGTCAGGATTGCCGGGAAAATCAGATTATTTTTCATCGTGAAATCACCTATGTTGGCCTGCGTAAGAAAAATCAGTAGGAAAGATGAAATAATAGTTGCCTTTGATGATTTCATGGCAAGACCTATAAATAACGTGATAAAGCTCATGCTTACGATTACCACTGATTTTAGGATGAGCTGCACATAAAACGTCAAACTCATCATATTAAAATCAAGCGGGAATGCAGAGGTCATAAAGTGAGATCCTGCGAGGATACATCCATAAATCAGTACTTTTGTCAGCACTAATGCAATAAAATTAAAAATCCATACTGCCAGCATCTGCGAAACCAGTATCTTCTGTCGTCTGATCGGATAGGAAAACATCAGGTTCATCGTCTTATTTTTATATGCCGAAACAATGAAAGACGATAACATTACACTGGTAAAAATCAGAAAAGACATACTGGTAAACAGTTCAATTGAGGAAGAAATCATTTCATTCCCCGGTGCCGCATCCGGCACTCCGGTGTCCGGATCGTTGGCTATTCCCAAATAAGCCAGGGCAAAAATGAAAAAACAAAGCAGTCCTGCAAGAATCACCGCATTGCGGATATATTTCCCAATGTTATTCTTTTTCCATTCGAGTTTGATTAACTTTAACATTGCTGCTACACCTCCTCTGTCATTTTCAGGAAATAATCCTCCAGGGACTCTGATTTTTTTCCAATGGATACAATCTCCACATTATTCCGTGATAAAACCTTTAACAATTCCTGTGTCGATATATGGCGGTCATAAATCCGGAGTTTTCCATCCTCCACAATTTTGAAATTATCAATCTCCATCTTATCCGCCAGCACATAGGATGCCTTTTGGGTATTCATAACATTTAGCTCAATATAGGCAAGGCTCATTTCCGAAATTTCTTTCATGGGGATTTCCTTCATAAGCACTCCCCGGTTAATGACACCTATCGTGTCTGCAATGCTCTCAACCTCGGAAAGAATGTGGCTGGACACGATAATAGTAATCCCGTATTCTGTACAAAGCATTTTCATTAAATCCCGAATCTGCTTCATACCTGCAGGATCAAGCCCATTTGTCGGCTCATCCAGAATAAGTAATTCCGGCTTGCTAAGAATGGCACGGGCAATTCCAAGCCGCTGTTTCATGCCTAACGAAAAGTCCCGTACCGGTTTCGTCCCGGCATCTGTCAGATGCAACATCTCCAAAGTGTTCTCTATACTGCCAGGATTGTAATACCCCATGTATTCCTGGTGGAGTGCAAGATTTTCTTTTCCGCTTAAATGGTCATAAAAGGTCGGAAACTCAATGATACTCCCCATTCGCTTCAGCACCTCATAAGAAGTGGGAGTGAGTTTTTCCCCAAACAGTTCAATGCTTCCTGCTGTTGGCTTCCAGAGATTTGTCAACATTTTCATAACTGTGGTTTTACCTGCACCATTCGGGCCAAGGAATCCATAGATTTCCCCCTTTTTAACGTGCATAGTTACATTAGTTACAAGATTTTTGCCGCTAATAGATTTGGTAAGCTGATTTGTTTGTAAAATATATGACATTGTTGTCTGCCTCCTTTCTAGTAACTATTCTAGCGGCTAAGGTTTTCAAAACTCTTGACTAATTCTTACGATTTCCTTTCTTGAAAATTTAACAGGAGAATTTTCGCAGTTTTACCGTAAATACAGTTTTTACATAGGGCTTACTCTCAAGAGTAATCTCCCCGCCAAGCTGATGCGCCAGGTTTTGCGCAATCGTCAGACCCAGTCCATTTCCCTGTATTTCACGGTTTCTGGAATCTTCCATAGTAAACAGCCTCTCAAATACGCTCTGTGCAAACGCTCTGTCTATCCCTTTTCCTTTATCAACAACATCTATATAAATATACTTCTTGTCTGACCTTAGAAATATTCCAATATACTTTCCGTCGGAACCATACCGTACAACATTGGAGATGAGATTAAACAAAATCCGCTGCAGAGCATCCTTGTTTCCCTGAACATAAACTGCCTTTTCCGGAATATCCACATCGACCTGAAATTCCTTCTGGGTCAACAATTCATAAAAATCTAATACATTCTCCCGGCAAGTTTCACAGACATCAATCTTTGAAATCTCAATCTGTGTATCTCCAGCTTCCAGTTTTGCCAGTGTAAAGAACTGGTTAATCAATTCCATAACTTTCTGGGCTTTCTGCTCCACTTTCCAAAGCATTTCATTCTCCCCTGAACTGTTCAAACGCATGATTTCCAGATAGCCTAAGATTACTGTCATGGGCGTCTTAATATCATGGGATATATTGGACAGCATTTTCTTTGAGGAAATCTCTGAGCGCCGGTAATCTACCTTGACCTTTCTCTGGTTCTCCAAAAGACGGTTGATCTGCGCTGCCAAATCTATAAGCACCTTATTGTCTGTAAAGACCTTGATATTCTCATCACTGTTCATATCCTGAATTTCTTTTAATTTCTGGCTGATTTTCTTTAATTTATTCTGCGTTCCCCTCCGGAAAGCAAACTGCTGATAAATGACAATGGCAAGCAGCACTGCAAGGCAAGCAGACAGAAAGAAGATCATAGCCCTATCACTCATGACAAATCTCCCAACTTATACCCAATCCCCCAAACAGTAATGACATACTTTGGGGTTCGGGGATTATCCTCAATTTTATTCCTTAATCTGCTGATATGAACATTGACTGCATTCTCATCTCCCAGGTATGCATCATTCCATATTCGGGAATATATCTGCTCTTTGGTATATACTTTTTTTGGATTTTGGAGTAGAAGTTTTAGTATCTCATACTCTTTTGCAGTCAGATCTACCTTTACATTCTTTTTTGTTACCGTATAATCTGTCAGGTTCATAACCAAATCCCCAAACACAAGTATCTCATTTTCCGGCTCTGCCGGTTTTGAATACTGGGTACTTCTCCGGATATTTGCCTTAATACGGGCTAATATCTCGGTTACCGAGAATGGTTTTGTAATATAATCATCTGCCCCAAGTCCCAGACCTAATGTTTTATCTGCATCCGTGTCCTTTGCAGATAAAATGATAATCGGAACTGTGCTGCGCTGACGAATATGCTGCATGACGTCCATGCCACTGATCTTTGGAATCATTAAATCCAGTAAAACAAGAGCGTAAGAGTCACTTTCAAATTTTTCACAGGCTTCCTTCCCATCAGCAACACAAACCACCTCATAGTTTTCTGCATCCAGATAGTTTTTCAGCATCTGGCTTATCTCTATATCATCTTCTACTAATAATAGTTTCACTGCTATACCTCCATAGTTTATCGTATTTTCTACGCGTATCTGCAGGCGTCTTGGCATCCAGTAGTATAAGCCAGTGCATATATTTACTCATGACGCGCCTTCTGATTTTGTACTGTCCTTTATTATATTTCTTATGTCCGAAATATACAAGGCGAATCGTACATTAACTTTTCATGCTTCCTTACTCAACTTCCACACGAATACGTTCCACCAAACTTCCGCTCTTTTCCATCTGCTTATACGCAAGCAAGGGAACTGCGATGCATACGGTTAAAAGTAAGATACAGGCTATGAAAAACGGCACCATTGGGAACCAGAAAGCTGCTCCCATATAATTCACAGACTGATAAATGGCATATGTAATACCCAGACCGGCAGTCAGCGTCAGCAGCATAACGCCTCCTGTATAGAATATCCCTTCCCACACAAGCATTTTTCTAACCTGGTGTTCTGACATTCCCACACTTTCCATAATGGAAATCTCTTTTCGACGGCTTTGGACATTTCCCACTGAAGTATTGATATAATTCATTATCCCGATTACTGCCAGAATCGCAACAATTCCGAAACCAATTTCAGCCATATGTCCCTGAGCTTTTTCTACGATTTCAGCCTGTCTGATCTTAGATTCCCAAGAAAAATCTGACGCATTCGGACTTTTCCTGAGAATATTTTCCACTGCTGCCTCCGCTCTTTCATCAAATTCCTTCTCATACTGGATTCCTACTTTAAAAATAATCGGCTCTTTAGCGAAGCTTGAAACTGCCTTATCAATGACAATCATGGTTGGCGGATAGCCCAAGAGAGCTGTATAATCATTGATGTCTGTCAGCGCTACAATTTCAAAGGAACGCGTGTTTTCCGGATTTTCATATTCTCCACATAGGATGTTTTTTCCTATCACCTTCTTTTCGTCCAGATCAAATAAACCGTTCCGATACAAAATGCAGGTTTCACCCTTTAGAAAAGAAGTTTCGTCGACAGGTGTGTTCAGTTCTTGATTCAGCGCACGAAAATCTTCTTCTGTGATTCCTATTAAAGCAGAAGCAAAATTTTCGGGATGATTCTTATATTCTTCAAGGTCATTTTCATAGGGAATGTCCATCCAGGTCTCATAAAATTCTCTCATCCATACATCAGATACTTCCGGTTCCCAAGGAATCACGGTGGAAACACAGCTTACAGGAAAGACAGCTGAAACACCATCCGTTTTTTTGATCTTATCCAGAATCTCCTGGTTTAAAATCTGTTTTACCCCTTGGAGCTGTTTTTTTCCTTCTTCATCCTGTTCTACAACTACATTTTGGATGGTATCATTGGCAACAACCATATCAAGTCCTCTGAAGTTATAGACATATTCCCGGGCAGACTGGGTATGAAGCAAAATCATCAGGCAGACAAATACCGAAAGGCTGGCTGACAGGGAGAGCATGGTAACTACCGTCTTCTTTTTATTTCTTGTCAGCTGTTCCACGGCCATCCGACGTATCAGATTCCCTTTTTTCGTCGTATGCCCTTTTCTGATACCGGAAACCGGACGGTATCCCAGGGCTTCTATGGGTGAACTGGATTCAGCAAGACGAATGGGTTTTCTGGCTGCATACCAGACTGAAAACCCGGTCAATAAAATTGTCAGTAAAAAGACAGCCGGGTGGAAGACCACCTGAACTTGACCGGTCTGCTCCTGTTTCATTCCCAAAGACTCTATCGCAACCGGAATCAAAGAAAAAGAAACAAAAAAACCAAGAAAAAGTCCCAGACTGATTCCGATTCCACCAATCCAGATCATCTGTTTTTTTATGAGACTCCGAATCTGTTTTCCAGTCATTCCAATGGTCTGCAGCAATCCGTAATAGCGGATATTACCTGCCACAGACAGATACATGATGTTATAAATCAGCAGATAAGCACTTAAACAGGTAACAACCACGATTCCTGCGATTCCCCAGAATATTTCTGCAGCATTGCCGAATTCGTATACATAGAACAGTCGCTGAGATTTTCCAAGCTCCATTTTATCAATAAATGCTTGCTGTTCTTCCTCGGACATCCATCTTTTTTCAAAAGAAATATCGCACCGGCTATTATACAGTTCCTCAATTCCTTCCTGTTCACAAAAAGCTTTTGAGACAAAAAAGTTATCAACAATACCAAATCCACCCCATATTCCACTGATCTGGAAGGTTTTCTCCTGGCGCTTCTCTTTAATCTCGTATACAAAAGTGATTTCATCCCCTGTTTTTTTATTTTCAAATCCACATTTTTTTAGGGCTTCTTCTGTAACCATGATTTCATTTTCATTAGTCGGATATTTCCCCTGAAGAAATGTTCTGGTAGGTGACATCATATCATCCCATAATACTGCATCTGCATACAACAGTCCTACACCAGGTGTTTTGTCCGTTTCAGTTTCCCGGACTGCTCCGGCAACAGTTAAAATTCCAAACTGTTTTACATTCTCATCGTTGTCCAGAATTGTTTGCTGTTCCTCCGTCACTCCATACAGAACCGCATCAAAATCTGCCCCATTTAAACGGATATTTTGTAGCTTGTTCATTTTCAGATAGGTAAGACCTACCGTAAATACGCTGAATAAAAGAAATGAGGAAAGCAGGACTGCCAAAATCATGGTAATGCTGCGGCGAAAATTGCTTTTCAAATTCGTTTTTGCTATGCGTTTTATCACCGGCTGATTATTATTCTTCAGCATGGAACTCACTTCCTTTCATAATTTTTCCATCCTCAATCCGGACAATGCGGTCTGCCATCTGAGCAATGTCATTGTCATGAGTGATTAATATAATCGTCTGATGAAACTGTTTTGCCACAATTTTCAAAAGCCCCATAACATCATGACTAGTGGCAGTATCCAGATTTCCGGTTGGCTCGTCACAAAGAAGAATCTGAGGTTTGGCAGCGATTGCCCGGGCAATGGCCACACGCTGCTGCTGACCTCCCGAGAGAGCAGACGGAAGTGCTTCTTTCTTATCTGTCAATTGAAGAAGAGTTAAAATTCCGTCCACAAATTTCTGATCGATTCGCTTGCCATCTAATTCTATGGGTAAAACAACATTTTCATATACGTTTAAATCCGGGACTAGGTTATAGCTCTGAAAAACAAATCCCACCCGTCTTCTCCGAAATATGGCAAGCTGCTCCTTCGAAAGCCCAGCCAGATTTTTTCCTGCAACAATTACTTCTCCTCCAGTGGGTATGTCCAGCCCGCCAATCATGTGCATCAGCGTACTTTTTCCGCTTCCGGATTTCCCTATAATAGCAACAAACTCCTGTGGCTTCACTCGAAAATCCACATCATTCAGTGCTTTTATCGTATTGTCTCCCAGCTGATAATATTTTTTCAAATTTTTCGTTTCTACAATCCAAGATTCCATAATCGTCTCCTTTTCCATATACTTAATCGTTTGCTTTCTTGTGACTTATTTACATCATAGCAAGAAAAAATCACAATCCTGTCACAATCTAACATTGTCACAAAACTGTGATTTTTGAACGTCTGATTTTTTATCCTTCATTCGGCAGATACAGACAAAAATCCGAACCTTTACCAGCCTCTGAACGTACCTCGATATAGCCATTCTGCAGTTCCAAAATTTTCCTTGTCAGGTATAAACCGATTCCGACGCCATGATTGTCATGAACCTCCGGCTCCCGATAAAAGCGTGTGAAGATTTCTGCCTGGCGCTCCGGAAGAATTCCCTTTCCGTTGTCCCTTACACTGATTTTTGTAAAAATCTCCTGATGGATAACCTGAATTGCAATCCTTCCCTTTGGATTTGTGTATTTTACAGCATTATCCAGAACATTAAAAATTGCCTCTTCTGTCCATTTCCGGTCATGTTTCAGCAGCAGATCCGGCTCGCAGTCAACATGAAGTGATATTTCTTTTCGGGAAGCGGCAGGTACAACCTGACTTACGGCTGCTGTTAACGTCTCCTGCAGTTTGCGCTGTTCTTTTTTTATTTGAATAATCCCATTTTCCAGTCTTGACATCTTTACCATACTCTGAAGTAAAAAGCTCAGCTTCTCTGTCTGCTCTTCCATCTGCCTTAAAAATACCCGACCTTTCTCAGAAAGTTCCTCTTCCTGAAGGAACTCCTGATAAAGCTTTATGTTAGCTAATGGAATTTTTGTTTGATGAGAAATATCAGAAATAAGACTCTTCATCTGTTTTTTTTCCTGAATTGTCTGTGTTTCCTTTGTGTTCCAGACCTGGGATAACCGCCAGAATTTCTCCCCGCATTTTCCCCAGAGAGTATCCTCTGTTACCTCTTCTGGTTCTTTCAGTTCCCTGCCTGACAAGATAGTATCCAGTGCTTCCTCCACCTGATCCGCAAAAAGTTCCGCTTCTTTTCGTTTTATCCAACCCATTGATACCCCATTCCATATACATTTGAAATGTATTTGTGTTCCGCGTCTTCTATTTTTTTACGAAGTCGATTGATATTTACTGCCAGAGTATGTTTATCTACAAACTGCCCGTTACAGTCCCATAGCTGTTCCAACAAAACATCATAGGTCAGAAGCTTCCCTTTATTTTCAGCAAGTATCTTTAACAAACGAAATTCTGTTGGAGTTACCGTACATTCTGATTTTCCTACCATAATTCTGGCTTTTTCCCAGTCAATATACAGATTTCCATCGTTATAGCGTTTTTTTTCCTCTGTTTGATTACGATTCAGAATAAGCGAGATTTTTCTCAGGAGAATTTTCATAGAAAAAGGTTTGGTAATATAATCCTCGGCGCCTACATCATAACCTTTCAGAGCATCTTCCTCCAGATCCCTGGCTGTCAGAAAAAGCACTGGGATTTCCAACTGCTTCTTGAGCCATCTGCAAAAAGCAAACCCTTCTCCGTCCGGAAGGTTTACATCCTGTATCAGTAATTGTGGCATCTCTCTGCTTTTTAATTCTTCGTATTTAGATTTAGCTTCCTGTAAAGAAAATGCCGGAATGGTTAAGTATCCTTCTTTTTCCAGAGCGTAGCGTAAGGATGCATTTAATTCTTTATCATCTTCTACAATCAGTATTATTTTTTTCATTTTACTTTTTCCCACTCGTACTTGGTTTCAAGAAGCATTATATAGTATTCGGTTATTTTTGTATATATTTTTCTGAAAATATAAAACAACAATTGAGAACATTATTACCGGATCTCATCAATAACATTTTGTTCCAAAAACGCTTTCATTATGATGCTCTGAGGAAGAGGTCTGGAATTCATTGGTATTCCAAAAGTCGTTTGGTAACAGCGTCTTTGATTGTATGTTAGTCTACACTTTCCTCCGGATTACTTGCACGAATACTCTCCATAAATCCGGACGGATCTCCTTCCTTTGCTTTTCTGATGTTGCCATGAAGGTATTTTCTGGTCGCATCATCACAGCGGTCTTCTCCCATGTAAGGCATATCGAACGCTGTTTCCAGTGTTTCCAATGCTTTCTCTGCCTGTTTTGGATCTGTCTGATAAGTATCCAGCCATTCTTTTATCCATGTATATTCCCAGAGAATGGAAGCTCTTGTGTCCCCATAGCCTACTTGAAAAGATGTACCTTTCTCTTCTCCTTCCAGTGTTTCCGGTAATGTGGTACCTTCCGGCCAGTCCAGCTTTTCCAATGTTTCCAGATATTCCGTTTCTATGTGTGCAAAATCTGTAAATCCTTTTACATCAGAATCCGCGTGTGTCCATCCTGCCACCGTTAAACAAAGAAGTATTACAAAACTTACAAGAACTGGCTTTACTGTTTTCTTTTTTTTCATGGTTATATCCTCCTGAATGATATTGAAATATTTTTCTACGTTTTTACGCATTTTCTCAGAGCATTTGTACTATTATAAGAAAAAGACCTTTGCTCTGATAGGGTTATTGTATCAGAACAAAAGCCTTCTTTTCTTTGTTTCCTCACAAGGAATTCCTCTTATTTTATACGGAATTTCTTACGATTTTCTTACGAAACGGGAAGAATGACCGTAAACCGGATGATTTCCTGTTCACTCTCAGCAAAAATCCTTCCCTTATGAAGTTCTACAATCTGTTTTGCAATGGCAAGACCAAGTCCTGTACCACCGCTTGTACTTCTCTCCACATCCAACCGGTAAAACTGTTCAAAAATCAACGACAGTTTTTCTCTGGAAATGGTGTTTCCATGATTCTCAAATCTTATGGTCACCTCTTCACCCGCCAATTCTGCAGTAATAGTAATCGTGGTGTCCAAAAAACTGTAAATGATTGCATTGCGCAGCAAATTATCAAACACCCTCTGAATCTTATCCGCATCGCAGCGAAGAAACAGATTTTCGGGCACGTCAAGACTGCATTGAAGACCTTTTTCCTGCAGCATGGGCTGAAACTCAAAGGTCAACTGTTCCAGCAGGAGGGTCAGGTTGATTTCTGTATATTGCAATGTAATCTCCGACAGGTTGAATCTTGTAATCTCAAAAAATTCATTGATCAGATCTTCCAACCGCTGTGCCTTATTTCTGGCAATAGCAAGATATTTTTCCCTCACTTCCTCTGAAATCTGAGGTTCGTCGTGTAATAATGTCAGATATCCGATCACGGAAGAAAGCGGCGTTTTCAGATCATGAGCCAGATACATGATCAGATCGTTCTTTCTACGCTCATTTTCTTTTGCAAGACGCGCATTCTGCTCTGCTTCCTGTTTTAACGCGTTGATCTTCACAGCAATATCACTGAGTTCTGGCGAAAGCTCAATATAATCCGTATTTTTATCAAACATTTTTCCGGTTGCCGCCTGTAATTCATAGACATAACTGACTACTTTTTTTATAAGCCGATAGGTCAGCCACATAATACAGAGCACCCATACGACAATCCCCGCCACATATGCATAAAGCGCTCTGTAATACCAAAAGAAAAATTCCCCAAACCATCGACGCGACAGACTCGAAGCAGCCAAATCCAGCACAATGGTACCTATCATTACGATCACGGAGCAGATTGCAATCTGTACAAAATAACCTTTTAACAGAGTTCCTAGCAGAAAATTTTTCCCCTTTTTATTCAATCTCATATCCCACTCCCCATATGGTTTTAATAAATCTTGGTTTCCGTGGCGGTTCTTCCAGTTTTTCCCTGAGACGCCCGATATGCGCCACCACCGTGTTGTTATTGTTCAGATATTTTTCCTTCCATACCGCCTCAAATAACTCTTCTGATGGAACAACCTTTCCCTGATGTTCACATAAATACCAGAGAATGGAAAACTCAATGGGGGTCAACGATACTTCTCTGCCAAATAAAAAACATTTGTGACTGTTTTTATTGATCACAAGCCCTCTGATATCATACTCTGTTTTTTCCGCAGGCTGGCTGGAAATGGATACATTATATCTGGAGCACCGCCTTAACTGGGTTTTTACCCGCGCCACCACCTCCAGTGGATTAAATGGCTTCGTAATATAATCATCCGCTCCAATGGTCAGACCCATGATCTTGTCGCTGTCCTCTATTTTGGCAGTGAGCATAATTACCGGAAAGAAAAACTTTTCCCGAATCTTCTGGCAGATACGAAATCCGTCAATGTCCGGCAGCATCACATCCAGAATAGCCAGATCGATTTCTGTTTTTTCCATACACCGCAGAGCATCCCTTCCATTATAAACTTTGTAAACCTCGTAATGATCGTTTTGCAGATAAACTTCCAGCAAGTCAGCAATCTCCTTTTCGTCATCTACAATCAAAATTTTTTCATTCATCCTGTATCTCCCTTAGCATGTATTAAGGCTTAGGCTTCTTTTATAATCATGCTAGATAATATATTGTTTAATTGAATTTATTTCCTTATCTCATTAATAATTTTTCTCTTCCCATCTTCCATGCCGGAAACATCACAGCTACTACCGCAATCCCAACATTCATCACCATAATTCCGATTAAAACCAGATTGGGAACATTGGAAGTCAGATGTAAAAATTGAAGCACATGAGCCATATAGTAATCCATCACTCTTCTTAGAACTAGATTGTAAAGTAAGAAGATAAACGCATCCGCCAATAATCCATACAGAATACCTGTCTGCAAAATCATCGTATAAAAACCTCTATCCGTGATTCCCATTGCACGTATGATACCGTATTCTCTTCTTCTGGCAAGAATGGTATGGTTCATACTATTCACGATATGAAACAGACTGATAACCAGAAGAATAACGGCAATACCGGAAAAGAATATCTGTTGTTGCTTAAGATAATCGTTCTGTGTTTCGATTGCGGAAGTATAATCCTGCAATACTGCCTTTGGAACATTTCGAATCACCTGCAACAACTGATTGCTTACACTCTGGCTATCTTTAGCATCATTTGGCGACGCATTGATAAAACTGTAATCTGTAATTCCAAAGTTTTTTTCCATCTGTTCGCCAGTCATAATCACACTCTGCGCATTTTTCCAGACTTTTGTATTCAGAAAATCTTTCTCCTGCGCCAACGGCCTGTTTACGATTGCCGCAATTTCAAACTCTTTCTCGATATAGTTTTCTTCGCCATGAAATTTTAACAGTTCATCTGTATAGTTCTCTGTCCTTGGGACACGAAGAGTAATCTTATCGCCCGGCTTCTTTCCGTAAAAATAGTAATTTCCCTGACCGTCCATATTCGCCGTCACGATCACTTGATTATTATTTTTCATTGTTTCCGGCTGGATCTCTCCCTCCAGAATAAAATCCTGAAGCTGTTCTATCATCGCTTCATCGTAACCATACACATTATATTTGATCCTGTAATTTCCATCTTCCTGCTGATTACAGATTCCATCATATCTCTGGATAAAATACGGCTCCTGATTTTGATATTTGAAATAATCATGCCAATCTTCTTCTGCCAAAAACTCATTTCTGGAAAGCTGTAATTCTCCCATCGTATACTTTGTCGCATATACATTCTCTGTTTCTGGCATATTTTTAATCTTATCTGCTATCACCTCTGGAATCGTATCCTTCAGCGAATTAGATTTTAAAGAAATACGGTATTCCGAACCAAGTCCGTCATCCGACATCAGCGAAAGTTCTGCGTGAACCTTCAAGTTTTCTACCATATAAGTCGTACATAAGAAAATACAACCACCGATAGACAAGGATAATAAAATTCCAAGCACTTTCCGCTTATTGGCAAACATAAATTTCCGTACTACTACATTGGTCATATTTACATTTCGCAGAGCATATATTTTCCTTTTTTTTGTAAAAGACGTATCTCCACTCATTATTGTTTTTAGCGAATGCTTCCGAAGTGAACGAACCACGATAAAGGCAACCAGCGCCAATGAAATCAGCAGAAATAGAAATCCAAATACCATTGCATCCTCGGAAACAAAAAACTTCGCTGCATTTGCTCCTTCTGCCAACGTATGGTCAGCGACGGATAGACCAGTCTCTGCACCGCCAACTCCTTTTCCACCGAATACACCACTAAGCTTTTGATACACAAGGCTTAATATACCATTTCCTAAGAAACACCCTGACGGATATCCAATGAAAAATAACATCCAAAGTTCCAAAAGTAAGGTACCGCCAATCTGCGCATCACTGATACCTAATGTTTGCAGCATTCCGTACTCAGAAGTTCTCTTTGATACAGAAATGCTAAATACACTATATATTACAAAAAGGCTGAACAGACATAACAGGAAAATCATCCCATTATAAGCCAGATTATAGTCACTCTGCAATTTCAAAATGATATAAGTGAAATTTCCTTCTTCATTGGTCAGACCAAATTTCACAATTTCATAAATGCTGCTTGGTGTTTCTCCGCCAAGATACTGTGTAACTTCATCATTTCCTACTATCGATTCAGAAGATAATTTATGTTCCTGCCAAAAAGCATCCAACTGTTTATATAACTTCTCATCCTCATTAAATCTGAGATATAAAAACGTCTGACTTCCTCTACCTTTAAACGCATCGCTCACAAAAACTTCCATTTCACTGGAACTTGCCGCCCATTCGCTTTTTAGAATGCCAGTAACGATATACTCTTTTTCTCCAATGCGAAGAGAATCTCCCAGATTCCCTGCAAATCCCAGATTGCTAAGGACAAATCCGTCCGCCGCAATTTCATTCTCTTTCTCCGGTAAACTTCCTTCCAACAAGTCTCGGTGTGCCATTTGACGATAAGTTTCATCGGCATGGACAAAACAGATCATAAATTTTTCAGATACTACATCCCGGATTTCCATTTTTCCACACTGCTTCAGTGTATATCCGTTTCCTGTCTCACCGCTTTCTACAGAATGAAAAAGTTTCTTGTCTGTTTCTATATAATAATGCCAGTCTCCGTAAATCGTCTTGCTGTTCGCCAGATCACTTTTCTGACTGCTGTAAATCAAGGAAGAAATTCCGGAAAGCAATGACGCTGTTAATAAAATACTCGCAAAAATTGCAAACGTCTGGCTATTGTAATACCGCATATATTTCCATGCCAGCTTTAACATACGACATCACCGCCTTTTGTCGGAAATCTTCTCTTTCCCGTAACAATCTGACCATCTTCGATATGAATTACTCTGTCGCAAGTCTGTGCAATGGCTTCATTATGCGTTACCATGAGAATCGTCTGATTGTACTTGCGACAACTGGCTTTTAATAATCCCATAACCTCAATGGTTGTAGCTGAGTCCAAATTACCTGTCGGTTCATCACAAAGCAGGATGCTTGGCTTATTTGCCAAAGCTCGGGCGATTGCAACCCTTTGCTGCTGACCGCCAGATAATTCGTTTGGATATTTCTTACGTTTTTCCCAAATACCCAGTTCCCTTAACAATTCCTCGATATATTTACGATTGATATGTTTTCCACGGTCAAATGTTACCGGTAATGCCACGTTATCATACACATTCAACACAGGCATTAAACTGTAATTCTGGAATACAAAGCCAATATTTCTTCTACGAAAAATCGTCAGTTCTTTTCTTGAAAGAGAACCAATCTCTTTATTCTTTATAAAAATCTGTCCACGTGTCGGATTATCCAAACCACCAATTAAATTAAGACAAGTAGATTTGCCCTATCCTGTCAAGTAATATCCAAAAAAAATTGTCGATTTTTGCAATTAAAAGAAACCATTCTTATCGCTTCTTCTGTACTGGAAAAGAATTTTTCCTTTCCAACTCCTGTCCTTGCATTTCCATCTTTTTTATGAAGATGTGCTGCTGACTGTCAGTTTCATATTGAATTGCCACACCAAGATCTTTTTTCATAAATGCAGCAACTCCCATATCCGCAAGAACCTCCTGCCCTTCTTTCTCCTGAAAGCTGATTTTAGGGAAAGCCTCGGATAATTTTTCTGTAATATACAGTTCCATTTTTTCCAAACTCTCAAATGGCATAGCCTGTACTCTTTGTAATATCTCCTGCAAACGTTCCTCTCTCATAATACATCTGCAATGATCTACACCAAATACCATAGCAAGGCTGTGTCCGCAATCCCAGGATACATGAATCTGTCCGGCATCATCTACAAACTGTACGGTTCCTAAATCACCGGGACTCAGTTTTACATACGGATCAGCCTCCATATCTTCCAACTCTACCCGACACCCCGGTGGGTACATATTTCTTAACACAATTCTTTCCGCATTACTTATCACTGTTTTCTTCCTTTCTCCAATCCGGCTACCGTCCCAAAGATTTCTCTGGAACATTTCCCTCCAATAAATGCTCTCTTTCTTTATTCCATTCCAGCACCTTTTCCATAGCAGCTTCCAACTGATCTTCTACCGGTTCTCTTGTATAGGTTCTATATTCCTGAAAATATTCTTCCAAAGTGTTCTGCTGTATCTCCAGTTCCTCTTTATCATAACAATCCGGCTCTTCCAGTTCCTTCAACTCCTGCAAGATTTCCCAGCATTCCAAAACTCTGTCTATCTCCCGCATTTCAAGCAGATAAGATAAAAATGTTTCCTCTGGCATAATACTGAAATAGCACCGATCAAACCATTGCTCAATATACATGCGTTCATCAGAACCATTGGTATGTGTACCACAAATCAAATCTGCAACAAAGTTTTCAAACAGTTCACCAATTGATAGCCCAACTTTTCCAGACTTCCTACAGAGCTCTTCTACCTCATCTTGATACAACCTGATAGAAACAATTCGCTTCAGGCTTTTTTCATAGGGGTCTATATCTTCCCCTGTCTCGCAGAAATGCAGATATGTATCCGTATAAATGTTTTCCATATCGCAAAATCTCCGGCTCATTGCCACATAATCCTTACTTTCCCGGTCCCATTCCAGTCGGTAATGATGTTCCCTTGCATGTTCCTCTAAATCTTTCCGTATAATATTTCTGGTTGCTTCCGGCAACTCTGCAATAAAAATGCTTGTATCTGGAACTGCTAATACTCTTTCTTTTACCACATTTGTCCTCCCTGTTTGTAAACATTCCTTGCCGCCGGCTGGTTTCCCAATACGTCCATATAGAGGATAATTCCCTGCGGGTCCAGATGTACGGTCATAAATTTCTGTATTTCCTGTAACAGAGCATGATCGGAAAATCCAGCCGGACAACCAATAAAATCCCTGATTTTTTCTACAATGTCCGGTTTACGGAACTCCTGCAACACCAAAATCGGAATCGTGTGCTGCCCTCCCATAGCATCATAGGGCAACGCTTTCCGCAATTCTTCTAAGAGATGCCGGTAATAATCAACTACCACCTGGTCTGTTTTCCAGGACTTTTCCTCACAATCCCGGAGTAAAAAATCATACCCTTTTTTTGCCTGTTCCATTTCTTTCAGGATTTCTACTGCCTCCACAGAGCAATACCCTTTCTCTTCTATCAGTTCCATCAGTTCTTCCATAGAATATGTTTCAAGATACATGGCTCTTCCCCCATCTTCTTTGCCAAATTTTCTCCTAATACAAAGAAGAGGAAGACACCGCAGCGTTTTCCTCCTCTTTTATGAAATCTCCTTTACTGGAATCCAGGACAATAAGCTCTCCTGGTTCTTTCTTTTTTATCCTGCTGTTTCCAGAAATTCGTCCCTGTATTTCCATACAATTTCAATATGTTCCGGATCATAAAAATTTATGACTTCAATCAGCTCATGCAGAACTTCATAAGATAGCTCTTCTAATCCCTGATATTTTACAAAAAGTTGTAATCCTTCTGATTTCTCCTTTTGTTTTTCCTCCTCCCCTTTTAAAATTCTTGCTTCTATCTCCTGTATCTTTTGCTGATAAGCTGCTATTTTCTCCATACAAGTTTGTTTTCGTGCCAGGTAGTCCTTCAGGGAAATCTGTTCTTCTGCATATTGTTCATACAGTTCCATTTTCTCCTGTTTACAAAGTGCCAACTTCTTTTCATATTGCTTTTTTCGATATCGGAGTTTCGGAATATTCAAAGTCTGATTGGCTTTCTTTAACTGCTTTATGGTATCCTCTGCAAGGGCTACCTGCTGTCTTATCATAATTAGCACCAGTTCTTCCAACTCTTTCTGCTTATATTTCTTTGGATAACAGGAAGCATTGGGGGCTGTCGTAACACTTTTACAATAAATCGGCTTTTCTTTGTATTCTGTCCGTATCCGCATTTTCCGACCACAATGCCCGCAACGGATCAAGCCTGCAAAAATATTCTCAGAAGACGGTGTAGACCCATGATATTTTCTGTCCTTCTGTACCATGTCCTGGATCTCCTGAAGCTCCTGTTCCGTTACAATCGCTTCGTGTCCTCCTTTTACGCAAATCCAATCCTCTCTTGAAATATATCGGTACTCTCTTTTTGACGGAACCCTGGTTTCTGTTTTCCCTCTTACCGTCAGTCCTGCATAAACCGGATTAAACAAAATCAGCTTTACTAAATTTCCGTCCCAGAATTTCACAGATTTCTTTGCTTCCGGCGCCCAGCCTTTCCTTTGAAGATATACGGTAGGTGTTTCAACTTCTTTTTTATTCAGGTCCCTGGCAATGTCTGCATAGGTCTTTCCTTCCAACCTTTGGTCGAAAATCCCCCTTACAACGGAAGCTGCCTCCATATCCAGATGAAGTTTTGTATGAACACCGTCATGGAAGCAATATCCGTATGTTGGGATTGAACCATGATATTGTCCCATTTCAGCCTGTTTCCTCATAACTTTTTTGATATTGTCGGAACAAATCTGGGGATAAATCCCATTGATCAGGTTCTTAAATTTAATCTCCGTATCCTTTCTTTCGGAAGGTTTCTGGCTGCTGTCATAAAAATCATTGATTGAAATGAAACGCACCCCAAGGAACGGAAATATTTTTTCGATATAGTTTTGTGTTTCTATGGTATCCCTTCCCAGGCGGCTCAAATCTTTGACAATGATACAGATCCGTTTTCTCCTGGTAATCAGCCCCATCATGCGCTTAAATTCCGGGCGGTCAAACGTTGTACCGCTGTAACCGTCATCTACAAAGAAGAAAAGCTTTGCCCCTGCAAACTCCGGCTGGTTTTCTACAAAGTGCTGAATTAAAAGCCTTTGATTTTTAATGCTGTTGCTTTCCTCCATTTTTTCTTTATCATCTCTGGAAAGACGCAGATAAGCAAAAACAAAATCACACTGCATACGGAAGACCTCCTTCCATATTGTCCAGTTCTTTTTCCAGCTCCTTTTCAAATAAATCCCCAAACCAGAACACGATTTCCACATAGTCTTTGGAATATACCGTAATCTTTTCAATAAAACGGTCCGCAATTCCTTTCTCTATCTTCTGAAATCTTTGGTACTTTAGAAGTTCCTCTGTCCAATCCATTCTTGCCTTCACCTGATCTAACAGGTGCTGTCCACGAAGCTGTATCTGCTTCATATTCTGCCTGGCTGCTTGCTGTTCTTCCTGATAGATTGATTTAATCTCCTGATATTCCTTGCAGTCCAACAGCCCGGTAGCATAATGCTCAAACAAGGTTTCCAGTTTTCTTCCATATTTCTCATACTTCTGTCTGGCATTTTTTATTTTTTCTGCTACCTCCTGCTCCAGCTTTTGATAAAACTCTGCACCATAGGTTTTCTTACTTTCTACAGCAAGCTGGATCTGGTAGCGGAGTGCTGCCTTGACTGCCTGATTGATGTAGATTTCATTCACCGTCCGGAAACATTCCGTATGATCGGTAAGGGAAAAGGAAGGGCATTTATAAACCATATATTTGTGTTTCTCATTGCCTCCGCTCCTGCTCCTTCCAAGACGTCTTCCGCAATGCCCGCAGAAAATCCTTCCCTTAAAAGGGCCATCTGCCCCCTGTTTTTCTTTTGGGTTTGCAGCCCAGTTATCCAACGTATCTTTCCAGCGTTCCTTTGCAATTTCCTGTGCTTTCTCATAAATCGCCCGTTCCACAACTGCTTCCCAGGCATTTTCACACACTTCCCACTGCTCTTTTGGTATCATCTGAAGGGGAATATTCTGCGCAAGCATCTGTTTTGTTTTCCCATAAACAGCAGCACCTATATAAACGGGGTTCTGTAAAATCTTCCTGATACCGTCTGATCTCCATAACCGCCTTTTTTCCGGCTCCTTTCCCTGTTTCCTTTTCTGGTAGCTGTCCTCCGGTCCTAATACCTTTCTGCCATTCAGTTCCCTTGCTATATCATAGCTTGACATTTCTTCAAACACATACCAGTAAAAAATCTGCCGGATTATTTCTGCTTCCTCTGGTTCCGGCACCAGCTTCTTACTGTTTTCCTCTGCTCTTTGGTATCCATAAGGAGGTCTGGAACCCCAAAACTCTCCCCGTTCCCTGGACAGCCGGTGCGCCTGTACCAGTTTCTCTGAAACTTCCCTGGCATAATAATCATTCATAAAGTGTTTCAAAATATTGGTGGTCCTGTTTTCTACACAAGCTGGGTTTGCGCTGTCATATTCGTCCATAACGGAAACAAACCGGATATTTAAGGTTGGGAAAATCACATCAATCAAATCTACAGCATCTAAGGCGTCCCTTCCAAAACGGGCAAAATCCTTTACAATGATGCAGTCAACCTTTTTATTTGCCACATCTTCCATCAACTCTTCAAATGCGTCCCTTTGGAACGTTGTACCTGTCACACCATTATCCGCATAGACTTTTACCACCAGCATTTCCGGGTGTTTCTTTGCGTAGTCTTCACAGATCTGTTTTTGGATATAAATGGAATCCCTTCTGCCATGCCCTCCGTCCTTTTCGGAAAGCCTTACATAAATATAGGTTCTCAGATACTTAACTTCTGGCTTGCTGCTTTGTCTTCTCTGTCCTCTTTTGCTTACCTTAGGCACTTGCTTCCGCCCCCTTTCCTTTCAGGAAGGCTTCCACACGCCGGTCCGGCTTTGCCCTGTTTACCGTTTCCAGCAGTCCCAATACCTTTTCAAATTCATCTTCAAACCAAAAATGAATGATAATGCGCTTCTGTTCATATACCTCAATCCGCTTGACCAGATTTACCAGCATTAAGCGGTCCACTTCCGTCCGGTCCCGGTATTCCAGAAAATATTCCAGCCACTCCTGCTGTTTTTCAAGGGTTTCCTGCAAGTTTCGGATTTCCCTTTGCTGGCACTCCATTGCCTGCCGGATTTCCTCTAAAGACTGGTCATACTTTGCTTTGAAGGTTTCAAATTCTGTCCGGTCCAGGATTTCTTCTGCAAAACTGTCATACAGTTTTACTTTAATGTTTAAAATCCTCTGGCTCTCCTTTTCCAGCATCTCCAGTTTTTTGTCTTCTTCCAAAAGCCGCTGTCTTGGGATTGAGGCAGTTTTTACATACGCCAGTATCTCTTTCAGCTCCACCAGAACAGAAATATAATGCAGGATTGCCTCTGTCACAGCTCCTACCAGTTTTTTCTCACTGATACTATGGGAACTGCACTGCTTTTCATAAAGGGAAGTCGAACATACATAATAGTGGTGGACTTTATCCGGGCTTTTCAGTACCATGCTTTCTTTACAGTCCCCACATTTTACCAGGCCGGAAAGAAGCGCCAGCCCCTTTGCACCCCTCATGGTATCCATTTTCATCAGGTTGCCTACCACTTCATATTGATGTCTGTTGATAACCGGCTCAAAGGCATTTTCATACCGTATCCACTCGGCTTCCTCTTTGTGGATCACAACCTTTACTTTATGGTTTGGCGTTGTTGTTTTTCCCTGTATCAGCACTCCGGTATAGCGTTCATCAAGAAGGATACGGCGTACCATAGTTGGCATCCAGACCGGTTTTTCCGTCAAGCGGAACCCTGTCTTTAATTTCTGTTTTAAATATACCTGCTTATACCGAAGAGGCGTCAAGATCCCACGCCGGTTTAATTCTTCGGATATATCCGTTAGGCTGCAGCCCTGCATTTTCATGTGGTAAATATCCCGTACAACAGAAGCAGCCACTTCGTCCATAACTAGCTTATGTTTATCCTCTTCGGATTTCAGATAACCATAAAAAGCAAAAGGCGCTACACACTGCCCGGCTGTCATTTTGACATACAAATGAGAGCGCACACTTTTGGAGGTATCCGCAGGATAAAGGTCATTGATTAAACTTTTAAATCTCAGGGTAAGGAAATCACGATTTGGCGTGAGGCTGTCATAATTGTCATTGACAAGGATCAGGCGCACACCCATTTTCGGCAGGATACGTTCCACATACTGTAAAACACCGGAAAAGTCCCTTCCATAACGGGAAAGGTCTTTGACAATAATACAGTCTGCTTTCCCCTCTTCCAGCATACGCAGCATTTCCTGAAAACCGGGGCGGTTAAAGTTTGTGCCGGTATATCCATCATCTACACATTCTTTTACCACCTGAATTTCAGGGTGGCTCTTTAAGAAGCTATGGATTAGTATCCTCTGGTTTGATATGCTGTCGCTTTCCCTGTTATCACCATCTTCGTCAGAAAGGCGCAGGTAAACAACCGCACGATAGATTTTTTTAAGTATTTGATTTTTCATTGTATTCGCTCCTATCATTTAGATTCGTCAGCCGATTCCCTAAATGATAGAGGCTACTGGGTCCTTGCCATCATCCTACCATAGTCCAGAAGGTTTGTCCACCCTGTAATCTGCCAACAATCCGCTTTGTTCCCTATCCCTGTCGTGGCTTTACCATTTCATCTGCACAAGGCTTTGCATGGCTTCCTCTATGGTACGGTTGGTAGAAGCAAACCCAATCTTTATGGTGATCCCCTTATATTTCAGAAAATAAGGGTTCTTTCCGGACTCCAGGATTTCCCGGATCTTCTCCGGTTTGCTCTTTTTTACATCAATATTCAGTTTCTCTACATCTTGTATCTCTTTCGGGTCAATGTCCTCAAATGTCATTTCCCTCATCTTCAGCAGTTCTGCCCGCGAGAGCATTATATCCTTTCCCTAGTACAGCAGCTGCACAGATACGCATCTAACTCCTGCTCAAACTGTTCCTGTTTCTCCCAGGTGTGCATTAAATACTGTTTCAGTCTGGCATAATCTAAAATCCCATAACCGATACAGTCTATCTGTACCTGGAAAGACTGGAGCATTTCCATTGTCTGTAAAATTTCTTCCGGACAATAGGATAACCTGCTGAGTCCGGATACCACAATCACATCAATCATGCCTTTTCGTGCAAGCACTGCCAGCCTCTGCCAGTTTTCTTTTTCTATGGAATAATCACACCCTACACCTTCCAACAAAGTAACCACCTGGTATGTCTGCTGTTCACAGTAATGTAGGCTTTTTTCTTTTTCATAATACAAAAGCCCGGCACAGGGAATGGGAATATCCAGATACACTGCCGCACGCTGGGGAATATTCCTATTTTCTATCTCTTCTTTTCCTTTGCAGATCCATGTAGGAAACAGCATTCCTCCCTGAAAGATCTCTTTATCTTCTGAAAACAGTTTCTGTAACCTCTCTCTCTTCATTGCTCTGCCTCCTCTTTCTTTTGCTCCTGTTTTCATTCCAGGGCTATAAGGAAACCTGTTGTTTCCCCATAGCCCTAAAATGAACCTGTTTCACACACCATACCGGCAGGGCTTTCCCTGCCAGCATGATTTTTTCATTTTCTCACCCCGGTGTGAACGGGAGCATGTAGGACCGGCCCGGCTGGCCGCCTGACACCCTGCAGCCCCCTTTCTCGCTACAGCATGTCCCAGACGCTACCCTGGTTGCAGTGTTTTTATGCAAAGGTATCATTATCATTCGGCTTTCAGGCTGCCTGCCACCAACAGCCTATGTCTGGGCGCTGCTCACACTTTTCCTTCATCTTCTACGATTCCTTGTTTGATCCGCTTCTTTTCTGCCTTACCTGCTGCCACTGCGGACAAATGTATCTTCGCACAGCTCATGACCCTGCATCACACAAAATAGAATGTGCCGAAATGTTTTGTGTCCTTTAAGATATTTCTATATTTTAGCGTCAGAAATGACACGTTTGTTTCAAAAAAATATCACCATACCGATATTCAGTTTTCAAGGTTCTCTCCGGCTGAAAACATCAGCCTGCCAAAAGACACCATAACCCTGATGTGTTTTGGCAGACTGTTTTCTGTCTGCATTTCTCTTTATTTCTTTAACCGGATAATCATATCTGCCCAGAATTCTGTGTATGCCTGCCGCATTAACTCCAGAAGCCGGGCTTCGGTAATTCCTGTAATTACATTTTCTTCTTTCTTTTCCGGTTTTGGTTCCTGTACTTCCAGTGCTTCTTCCCGTATTTTCATCGTAAGCATGGATAAGGAAGGGGAATTGGCACAGTTGATAAAACCGATATAATGGTTCACCACATCATAATCACCTCTGCAACTTCGGACAATATCAAACGCATGACGGATTGCCCGTTCTACCCTCTGTCCTGTCGTGCCATGTTGCTGGGCCACCTTAAAATACAGATATGTCGTTTTAATCTTGCTGTCTTCTTCCAGAAGCAAAACACCGTCTACGATATAACCAAATCCTTTTACATTGGCAGGCATTCCCATTTTAAATAATACTGCTTCCACCTTTTCTCTTGATAACATTTCCCTTTTCCTCCCTATCTGTATTCTCACTTCCTGCTGTCTTGCTGATATTTCTTTAGCCCTTTCTTAATTCCCTCTATGGAATAAATCAAAAGGCTAGTTTCCCTTTCATCACAATCCTGTACCAGATACCAGATTTTTTCTTTCAGCATCATATCTTTTTTCGCTGTCCCCATGTGTATAAAGTGTTCTTTTATGGGAATATCCATAGCTTCCAACAGCCGGATATAGGTTTTCATACCCATAGCTCTGGCATGTGTTTCGATTTTGGCCAGATGGGATACAGAAATATCCGCTTTCTCTGCAAGCTGCTCCTGAGTCAGTCCCCTGGATTCCCGCAAGGCTTTTATAGCATCTGCTACAATATAAAGTTCATTCTGCATTCTTTTATCTCCTCGTTGATTACAGGCTCTATTATAATTACAAATCCTTTCCCTGGTAATGGACTATGGAGGCAAGATTTCCCAGTTTCATTACCATTTCTTTCCTTTTTTGGTTTTAGAGATTTATTATATCTGAACGAGTTGAAAACGATTTTTGCACCATTTACGAAAAAGCACTGCATTATCTCTTCATTTAGGCATAAAAAAGGAGAGAACGTCACATATCGACTCCTCTCCTATAGCTTCTATTCATCTAAGATATTTGCCAATACATAGGCTTACTTGTTTTTTTCTTTCCAGGAACCTCCGTATCTCTTCCACACTATCTAATATGGGAATGGACGGGGCAGACGGGCTGCATACTGGATCTTGACTGGACATTTCCAGTGCGTTAATAAATGCTTCTGCCTTTTTGGGGTCTTCAATCACAAGCTCTGTAAGGATACTTGATGTAGCCATATAGAAAGCACCTCTTTTCTCTCATATCTTAAAAAATTCTTTCGTAAGAAGATCCTGCAGTATTTTCTATACGCCAAGACCTGTACGCTCCATTTTTATTTATGTAATAAAGTTTGATCCAGCATGTTTTTAATTTCATCTGGAAGACCGTCTATCGTTGCATTTTCATCTAAAAACAATAAATTTGTATATTTTTTCGCATCATTCGGCGCTGAAAAAATATGAGTTACTGTATATGCTGTTCTACTTTTAGAAAAGCAATCTTCATCTCGCAGCGATTCTACTACAAAGCAATCGCCCTTTTGCTGCCCATTATCATCATACTCTTTATTTAAGCATAGAGTAAAATTAAGATCTGTTGTGCCAAACTTATAAGTTCTCGTGTCTGTGACAATCTCTTCCAGCATAAATCCTTCTGAGCCAGCCAGCATTGCAATCTGTCCGATATGCTTAATCTTACGCTTACACAATGAAAAAGGGTGCTGCGGTGTAAAAAATATCTGCGAAGCCTGAAGCATCTTTTTTGCTGCATAACTATAAAACTTTTTTGCTGAAAGGTTCGTGGCCACACCTGTCAAGTGCCTAAAATTGGCAGCTTTATAAAGCACCTCAATATATCTGCCTTCAAATACATATAGAAATCTTTTACCTACTAAATGCTTCCTATACAGATTAGCAGCCACTTTAATCTCCTGTACAATTTTCTCTCTATCCTGTTGTTTTCCCATCTATCTTTTCCCAATCATCACTATAGTATAAAAAAACAGCACTGGACAACTTTTTTGTTATCCAGCGCCCATAATCTTAAAAAGCGGTTTTATGCTGGCTGTCAGCCGCGACATCCTTCCGAATGTCTAAAATGTCGCCGGTATCATTGAGTCCCCGGCGCGGACTCACCGTATCTCCCTGGTGTGGGCGTAATACCCTTCCGAGTATCAAATAGTCCCAGTAATTACCCTGCCCGGGCACAGTACAGCTTTTACGTGCCGCTACACGAAACCTTTTGGCTTAACTATAT
>Garth_p2__coassemble_545_pt1 | contig 101901 bp, 102 predicted proteins | sample Garth_p2__metabat2_low_PE_037 | metagenome-assembled genome bin Garth_p2
ATTCTTTCCACAAACAAAGGTGTTATCACAGATAAAGAAGCACGTAAAGAAAAAGTTGGCGGTGAAGTATTAGCATTCGTATGGTAATCAGACCATCGAATGGGTATCGTCACAAAAGAGACTGAAAACAGAGAGAAATTTCTCTCCGATAATTTAAGTAATAGGAGGACAATTATATGTCACGTATCGGTAGACTTCCAGTTGCAATTCCTGCTGGCGTTGAAGTAAAAGTAGCAGACGGAAACGTTGTAACTGTAAAAGGACCAAAGGGAACACTTGAAAGAGCGCTTCCAGTTGAAATGGAAATCAAAGTAGAAGATGGTCAGGTATTAGTTACAAGACCAAACGACTTAAAAAGAATGAAATCTCTTCACGGTTTAACAAGAAGCCTTATCCACAACATGGTTGTAGGTGTAAGCGAAGGTTACACAAAGACTCTTGAAGTAAACGGTGTAGGTTATAAAGCAGCAAAACAGGGTAAGAAACTTGTTCTTAACCTGGGATATTCTCACCCGGTTGAAATGGAAGATCCGGAAGGTCTGGAATCCAAAGTAGATGGAAACAAGATTATCGTTTCCGGTATCAGCAAAGAAAAAGTTGGCCAGTTTGCAGCCGAAATCAGAGATAAGAGAAGACCTGAGCCATACAAGGGCAAAGGTATCAAATATGCTGATGAGGTTATCAGACGTAAAGTTGGTAAGACTGGTAAGAAATAATTAAGGAGAGTGAGAACATGATAAAGAAAGCATCTAGGGCGGAAATTCGTCAGAATAAGCATAGAAGATTACGTCATCATTTAAACGGCACTGCAGCAACACCACGTCTTGCAGTATTTCGTTCCAACAAGCATATGTATGCTCAGATTATTGATGACACCGTTGGTAAGACTTTAGTATCTGCTTCTACTCTTCAGAAAGAAGTAAACGCAGAGTTAGAGCACACAAATGATGTAGCAGCAGCAGCACACTTAGGAACCGTAATTGGTAAAAAAGCAGTAGAAGCTGGTATCGAAAGCGTTGTTTTCGACAGAGGCGGATACATTTACCACGGTAAAGTGAAAGCATTAGCAGACGCAGCTAGAGAAGCTGGACTGAAATTCTAAGAGAGGGAGGAAAAGAACACATGAAACGTAATCTTATTGATGCTAGTCAGTTAGAGTTAGAAGATAAAGTAGTATCAATCAAGCGTGTTACCAAGGTTGTTAAAGGTGGTCGTAACTTCCGTTTCACAGCTTTAGTTGTAGTAGGCGACGGCAATGGACACGTTGGTGCAGGTTTAGGTAAAGCAGCCGAAATTCCGGAAGCAATCCGCAAAGGAAAAGAGGATGCTATGAAGAACTTAGTTACAGTTGCAAGAGATGAGAATAATTCCATCACTCATGACTTCGTAGGAAAATACGGAAGCGCAGAGATGCTTCTTAAGAGAGCTCCGGAAGGTACTGGTGTTATCGCTGGTGGTCCGGCCCGTGCAGTTGTAGAGTTAGCTGGTATCAAAAACATCCGTGCAAAATGTATGGGTTCAAGAAACAAACAGAACGTTGTTCTGGCTACCATCGAAGGCCTGAGACAGTTAAAGACTCCGGAAGAAGTTGCAAAACTTCGCGGAAAGTCTGTTGATGAGATTCTGGCTTAAGGAGGAAATGAAAATGGCAGACACATTAAAAGTTACATTAGTAAAATCTCCGATTGGCGCAGTTCCGAAGCACAGAAAAACAGTTGAGGCTATGGGTCTTACCAAAATGCACAAAACAGTTGAAATGCCGGATAACGCAGCAACAAGAGGAATGATTCAGCAGGTTAAGCACCTGGTAAAAGTAGAAGAAGCATAATTGCTTCTTCTGCAATAAAAAGACAAATTATATAGCTTTGAAAAATAAAAGGAGGTGCCAAAATGGAATTATCAAATTTAAGACCAGCAGAAGGTTCTAAACACAGCGATAACTTCAGAAGAGGCCGTGGACATGGTTCTGGAAACGGAAAAACAGCCGGTAAAGGACACAAAGGACAGTTAGCTCGTTCCGGACACAAGAAACCGGGATTTGAAGGCGGACAGATGCCTTTATACAGACGTATTCCTAAGAGAGGCTTTACAAACAGAAATTCTAAAGAAATCATCGCAATCAACGTAGATGTACTGAATCGTTTTGAAGATGGTGCAGAAGTAACAGTTGAAAGCTTACTTGCAAGCGGTGCAATTTCCAAAGCAGGTGACGGTGTTAAGATTCTTGGAAACGGTGAGCTTACAAAGAAACTCAACGTGAAAGTAAACGCTGTTAGTGAAACTGCAAAAACAAAAATTGAAGCAGCAGGTGGAACAGTAGAGGTGATCTAATGTTTGAGACTCTCAAAAATGTTTTCAGAGTGAAAGAAATGAGACGCAAGCTGCTCTATGTACTGTGGATGATTCTTATTATCCGTATCGGTTCTCAGCTTCCGGTTCCGGGAGTAGATACAGATTTCTTTAAGGATTGGTTTGCACAGAACTCCGGTGACGCATTCAACTTCTTTGATGCGTTTACCGGCGGCTCTTTTACTCAGATGTCAATCTTTGCATTGAACATTACCCCATATATCACTTCTTCCATTATCATGCAGCTTCTTACCATTGCTATTCCGGCGCTGGAAGAAATGCACAGAGATGGGGAAGAGGGAAGAAAGAAAATCACAGCAATTACACGTTACGTGACAGTTGGTCTGGCTCTTTTTGAATCTACTGCTATGGCAATTGGATTTGGACGTCAGGGACTGATTCCGGATATGAATTTCTTAAAAGGTGCAGTCGTAGTTGTCTGCCTTACAGCAGGCTCTGCAATGCTGATGTGGATTGGTGAGCGTATTACGGAAAAGGGTGTTGGAAATGGTATTTCCATCGTTCTTACTGTAAATATTGTTTCACGTATCCCAAGCGATATCGCGCTTCTTTATGAGAATTTTATCAAGGGAAAAACAATAGCAAAAGGACTTCTTGCAGGTGCGATCATCGCGGCAATTATCCTTGTGATTGTTGTATTTGTTCTTGTTCTTAACGGAGCAGAGAGAAGAATCCCGATTCAGTATTCCAAGAAAATGGTTGGAAGAAAGATGATGGGAGGACAGTCTGCAAGTATTCCTTTAAAAGTAAATACAGCAGGTGTCATTCCGGTTATTTTTGCATCTTCTATCATGTCCGTTCCTACAATTATTGCGCAGCTTATGCACAAAGGAAACGGAACTGGAATCGGAAGTGAGATTTTAAGAGGTCTTTCTTCAAATAACTGGTGTAATCCGAACCAGCTTCAGTATAGCTGGGGTCTGATCGTATATATTGTTTTATGTGTGTTCTTCGCATATTTCTACACCTCCATTACATTTAACCCTCTGGAGGTTGCAGACAATATTAAGAAACAGGGCGGTTTCATTCCTGGTATCCGTCCGGGAAAACCAACCTCAGATTATTTGACGAAAATCTTAAATTATATTATATTTATAGGTGTAGTGGGTCTGATGATTGTTGCGATTATTCCGTTCTTCTTTAACGGTGTATTTGGGGCAAATGTTTCTTTCGGCGGTACGTCTATTATCATTATCGTAGGCGTTATCCTTGAGACAGTAAAACAGATTGAGTCCCAGTTACTTGTCCGCAATTACAAAGGATTCCTGAACAACTAAAAAAAGAAAGGCAGAGGTGCTGGCACCAAAGCCTTGAAAAAGCATACAGAAGAGTTGCCAGAGGCAAGTCTTCTGTATTTGCTACACAAGAAAAATAAAACGGAGGGTATGACTATGAGAATTATTATGTTGGGTGCGCCGGGAGCCGGAAAAGGTACACAGGCAAAAAAAATTGCTGAGAAATATGGAATTCCGCATATTTCCACAGGAGATATTTTCCGTGCCAATATCAAAAATGGCACAGAGCTTGGCAAAAAAGCAAAAACCTACATGGATCAGGGACTTCTTGTTCCGGATGAGCTGACCTGCGATTTAGTTGTAGACAGAATCCAGCAGGAAGACGCTGTAAATGGATATGTATTGGATGGTTTTCCAAGAACAATTCCGCAGGCAGAATGTCTTACAGAGGCTTTAAATAAACTTGACAGCAAGATTGATTTTGCCATTGACGTAAATGTCCCAGACGAAAATATTGTAAACCGTATGTCCGGAAGAAGAGCATGTTTAAAATGTGGAGCTACTTACCATGTTGTATATGCTGCTCCGAAGGCAGAAGGAATTTGTGATACATGTGGAGAGGCTCTTGTTCTCCGGGAAGATGACAAGCCGGAAACAGTACAGAAGCGCTTAAACGTATATCATGAGCAGACACAGCCGCTTATTGATTACTACACAAAACAGGGCGTATTAAAAACAGTTGACGGAACAAAGAATCTGGAAGAAGTATTCCAGGAAGTTGTTTCCATTCTCGGCGAATAGGAATGAGGAGAGCTATGTCAGTTTCTATTAAGACAGAGCATGAAATTGCCCTTATGAGAGAGGCAGGCCATTTACTTGAAAAAGTCCATGATGGTCTGATTCCATACATTAAACCGGGAGTCAGCACAAAAGAGCTGGACCGTATCGGAGAAGATATGATCCGTTCCCTTGGCTGCGTTCCCAATTTCTTAAACTACGGAGGATTTCCGGGTTCTTTCTGTATCAGCTTAAATGACGAGGTGGTACACGGAATCCCCTCTGAAGAAAAAATCATTCAGGACGGCGATCTTGTAAAAATCGATGCCGGTCTGATATACAAAGGATACCATTCTGATGCTGCGCGTACTTACGCAGTAGGGGAGGTTTCTCCTGAGGCAAAAAACCTTATGGAGGTAACAAAGCAGTGTTTCTTTGAAGGCCTGAAAGCTGCGAAAGCAGGAAATCACTTAAATGATATATCCAAGGCAATCGGAGCTTACGCTGCAAAATATCGTTACGGGATTGTACGTGATCTGGTAGGTCATGGAATCGGAACACATCTTCATGAAGATCCTCAGATCCCGAATTTTCCTCAGAAAAGAAGAGGAATCCGTCTGATGCCGGGCATGACACTTGCTGTAGAGCCCATGATCAATCTTGGACGCGCAGATGTGGCATGGCTGGATGATGAATGGACAGTGGTAACTATGGACGGTTCTCTGTCTGCTCATTATGAAAATACCATTCTGATTACAGATGGTGAACCAGAAATTCTGACCCTTACGAAATAAAATAAGGAATGACTATGGAGGTTAAAAATGTCAAAAGCAGATGTAATTGAAGTGGAAGGCACAGTTCTTGAGAAGCTGCCTAACGCAATGTTTAAAGTGGAACTGGAGAACAAGCATGTGGTCCTTGCACATATCAGCGGGAAATTACGAATGAACTTTATTCGTATCCTTCCGGGAGATAAGGTTACAATCGAACTTTCTCCATATGACCTGTCTAAAGGCAGAATTATCTGGAGAGATAAATAAAGAATGCGAAACCGTTTTTCACAGAGATGTGAGAAGCGGTTTTTTTGTCATTTCTTGCGCACCGTTCTATTCTGGTGTATAATTATTTGCAGAGACGAAACAAATTTTGCAAGGGCGTAAGGTGAAGAATTTGAAGAAAAAAATCGAACAGCTTTTAAGCGGAAAATTTGAATATGAACAGCCACAGCTTCTTTTTTCCCAGGAAAAACTTTCAATTGTGCTAAAAGCAGGGGAGACAAAAAAGGGAGAGCTGTATTTTGGAACAGAAGATAATCAGAAAATAAGAGGATACATTACATCATCAGACAGGCGGTTTGTTCCCGGATTTGACCGCTTTTCCGGAACAACGGTCTGCCTGCCTTATGGTGTGGACGGAAGCGGCATGGAGCAGGGAGACAGTACAAAAGGCTGGCTCTGCTTTACAACAAGCATCGGAGAATATAAACTTCCATTTGAGATTACCATAGAGAAGGAGCAGGTACAGAGTACAGAGGGGGCCATCCGAAACATAGACGAATTCTCTGAAATTGCAAAAGAGGATTTTCGTGAGGCGTACCGTCTTTTTACAGATAAAAATTTTGGATTTATTCTGAGAGAGGAATCAAAGGAAGTACAGGCGCTTTATAAAGGATTGGCAAGACAGCCCGTCACGTATCAGCACCTGGAGGAGTTTCTTGTAAGTACAGGAAAAAAAGAGAAGGTTTCCATTTCTTTGAAAAAAGAAAAAGAAGAATTTTATGAGGTTTGTCAGTCTGCAAAAGAGTCCTTTACAATTATAAGAAGCGGTTGGGGCCATCTCCGTCTTGATGTGGAGACAGAAGGAGAATTTCTCGAGACAGAGAAAAAAGTAATTACAGAGGAAGACTTTATCGGCAGCTTTTATGAATTGGATTATCTGATCAGAAAAGAAAAGCTTGGAAGAGGAATACAGTACGGGGAAATCCGTATCCGAAGCCCGTATCAGGAGCTCAGATATACCATTGCCGCATCAAGGACAGGGAAAGCCCAGGTAAATGTCCGCACAGGAGAAAAAAAGGAACGTCTGAAGCTGATGGAAGATTATCTTTCCTGGCGCTGCGGAAAAAAAGAAACGAATACCTGGCTCAGAGAGAGTCTTGAAAATCTGGGAAGTCTGAAAGAAAAAGGGCTTGATTATCCGGAGTATCAGATTTATGAGGCGTATCTTCTTCATCTTGATAACAGAGACGAGGAGGCCAAAGAGATTCTGGTAAAATACCAGGACAAATCTTTTACAAAAGAAGATTTGGAGCTTGCAGGCATATTCTTATATGTGTGCACCCTTACAGGGCTTTATAAAGATAAAATGCAGGCGCTTCGAAAAGTACAAAATTTCTACATGCAAAAGGGTGACAGCTTCTGGCTTCTCTGTGTACTTCAGAAAATGGATCCGGAAATCAAAACATCCCCGTCAAAAAGCCTTTTCCTGATGGAAGAGCAGTTTGAGAGAGGCTGCAAAAATCCCCTTCTGTACCTGGAAGCGTGGGAGTGTATCTCAAAAGATATGACGCTTCTGCACAGGCTTACAGGATTCTGGACCCAGGTATTTCTGTTTGCAGGGAAAAGAGGAATTTTAACAGAAGAACTTACCATGCGGTTTGCGTATTTATCGGGATATGAAAAAAGCTACAACGAGAGTATGTATCGTGCTCTTGCTATGGGCTGTGATGCTTTTCCTTCCCAGGATACACTGGAAGCAGTGTGCAAATACATTATGAAAGGAAATCCCAGAAGACAGGAATATTTTAAGTGGTTTTCTATGGCTGTGGAGCAGGGACTTCGTCTTACAAGACTTTATGAGTACTATGTGGAAACTATGGATACTTCATACCAAAGAGAACTTCCAAAACAGCTTCTCATGTATTTTACGTATAATAACAATAACCTTGGAGATGCAAGAAAAGCGTTTATTTATGCGGGAGTAACTGCAAATAAAGAAAGAGAGCCTCAGACCTTTGAGAGTTATCGGGAAAATATGGAAACCTTTGCGGTACAGAAGCTCAGAGAAGGCAGGATCAATGAAAATTATGCCGTTCTGTATCAGGAGTTTTTGAGCGAGCCGAAAACGAGAGAAGAAGGAAAGCTTCTTGCAGCCCGTATGTTTACAAACCGTCTGTATTGTGATGATAAAAAAATACGAAGCGTGATCGTCCGGCACAGCCAGCTTGGAAGGGAGGAAGTATATCCTCTTAGCCAGGGCGTGGCGTATCCGAGAATTTATACAGAGGACGCAGTTATTCTTTTCCAGGACGAGAAGCAGCGCCGTTACTGTTCCACGGTAGATTACAATCTGAAAAAACTGATGGACGAGAGAGAAATGATCCCTGCTGTTCTTCACTGCGGCGTATCAGAGCCGGGAGTGCTTCTTCATTACTGCGAGCATAACGAAATTACGAAAGAAAATCTTTCAGTATTTTTAAAATTAGTTGAAAATGAGGCGTTTGCGAAGGATTATGTTCAGGCAGTCCGTAAAAAAATTCTGGATTACTATGCGGAACATATCCACGGAGAGGATTTAGATGATTATTTAAGAAATATGGACTTCCGTGCCTATGCAGCAGTAGATAAAAAGACGCTGATGGAAACCCTGATTGCAAGACGCTTTTTCCCTCAGGCAATGGGAATCGTAGAGGAATTTGGGTTTGAGGGGCTTGATAAAAGAGACCTTTTAAAGCTTACAAGCCGCATGATCTTAAGATGCGATGGAGCAGAGGACGAGGAACTTTTATCTCTGTCCTCCGAGGTTTACAGAAGCGGAATTTATGACGAGGTTATTTTACAGTATCTCATGAAGTACCGATTTGGACCTGTGGAAGAGCTTTTATCCATATGGAAAAGCGCAAAAGGCTTTGATATGGACACGTATGAGCTGGAAGAAAAAATATTAAGCCTTCTGATGTTTACAACAGATTACCGGAAAGAAGGGGAGGCAGTTCTTGAAGCTTATGTGAGGCACACAGGAAAAGAAAGAATTATCGGTTCTTATCTTACCCAGGTAGCATATGGGATTTTTGTGAAAGAATATCCTATGAGTGAATTTGTGTACCGATGTCTGGAAAACGCTTATATAAAAAAATGGCCGGTGAACAGAGTCTGCCGTCTGGCGCTGTTTCTGGGGCTTTCCAGAGAGAAAAAACAGGAAGGACAAATTGTGGATATGGAGCAGGAGCTTCTGAAAGAATGTATGCGGGATGATATGACCTTTGCATTTTTCCGGAGACTTTCTCCTTCCCTTCTGGGACCATACCAGTTGGATGATAAAACATTTGTAGAATACCATGCAGCTCCGGAAGATGAAGTGACTCTGTTTTATGCCATTGACACGGGGCTTGGCGGAGAGCTTAAATACAAAAGAGAGCCGCTTCGAAATGCATATGAGGGAATCTGCACAAAGACGTTTACTCTGTTTTACGGGGAAACGCTCCATTATTATTTTCAGGTGGAGACAAACGGAGAGACAAGGAAAACCCAGGAAAGAGTCCTTAACATGAATGGGACAGAGGGAATTCCGGTGAGCAAGTATCAGATGATCAATCAGATTCTCTCTGCCAGACGCCTTGACAAGGAGAGGGAGGTTCTCTCAAAGCTGATGCAGTATCAGAGGCAGGAGCGGTATGTAAAAGAAATGTTTCAGATTGACAAAGATGTATAAAAAGGAAGCATAAGATGAATGAAATTCGGGACTTGATGATTGGAATAGATTTTGGAAAAGAAAATACCCAGATTTGTTATTACGACAGAAAAGGGGAAGAGCCCCGCTCTCTTACCATGAAGGTGGGAACAAGCCAGTATGAGGCACCTACCTGTCTCTGTTGGCGGGTGGAGCAGAAGGATTACTGTGTGGGTCTGGAAGCGGAGTATTTTGCAAGAGAAAAAGGCGGCATCCTCATAGACCGCCTCTACGAGATTGTAGAAAAAGAAGAAAAAGTCCAGATCTGCGGGGAACAGAGAGAGCCATGGGAGCTTCTCGCTGGATTTTTAAACGGAATGCTGAAATTCCTGGGTGTGACGGATATTGTAAAAAATACAAAATGTCTTGTAATTACTGCTCCGTCTATTCATAATACACAGGTGAAAAATTTTCGGAAAGCATGTGAATATCTTGGATTTCCGGAAGAAAAATATATGCTGATGGATTACGGGGAAAGCTTTTATTATTATGCGCTTACTCAGAAAAGGGAGACGTGGAACAGAAGCGTTGCATGGTATGCATTTAAAGGAAAGCATGTGACCTTCCGAAAGCTTACCATTCAGCCGTCAGTCAAGCCTGCTCTCGTGAGGCTGGAAGAACCTGTGGAGATAAATCTTTCCGGAGACGGGGAGATGCTTGACGATTCCTTCTGTCGGTTTATTGGAAAAACATTAGGCACAGAGCTTTATTCCAGTATACAGATTACAGGAGACGGTTTTGATCAGCAGTGGGCACAGCAGTCTGTAAAAATGCTCTGTTTCCAGAAGAGAAAAGTTTTTTACGGAAATAATCTTTTTGCAAAGGGCGCGTGCGCAGCAGGAAAAGAGCGGCTTGAGGATAAACGTCTTCGCGGATATCGGTATTTAAGTGACTCCGTTATTTTAACGGAGGTGGGAATGGATATGCGCGTCATGGGTTCTCCTGCGTATTATCCGCTCATCACAGGCGGTAAAAACTGGTATGAATGCAAGGGAAGCTGCGAGCTGATTCTTGACGATACAAAAGAGCTTGTGTTTGTTGTGGGGCGTCTTGGAGAGACAGAGAAAAAAAGAGTTTCCATGCAGCTTCCGGGGCTTCCGAAGCGTCCGAACAAGACGACGCGTCTCCGTGTGGAGCTTTCCTATGTTTCACAGAAGGAATGCAGGATCACAGTAACGGATCTGGGATTTGGAGAGATGTATCCCGGCAGTAAAAAAGTGTGGGAGGAATCCACCCAGTGGTAGAGGAGGAAGAACATGAGCAGCTATATTCTGTGCCAGACAAAGAAGGCGGAAAAGCCATATTATATTGAGAATATCAGCACCAATATTTATTCTATAGAGGAGCTTTGCTATTACCTGTACCATAATCTTTATCTGATCGATTCCACAATCATCAATGAAGGACTGTGTAAATGGCTGGAGGAGGAGCTTGGTCTGACAAGACTTGCAGCAAAGCTTCGTCCTTATCTTGGAAAGTTTGCAGGTGCGGAGGATATTTTATATCCTGTTTTTAAAGAAATTAATTATCTGACATACGAGGAGCTCCGTGTGCTGAACGGAAAAATTGCAAAGCTTAATAAAGAGGAGCTTCCTGTACGGGAAAAGAAAAAAGGGGATGCCCTTGTGGAAAACGGAATGTATGTAAACGCCATCCACGTGTACCAGAAGCTTTTGGAGTGCAGTGAGAGATTAAAAGGGCAGCCGGAGCTTACAGAAAGTATATACCACAATTTAGGGTGTGCCTACAGTTACCTTTTTCAGACGGAAAAGGCGATGGAATGCTTTCAGAAGGCATATGGGGTAAGAAACAGTGAAAAAGAGATGAAAGCATATCTTCTGGCATATAAAAGCATTCATACGCCAAAAGAGTATGAGGGCAGAGTAAAAGAGCTTCAGCCGGGAGAAACTGTTTTAAAAGAAATAAAAGAAGCAGTCGCGCATTTTGAAAGAACGCCGGACAAAAAAATAGATGCCGGCGATATCGACAAAATGCTGGAAGGGTTTATAAAAGAATATCACAGGAGCACAGGGGCCTGAGAAAGGTGGAAAAATGCAGAAACGGATTATTTTTCACATAGATGTAAATTCTGCTTTTTTATCCTGGGAGTCTGTATACAGAATGGAGGTCCTTCATGAGACGGTGGATCTCCGTACAATTCCCTCCGCTATCGGGGGAGACGAAAAAAAGCGTCGCGGTGTAATTCTGGCAAAATCCATTCCTGCAAAATCCTTTGGGGTTCGGACAGGAGAGAGCATTATGGAAGCCAGGAAGAAATGCCCGACGCTTTCTCTCGTGCCGGCAAATCATGAGTTATACAGACAGAAATCCAGAGAATTTATTACGCTTTTAAAGGAATATTCTCCGGATGTGGAGCAGTATTCCATAGACGAGGCGTTTGTGGATATGACGGGAATGCAGGTGTTATTTGGGGAGCCATTAGAGGCGGCAGACAAAATACGCAGAAGAATTAAGGAAGAGCTTGGATTTACTGTAAACATTGGAATCTCTGAGAATAAGTATCTTGCGAAAATGGCGTCGGATTTTGAAAAGCCGGATAAGATACACACTCTGTTTCCAGAGGAAATTCAGAAAAAAATGTGGCCGCTTCCTGTTGGAAATCTTCTTTTTGTAGGCAAGGCCACGGTAAAGAAGCTGGAAACAATGGGAATCCGCACCATAGGGCAGCTTGCAGCCTGCGATAAGGCGCTTTTAAAAGAAAATTTAAAGAAACAGGGAGAGAGTATCTGGAATTTCGCAAACGGAATCGATTTTTCTCTTGTACAGCCTGTTCCGGAACGGAATAAAGGATATGGGAACAGCACAACGATAAGTTTTGACGTTACAGACGGTGATGCGGCAAAGACGGTATTGCTGGCTCTTTCTGAGTCTGTAGGCAGCAGGCTTCGTGCAGATGGAGTAAAAATCCAGGTGGTGAGCGTTACCATTAAGGATAATCAGCTTCGTAAAATGTCGCATCAGATGGTGCTGGATTCTGCAACAGATATTACAAATGAAATTTATCTTTCTGCCTGCCATCTTTTTGAAGAGCTGTGGGACGGGCGCCCGATTCGTCTTCTGGGGATTCAGACGAGCAGGACAAAGGAGGAGGAAGCAAGACAGTTTTCTTTGTTTGATGAAGAAACAGGATATGAAAAATGGGAGCAGATGGATCATGCAATTGACGAAATTCGTAGAAAATTTGGAAAAAATGCTGTAAAAAGGGCTGCTTTTTTGAAAAATCCTCTTGACGAATAAGCAAAACAGGAATATTATTGCTTTATTAAGCTAAAAGGGCGAACAGGTAAAACTGGAAAGCCTGAAAGCAATGAGAAGGAGAAAGAGAATGAAAACCTACAAAAAAATCATGGATGTAGTGGCGGCAGCGGAAAAGCTTATTTTGGTTGTTTCTACTATTTTGATTTTGATTCTCACAGTGGGAAATGTTTTCTCGCGGAAAATTATCCACCGTTCCTGGTCTTTTACAGAGGAACTGGTAGTGGCAGTTTTTGTACTGATCACTTTAATGGCAGCAGCTCTGGCTGCGAGAGAGGGAGAGCTGGTGAGCCTGACGCTTCTTACAGACCGGTTTCCGGAGAAGCTTCGTAAGCCGTCGGTGCTTTTAATCACTGCGTTGAATCTTGTATTTACGTCAATTCTTTTCGGTTATGGCATGGATAAGGTAATGACTCAGCTTGAAAACGGAAAGAGAACCTTTGTACTTAATTGGCCGGAGTGGATTTTCTGGTCGTTTGTTCCCATAGGAGCAGCATGTATGATTCTTCATTTTATTGAGTTTTGTCTGGATTTCTGTAAAAAAGACAAGGAAGGGGAGGTAGAGAAGAAATGATAAGCGCTGTACTTTTTATATCATTTTTTGTTTTTCTGATCCTGGGCGTACCGATTGCAGTGTGCCTTGGGCTTTCTTCTGTATGCGCCATTCTTTACTCCGGAACTTCCCTTACGATCGTAGCGACGAATATGTATTCCGGAATCAGCAAGTTTCTGCTTCTTGCCATTCCGTTTTTCGTGCTTTCCGGAAATATTATGGCAAAGGCGGGGATTTCAAGAAGACTGATTAAATTTGTAGATACCTGTGTGGGACATAAAAGAGGAGGCATTGCTATTGTATGCGTTATCGTCGCCTGCTTTTTTGGTGCAATTTCCGGTTCCGGTCCTGCGACAGTAGCTGCTCTTGGGGCTGTTCTGATTCCGGCTATGGTAGAAAGAGGAGGATTTTCCGCACCTTTTTCTACTGCGCTTATGGCAACAGCAAGCTCCATTGCCATTGTTATCCCACCGAGTATTGCTTTTGTTGTATATGCGTCGATTACAGGTGTTTCCATTGCAGACATGTTTACGGCAGGAATTGTACCCGGGATTTTAATGGGGACAGCTCTCGTTATCGTTGTTATGATAGAGGCGAGACGGAAGAATATTCAGCCTGTTCAGAAAAAAGCAACTGCAAAAGAGCGATGGGCAGCTTTTAAAGATGCATTCTGGGGATTTTTAATGCCGGTTATCATTCTTGGAGGCATCTACGGAGGAATCTTTACTCCTACGGAGGCAGCGGCAGTTTCTGTTGTGTACGGTCTTTTTGTAGGTATGGTAATTTACAGGGAGGTTTCTTTTAAGGATCTGTTTGACATTCTGGTGGATTCCGCAAAGACCACAGGAGGTATTATGCTGATCGTGGCAAGTGCGTCTCTGTTTTCCTTTGTATGTACGAAATTTGGTATTGCGGAGGCGGCTTCTGCTCTTCTTGGAAGCATTGCGAACAATCAGTTTGTTTTCCTTTTGATCGTAAATGTTATTTTCCTGATTGCAGGGTGCTTTATTGACGCAAACTCTGCAATGTACATTTTTATTCCGATTATGCTTCCTGTATGTAAGGAACTGGGGTATGATGTAGTTGCCTTTGGCGTAATGGCAACAGTGAACCTGGCAATCGGACAGGTAACGCCTCCTGTTGGCGTTAATCTCTTTGTTGCTATTGGAATTAAAATTAAAAAAGGACTTGAGGTTACTCTTCAGCATATTTCAAAGGCAGTTATGCCTATGATCGCTGTGTGTGTGGCAGTTTTACTGATTGTAACTTATGTACCGGCAGTTTCCGTTGCTCTCCCGAAAGCACTGGCAAAGAACGGCTCTTATTCAGGAGAGCAGGATAATATTTCGGGAGGCATGAGAACGGCAGGAGGAGAAGAGGAAGGCTTTAATGTAATTGCGGATTACAGTAATCTTGACTGGCCGGAAATGACATGGAATTTTGCATGTTCTCCAACAGAGACAAGTACCTGGGCAGATGGAGGAAGAAAATTCGGAGAGCTGATGGAAAAAGCTACGGGAGGTAAGGTCAAAGTAAATGTATACGCCGCCGACCAGCTTACAAATGGAAATCAGTCAGAGGGAATTCAGGCGTTAATAGACGGAGATCCGGTGCAGGTTTCTATGCATTCCAATCTGATATATTCCGCTTTTGACCCGAGATTTAACGTGGTTTCCCTGCCGTTTATTTACGACTCCTACGAGGACGCAGACAATAAGTTTGACGGTCAGGCAGGAGAGATGATGAAGGAGATTTTAGGAGAATACGGCCTTCACTGCATGGGAATCGCAGAAAACGGATTCCGTGAGCTGACAAACAGTGTGCGGGAAGTAACTTCGGTGGAGGATATGAAGAACCTGAAAATCCGTGTGGCAGGTTCCAATCTTCTTATGGAATGTTATAAAAGATGGGGCGCAGATGCTACAAATATGAACTGGTCAGAAACTTATACTGCGTTACAGCAAAATACAGTGGAGGGCCAGGAAAATCCCCTTCCTGCCATTGATGCGGCAAGCGTACAGGAGGTGCAGCCTTACTGTTCTATGTGGGATGCTGTGTATGACTGTCTTTTCTTCTGTATCAATCAGGAACTTTATGACAGTCTTACACCGGAACAGCAGGCTGCTGTAGATGAGGCAGGACAGAAGGCGGTTGAGTATGAGCGATACATCAACCGCGCGGGAGACGAAGAAATTCTTTCCAGATGGAAAGAAAAAAATGGTGTGACAATCACCGAAAAAGAAGATATGGACATTGATTCCTTTAAAGAGGCAGTGAAAGGAATTGATGAATGGTATATTAAGGAGTTGGAAAGCCAGGGGTATGAGGATGCCCGTGAGCTTGTGGAAGTTTTCTGCTCCTGATTAAATTAAAAGTAATGAATGACAAGCTGGATAAAGAGCTGCATCTGGGGAGTTACATATTTGTTTTTGTGGTAAAATAACTGATTAAACATTTTTACAGGAGGAAGATTTGTTCTGATTTCTGTAAGCGTGTCATTTTGCAGCTCTTCTTTTACCGTAAACCGGGGAAGAAAAGAACAGCCCATTCCTTTTTTTAAAAGATGGATAATGGTTTCGGTATTTCCGATTTCCAGAACAGGAGAAATATGAAGCTCCCGTTCAGAAAGAAGTTTTTCCAGTTCATAGTGGTAGGCAGCGCCTACTTCTGTCAGAATAAAAGGCCTTGCAGCCAGTTTTTCAATTTCCTGAAAGGATTGAGAAGAGGCGGCAGGGTCTTTTAATGTGACAAAAATAATGTCTTCTGTTCTCTGGGCAGCACATATCCATTCGTTTTTGTAAATTTTGTGGTCAAGAGTAAGTACACAGTCAATTTCATTACTTTTTGCAAGATTCATAAGTTCTTCTGTTGTACCGGAGCGTATGGTGATTTTTATATTTGGGTACATTTCGTGAAAAGCGGTCAGAAGATCCGGAAGCATGGCAGTACAGATAGATTCGACTCCTCCGATACGAAGACTTCCGGAGGGGAGCGTATCATTGGAACAGAAGGAGAGCGCTGTATCTGCTGCCTTTATAATGTTGTTTGCATAAGTTATAAAATTTTCGCCCTGTTCAGTTAAGTATACTTTTTTTCCAATACGTTCAAAAAGAGGAATGCCAAGTTCTTTTTCCAACTGCTGAATCTGAATGGTAACAGCAGATTGAGAATAGCCAAGCTGCTGAGCTGCTTTTGAAAAATTCTGTGTTGCGGATACTTTTAAAAAGGTTTTAATGTTCTTGATTTCCATGTGTTCTCCTCTGGTGATTCCTTTATTAAAAAAAATCATATATCTTATAAAAATTATAAATTTTACATATATAGAAAATTAGTGTACATTACTATTTGGAATTAGTCAAAGGAAAAGAGGAAATAATATGGTAAACAGTGAAAATGTGCTGAACAGCAGACAGCTTGAACAGGAAATAGAGACATTTGTACATGGATTTTTAAAAGAAAAAAGAGAGATACATTCCAACAAAGTAATATGGCAGACATCTGATGAGCAGATGGAAAAAGTAGAAAATATGGAAATTCCGAAAGAAGGACGTGCTGCAGAAGAAGTTATCAGGGAGATGACGGAAAATGTGTATCAGTACAGAGGGGATGCAAATCATCCGAGATTTTTCGGGTTTGTACCTGGACCGGCATCTTCCATTTCCTGGCTTGGGGATATTATGACAGCTGCTTATAATATCCATGCAGGAGGAAGCAAACTGGCACCTACCGTAAACTGCATTGAGCAGAAGCTTTTAAAATGGCTTTGTGAAAAAGCCGGCTTTACGGGAAAGAGAGCAGGAGGCGTGTTTGTAAGCGGAGGTTCTATGGCAAATATTACGGCGCTTACAGCAGCAAGAGACAATAAGCTTACGGACAAAAATCTGTTCCTTGGAGTTGCATATATTTCAGAGCAGACGCACAGTTCTGTGGCAAAAGGGCTTCGCATCATTGGAATTACAGATAAGAGAATACGAAGAATTCCTGTGGACAGTGAGTTCCGTATGGATACAGAAAAGTTAAAAGAAGCGATTGAGAAAGATAAAAAGGCGGGATATATTCCCTTTGCTGTAGTCGGAACAGCAGGAACGACAAATACAGGAAGCATTGATCCTCTGGAGAAAATTTCGGATATTTGTAAGGAATACGGACTCTGGTTTCATATTGACGGGGCGTATGGTGGTTCTGTATTGTTAAGTTCGAAATACAGAGAGCTTCTGAAGGGAACAGAACTTGCGGACAGCTTAAGCTGGGATGCTCATAAATGGCTGTTTCAGACTTATGGCTGCGCAATGGTTCTTGTCCGTGATATAAAGACTTTGTATCATAGCTTTCATGTAAATCCGGAATACTTAAAAGATTTGGAAGGGGATCTGGAAAATGTAAATACCTGGGATATTGGTATGGAGCTGACGCGTCCTGCAAGAGGGTTAAAGCTGTGGCTGACTCTGCAAATTCTGGGTACAGATTTAATTGGAAGCGCTATCGAGCATGGATTTTCCCTTGCACAGTGGGCAGAAGAAGCTTTGCAGACAAAAGAAAACTGGGAAATTGTATCTCATGCGCAGCTTGCCATGATAAATTTCCGGTATAATCCGGCGGATCTTACAGAGGAAGAAAAAGATAAGTTGAATGAAATGGTATCAGAATGTATTCTGGAAAGTGGATTTGCAGCTGTTTTTACAACGGTTTTAAATGGAAAAACAGTCCTCAGAATTTGTGCGCTTCATCCGGAAGCAACAAAGGAAGATATGGAGCGAACAATAGAGCTTCTGGATCAATATGCAAAAGAATGTTATGTTTCTATGAAAGAAAAAAATAGCTGAAAAAAGTCTCCGGTCTTTATGGCCGGAGATAATTTTTCATGGATTTCAAGGCATTTTTTTCAAGACGGCTTACCTGTGCCTGAGAAATACCGATTTCATCGGCAACCTCCATCTGGGTTTTTCCCTCGTAAAAACGAAGTTCTATAATATTTCTTTCTCTGTTTCCAAGGCGGTTTAAGGCTTCCTGGAGAGAAAGATTTTCCACCCAGTGTTCCTCTTTATTTTTTTTATCGCTGATCTGGTCCATGACATAAAGGGTGTCGCCGCCTTCTGTGTACACCGGTTCAAACAGACTGATGGGGTTTTGAATGGCATCCATCGCGTACACGATCATTTCTTTTTCGATTCCGATTTCACTTGCAATTTCCTGAATGGTCGGTTCTTTTAAGTTTTCTTTCATATAATGTTCCTTTGCGTAAATTGCTTTATACGCAATGTCGCGGAGAGAACGGCTTACGCGGATCGCATTGTTGTCGCGCAGATACCGGCGGATTTCCCCTATGATCATGGGAACTGCATAGGTGGAAAATTTTACATTTAAAGTGGTGTCAAAATTGTCAATGGCCTTTATAAGCCCAATACAGCCGATCTGGAAAAGGTCGTCTGCATTTTCGCTGCTGTTCTGGAAACGCTTTATCACACTTAAAACAAGGCGGAGATTGCCCTTAATGTAAATTTCACGGGCCTGTTTGTCTCCCTCCCTGATTTTCTTGAAAAGCTCTTCTTTTTCTTCTGCTTTCAGAACGGGAAGTTTCGATGTGTTTACGCCGCAGATTTCTACTTTGTTTAATGCCATCTTAAGAATCCTCCTTATCTTTCTTTGCTATTAAAGATGATTCTCATGGCAGAGAGGAAATATACGGTTTTCTGTAAAATATAAAAAATAAAAGCCCTTGACAAGGCGGGAGATGTAACGGAAAATAAAATCCATACAGAAGAAAAGAGGAACCAATATGAAGGAAGAAAAGAAAAACTTTTACCCGAAAGCAGTTGTATTTGATATGGACGGAATCATGTTTGACAGTGAGAGAATCGTACAGTATTCATTTAATAAAGCCGGGGAGGAAATGGGGTATGGGCTTCTCGGAGATGAAAATATATGTTTTACGCTGGGGATGAACCGGGCGGGAAGAAAGGCATACTTTAAGGAAAAGTACGGACAGGACTTTCCATATGATGCGTTTCAGGAACGCTACAGTGAAATTTATAAGGAATATGTAAAAAGAAACGGGCTTCCTGTAAAAACAGGGCTTTATGAGATTCTTGAGGTTTTGGAGAAAAAGGGCATTCCGGCTGCAGTTGCCACATCTTCAAGCAGAGAGAATGCCCTGGAAAATTTAAGGAGGGCAGGAATCCTGGAAAAATTTCAGGCAGTGATTACAGGAGATATGGTAAAGGAGGCGAAGCCGAATCCGGAGATTTATCAAAAAGCCTGTGAGTGTCTTAATATAGAACCAGAGAAAGGGATGGCGCTGGAGGATGCGCCAAAGGGAATTATGGCTGCCAGGGGAGCCGGAATGTATGCAGTTTTTATTCCGGATATTCTGGAAGATCTGGAAAAATTCCCTGTTTTGCCGGACAGAAAAGAGGAATCTCTTCTTACAACAGCCAGATGGCTTTCAAGATGAAGATTCTGTTATAAAAGATGTTCCCGCTCTTTGTGGAGGCACTTGTCTTCCTGGATTTTTACAAGAATAATATCTTCGCCGATCTGACAGATGCATTCCCAGGGAATGATGTATTCGCTCTCTCTTCCGAAGAAGCTGCAGAAACGTCCGGGCCCCGGGACAATCAGCGCAGTCAGCCGACTTGTTTTACAGTCAAATTCCACATCAATGGGGCAGCCAAGGCTTTTGCAGGTGCATACATTAATAATTTCTTTTTGTTTTAATTCGCAGATACGCATGAGATTACCTGTTTTTGTAAAATTTATGCTAAAATCAGCGAAAATATGCAGGCTCTTTTATTGACATACAGGAAAAATATAAAGTATAATATTCATAAATACAGCATAAGAAAGGGGAGTGTACTGTGAAGTGTCCGTTTTGTAATCAGGATAATACGAGAGTTGTAGATTCAAGACCTGTGGAAGATACCAATTCCATACGCCGTCGCCGTCTCTGCGACGCCTGCGGGAGAAGATTTACCACATACGAGAGAGTGGAGACGATCCCCTTAACTGTCATTAAGAAAGATCAGAACAGGGAGCAGTACAGCAGAAAGAAAATACAGGACGGTGTGCTGCGCGCCTGCTATAAACGTCCCATTTCCATTGAAAAAATAGAGGAAATGCTTGATTCCATAGAAGGTGAAATTTTCAATGAGGAAGAGCGGGAGATTTCAAGCACAAAAATCGGTGAAATCGTTATGACGCATTTAAAAAAGCTGGACGCAGTTGCCTATGTGCGTTTTGCCTCCGTTTACCGGGAATTTAAGGATGTGAGTACCTTTTTGGATGAACTGAAAAAATTTATGAATTAAGCGGCAGGTATTGACTTTTTGTCAAAAAAAGGTGTAGAATACAAAAGACAATTAAAGAGAAAAGGGGAGCTTGTATAACAGGCTGAGAGGAAGGTCGGACCTTCGACCCGTGAACCTGATTTGGATAATGCCAACGTAGGGATGTTTTCGAAGCGGATATTTTATGGAGAAATTGCCAGACAGGTAGTTTCTCTTTTTTTGTACAGAACGATCAATCCCACATAGGCTCTGTTTTATAAAAGAAACCGGGGCTGGAAAGGACACATATGAGAGAGTACAAAACACAGAAAGAAGCAGCAGGTAAAGGGATTCTGACACCGGAAATGAAAATCGTGGCAGAGAAGGAGCATATGGAGCCGGAAAAACTGATGGCTCTTGTTGCAAAAGGAGAAGTGGCAATTCCATGTAATGTTCGCCATACGTCTATTTCTCCGGAAGGAATCGGGGGAGGTCTGCGGACAAAAATCAATGTAAATCTTGGAATTTCCGGAGACTGTAAAAATTATGATGTGGAAATGCAGAAAGTGGAAATGGCTGTGAAATTCGGAGCAGAAGCCATTATGGATTTAAGCAATTATGGAAAAACAAATACGTTCCGAAGAGAGCTGATCCAGAAATCTCCGGCTATGATCGGAACGGTTCCCATGTATGATGCCATTGGATACCTGGAAAAAGATCTTCTTGAAATTACAGCGGAGGACTTTCTGAAGGTAGTGAGGGCACACGCAGAGGAAGGCGTGGATTTTATGACGATTCATGCAGGGATTAACAGGAGAGCAGTGGAAGCTTTTATGCGGGATAAAAGAAAAATGAATATTGTCTCAAGAGGCGGTTCTCTTTTATTTGCATGGATGATGATGACGGGAAAGGAGAATCCTTTCTATGAATATTACGATGAGGTCCTTGATATTTTAAGAGAATATGATGTCACCATAAGCCTTGGGGATGCCCTTCGCCCGGGCTGCATTGACGACAGTTCCGATGCGGGACAGATTTCAGAATTAATTGAGCTGGGAAATCTCACAAAGCGTGCATGGGAGAAGGATGTGCAGGTAATGGTAGAAGGACCGGGACATATGGCAATGGATGAAATCGCCGCTAATATGAAGATGCAGAAAAGAATATGTCACAATGCACCATTTTACGTTCTGGGACCGATCGTCACAGATGTGGCGCCGGGATACGATCATATCACATCTGCAATCGGAGGCGCTATAGCGGCAGCAAGCGGCGCTGATTTCCTTTGCTATGTTACACCGGCAGAGCATTTGCGCCTTCCGGATTTAGAGGACGTAAAAGAAGGAATTATCGCATCAAAAATCGCAGCACACGCGGCGGATATTGCAAAGGGCGTTCCAAATGCAAGAGCATGGGACAATGAGATGGCAGAGGCAAGACATAAAGTAGACTGGGAAGAAATGTTCCGTCTTTCTATGGATGAGGAAAAGGCAAGAAGATATTTTGAAAGTACTCCGCCTTCTGACAGACATACCTGCTCCATGTGCGGAAAAATGTGTGCAGTGCGTACTACAAATATGATCCTGGAAGGAAAAGAAGTAAGATTCTGTACAGAAAAATAAAAAAGAAAAATCCCCGGAGCTGTATGGTTCCGGGGACTTTCTTATCCTATAGGATATAACGGGATTAAACAATACCCTGTGCTTTCATTGCATCTACTACTTTTTCAAAACCTGCAATATTAGCGCCTACAACATAGTTGTCTGCCAGGTCGTATTTCTTTGCAGCAGCATCTACTTTTTTGAAAATATCCACCATAATATTATGGAGTTTTTCATCAACTTCTGCTTCTGTCCAGGACAGTCTCATGGAGTTCTGGCTCATTTCGAGAGCGGAAGTTGCAACACCGCCAGCGTTTGCAGCCTTGCCGGGCATGAAATAAATGCCGTTTTCCATTACATAGTTTGTTGCTTCAAGAGTAGTAGGCATATTTGCACCCTCTACTACATATTTGCAGCCGTTTGCAACAAGCGCTTTTGCACCGTCAAGGTCAAGCTCGTTCTGTGTTGCACATGGCAGGTAAACGTCACATTTAATGTTCCAGATACCTTTGCCTTCTGTATAAGCAGAACCTTCCACTCTCTCTGCGTATTCTTTAATACGTCCTCGTTTTACTTCTTTAATATCTTTTACAACATCAAGCTGAATGCCGTTCGGATCATAAATAAATCCGTTAGAGTCATTCATGGCAACAACTTTTCCGCCAAGCTGCTGTACTTTTTCTACAGCGTAAATAGCAACGTTTCCGGAACCTGTTACAACAACAGTTTTTCCACTGATGGAATCATTATGTGCTTTTGTGATTTCGTCCAGCATATAGACAACGCCGTAACCGGTAGCCTGTGTACGGATAAGAGAACCGCCGTAAGTCAGACCTTTGCCTGTTAAGACACCTTCGTAAAGACCACGGATGCGTTTGTACTGTCCGAACAGATAGCCGATTTCCCTGGCTCCTACGCCAATGTCTCCGGCAGGAACGTCTGTATCTGCACCGATGTATTTGGAAAGCTCTGTCATAAAGCTCTGGCAGAATGCCATCACTTCTCTGTCAGATTTGCCTTTCGGATCAAAGTTGGAACCACCTTTTCCGCCGCCGATAGGAAGGCCAGTCAGGGAATTTTTGAAAACCTGTTCAAAACCAAGGAATTTTAAGATACTCTGGTTTACAGAAGGATGGAAACGAAGACCGCCCTTATATGGTCCGATAGCACTGTTAAACTGTACGCGGTAACCTTTGTTTACCTGTACGGTTCCGTTATCATCTACCCACGGTACACGGAAGGAAATAATTCTTTCCGGCTCTACCATACGCTCCAGAATGGAAAGCTTACGGTATTCTTCCTCGTTTCGGTCGATTACCACTTTCAGGGAATCAAGAACTTCTTTTACTGCCTGGTGAAACTCCGGCTCGCCGGGATTCTGTGCTACGACTCTTTCATAAACCTCTTCAGTATAAGACATAATAAATCCTCCTCTTCCAACTGTTGTATTTTTTTATGTGCGTTATTATACACTAAAGTGTTAAAAAAGAAAAGAGTTTTTTAAATTTTTTTGAACATGAACGCTGAGACTTGCGAAAGCCGGGTAAATGTGAGATTATAATGAAATACCGATTTCGTGAAAGGGGAGGAAAGATAAAATGAGAACATTCGAAAAATCTTCAAAGCTTGATAATGTATTGTACGATGTACGGGGACCTGTAGTAGATGAGGCAGGAAGAATGGAGGAGGAAGGAAAAGAAATCCTGAAGCTGAATATCGGAAATCCGTATCCTTTTGGATTTTCTGCTCCTCAGGAAGTGATTCTGGATATGCTGAGCAATATACGGACCTCCCAGGGATATTCTGATTCCAGAGGGATTTTTTCAGCAAGAAAGGCCATTATGCAGTATTGCCAGCTTCGTGGGATTCCCAACGTGACCATGAATGATATTTACACAGGAAATGGGGTAAGCGAGCTTATTAACCTCTGTATGCAGGCTCTTTTAAATAACGGAGACGAAATCCTGATCCCTGCTCCGGATTATCCGCTCTGGACAGCAACTGCAACACTTTCCGGAGGAAAGGTTGTACACTATATCTGTGACGAGCAGTCGGAGTGGTATCCGGATATGGATGATATCCGGAGTAAAATCACAGATAAGACAAAGGCAATCGTAATCATTAATCCAAACAATCCTACAGGAGCAGTATATCCCAGAGATGTTCTGGAGCAGATCGTGCAGATTGCAAGAGAGCACGAGCTGATTATTTTTTCAGATGAGATTTATGACCGCCTTGTTATGGATCAGTACCAGCATACGTCCATTGCTTCTCTTGCTCCGGATTTATTCTGCGTGACATTTTCCGGACTTTCCAAATCTCATATGATTGCAGGTTTCCGGATTGGCTGGATGGTATTAAGCGGACCGAAAAACCGTGCAAAAGGATATATAGAAGGCTTAAATATGCTTTCTTCTATGAGGCTCTGTTCCAATGTTCCGGCACAGTCCATTGTACAGACAGCCCTTGGAGGATACCAGAGTGTCAATGAGTATATACAGCCGGGCGGTCGTATTTATGAACAGAGAGAGTATATATATAAAGCACTTACGGACATTCCGGGAATTACGGCAGTGAAGCCAAAGGCCGCATTTTACATTTTTCCGAAAATTGATGTGGAGAAGTTCCATATTGAAAATGACGAGCAGTTTGCCCTTGATTTTCTTCATGAGAAGCAGGTTCTTCTTGTTCCTGGAAAAGGATTTAACTGGCATCAGCCGGATCATTTCCGCGTGGTATATCTTCCAAATGTTCTGCAGCTTGAGAAGGCGGCAAAGAAGCTTGGTGATTTCTTAAGCACATATAAACAGAAATGATAGACTGAAAAGGAAAAAAATGTTATACTGTTATAAGATGTGATGAAAAGCACACAGAAAATACATAGAGGGTACGAGGAGGGACCTTTATCGACTGACTGAATAAAAGATGAAAGGGGCAATACAATATGAGTGGATTTAACATGAAAGTGACACCGGAAATCGAGAGACTGACAGAGGTATGTAAAGAGCACAGCAGCCTTGATTTATCTCTTTACGGAAAATATGATGTGAAGAGAGGTCTTCGTGATATTAATGGTAAGGGTGTTCTTGCAGGACTGACACAGGTTTCCAATGTAAAGGCAACAAAGATTGTAGACGGACAGGAAGTCCCCTGTGCAGGAAGTCTTTCTTACAGAGGATATGATATTAAGGAACTTACGGGAGGCTTTATTAAAGATAAGCGTTTCGGATTTGAGGAGACAGCATATCTTCTTCTTTTCGGTAAGCTGCCCAATAAAGAAGAACTGAAGGAATTCAGCGATCTTTTGGCAAATCAGCGATCTCTTCCCAAAAACTTTACAAGGGATGTCATTATGAAAGCGCCGTCAAGTGATATTATGAATGCGCTGTCACGAAGCGTGCTTACTCTGTATTCCTACGATAAGAATCCGGACGACATTTCCCTGCCGAACGTTCTTCGTCAGTGCCTTAATCTGATCAGCGTATTCCCGCTGCTTTCCGTATATGGATACCAGGCATACAATCACTTTGTAAGAGGTAAGAGCCTTTACATTCACAATCCGAAAAAAGAGCTTTCTACAGCAGAAAATATTCTGCGCATGCTCCGGCCGGATAAGAAATATACAGCTCTGGAAGCGCAGATTCTGGATATTGCACTGATTCTTCATATGGAACACGGCGGTGGAAACAACTCTACTTTTACTACTCATGTGGTATCATCTTCCGGAACGGATACATATTCTGCCATTGCAGCAGCACTTGGCTCACTGAAAGGACCAAAACACGGCGGAGCCAATATTAAGGTTGTCAGCATGGTTCAGGACATGAAAAAAGAAGTGAAGGACTGGGAGGACGAGGACGAGGTAAGAGATTATTTGAAAAAGCTGCTTCATAAAGAAGCTTTTGACAGAAGAGGTCTTATCTACGGTATGGGACATGCGGTTTATTCCGTGTCTGACCCGAGAGCAGAGGTCTTTAAAGGATTCGTGGAAACTCTGGCAAAAGAGAAGGGCAGAATGAAGGATTATCGCCTGTATTCGATGGTAGAGCGCCTTGCTCCGGAGGTAATTGCAGAGGAGAGAAAGATTTACAAAGGTGTCAGCGCAAACGTGGATTTTTACAGCGGTTTCGTTTACAGTATGCTGGATCTGCCTCTGGAACTCTTTACCCCTATGTTTGCAGTAGCGCGTATTGTAGGCTGGAGCGCACATCGTATGGAAGAGCTTATCAACACAGATAAGATTATTCGTCCCGCATATAAAAATGTGCTTGAACCTGCAGCTTATGTGCCGCTTGACGAGCGCTAGAAAGGGTTTCGTAATATGAAAAAGGAAAATCAGGCAGCGCTTATCCTGGAGGGCGGCGGAAACAGAGGCGTGTTTACGGCCGGTGTCCTGGATTATCTGATGGAACAGAATACGGAATTTTCCTATGTGACAGGGGTATCCGCAGGAGCATGCAACGCAGTGGATTTTGTTTCAAAACAGACAGGACGGACAAGGCAGTGCATGATCCAGGAGGACAAGGAATACAGCTATATCAGCATGGGCAATGTAATTAAAAATAAAAGTCTTTTTGATATGGATATGCTTTTTGACAGGTATCCCAATGAGATTTTCCCATTTGATTTTGATACATACTTTCAGTCGCAGACAGAATGTGAGCTTGTTGTGACAAACTGCAATACAGGAGAGGCAGAATACCTTTCTGAAAAGGAGGACCGGCAGAGGCTTATGAATATCTGCCGGGCTTCCTCAAGCCTTCCGGTTGTAAGCCCTGTGGTAGAGCTTGACGGAGAGATGTATCTTGATGGAGGAATTGCAGATTCCATACCTGTGATCCATGCAATGAAAAAGGGATTCCGGAAAAATGTGGTAATTCTTACGAGAAATTATGGATACCGCAAGGAAAAACCGGGAAAAAGCAAAGCCCTCTATGTGGCTGCGTTCCGGGAATATCCCCAGCTTCTCAATACCCTTTTAAATCGCTACAGAAGTTACAACAAAACATTGGATTTAATTGAGAAATGGGAAAAAGAAGGTCATATTTTTGTGATCCGGCCAGAGATGGAGCCGGTGGGAAGAGCAGAGAGGGACGAAGAAAAACTGGCTGCTTTTTATCAACACGGATATGATCTTATGAAAGAAAAAATGACAGATATGATGGCATATCTGAAACAGGATAACGAGGACTGACGAATTATGTTTAGATGTTTTTTTCCGGATGAATATAGAGATTCCGCATATGAAATTGATTACGACAGCTTGTATCAGGAAGGCTACAGAGGACTTTTATTTGATATAGATAATACCCTTGTGCCTCACGGTGCTCCGGCGGACGACAGGGCAAAGGCGCTGTTTACCCATTTAAAGGAACTTGGCTTTCACTGCTGTTTTTTATCAAACAATCAGAGAGAGAGGGTATCCTCTTTTAATGAGGCGGTGGGAGAAAAATTTATCGAAAATGCCCATAAGCCTTCTGTGAAAAATTACATAAAGGCGATGGAAATGCTGGGCACAGACAGAAGCAATACGATTTTTATCGGAGACCAGCTTTTTACGGACGTGTATGGAGCAAAAAGGGCGGGCATCCGAAATATTCTTGTAAAGCCTATTCATCCTAAGGAAGAAATTCAGATTGTCCTGAAACGTTATCTTGAAAAAATCGTACTGTATTTTTACCAGAAAGAGGAGGGAAATTCATGAACCACATTGTCATAATTGGGTTTATGGGTTCAGGTAAGACAAGAGTAGGAAAACGACTGGCAAAAGACCTGAATCTGCCGTTTATTGATGTGGACAGAATCATTACAAAAAAGTTTAATATGTCTGTCAAAGAGGTTTTTGAAAGGTTTGGAGAGCCATTTTACAGAGCTCTTGAAACACTTGTCATAAAAAACCTGATTGAAGATAAGGAGAGAAAGGTTCTTTCCCTTGGGGCAGGACTGCCCATTCAGGAACAGAATCAGAAATATTTAAAAGAACTTGGTACTGTCATCTATCTAAAAGGTTCTTATGCAGTTCTTAAGAAACGTCTTGAAGGAAGCAGCAATCCTCTTATTGAAGGCGGCGATCAGGAAGACAAGATCAAGAAGCTTTTAAAGCAGCGTGATCCGGTGTATGCACGCTTTGCAGATATTCAGGTGGAGACAGGTGTACAGCCTTTTGAGGGCCTGATTGAGGAAATTGAAGAAAAATTAGCGGCATATACAAAAAAGTAGTTGAAAAATCTTCCCGGGTATTATAGAATAACTCATAGTGAAGTGTACAATAAGGAGGAAATATAATTATGGTTTCAGCAGGCGATTTCAAAAACGGTCTCACACTGGAAATTGACGGGAATGTATGTCAGATTGTCGAATTCCAGCATGTAAAACCTGGAAAAGGAGCTGCATTCGTCAGAACAAAATATAAAAACATCATTACAGGATCTGTACTGGAAAAATCTTTCCGTCCTACAGAGAAGTTCCCAACAGCACGTATTGAGCGTGTAGACATGAGCTATCTGTACAATGATGGAGAGTTATACAACTTCATGAATACAGAAACTTACGATCAGGTTGCTCTTACAAAAGACCAGGTTGGAGATTCTCTGAAATTCGTAAAAGAGAACGAGGTTGTAAAAATCTGTTCTCATAATGGAAACGTATTTGCTATTGAGCCGCCTCTGTTCGTAGAGCTTGAGGTAGTTGAAACAGAGCCTGGATTTGCAGGAAATACTGCACAGGGCGCAACAAAACCGGCAACAGTTGAGACTGGCGCACAGGTTCAGGTTCCGTTATTTGTAAATCAGGGTGACAAACTGAAAATCGATACAAGAACAGGCGAATATCTTTCCCGTGTTTAATGGGAATAGGGGCTGCCATCGGCATTGCGCCGATGGCAGTTTTTTATGCTATAGGAAATTACTCCGTAATGTTCCATAGCATAAAAAACGCTCCGCGTAGGAGTGCACTGCGGCGGAAAAGAAGTACGTCGCTAAAGCGACCCGCCGCAGGCGGAGAATCCTGCGAGCAGGATTCTTTTTCATTGGAGGAATGTTATGGAATACAGAGTATTAGGAAAAACAGGGCTTAAAATTTCACGTATGGGATTTGGTGGAATCCCTATCCAGAAAATTGATGCGGAAGGTACAAAAACATTAATGAAGCGTCTTGTGGAAGAAGGCGTTAATTATATTGATACTGCAAGAGGATATACGGTCAGTGAAGAATATTTAGGCTATGCTCTTGAGGGAATTCGCGATAAATTTGTTCTTGCAACAAAGAGTATGGCGCGCACGAAAGAGGCGATGGCGGCAGATATAGAAAAAAGTCTTCAAAATTTAAGAACGGATTATATTGACTTATATCAGGTTCACAATCCAAGTATGGAACAGCTTGACCAGGTAATTGGAGAGGGAGGCGCTCTGGAGGCGCTTATGGAAGCGAAGGCAGCTGGAAAAATCGGACATATTGGTCTGACAGCCCATTCAACAGCTGTATTTGAACGTGCACTTTCTCTTGATTGGGTGGAAACTATCATGTTTCCATATAACATTGTGGAAAGTCAGGGAGAAGACCTGATTTCAAGATGTAAAGAAAGAAATATCGGTTTTATTAATATGAAACCTCTTGCGGGAGGTGCCATTGAAAACGCAGGGCTTGCCCTTCGCTATGTATGTGCAAATCCAAATGTAACGGTTGTCATTCCGGGAATGGCAGAGGAAAAAGAGTTGGAAGAAAACTTAAGAGCCTGCTGTGATACTTCTCCGTTAAGCAGTGAAGAATTAGAAGAAATGTATGCCGTAAGAAAGGCTCTTGGAACAAACTTCTGTCGTCGCTGTAACTATTGTGCTCCATGTACAGTAGGGATTAATATTCCAAGTGTATTTCTTTTTTCAGGATACCTGGAAAGATATGATTTGGGAGACTGGGCAAGAGAGAGATACAGTACTCTTTCAGTGAAGGCTTCCGCCTGTATCAAATGCGGGGAGTGTGAGACACGATGTCCATATCATCTTCCGATTCGAAAAATGCTTGAAAATGCTGCTTCAAAATTTGGTGAATAAATCCGTCAGGGCTACTTTTGATAGTAGCCCTGTACAAAATCAATAAAACAGCGTACATGTGGTTTTAAAATACGGTGTCTGCTGTAAGCAATATAAAAAAGGCGTTTAGACTGGCTTTCTTCCAGAGGAAATACGAGAATCTGCTTTGTCTGCTCCAGGTCCTGAACAGAGCGGGCAGACAGAATAGAAATGCCAAGTCCGTTTACAATTGATTTTTTTATAGATTCTAAATCATTCATTCTTGCTACTACATTTAAGGAGGAAGGGGAAATTCCCTGTTTTTCCAGAAAAATATCAAGTTCTTTTTTTGTGCCGGAGCCTTTTTCCCTCAGAATGAGAGGTTCCTGCATAAAGTCTTTAAAATCTGCTTTTTTCTGTTTTAATTCCATATAGTGTTCTGTTACAGGCGTTGCAATCACAAGAGAATCTGTGCAAAAGGGAATAAAAATACAGTCTTTTTCATCTGTCTTCTGTCCGATGAGGCTTAGGTCTACACTTCCGTCGAGAACACGCTGAAGAGCACCGTGACTGTCTGACTGCCATGTATGAAAATAAATATCCGGGATTTTTTTTCCAAACGCAGTTAAAAGCTCCGGCAAAAGGCAGGCGGAAGGAATTGTAGAGGCGCCTACATCAATGATTTTTTTTCGGCTTCCCGTAAATTCTTCTATAATATTATTGCGCATATTCAGCATTTGTACAGCGCAGTCATAAAGTTGGTATCCCCTTGCAGTAACAGAAAGTTTCTGTGTGCTGCGTATAATAAGGCGGGAGTTTAATTCTGTTTCCAGAGCCCGTATATGGGCGCTGACTGTGGGCTGAGTAAGATAGAGCCTTCGTGCTGCTTCAGAAAAACTGTTGTATTCCACTACAGCAGCAAAAGCTTCAAGCTGTTTAAATTCCATGAGAGATTCCTCCTTTTGTGATACCGGATACAACGGAGAGTGGATGAAGAGCGAGATCCAGTTCTTTCTTTGTATTTTCCGGTCCAAAGGAAAAACGAATGGTTCCGGAAGGATAGGTTTCGAGCGTTTTATGAGCAGAAGGAGCACAGTGAAGACCAACTCTTGTCTGAATGCCAAATGCAGTATCCAACTCATAAGCTGCCTCTGCCATATCTTTTTGAAGGGTTTGTACGGATACTACTGCGCAGCGCTCTTCTATATTTTTTCTGCCGATTACGCGAATATAATCTTCGTTTTTATCCAGAAGAGAAAGACCTTTTAAAAAGTATTCCGTAAGTTCTGACTCTTTGCAGAAGGTATGTGCAAACGGAACCTGTTCCAGATCGGAGAGTGCAGCATGAAGTCCAAGGATTCCCGGAATATTGGGAGTTCCCGGTTCAAATCGGTCAGGAAGAAAAGAAGGAATCTCTTCTGTATGTGAAATGCTTCCTGTTCCGCCGCTTAAAAGAGGAATTAGTTCTTTTTCCAGGCGCTCAGAAAGAAGAAAACCTCCTGTCCCCTGAGGACCGCGAAGACCTTTATGGCCGGTGAAGGCAAGCCCGTCTATAAAAAGCTCGTCCATATGTATGGGAAGTACGCCTGCTGTCTGAGCCGCATCCAGAATAAAGAAAAGATTATGCTCCCGGCAGAAGCTGCTGAGAAATTTTACAGGCATAATCGTGCCGCATACATTGGAGGCATGGAGACAGACAAGAGCCTTGGTATGAGGGGTTATGAAAGAAGAAAGAGTTTCTGTTTTCATGCTTCCGTCGGGGTTTCCGGGAATGCGGGAAAAGGAAACGCCTTCTTTGGAAAGCTGGACAAGGGGACGCATGACTGCATTGTGTTCCATAGAAGAGACGAGCACATGATCTCCCTTATGGAGAAGTCCTTTCAGAAGAATATTCAAGCTTGTTGTAACATTGGGAGTAAAAATTACATTTTTTGCTTTGGGAAAATGAAACAGGCGGCAGAGCTGCTCTCGTGTTTCATAAATCTTTTCTTCGACAGAAAAAGCAGACTGGTATCCTCCGCGATTTACATTTACACAGGAATTTTTTAAATAATCATACATGGCATCTGCAACGGAAGGCGCTTTTGGAAAGGAAGTGCTGGCATTGTCGAGATATACTGTTTTCATAGACAAATCCTCCTGAATTTCATAAGGTTAAAAAAAGAATATCATACTTTATAGATGAAATCTATAAAACTATATAAAAAAATTTTATAATTAATTGGAAGAAAATTCTGAAAAATGGTATGATTTTTATAGATAAATAGAAAGGAAGGGAAAGACAAATGAAAAATGAGAAAGGAATGATTATAGGCGCCGGCGCTTTGATTGGCGTGATTTCCATCGTTCTTGTAATTATGGGAAATCCTGCAAATATGGGATTCTGCATCGCCTGTTTTATTCGCGATACGGCGGGAGCACTTGGGTTTCACAGCGCAGGAGCGGTACAGTATATCCGTCCGGAAATTATAGGACTTGTTCTCGGAGCTTGTATCATGTCTCTTGTAAGTAAGGAGTTTAAGCCAAGAGGAGGGTCTGCACCTGTTACACGTTTCATTTTAGGTGTGTTTGTCATGATTGGATGTCTGATGTTTCTGGGATGTCCGTTCCGTATGATTCTTCGTCTTGCAGGAGGAGACTGGAATGCGCTGTTTGGTTTTCTGGGATTTGCAATTGGAATTTTGGCAGGCGTATTTTTCCTGAAAAGAGGTTACACTTTGAAACGCTCTTATAAAATGCAGACTCTGGAAGGGGGACTTTTCCCGGCTGTTCAGATTGTATTTCTTTTACTTCTGATAGCTGCACCTGCGTTTATTCATTTTTCTGAAAAAGGAGCCGGTCCGGGGGCTCTTCATGCAGCTGTGATTGTTTCTTTAATAGCCGGTCTGCTTGTCGGTGCGATGGCGCAGAAGACACGTCTCTGTATGGTTGGAGGAATTCGAGATGTGATTCTGTTTAGAGAATGGAAGCTTCTTGCGGGCTTCGCCGCAATTCTTGTGAGTGCTTTTGTGATGAATCTGATTGCGGGAGCAGTGACAGGAACACCATATTTTAATCCTGGATTTACAGGACAGCCGGTTGCTCATACAGATGGATTATGGAATGCTCTTGGAATGGCATTAGCCGGATTTGGCTGTGTACTTTTAGGAGGATGTCCTCTTCGTCAGCTTGTTCTGGCAGGGGAAGGAAATACGGATTCTGCAATTACAGTCTTTGGACTTATGGCAGGGGCGGCAATTGCTCATAATTTCGGGATTGCTTCATCGGGAGAAGGTCCTACTGGAAATGGGAAAATTGCAGTAGTCATCGGTCTTGTTGCAGTTGCCGTAATTGCCGTTTTGAATTCGGAGAAAGGAGATAAAAAATGAAGAAAGTAGATGCAAGAGGTCTTTCCTGCCCGGAGCCTGTGATTTTAACAAAGAAAGCTCTGGAAAGTAAGGAAGCTGTTTATGAGATTCTGGTAGATAATGTGACTGCAAAAGAAAATGTATCACGTTTTGCACAGCACCAGGGATATACAGCAGAGGCAGAGGAGCAGGGAGAAGATTTCCTGATTCGTCTGAAAAAATGATGGAAGAATATATTGCTACTTTTTATTCTCATTTCGGAGCGATTACTTTTAAAAGGGCATGTGAGAAAAAAGGACTGAAAGCCTTTGTTATGCCGGTGCCAAGAAGTTTAAGTTCTTCCTGCGGTACGTGTGTAAAATTTACGGCAGATGGAGAAGAAGCATTTCCGGAAAAAAATGAGGAAATGGAACAGATTGTAAAAATATATGAAGACGGGTTTATTCCGGTATATCAGGCAGAGGATGTCTGATATACCGGTTTTTCCTGTCATGGGATTTTTATAAAATAAAATGTTAAAATAAAATGAAACCATTTTGGAATCTGCAGTGTCTAATAGTTAGAAGCGCAGATAAAAAAGCTTTAGACCGGTCGAAAAGAAGGGAGTACCCTATGACAGAGTTATTAATACGAAAGGCAAAAAAAGGCGATAAAGACGCGTTCTGCCGTCTGATGGATCTTCAGATGCAGAGCATGTACAAGGTTGCCAGAGCCTATTTGAAAAATGATGAAGATGCTGCAGATGCAATACAGGAAACGATTTTATCCTGTTTCCAGAAAATAGGAACGCTGGAACAAAACCGCTATTTTAAAACATGGTTAATTCGCATTCTGATAAACAAATGCAAAGATATACTTCAGGCCAAAAGTCTTATGATGTATACGGACAGTTTGCCGGAAACGCCAATATACGAGGAAGATTTTGAGATGGTGGAGTGGAATCAGGTGCTTGCGCCGCTAGATGAAAAGTACAGAACAATTCTTCTTCTATATTATATGGAAGGATTTAACACAAGAGAAATTGGGGAAATCCTGAATATGAAAGAAGGAACTGTAAAAACAAGACTTGCAAGGGGCAGGCAGAAGGTTGCAGAGCAGTATCAGCACAAGGTAGAAGCATCTTATGCAGAGCCGGCTTTTGCAAAAGCAGCGGCAGGTGCAGGAAACAGGAGGCAGAAATGAGATTAGATGACAGAGAAAAAGAAATTCAGAGAGAATTAAAAAGAGAAGTAGAAATTCCGGAGGCTGTAAAAAATAAAGCGCAGGAGGCGTACGATATGATTAAAAACAATGAGATTCATCAGGAGAAAAAAGAGAAAAATCCATACAGATGGATGTCCATAGCAGCAAAAACAGCAGGAGCTACGGCAGCAGTTCTCGCAGTTGGATTCGTAGTTTGTGCCGCCAATCCTGTTATGGCAAGAGAGCTTCCCATTGTAGGAGGGATTTTTGCAGAACTGCAGGATAAAGTAAGTTTTTTCGGCAATTTTGCAGATAGAGCAGAGACGCTGGAAGAAGCGGAGACAAAAGAAAAAGCATCAGAAGTCAGTGAAACAGTAGATGCGAAAAAACCGGGAACGACAGAAGGAGCTTATACAAAAACAAGTGATGGTCTGACAATCCGTTTTTCGGAGGTATACGCAGACAGCCAGGCAATCTATCTCACAATGGAAGCGAAAAGTGAAGAACCATTTCCGGATACAATGATGTCTCAGGATGAAAATGGAGAAATGCCTGTATTATCTATGAATTATACAAGAGATTATGACTTTTTAAAAGAACTGCCGGAGGGCTATGAATATCCGGAAATTTTAAAAGGAGCGGATTTCGCACAACTGGAAGGTAAATATCTTGACGAAAACACCTACGCATGTATTCTCCGCATAGACCTTAAAAATGATATGATAGACGATTCCCAATATATGAAAAAGTATGACGAGATGGTGCAGGGTGTGCTGAACGAAATGGGAGTTTCCATGAATGACTTAAATGATGAGACAGACGAGGGATATGCGCTTCTTGAAGAATTTAATAATAAAGTAATGGAAAGAGCAGGCAGTCTGGAAAGTGAAAGAAAAGAAATTCCTGTGCCGGAAAGTTTTACCCTTCACTTAAATATTGAAAAATTAATTGGAGAAAAGGCAGAGCCGGAATACTGGGACAGCGGATACACAGGAGAAGAGCTGGCGGCGATGTCAGAAGAGGAGTGGCATAAAGTTATGTCACAGGAACCGCAGGAATATCTTGAATATCCAAATGAGCACATGAACTTCTGGTATGAAGGAGCCTGGGAGTTTGATATTCCTGTTACCCTTGATGACAGTGAGACAGAAGTTATGGAAATTAATGAGACAAATGAAAACGGAATCGGACTGAAAGCAGTAACAAAAACACCGTATGAAATTTCAGTGGAAACGCTTTATGAAGAAGGTTCCAATTCTGACTGTTTTATGGTAGCTCTTGATGCAAAGGGAAATAAGCTTCCATACATTACTTCGGATGGAAGAACAGACCGATTTGCTGTTCAGGACAGGGATATTTCCACAATTGATATTTATATTCTGGATTATGTGCAGTATATGGATGAGCTGAAAGGAGAAGAACGATACAATAACAACGAAAATAAACCGGAGGAAGAGAAGTGGAGTACCCTTCTTGCGGCAAATGCGAAGTATCATAAGACCATACAGTTTGGGGATACAGAAGAATAGAAGAGATGAAAAAAAGACGCTGGAAACAGCGTCTTTTTTATAGAAAGCTGAAAATGGGACTCGAACCCACGACCCCTTCATTACGAGTGAAGTGCTCTACCAACTGAGCTATTTCAGCCTGTGTCGGACACAAATAATATTATATCTTATTTTTGAAAAATTGCAAGCATAAAAAATAATATTTGCAAAGTCACGCTTTTATGCTATTATAAAGCAGGATACTTGACTAAAATACCCGGAATAATTTCCGGAGGGAAGAAATGGATAAAATCGAAGAAAAAATTATAAATATCATAGAAGAAAACAAAGGAAAAATCAAAGCATTTGCCAGAGATATAGAGGCGCATCCGGAGCCGGGATTTTGTGAAAGAAGGACAGCCGTGCAGGTGGCAAAGGCGTTTCGGGGACTTGGGCTTCATACGAAAGAGCAGCTTGCAGTGACTGGTGTCCGCGGCTCTCTTTCAAAAAAGGAAGGGGCAGAGCTTACCATTTTAGGAGAGATGGATGCTATTGGCTGCAGGAATCATCAAAAAGCAGATAAAGAAAATGGAACGGCACACGCTTGTGGCCATCATGCCCAGCTTGCGGCGATGCTGGGAGCGGCAATGGCTCTTTCTGATGAAGAAGTGAGAGCTTCGCTTCATGGGAATGTTTCTTTTCTTGCGGTGCCGGCAGAAGAATACATAGACATAAAAAAAAGAAAGAAGATTCAGAAAGAGGGAGTTGGTTTTCCGGCTTCAGGAAAGAGCGAGCTTATTCGTACAGGAGAGTTTGACAGCACAGATATTGTGCTTACGACACACGTACATATGGTCCCTGTAAAAGAAGATTTCTACCTTGGAAATCCCTCATGTAACGGTTTTCTGGCAGAACAGGTAACGGTTCGGGGAAAAGCGGCTCATGCGGCGATTGCTCCCTGGGATGGAGTCAATGCTTTAAGTATTACTACAAGTGCTATCTCCATGATGGGGCTTATGAGGGAAACGTTCCGTGAGGAGGACCACGTACGCCTTCACAATGTGATCCGAAAAGCAGGAGACGTGATTAACAGTGTTCCTGACGAAGCTGTTGTGGAGACGAAGGTGCGCGCAGCTTCTCTTGAAAAAATACAGGAAATACAGGAAATGATAAACAGGGCATATGACGGCGCTGCCTACGCGTTTGGAGGCAAAGCAGAGAAAGAGCTGCTTCAGGGGTATATGCCGGTGCGATACAGGGCGGCAGATCAGGTGATGGTGGAGGCAGCAGAGAGCCTTGGACATTCTTTTCGTACCGTAAAGAGAGAGGATTTTAATAATGCCTGCACAGATGTAGGGGATATGAGCCATCTCTTTCCTGTTATAAATTTTACCTTTGGAGGATTTGATGGTGCTCTTCACAGTCAGGATTTCTGTATTACAGATACAGATCTTGCGTACATCGAATCCGGCAAGCTTTTGGCGCTTACGGCATACCGCCTTTTAAGAAACAGAGGAGAAGAGGCGGAAAAAATCATAAAAGAGTATGTGCCTGTTTTTGACAGAAAAAGCTACTGTGCATATATAAAGGAACATTATCATATATAAAGGAGGCAGAAATGGGCGACTATTCATTGGAGTTAAAAAATATAAAGAAAAGTTTTACAGGGGAAGAAAGTGTGCTTCAGGGAATCAGTCTTTCTATTGCAGGAGGAGAATTTATTACGCTTCTTGGTTCTTCCGGCTGTGGAAAGACAACGACTCTTCGCATTATTGCAGGTCTGGAATCTCCGGATGAGGGACGGGTATTTCTTGATGGGAAAGATGTAACAAATCTTGAACCAAACGACAGGGATGTGAATACGGTTTTTCAGAATTATGCACTGTTTCCTCATATGAACGTAGAAGAAAACGTAGGATATGGACTGAAACTGAAAAAGGTTGCCAAAGGAGAAATTAAGAAAAAAGTTTCCCATATGCTGGAGCTTGTGCAGCTTTCCGGGTATGAAAAACGTAAGCCGTCTGAGCTGTCCGGAGGGCAGAGACAGAGAGTGGCTATTGCGAGGGCACTTGTAAATAATCCTAAGGTGCTTCTTTTAGATGAACCTCTTGGAGCGCTTGACCTTCAGCTTCGCCGTGCCATGCAGCATGAGCTGAAACGACTTCAGAAAAAGCTTGGGATTACGTTTGTGTATATCACCCATGACCAGGAGGAGGCAATTAATATGTCGGACCGCATTGCTGTTATGAATGCGGGAAGGTTTGAACAGATTGGAACTCCGGATGAAATTTATAATCACCCGAAAACAAGCTATGTGGCAACTTTTGTGGGTAATGCCAATATTTTAAAAGGAAAAGTGGAAAGCCAGACAGGAAATCAGGCGCTTCTTTCTCTTGGAGGGGGAAAAGTTCTTGTTAATGCAGAGGGAGAAAAACTTTCAAAAGGAGAGGAAGTAACGATTGCCGTGAGAAGCGAAAATATTCTTCTGGATGAAGAATGCGGCTGCGGTATGGAGGCAGAGGTAGAAGAAAAAACATTTGCAGGCGGGCAGCTTCGTATGGTACTTTCTCTTCCGGGCGGAGAAAAAGTGGTGGCGAGCCGGTACGGAATTGATGCAAATGTAAAAGTAGGTCAGAAGGTATGCTGGCGATTTGAATCTGCAGATGCGGTTCTTGTAGACAGGGAGGAGGCTCTGCATGAAAAGTAAAACAGGGAAAAAACGGACTTCTGTTTTTATGATTCTTCCTCTGTACCTGTTTACCATTGTATTTGTTGCCTGTCCTCTCATTTATGTGCTGGTACTGAGTTTTACACCACAGGAGGGAGGATTTGCCTTTACTCTGGAAAACTACAGGCGGATTTTAGAGCCGGTATATCTTGATACATTTATTCAGTCCTTTCAGCTTGCAGTAACAAGTACGCTTATTATCTGTGTGCTCGGTTATCCTTTCGGGTACTTTATGGCACGGCTTCCAAAAGAAAAGAAAGAAAAGGCGATGTTGTTTCTCATGCTGCCTTTCTGGGTGAATTCCCTGATTCGTCTTTACGGGTGGATTATCATTCTTCAGAAAAAGGGAATCCTGAATTATATCCTGGAAAAACTGGGAATCATAGATGAGCCTTTGAAGATTTTGTACAGTTACCCTGCTATTGTGATCGGCATGGTGTATGTGCTCCTTCCTTTTATGGCAATGTCTGTATATTCCAGTGCGGAAAAGCTGGACTGGTCGCTTGTGGAAGCTGCCCGAGATCTTGGGGCATCAAAAACCCAGGCATTTTTCCACATTATATTAAAGCTTACTTTTCCCGGCTTGCTATCTGGAATTATTTTAACGTTTATTCCTTCCATGGGACTCTTCTTTATTGCAGATATTCTGGGTGGAAATAAAATTGTTCTTGTGGGAAGTCTGATTCAGGAGCAGATGACAAGAGGAAATAACTGGCCGTTTGCAGCTGCGCTGGCGGTAATTATGATGGTACTCACAACGGTTATGATAATGATATATCGAAAAATTACAAATGCAAAGGAACTGGAGGGAATCGGATGAAAAAAAATTCAAAATTTTCAGGTTTTTACCTGGGGCTTATCTTTTTTCTTATGTATCTGCCGGTTGCAGTTGTAGTAATTTTTTCTTTTAATGAATCGAAGCTTCCGGTAGCGTTTACCGGCTTTTCGTTGAAATGGTATGAGGAACTGTTTCGGGACAGCGCTATGATGGAGGCTCTTGGAAACAGCCTGATTCTGGGAGTGTTAAGCTGCCTTTGCGCAGCCGTGATCGGAACCCTTGGAGCAGTGGGGCTTTTTCGAATCAACTGGAAAACAAAAGGGGCGCTGGAATACGTGTCAATTCTTCCCCTTATGATTCCGGAAATTATTTTGGGAATGGTTCTTATGGCATTTTTTTATATGCTTGGCCTTCCTTTCGGTATGCTCACTCTTTTGATCGGACATACGGTATTTTGTGTCCCTTATATATTAATGCAGGTAAAAGCACGGCTTGTGGGAATGGATCCGTCTCTTGAGGAGGCGGCGCGTGATCTGGGGGCAAGTCCCTTCCGGGCATTTTGGGATATTACCCTTCCTCTTGTTATGCCGGCTGTTATATCCGGCTCCCTTCTTGCATTTGCCATGTCAATGGATGATGTAGTAATCAGTATTTTTGTAAATGGTCCACGTATTTCTACTCTGCCGATCAAGGTGTACACACAGATGAAAACAGGTGTAACGCCTGAAATCAATGCGCTTTGTACGCTGATGCTGGCAGTGACCCTTCTTGTGCTTTTAATATATACTATGATAAAAAAACATGGAAAAAGGAGAATAAAAAAATGAAGATGAAGAAAATAGCAGCAGTTTTAACAACAACGGCTCTTGGCGTATCTCTTCTTGCAGGATGCGGAGGAAAAAAAGCAGAGGAGCTTGTACTTTTTACCTGGGAGGGAATGTTTCCTCAGGAAATTTTAGACGGGTTTGAAAAAGAAACAGGAATTAAAGTAGTATATTCCAACTTTGATACAGATGAAACCATGCTCGAGAAGCTTTCTCAGGCAAAAGGCGGAGATTACGACGTAGTGATCGCGGATGATTATATCATTGAAAAGGCAGTGGAGCAGAAGCTTGTAAAGACGCTGGACAAAGAGAAAATTAAGAATTTTGATAATATCAACCCTTTATTTCAGGGCCAGTTTTACGATGAAAACAATGAGTATACAGTTCCTTACGGATCAGGAATTCCTCTGATTGTATACGATCCTTCTCAGGTTGATATAGAGATTAAGGGCTACAGCGACTTGTGGGATCCTTCTCTTGAGGACAGCATTGCACTTGTGGCAAATTACCGTGTAATTTGCGGAATTACACAGCTTTCTATGGGAGAGAGCATGAACGAGGAAAATCCGGAAGTAATCGCGAAAACAGGAGAGAGATTAAAAGAGCTTGCGCCAAATGTCCGTATGATCCAGGATGACAATACACAGAATGCACTTTTAAATGGAGAGGCAAGTGTAGGATTCCTTTACACATCCCAGGTAACGGCGGCTCTTGCGGAAAATCCTGATTTAAAGGTTGTTTATCCACAGGAAGGTCTTGGATTTGGAATTATGAATATGTTTATTCCGGAAAATGCACCTTCAGAGGATGCAGCGTATAAATTTATTGATTATATTTTGGAGCCGGAGAATGCAGCAGAGTGTTTTAATTATATTGGATATTACAGCACAAATAAGGCGGCAGACGAGATGGTAAATCCAAATCTTGTTGTTCCGGAGGATGTGACAAAGGGAGAAATCGTACAGAATGTAAGCACAGAGGCGGAAGAAGCATACAGTAAGGCATGGACAGAATTTAAAGCAGCCTGCGATTAAGAAATACAGGAGAAGGTACAGGGGAAAACAAATGAAAATTTTTAAAGGAAGCGCAACTTTTTCGGGAATTGCCATTGGCAGAGTCCTGTATTATCACAGGGAAATCAGCCAGGTGAGACAATGCTTTGTAAGCAACGTGAAAAAGGAGATTGCGGATTTTGAAAAAGCAAGACAGAAAGTAACAGAAGAGATTCAAACCTTATATGGGGAAGAGAGTCATGTAAAAAGAAGACAGATGTCTCTTCTGGAAAAGGGAAGCTTTGTGCGGGCAGTAAAAAGCATGATAGAGACAGAAAAAGTAAGCGCTGCTTACGCTGTGTCAACAACAAGAGACGAGCTTTCACAGACATTTCGAAATCTGGAAGAGCCGGCAGTAAAGGAGAGAATTGAAGATGTGAGAGAGCTTTCCGAACGGTTGATTTCCGTTTTGGGAGGGCTTTCCACCACAATTTTCCTAGGGGAAAAACCGGTGATTCTTGTTGCGGAAACATTAAGTCCGGGAGAAATCCTGGAAATGGAAAAAGAAAAGCTTCTTGCAGTTGTTACACATCAGGGTTCGGAAATTTCTCATGCTTCTATCATGGCGAAAACAATAGGGATTCCGGCGCTTGTAGATGTGGAGATAGAAGAAGACTGGGACGGGCTTCTTGCAGTTGTAGACGGATATACAGGAACGCTTTACTTAGATCCGAATGAAGAGCTTTTAAAGGAATATGAAGCGAGACTAAAGGCAGAGCAGGAAGAAAAGGAAGAGCTTTTAAAGCTGAAAAACAAAGAGGCGATTACGCTTGACGGACACAGGATTTCCCTCTATGCAAACATTGCCAATTTAGACGATTTAAACAGTGTGCTTTTTTACGGAGCAGAAGGCATCGGACTTTTAAGAAGCGAGTTCCAGTATCTTGGAAGAGAGAATTATCCAAGAGAAAACGAGTTGTTTCGCGCTTATAAAAAAGTAGCGGAGACAATGGGAGAGCGTCTTGCCGTAATTCGTACCGTAGATTTGGGAGCAGACAAGCAGGCTGCCTATATGGACATTCCGGAGGAGACGAACCCGATTATGGGAAATAGAGGAATCCGTCTCTGCCTTGACAGAAAGAGAATGTTTAAGGCGCAGCTTCGTGCGATCTACAGAGCAAGCGCATATGGAAATCTGGCAGTTATGTATCCCATGATCAGCGCTCTTGAAGAGCTGGATGAAATTGAGCGGATTACAGAGCAGGTAAAAGCCGGGCTTCGTGAAAAGGGAATTGCCTATAAGGACATTCCCGTAAGTGTGATGATTGAGACACCGGCTGCTGTGATGATGAGCCGGGAAATTGCGGAAAGAGTGGATTTTTTAAGTCTTGGAACAAATGATCTGGCACAGTATACCCTTGCAATGGACAGGCAGAATCCGCTTTTAAAAGAGAAGTATAACGACCATAATCCTGCTATTTTAAAAATGATACAGATGGTAATACAGGGAGCGCACGAGGAAAAGAAAAAAGTATTTATCTGTGGAGAGCTGGCAGCAGATACGGCTCTTACAGAGACCTTCCTTAAGATGGGAGTGGACGGTCTTTCCGTTGTGCCGGCCTGTATTCTTCCGGTGAGAAAGGCAGTGAGAAAAAGTCGGAGAGAAAAGAAATGAAAGAAGAGAGAAGTAAAAAAAGTACAGTCGTTCTTCTTCCTTGTGAAGATTACAATGAGGAAACTGTATATGAAAAACTGAAAGAAGGGCTGTCTCTTCTTGGCGGGGTGGAACAATTCCTCTCCAAAGAAGAAAAAATATTGTTAAAACCCAATCTTCTGAAAAAAGCAGAGATTGAGAGGGCTGTGATTACCCATCCTTCTGTGGTGGGAGGTCTTGTCCGCATTCTAAGGGAAGAGGGATATAAAAATCTTGTGCTTTCTGATTCCTGCGGAACAGGGACAGCCAGTAAAGTAATAAAAGGCACAGGCATGGATGAAGTGCTGGAAAAATATCACGTTCCTGTGATTGATTATAAAGAAGGTGTGCGCGTTCCGTTTCCCGAGGGAACGCAGGCAAAGGAATTTATCCTTCCCCCTGAGCTTTTGGAGGCGGACAGTGTTATTTCCATAAGTAAAATGAAAACGCATGCGCTGGAGCGGATTACGGGAGCTGTAAAAAACAGCTACGGATTCGTGTACGGTCTTCATAAGGCAAAAGGTCATACCCAGTATCCAAGCGCAGATAGTTTTGCAAGGATGCTTATTGATCTGAATAAATGTGTGAAGCCAAAGCTTTACATTATGGACGGAATTACCGCAATGGAAGGAAATGGTCCCGGTTCCGGAGATCCGGTAGCCATGAAGGTAATGCTGCTATCAGCTGACCCGGTAGCTCTTGACAGCGTATTCTGTTATCTCGTTTCTCTTAAGCCATCTCTTGTCCCTACAAATTATCACGGAGAAAAAATGGGACTTGGTACATACAGGGAAGAAAATATAAGGATATTAACACCATTTGGAGAAATGACCTGTTTGCAGGCTGCGGAAAAATACGGAAAAACAGATTTTCAGGTGGACAGAACACCGATAAGACGAAATAAATGGACAAAGCTTGCAAGAACGCTTCGTATTTTTCAGAAGAAACCGTATATTGTGGAAAGCAGATGTATTTCCTGCGGAGTCTGCGTAAAGAGCTGCCCGGTTCCGGGAAAAGCAGTAGACTTTAAAAATGGAAAAGGAAATCCGCCAGTGTACGATTATAAAAAGTGTATCCGCTGTTTCTGCTGCCAGGAAATGTGCCCGGAAAAAGCGATTCAGGTGAAATAATCAAGGCAAAATAAATACCGGAAATCAGATAAAAGGCAGCTGATTTCCGGTATTTTTTAAATTGTGTTGATTTTTAAAATTCGATTTCTTTTAAATAGCGCTCCAGTGCGTCCTGCCAGGAAGGAAGAAGGGAGAAGCCATTTTCTGTAAGCTTGCTCTTATCCAGGCGGCTGTTAAATGGTCTCGCTGCTTTGGAGATGCCGTATTCTGCTGTTGTGACAGGTGTGACGGTTAAATGCTCGCTGTCATAATCTGTATATCCCATCTCTGCTGCCTGACGGAAGATTTCACAGGCAAAATCGTACCAGCTGATATATCCACCCTCATTTGTCGCATGATAGTAGCCGTATTTTTCTGTTTCCAGCATATCAACAAGAAGCACAGCAAGGTCAAGCGTATAAGTAGGAGTTCCAATCTGGTCGTTTACGACGGTTAAGCGGTCATGATTTTTTCCTACTTTCAGCATGGTTTTAATAAAGTTGTTGCCATTTTTTCCAAATACCCAGGCAATTCGTACGATAAAGAATTTTTCCAGAGTCTCGGAAACAGCAAGCTCGCCCTCAAGCTTCGTCTGACCATATACATTTAAAGGACGGTAGTCTTTGCAGTCCGGATCCCAGGGCGTAGTGCCCTGACCGTCAAATACATAATCGGTACTGATATAAACAAGTTTACAGTTTAAAGTTTTGCATACATCTGCAATGTGTTTTGTACCGTCCGCATTAATGGCACGGACTTTTTCACGTTTATCCTCATCTTCAGCAAGGTCAACGGCAGTCCATGCAGCGCAGTGAACCACTACGTCCGGCTTTACTTCAAGAAGTGTTTTTTTCACAGAAGAAGCGTCTGTAATATCAAGTGATACATATGGCATTTCTGTAACAGCAGTGCCGTCCATCACACCGTTATAAGAAGGTGCAAGGTCGCTTCCGACTCCCTCATAGCCCCGGGAAGCCAGTTCATTCATTACATCATGGCCGAGCTGTCCTGCAACGCCTGTTACAAATACTTTCATGTAAAATCCCCCTTAGCGGTTTCCGTACATTTTTTCGTAGTAATTCTGGTATTCGCCGGAAATAATCGTTTCCCACCATTCCTTATTGTCAAGATACCACTGAATTGTCTTTTTGATACCGTCGGCAAATTTTGTCTCCGGAAGCCAGCCAAGCTCATTGTGAATCTTTGTTGGGTCAATGGCATAGCGCATGTCGTGACCTTTTCTGTCTGCTACATAAGTAATCAGACTTTCCGGTTTTCCAAGTTCTTTACAGATGATTTTTACAATGTCGATGTTTGTCATCTCATTATGTCCGCCAATGTTGTAAACTTCGCCTACGCGGCCTTTATGGATGATAAGATCGATGGCCTTGCAGTGATCTTCCACATACAGCCAGTCGCGGACATTCTCGCCTTTTCCGTATACAGGAAGCGGTTTGTCATTAAGTGCGTTTGCAATCATAAGCGGAATCAGTTTTTCCGGGAAATGGTATGGGCCGTAGTTGTTGGAGCAGCGGCTGATGGTAACAGGAAGGCCGTATGTTCTGTGGTAGGCGAGAACGAGAAGGTCTGCACCTGCTTTTGAGGAGCTGTACGGACTGCTTGTGTGGATTGGTGTTTCCTCTGTAAAGAAAAGGTCAGGGCGGTCAAGAGGAAGATCGCCATAAACTTCATCAGTGGAAACCTGATGGTAACGCTGAATGCCGTATTTGCGGCAGGCATCCATAAGAACAGCAGTACCTTTGATGTTTGTATCAAGGAAAACTTCCGGATTTTCAATGGAACGGTCAACGTGGCTTTCTGCTGCAAAGTTTACGATAATGTCAGGATGCTCCTCCTCAAAAAGACGATAAACCGCTTCTCTGTCTGTAATGCTTTCTTTTACAAAGCGAAAGTTCGGATTGTCCATAACAGGCGCAAGTGTGGAAAGATTTCCTGCATATGTGAGGCAGTCAAGACACACAATGCGGTAATCCGGGTATTTGTTTAACATATGAAAAATAAAGTTGCTTCCGATAAATCCGGCTCCGCCGGTCACAATAATATTCATGTAAAAATCTCCTTTGTCAGTGGTTTGTTTCATGCAAAATATCCAGGTACTTTCCATCGAGAACGTCTTTTAAATATTGTCCGTACTGGTTCTTTTTCAGAACTTCATATACCTTTAATACGTCCTCTTTTGTAATCCAGCCGTTTAAGTAGGCAATTTCCTCAAGGCAGGCAATTTTTCTGTGCTGATGGCTTTCCATTGTTTTTACGAAGTTTGTAGCCTCCACAAGACTTTCGTGTGTGCCTGTGTCGAGCCAGGTAAAGCCCTGTCCTAAAAGTTCTACGTTCAGCTCGCTGTTTTCCAGATAAATCCGGTTCAGATCTGTAATCTCAAGCTCGCCTCTGGCGCTTGGTTTTAAGTTTTTGGCATACTCCACGACACGGTTATCATAGAAGTAAAGACCTGTAACGCAGTAGTTGCTCTTTGGATGTTCCGGTTTTTCCTCGATGGAGACAGCTTTTCCTGTTTTATCAAATTCCACAATTCCAAAACGCTCCGGGTCGTCTACATAATAGCCGAATACAGTTGCGCCTTTTCCGGATTCTGCATTTTTCACTGCTGTTTTCAGACGCTTTTTCAGACCGTGCCCTGCGAAAATGTTGTCGCCCAGAACCATAGCTACCGTGTCGTTTCCGATAAATTCCTCTCCGATAATAAATGCCTGTGCAAGTCCGTCCGGGCTTGGCTGTACCGCATAGGTAAGGTTTACGCCAAACTGATGACCATCTCCTAAAAGCTCCTGGAAACGGGGCGTATCCTGAGGTGTGGAAATAATCAGAATGTCACGAATGCCTGCGTTCATGAGAACGGACATGGGATAGTAAATCATTGGCTTGTCGTAAATGGGGAGAAGCTGCTTTGATGTGACCATAGTCAGTGGATAAAGGCGTGTTCCTGAGCCTCCCGCTAAAATGATTCCTTTCATAATAAACTCCTTTCATAATGATGTTGTAATTCTGCGATTCCTGATGTTGTAATTGTATTATAAAAGGTTACCTTAGGTTACCTTCAAGAGCTTTTTAATAAAATTGTAAAATTTGGTTAATTTGCACAAATAAAAATGCCGGCATCCTTTGTCACAGAAAAGCCGTTTTTTGTTTTTCTGGATACAAAGGAGCGAAATTCCTTGTAATGTTCCAGAATATACTGGTTTTGGTTTCCGTGGCAAGAGAGAATATAGGAAATCAGAGGTTCTGCCTCGGGAATAAAAAGAGAATCTTCATAAGAGCTCCAGTTTACTTCCGAAAAAAAGCAGGAGAGGATTTCGGCTCCGTTTTCCCGTCCGAATTTTTCATATAATTTATCAGCAGATAGGACGATTCGTTCGTCAAAGCTTTGGACAAGACTGCTGACCTCCTGCATATGTTTTTTTCCGTATGTACTGCAGATAAAACGTCCTCCGGGTTTTAATACACGTTTAATTTCCCTGCACACAGAAGGGAGATTTTCGCAGTAAAAAAGTACATGATTGGCAATTACAAGATCGAAGGCGGCAGCCTCAAAGGGGATTTTTACACAGTCAAATCTCCGGTAGGAAAAGCGCCTGTCAGAAGCACCTACCGCTCTTCTGGCATCTCGCAGCATTCCTTCTGATATATCGGAAAGTGTTATGGAAATGTTTTCGGGAAGGAGGTTGAGATTTTCTGTCCATAAAGCGCCGTCACCGCAGCCTGCTTCCAGGATTTTCATGGAAGGGTAGATTTTACACTGTCTGTAAATCCAGGGAAACCAGCCTTCCTGATTCTGAGAATACAGGCTGTGAAGGCTGATTCGCGCAGAAATATTGGAAGCATTCTGATACTGGTTTTTCATACTTTTTTCCATATTGGTAAGATGAATCAGATTCAGCATATTGCTCCAGTCAATTGTGTGCTCGGTCTGAATGGCATTGGCAGTATCTTCAATGGCTTTTTCTACAAGCTGCATTTGCTCAATTTTATCTTTTACAAGCTTCAGCTGAATATTCAGGGAATTGAGCATAAAGTGATAATCGGAATCGTCGATGGTCATTTCCCGTATATCGTCAAGGGAAAAACCAAGGTATTTCAGGAGAAGAATCTGCTGAAGCCGGGCAAAGTCTTCATCTGTATAAAAACGCGCTCCTGCTTCTGTCACAAAGGAAGGTTTCAAAATATCCTGCTTGTCATAATATCGTATCGTGCGCAGGGTAACATGCGCCATTCTGGCAAACTCGCCGGAGGAATAATAACCGTCTTTTTTCATATAAAACTCCGTTTCTGAAAAAATTTTTTATTATAGATATTATAGAAGGAACAGAAAGAAGAAGCAACAGAGAAATCGAAGGTTCTTTCCGGCGAAGAAAACGATACAATAATATAGAAGGGACACTTGTCTCAAAGATACGGAAAACAGGAGGTTTCCCATGAATTTATTTGATTTCACATATTGCGGGAATTATAATCGCCAGATCCAGTGTCTTGCGAGAATGGCACCGGAAAAATGGAGTTTTGGAGAGGCGGAGGATAACGGAATATTAAAAGGGTATCTGGAACAGACTTTTCGAAGGCTGTACGAGGAGAAAAAGGTTTTGGAAGAAGAAAAATATGCAGTGTTTAATACAGGATTATTTAATTATTATTATCAGCCTATTTATGCTTATTTTGTGCCGAATCTTATACCGGGGAGACAGAAATGGTTTCTGGAAGGCTTTTATACAGAGTATCATCTTCTGAAGATGAAATCAGTAAAGCTTCCGGAAAAAGCGCAGTACGTAAAAGATCCGTCGGAGCTTGTTTTTGACACTTCCCTTCCTGTCGTTCCTCAGTATGAGCACATATTCGGTGAAGAAGAAAATGCAGGACGTTTGCCGGAGCGGGTAAGGAACAGTACGATGCGGGTACAGCTTTTTGACGGAGCGCTGAAGCAGACGAGGCGTATGTTGGAGGCAGATTATAAAACGGCGATTCCGCAGTATTATAATCACGGTATTCAGCTTTTGATCCCCATTTGTCTTCAAAGTCCGGGGAAACCGGATCTTGCACTGGCATGTATGAAAACGGCTGACGGTACAAGATACCTTGGGAGAACCTGCCTGACTTTAAAGATGGCTTATCATAATGCAAGGCTTCTTGCCCGGCTTGACAGCTCCTGGTTAAAGCCGCAGGCATCCTGAACATTGACATGAAAAAAATCCTTTGCTATACTACCCTGAAAAACAGGAAGGAAATTTCAGGATTTTTATGAGAAATCATGTGTTGGATGCGGAAAAGGCAGTGGCAGCCTATATGGTAGTATTTCTTCATCTTCATTTTCCGGGAGCGACAGGGGAGATTTTCAATGCGGCTGCAAGATTTGCAGTTCCCTTTTTCTTTATGATTTCCGGATATTTTTGTTGGAGAAAAGACGGAAAGGCAGCAGAGCGTCTTCCGGGAAAAATCAGGCATACGTTTTTCTTATGCGTCACCTCATTTGGATTTTATATTGTGTGGCAGTGGATCTGGCATGTTATAGAAGGGAAATCACCGGTTTTATGGTTTCTGGAAATTTTTGAAAAAGAAAATATCAGGAATTTTTTATACTACAACAATACGACAGCTGTGAAGTGGCATCTTTGGTTTCTTCCGGCTCTTTTATACTGCTATGTATTATTTTGGGCGGCAGAAAAACTACATGCGCAAAAGCTTGCTGAGTTTTTCATCCCGGTTCTTCTTCTGGGGCATTTTATGATGGAAGAGGCTTCTGTATTAACAGGGAAGGAATACAGAGTAATGGAATTTCGCAATTACTTATATACAGGCTTTCCTTTTTTTATGGCAGGCTTCTGGATACACAAACATCAGGAAATTTTAAAAAAACATCTGAAAGGCAGAGCCATATATTTGGGAATTATCATGGGGCTCGTTCTCTCAATAGGAGAATATTTCCTTTTGGGGCAGATGGAGCTTTTTACAGGTTCCGTTATTCTGACCTTCAGTCTGTTTTTCTTAGGAATTATAAAAGAAGGAGGAAAAGTGCCGTCATTTCTTTCGGAAATCGGCATCAAATATTCCTTTTTTATTTATCTTTTTCATCTGGCAGTATCAGACGTAGTAGAGAAAGCGGCAGTTTTGGCTGGAGTTGAAAATAATACGGTATATCTGTGGCTCTATCCGCTGCTTACTGCTTTTTTGACGACGGCTCTTGCAGTATTGCTAAAAAGAGTGCAGAGAAGCGGTGTTCACAGGTTTTACACAGAAAAACAGGGGGAATCCCCTGTTCATAAAAGGAAAAGTGTGCTATGATAATGCAGGGATTGCCGGAGAAGGCAGTTCCTGCATTATGATTAAATGAGTATACAATAGATGGAGGTTACATCATGCTGGAATTAAGGAATATTTCCTTTCAGGTTCCGGACGAGAGGTCCAGAAATCAGAAGGAAAAGGGAATCTTAAAAGATGTAAGTATGACACTGGAGGATAATAAATTTGTAGTTATCACAGGGCCAAATGGAGGAGGAAAATCCACCCTTGCGAAAATTATCGCAGGTATTGAAAAGCCAACCTCTGGTCAGATTCTCTGGGATGGACAGGATATTACGGATATGAGTATTACAGACAGGGCAAAGCTTGGAATCAGCTATGCCTTCCAGCAGCCGGTTCGCTTTAAAGGAGTGACAGTTTTTGATTTGATCCGCCTTGCAGCAGGAAAAGAAATTTCTGTGACAGACGCCTGTCAGTATCTTTCAAAGGTAGGGCTCTGTGCAAAGGATTATATAAAGAGAGAAGTAAACGGAAGCCTTTCCGGAGGAGAAATTAAACGAATTGAGATTGCCACGATTATGGCAAGAAAAACAAGAGTCTCTGTTTTTGATGAACCGGAAGCAGGAATCGATTTATGGAGTTTTCAGAATCTGATTCAGGTTTTCGAAGAAATGCATAGTCAGCTTCATGGCTCTATTCTTATTATTTCCCATCAGGAGCGCATTCTGGATATAGCAGACGAGATTCTTTTAATTGCAGACGGAGAACTGAGAGAAAAAGGTACAAAAGAAGAGATGATGCCAAAGCTTCTTGGAACTGCAAATGCAGCGGCAATGGGATGCAAAAAATTAACCGGGGAGAAATAGGAGGAGCAGTATGGACACAATACAGAAAGATTTACTGGAGGCAGTATCCGGACTGCACGAAATTCCGGCAGGAGCATATAACATAAGAGCAAACGGCGCAAGTGTGGAAAGAGGCTGTACAGAAAACATTCAGATTGTCACAAAGGAAGATAAAAGCGGCATAGAAATTCACATTAAACCGGGAACGAAGCATGAAAGCGTTCATATTCCGGTTATTTTAAGCCAGTCCGGTCTCGAGGAGGTTGTGTATAACGACTTTTATATTGGTGAAGGGGCAGATGTTACCATTATAGCAGGATGCGGAATCCATAATGGAGGAGATGCGGCAAGCCGTCATGATGGGATTCATCGTTTTTTTGTAGAAAAAAATGCACATATTAAATATGTAGAAAAGCATTATGGAAGCGGTGACGGAAAAGGTGAGAGAATCATGAACCCTGTCACAGAAATCCATCTTGGAGAAGATAGCTTCATGGAGATGGATACAGCGCAGATCAGAGGGGTGGATTCTACAAACAGAGGAAACAAGGCATATCTGAAAGATGGAGCAAAGCTTGTGGTAATGGAGCGTCTCATGACACATGGAACACAGAAAGCAGAGAGCCATTTCGATGTACAGCTTGACGGAGAGGACTGCTCTGCAAACGTAGTGTCCCGTTCGGTTGCAAGAGATGATTCCTATCAGCTTTTTGAATCCCATATCTGTGGAAATAACAGATGTAACGGACATACAGAATGTGATGCGATTATTATGGACGATGCAAAGATAAGCGCCATACCGGAGCTTTCTGCAAATCATGTAGAGGCTGCTCTGATCCATGAGGCAGCTATCGGGAAAATAGCAGGTGAGCAGTTAATTAAGCTTATGACTCTCGGTCTCACAGAGGCAGAGGCAGAAGAACAGATTATCAGCGGATTTTTAAAGTAGGAGAAATACATGGCAGAGGAAAAGCAGAAAAAAACGGGGGAAGAGGAAAAGGAAAAAAATACAGTGCCGCAGAACAGCATTGCCAGAATGTATCTGAATGAGGAAGAGCGAACAGAAGAAAAGAAGGAACATAAGAAAAGTCTTGTAGATATGACTGCAAAAGAAAAGCGCCTTTTGGAAAAAGAAAAGCTTCAGGGAATGGGTTTTCAGAAAAAAATGGAATATTTTTTCATGTATTACAAGTGGGTTCCTATTCTGATTATTGGTGTAATTATTGCTGCAGTCGGTGGATTCCGCTGGTATGAGCATGCAAAAATAGAAACGGTTCTCTCTGTATCGGCGGTGAACACAAAAGCACAGGATTTTACAGAAGAACAGGAGGAAATCCGAAAAATTCTGGGTGCAGAAAGCAAGTATGAGCAGGTATCCGTTATTGGAAACTTTACTACGGACCAGACTGGAAAAGATCTGGAATACTATTCCCAGATGTCATTTATGACACAGATGCAGGCCGGAACCCTTGATGTGGTAATTATGCCGGAAACCATGTATAAAACGGAACAAAGAAAAGGTATTTTGGAAAACATGGGAACAGTTCTGGGAGAAGAGGTTTATAAAAACTTTGCCGGATATGAAAATGGCGACTGTGTAATCATTACAGATAAAGACTTTATAGAAGATTATGGTCTTGTGTATGATGAGGCTTATGTATGTGTGCTGAAAAATTCTCTGAACCAGGAAAATGCGGCAAAATGGATTTCTTCGCTTCAGTAGGGAGCATACGATTGCAAATGAAATCGAGCCTCCAAAAGAACTTTTAAGAAAAGACGCAGAGTAAAAATAAAAAGAAGAATCCTTTCTGTTTGATGGAAGGATTCTTCTTTTTTTGCGTTATTCTTTAAAATATTCTTTTACAAGCTTTATTACAGTTCCTGAAAGAAGGAAAAGAGCAATCAGGTTTGGAATGGACATCAGACCGTTAAATGTTTCTGCGATACTCCAGAGAAGACCGAGATCCATAGTTGCTCCAAGAATGGCAACGAGAGAATACACGATCATAAATGGGCGAATCACTTTTACAGAAAAAAGAAATTCAACGCATCTTGCACCGTAAAGTCCCCAGCCGATAATTGTGGAAAAAGCAAAGCAACACATTGCAATTGCCGTGAAAATGGATACCCAGTTTCCGTAAGTGGCGGTGAAGCCAGAGATGGTAAGCTCTGCTCCTGCATCGGCTCCGTACGGGATAGAAATACCGCTTACAAGAATTACAAGAGCGGTGAGTGTACAAATCACAATAGTATCTGTAAATACTTCAAAAATACCGAAAAGTCCCTGTTTGACCGGTTTTTGGGTATCTGCACAGGCATGTGCAATAGAGCCGGTACCAAGACCTGCCTCATTTGAAAAGATACCTCTTGATACGCCTTTTTTCATACTGAGAAAGAAGCTTCCCACAATGCCGCCTGTTACAGCAGATGGATTAAATGCTCCGTGAATAATAGAAGCAAATACAGAGGGAACGTGCTCAATATTTAAAAGCACAACTCCAAGGGAAAGGACGATATAGAGAAGCGCCATAAAAGGAACAAGTTTTTCTGTTACTTTTCCGATTCGTTTGACGCCGCCTAAAAGGACAAGTCCTACAATTATGGCAATGACAACTCCAAGGATCAGATTTACGGTTTTCACAGAATCCGGTGAAATTAAATGATAATTTAAAAGCGCAGTGTCAATCGCGGTGGTAATTGTATTTACCTGCGTGGCATTTCCTGTTCCGAAAACAGTGAGGACGCCGAAAACAGAGAAGAGAACAGCCAGCCAGTGCCAGTTTTTGGAAAGTCCGTTTTTTATGTAATACATGGGACCGCCTACATAATCGCCGTGAGCGTTTCTCTCACGGAAATGAACGGCAAGAGTTACTTCTGAGAATTTGGTACACATTCCAAGAAAAGCAGAAACCCACATCCAGAATACAGCGCCTGGTCCTCCGATGGCAATGGCGCCGGCAACGCCCGCAATATTTCCTGTGCCTACGGTTGCGGCAAGAGCAGTACACACTGCCTGAAATGGTGTCATAGTACCGTCTGACGAATCTTTTTTGCGAAAGATTCGTCCTATGGTTGTTTTAATAGCCAGGGGGAATTTTCGAATCTGAATAAAGCGTGTGCCGATACTAAGATAAAGACCGACGCCGATAATACAGACCATGGCAGGAACACCCCAGATAAAACTGTTTACTGCACTGTTGATATTTTTTATCAGCTCCAACATATTTTTTCTCCTTTACAACAATAACGTGTTATAATCATACCATGATTTAAGGAAAAAGTATATAAAAAAGTAAGAGGAGGAGAAATAGAAAATGAAAATAATAGCCCGTGTAAAAAGTGATTTTCCTGTAAAATTCGGGATTCCCAGGCAGAGCGGAAGGGTGGAGGAGTTAAAGGCTATGGTGATTATGGAGCCGGAATATCGAAATCCGGATGTATTTCGAGGACTGGAAGAGTTCAGCCACATCTGGCTTTTATGGGAATTTTCGGAGGCGGCAGATAAGGGCTGGTCGCCGACAGTACGCCCGCCCCGCCTTGGAGGAAACGCGAGAAAAGGAGTCTTTGCCACACGCTCGCCTTTTCGTCCCAATCCCATCGGGCTTTCCAGCGTAAAACTGGAAAAAATTGAATTTCATCAGGAGCTTGGTCCGGTTTTGCATATTTCAGGGGCTGACCTTATGGACGGAACGCCTGTTTACGACATTAAACCGTATATTGAGACAGATTGTCACCTTGACGCAGAGGGCGGTTTTACAAAAGAAACAAAACAACACAGTCTTGAAGTAAAAATTTCAAAAGAGATGCTTTTTAAAATTCCACAGGAAAAAAGAGAGGCGGTGCTTGCTGTTTTAAAGGAAGACCCAAGACCGGGATACCAAAACGATCCGGATCGGATTTACGGAATGCCTTTTGGACATCAGGACATCAGATTCCGCGTAAAAGACGGGATTCTGACAGTATGTGAGGTAAAGGCATTTAAAAGAGAGGAATAACTGTTTGGAATCAGACAGTTATAAAAATACATTGACAGAGAGAAAAAGATATGGTAAATTATTGAAAAGAGGTTAGTGAAAACTAACTTATTATTTTGGATTAAAGTTAGCTATGAAAAACTTTTTGACGCAGAAATGAAAAGGAGAGGTGAACATGAGCGTTGTAATTGTAGGCGGGAATGAAAGAATGGTATGTCAGTACGAAGATATTTGTAAAGGATATGGCTGGAAAGCGAAGATTTTTGCGAAGGAAAAGGGTGCAATGAAAAAGAAGATCGGAGCGCCGGACCTTCTGATTCTTTTTACAAGTACGGTTTCTCATAAAATGGTAAACTGTGCGGTAGAGCAGGCGAAAAGGAAATCGATTCCTGTGTGCAGATGTCATACAAGCAGCGCGGCAGCTCTGGAAAATATTCTGAGAGAATACGGTGCATGATAAATCGGAAACTGTAGTTTTACATATTGTGTGTTATTGGATTTTTTTCGGTGTTTTGTACGGAAAATTAGAGAGAACAGGAAAAGCCTTGTGTAATATCACGTTTTTTTCCCATTCATGAAGAATGACTTGAAAAATCTTCTCGGATTTCATAAAATAGTAGAATACTTTATAGTGATAAAGAGAAAAAGTGAAGCACGAGGAGCGATGAAAATGAAAAAAGTGGTAAAGTTTGGCGGAAGCTCTCTGGCAAACGCAGAGCAGTTTCAGAAAGTTGGAGAAATTATCAAAAGCGATACGAGCAGAAGATATGTAGTTCCTTCAGCACCGGGAAAGAGATTTGACGGAGATACAAAAGTAACAGATATGCTTTACAGCTGCTATGAAACAGCGGCTGCAGGAGAGGATTTTAGCAACCGGTTAAAGGCGATTAAGGAGCGGTATTATGAGATTGTAAGGGGATTGAATCTGAATCTTTCTCTGGAAGAGGAATTCAAAACCATTCAGGAGGATTTTAAAAATCTGTCCGGTGCAGAGTATGCCGCATCAAGAGGAGAGTTTCTTAATGGAAAGATTATGGCTGCTTATCTCGGGTACGAGTTTGTAGATGCAGCCTCTGTGATTCGGTTCAGAAAAGATGGAAGCTTTGATATGGAGACAACAGATAAGCTTCTTACAAAAAGACTGGAAAAAAGTGAATGTGCAGTAATTCCGGGATTTTACGGAGCATGTGCAGACGGAACAGTAAAAACTTTTTCAAGAGGAGGTTCTGATGTGACAGGCTCTCTCGTTGCAAAGGCAATTCAGGCAGATTTATATGAGAACTGGACAGATGTTTCCGGATTCCTTGTAACAGATCCGAGAATTGTGAAAAATCCTGCAGTGATTGAAACCATTACATACAGAGAACTTCGGGAGCTTTCTTATATGGGAGCGACGGTTCTTCATGAAGAAGCAATATTTCCTGTAAGAAAAGAAGGAATTCCCATTAATATCCGTAATACAAACAGTCCGGAGGATAAGGGAACTTTTATAGTAGAAAGTACCTGTAGGAAACCAAAATATACGATTACAGGAATTGCGGGAAAGAAGGGATTCTGTTCCATTAATATTGAAAAATCTATGATGAACAGTGAAATCGGGTTCGGAAGAAAAATTCTTCAGGTGTTTGAAGATCAGGGAATCAATTTTGAACATGTTCCATCCGGAATCGATACGATGACTGTATATGTACATCAGGATGAGTTTGAGGAAAAAGAACAGCAGGTAATTGCTGGAATACACAGAGCAGTGCAGCCTGATTTTGTGGAGATGGAAGCGGATCTTGCCCTGATTGCAGTAGTGGGAAGAGGAATGCGCTCTACAAGAGGAACAGCGGGACGCATTTTCTCCGCTTTGGCACACGCCAATGTCAATGTGAAAATGATTGATCAGGGTTCCAGCGAGCTGAATATTATTATTGGGGTGGAAAATCGAGATTTTGAGACAGCAGTAAAGGCAATTTACGATATATTTGTGATAACGCAGATTTAAGAAGAGAATTGTGAAGAAAAAGATGGAAACTAATATAATAAAAGTTTCCATCTTTTTATTGTGCATAAAATTAAATTATGGATGTATCAATTATTATAATTTTACAAAATGGTAAGGCAGGGGTATAGTAAGCGTGTAAAGAACAAAACAATCGTAAAAAAGAAATCTGTAAGAAAATGGATAGTATAAGGAGGATGCAGAAGATGTATGATGTAGTGATTATCGGAGCAGGACCGGCAGGAATCAGCGCAGGAATTTATGCGGCAAGCAGAGGAAAAAAGGTACAGATAGTGGAGAAAAATCAAGTTGGAGGTTTGATTGGAAAGGTATCTACCGTTACACATTATGCAGGGATACTTCCGGGAGAAACAGGTGCATCTTTTGCAGAAAGAATGAAGCAGCAGGCGGAAGCTGCAGGAGTGGAAATTTTAAAAGCCGATGTAAAAAAAGTAGATCTTACAGGAAAGACAAAGAAAATAGTTACCGACAAGGGAGTTGTAGAAGCGGAAAAGGTAATTCTGGCAAATGGAACTTCCCCGAGAAAACTTGGAATTGAAGGAGAAGAAAAATTGTGGGGAAAAGGAATGGGAATGAATGCCGCAAAAGATGGCGAAAGCTATCGGGGAAAACATATTTATGTGATCGGCGGTGCAGATGGAGCAGTAAAAGAGGCGCTTTATCTGTCAAAATTTGCTTCCGAAGTAACGATTGTGCATTTTGAAGATACGCTTGGATGTATTGCCGAGTTCAGAAATAAGATAAAACAGACATCGAATATTTCCCTGCGGCTTCATACGAGACTTCACAGTGTGCAGGGACAGGATTTTGTAGAGACGCTTGAGTTGGCGGACGAACATACAGGAGTGATTGAAAAAATAGAAGATTCCGGATGCGGCATATTTGTTTATGCCGGAACTGTTCCAAATACAGAGCTGTATACACAGATTCATCTGGAAAATGGATTTATTCCTGTAAACGAAAAAATGGAAACAGAGATAGAAGGCGTATATGCTGCGGGAGACATTCGGGTAAAGCAGGTGCGTCAGGTATCTACCGCTGTGGCAGATGGAACAATTGCAGCAATAAATTGCATGTAACTTGGTAGATTTCTCTCGATAAATTGTGATACAATGAATGCATATATCAGAAGAATCGGGAGAAAAATCATGGAAAAGCCAACAGTTCGTATTTCTGTACGAAATCTTGTAGAGTTTATTCTTCGGGAGGGGGATATTGACAGCCGCCGTGGCGCAATGGATAAAGAAGCCATGCAGAAAGGAAGCCGGCTTCACAGAAAAATACAGGGGAGACAGGAAGGCACATACAGGGCAGAGGTTTCGCTGAAATGGAAAAGTGAATACGAGGACGTTATCATTCTTGTAGAAGGACGGGCAGACGGCATTTTTATGGAGGAAGGAGAAACCTTTATCGACGAGATAAAGGGGGTTCTTACAAATCTGGAAAATATAAAAGAGCCGGTGTCTGTCCATTTGGCGCAGGCGAAATGTTACGCAAGGATTTACGGAGAGATGGAGGAGTGCTCGCGCATTGGAATCCAGATGACTTACGGAAATCTTGATACAGAAGAAATAAAGTATTTTCGCCAGGAATATTCCCTGGAAGAGTTAAAACAATGGTATGCCGGGCTTCTCGATGAATATCACAAATGGATTTCCCATCAGTTAAAGTGGAGAAAAGAGAGAAATCATTCTATGAAAAATCTGGATTTTCCATTTCCCTACAGAGAGGGACAGAGGCGTATGGTCAGCAGTGTATATCATGCGATTTCTGAAAAAAAACAGATTTTCATACAGGCTCCTACCGGTGTGGGAAAAACCATGTCTACCATTTTTCCCTCAGTGCGGGCAGCAGGGGAAGGAAAAGGAGAGACCGTCTTTTATTTGACTGCCAAAACGATAACCAGGACAGTGGCAGAGGAGGCTTTTGAAATTTTAAGAAGTAAGGGGCTGAAATTTAAGTCTGTAACCATTACTGCAAAAGATAAAATCTGTCCATTTCAGGAGGCGGAATGTAATCCGGACAGCTGCCCTTATGCAAAGGGACATTACGACAGAATAAATGATGCAGTATATGAACTTTGGGTGGAGGAAAACGCCTACAGCAGGGAAAAATTGCTGGAGCAAGCGGAGAAATGGAAGGTATGTCCATTTGAGATGTGTCTTGATCTGGCGCTTTGGACAGATGGTGTGATCTGCGATTATAATTATGTGTTTGATCCAAATGTAAAGCTGAAGCGCTTTTTTGGAGAGGGAGTATCAGGAGAATATATTTTTTTGATAGACGAGGCGCATAATCTTGTAGAACGCGGAAGGGACATGTACAGTGCCTCCATATGCAAGGAAGAAATTCTGGAAATCAGAAAAAGGGCGGGAGAAAAATACCCTCGTTTTACGAAAGCGCTAAATCGCGTAAATCGCCAGCTCCTTGAAATAAAGAAAGACTGTGAGAAATATGAGATTCTGGAAGGACCAGGAGCACTGCCTTTCAGTCTTCTTCAAGTAATGGGGGAGATGGAGAAAATTCTGGAAGAAGGGACAGATTCTCAGCTTATAGATGAAATCCTTGATTTTTATTTTTCAGTGAGAGATTTTCTTAATGTATCGGAGCTTGTGGACGACAATTATCAGGTGTATGCGGAAAATGGAGAGGATGGAAATTTCAGGGTGAAACTTTTCTGTGTAAATCCAGCCGGAAATCTGGGGGAATGTCTTTCAAAAGGAAACAGCGCCGTATTTTTTTCCGCAACCTTTCTTCCGTTGAGATATTACAGGGAAATGTTGAGTGTGAGAAAAGATGATTTCGGAATTTATGTTCCATCTCCTTTTTCAGCAGAAAACAGGAAGATTCTCATAGGGGACGACGTAAGCAGCCGCTATACAAGAAGAGGATATGAAGAATACAGAAAAGTGGCGGAGTATATTGCAAGGACTGTGTGGCAGAAAAAGGGAAATTATATGGTTTTCTTCCCTTCTTATCGTTTTATGGAAGAGGTGTACCGGATCTATGAAGAGGAGTTTTCGGTCGCATGGATTCGAACCATCTGCCAGGAAACAGAAATGAGCGAGAAGAGACGGGAGGAATTTCTTGGTGAGTTTTCGGAGGACGGAGATGCAGTCGTTGGTTTTTGTGTGATGGGAGGTGTGTTTTCCGAAGGAATCGATCTTATTGGAAGCAGGCTTATTGGAGCTGTTATTGTGGGAACAGGACTTCCGCAGATCAGTAATGAAAGAGAAATCCTTAAAAACTATTACGATAAGAAGGGGGAGGCCGGTTTTGATTATGCCTATCGTTATCCAGGAATGAATAAAGTGCTTCAGGCAGCGGGACGCGTAATCAGAACCCAGGAGGACAGAGGGATTCTTCTGCTTCTCGATGAAAGATTTTGGGGAAGTGATTATAGAGGACTTTTCCCGTCAGAGTGGGCAGACAGGAAACGGTGCAGGCTGGACAATGTGGAGAGGGATCTGCAGCAGTTCTGGAGCTGTCATAATATGGAGAAATAAAAGAATTGCACTTCTGAAGAAAACAAGGTATACTTTCGGTAATGTTTCTTTCCGACAGAAATAAGAAAGGAAGAGTTTAATGAAAAAACAAAAATTCACTTTGCCGGAACTTTTTTTGAAAGGAGTGCTTCTTGTGACTTGCACCGCAGTCTTTTTTTCAGGAACAGGGGAAGTTTTGGCAGGAAGTCTTTTAAGTGTGACGGAAGAATCACAAATCCTTGCGATAGAAGATGGAAGCGGAAAGTATCTTTTAAAAAGTGACGGGTTTTACTGTCTGAATGAAGACGGAACATTGGAGACTGCTCCGGCAGTTCATTATTTTGATCATCTTGTGATAGACGGGACTGTATTTGACGGTTATTATTATCACGATGAAAGCGGAAAATTCCGCGCAGGAAATCCATATATGACATACTTGAATCTCCCGGCTTCAGCAGAGGAGGCGCCTGAGGAAATGGAGGTTTCTTTTGAGGGATACTTCATGGTGAATAATCTGGGAAAGCTTACAGCAGCTCCGCAGGTTCGATATATGAATGACCTGAAGCTTAATAATCAGTCATTTAACGGATATTATTATTTTGATGAATATGGAGAACTGGTAACAGAAACAGGAATCCATGAGCTTGATATGACTTCCAATGGGCAGCATTTTGAGGGAATGTATTATTTTGGCGGAGAAAACGGACTTCTTGTTCAAGAAGAGGGAACGACACCGGAAGGACTTTCAGTAGATGAGACGGGGCGTCTCAAAGATGGGGATAAGCTTGGTATGGGAACTCTGGAACCAAAGCTTACAGAGATGCTAAAAAGCTATCCGGGAGAATGGAGTGCCTATGTGAAAAATTTGGACAGCGGAGAAGAAATTCTTATAAACAATCAGTCCATGTATTCTGCAAGTCTTATAAAAGCATTTGTTTTGGCGGATTCTTATAATGAGATGGAAAACGTGATGGCAAATGAAGGACAGAAATTGAAAAAAGAAGCGGACAGTCCGGAAGTTAAGGTAAAAGTAGATGATCTCATCTGTAATATGATCACAGTGAGCGACAATGAGTCTTTTAACGAGCTGGTACGGCTTCAGTCTGAAAAAAATGACTTTAAGGAAGGCGCGGAAAAAATTAATGAATATTTAAAAGAGGAAGGGTATGGGGATACTTCCGTACAGCATACCCTGGCCCCGTCTGCTTCCCCATCCACAGGGCTTGGAGGAAGAAATACCACTTCTGTAAAGGATTGTGGAATGCTTTTGGAGCGGATTTACAAAGGGGATTGTGTGAGTAAGGAGGCTTCAGAGGAGATGCTGAATATTCTTCTTCAGCAGGAGGTAGACTGGAAAATCCCTTCTGGACTTTCAAGTGATATAAAAGTGGCAAATAAAACAGGAGAAACGGACACCAGTCAGCACGATATTGCCATTGTATACGGAGAAAAAACAACATATATTTTCTGTGTCATGTCACAGAACTGCCCGGAGAGTACGGCAATTCATAATATCAGGGACTTGTCAAGAGTGGTATATTATCATTTAAATCTGTGAAAATACAAAAAAAATTATTGATTCTAACATTTTTTTGATATACAATAAAATCAACAAAACAATGATATAACAGAAGGGAGATTTTGTTATGAAAGTTATTCACACAGACAAGGCTCCGGCAGCTATCGGACCATATTCCCAGGCAATGGTATTTCAGAATGTACTGTTTACATCAGGACAGATCCCGGTAAATCCTGCAACAGGAGAAATAGAGGGAACTACCATTGAAGAGCAGGCAGAGCAGGTAATGAAAAATCTGGACGCTGTTTTAAAAGAAGCTGGAACCGGTTTTGAAAATGCAGTGAAGACAACATGTTTTCTTGCAGATATGGGAGATTTTGTAGCATTTAACGAAGTGTACGCAAAATATTTTGTAAATAAACCGGCCCGTTCCTGTGTTGCTGTTAAAACACTTCCAAAGAATGTTCTTTGTGAAGTGGAAGTGATTGCGGCAATCGAAGAGTAATAACATAAATAAAAGATGCAGACAAAAACCCTCCGCCTGTCAGGTTTGCGTACCTGATGCGGAGGGTTTTTCCTGCATTGATTTTTACACAAAAATCGTGTATAATACCAAGTTATAAAAGTTTATGAAAATCAGGAGGAGAGAAACACATGCGAGTCGATGCGGACGATTTTGCCCGACCTTGTAGCTGCGGAAGGGAACACCACATAGATGTAAAGGAAATTTTAATTGAATCAGGAGCTGTAAAGAAATTGGAAGAGGAAATGTCAGAAGGATTTCTGAAAAATTACATTTCCCCTCTTTTAATCTGTGACACAAATACGTGCTGCTTTGCAGAAGAAGAGATGGAAGATATAAGCGACAGATGCCAGGTTCTTGTTCTGGAGGCAGAGGGGCTTCATGCAGATGAACATGCAGTAGAGATTGTGGAGAACAATATGGATGAGGATATTGATCTGATTCTGGCAGTTGGATCCGGAACCATTCATGACATCAGCCGTTTTGTTGCTCATAAATATAAAATTCCTTTTGTATCAGTACCAACTGCAGCAAGTGTGGACGGATTCGTATCCACAGTGGCAGCAATGACATGGGAAGGGGTAAAAAAGACAATTCCCTGTGCTGCCCCGCTGTGTGTCTATGCAGATACCGATATTTTTGCGAAAGCTCCGGGGCGTCTTACGGCCTCAGGTGTATCGGATTTGATGGGAAAATATATATGTCTTGCAGACTGGAAAATTGCAAATTTGCTCACAGGAGAATATTATTGTGAATATCTGGCAGAAATGGAGGAGAAGGCTTTAAAAGCTGTAAAGGGAAGTCTTCGCGCCATTGAGTCAGGTGAGGAGGAAGCTTGTGAGAAACTGATGTACGGTCTGATTCTTTCCGGTCTTGCCATGCAGATGGCAGGAAATTCAAGACCAGCGTCAGGAGCCGAACACCATATGTCCCATTTCTGGGAAATGGAAGTGATAAACGGACCGTTGGATGCTCTTCATGGAGAGAAGGTTTCCGTGGGAACCATGCTTGTATTGGAAGAATATAAAAGAATTGCAAAGGCAATTTTAGAAAAACGCTGTAAAGTCACGGAATATAAAAACAGCGATGAAGAGCTTTTTCAGGAAACTTTTGGAAAAAAAGGAATCCTTGAGAAAATCAGAAAAGAAAACGAACCGGAGCTTCTGCTGGAAGTGCAGTTGGAGCGTTTGAAAGAGTGTCTGTCTGAAATTGCAGAGATTATAGAAAAACTTCCGGAACCGGAAGAAATGAAAGCTCTTCTTGAAAAGGCAGGCTGTCGAAGAAGCTTAAATGATATAGGACTTTCCGATAAGGATAAGGAGTTAAGCCTTCGGCTTTCCCCGTATGTGAGAAGAAGGCTGACTCTTATGCGTGTAAGTAAAATGCTGGAAATATAAGCGGGGACTTTGGGAGGAAAAATATGCGGGTTGGAATGGGTTATGATGTACACAGACTGACAGAAGAAAGAAAGCTGATTTTAGGCGGGGTGGAGATTCCGTGGGAAAAAGGACTTCTCGGACATTCCGATGCAGACGTTCTTGTTCATGCGGTAATGGATGCGCTTCTGGGAGCGGCAGCTCTTGGAGATATAGGAAAACACTTTCCGGATACAGACCCGGCCTATAAGGGGATTTCCAGCATCCTTCTTCTTCGCCATGTGACAGAACTTTTAAAGAAAAATGGGTATGCAATAGGAAATGTGGATGCGACGATTATTGCGCAGAAGCCGAAGATGGCGCCTCATATTTTAAAAATGCGTGAAAATATGGCAGAAGCAATGGGGATTTCCATTGACTGCCTCAATGTAAAGGCAACTACAGAGGAAGGGCTTGGATTTACTGGAAGAGAAGAGGGCATTGCAGCCCAGGCAATCTGCCTTTTAGTATAAAAGAGAAGAGAGTGGAGGAAAACAGACATGAAACTTTTTAATACTCTTACAAGAAGAAAAGAAGAGTTTGTGCCTTTGGAAGAAGGCAAGGTAAAAATGTACGTATGCGGTCCGACGGTATATAATCTGATTCACATCGGAAATGCACGTCCCATGATCGTATTTGATACAGTGCGCCGTTATATGGAATATAAGGGGTATGAAGTGAATTTCGTATCCAACTTTACAGATGTGGACGATAAGATCATCAAAAAAGCCATTGAGGAGGGGGTAAGCGCAGAAGAGATTTCCAGCCGCTATATCGCAGAGTGTAAGAAGGATATGGAGGGAATGAATGTAAAACCTGCAACAACGCACCCGCTTGCAACCCAGGAAATCGACGGTATGATCGAGATGATCCAGACACTTGTGGATAAAGGATATGCCTATGCAGCAAAAGACGGCACAGTCTATTTCCGTGTGAAAAAATTCAAAGAATACGGAAAACTTTCACATAAAAATCTGGATGACCTGCAGTCAGGATTCCGCTCCCTTCAGGTATCCGGAGAGGAACAGAAAGAAGACCCGCTTGACTTTGTACTGTGGAAACCGAAAAAAGAAGGAGAGCCTTTCTGGACTTCACCATGGTGTGACGGACGTCCGGGCTGGCATATTGAGTGCTCCGTTATGTCCAAAAAATATCTGGGTGAGGAAATCGATATTCACGCAGGAGGTGAGGACCTTGTGTTCCCTCATCATGAAAACGAAATTGCACAGAGTGAGTGCTGCAACGGAAAGACATTTGCAAGATACTGGCTTCACAATGCCTTTTTAAATATTGACAATCGTAAAATGTCAAAATCTCTTGGGAATTTCCGGACAGTGCGGGAAATCAGCGAGCAGTATGATCTTCAGGTACTTCGTTTCTTTATGCTGAATGCCCATTACAGAAGTCCGTTGAATTTTAGTGCGGATTTAATGGAAGCGTCAAAAAATGCTCTGGAGCGTATTACAGAAGGTGCAGGACGCTTAAAAGACAGAAAGGAAAATGCTGTTGTCTCAGAGCTTCTGGAGGAAGAAAAAACACTTCTCCTTGAGGCAGAAGGCTTCACTTCAAAATTTGAGACTGCAATGGAAGACGATTTTAATACAGCAGATGCTCTGGCAGCAATTTTTGAGCTTGTAAAATTTGCAAACACAAATGCAACAGAAAAAAGCAGCGCTGCTTTTGCAGAAGCACTGCTCTCTCAGCTTGTGAAACTTTCTGATGTTCTGGGACTTAAAGTAATCAAAAAAGAAGAAATTCTGGATAAAGAGATTGAGGCGCTCATTGAAGAACGTCAGGAGGCCAGAAAGGCAAAGAATTTTGCAAGGGCAGATGAGATCAGAGACGAACTTCTGGAAAAGGGAATTATTCTTAAGGATACCCGGGAAGGTGTAAAATGGAAACGGGCTTAAAGAATCTGAAAGAAGTATTTGGCTTAAAAGATATGGATTTACGAACATACTCCCCTCTGACTCTGGCATATATTGGGGATGGAGTGTATGAGCTGATTGTGCGCACCGTTCTTGTAAAGAGAGGAAACTGTCCCGTAAATCGCCTCCATAAGCAGGCAAGCAGCCTTGTAAAGGCTGCCTCACAGTCTGCTATGATGGAAGTGCTGGAACCCATGCTGACTGAAGAAGAAGCAGGTGTATACAGAAGAGGAAGAAATGCCCACTCTCCTACAATGGCAAAACATGCCACTATGTCAGATTACAGGAGAGCTACCGGATTTGAGGCACTTATGGGTTATCTATACCTGAAAGAAGATTTTACACGTATGACAGAGCTTGTTCATGCAGGACTGACTGCGCAGGAACAGGTAATTAAGGAGAAAACGAAAAAATGAGCGAACAGATCGAAGGACGCAATGCGGTAATGGAAGCTTTTCGTGCTGGAAGATGTGTGGACAAGCTGTTTATTCTGGACGGCTGTCAGGACGGACCGGTGCGAAGCATTGCAAGAGAGGCAAGAAAACACGATACAATTATAAATTTCGTTCCGAAAGAACGGCTGGATCAGTTAAGTGAGACAGGTGCGCACCAGGGTGTCATTGCTCAGGTGGCAGCATATGAGTACGCAGAGGTGGAAGATATTTTGAAAAAGGCAGAGGAAAAAGGAGAGCCGCCTTTTATTTTCCTTCTTGACGGAATTGAAGATCCGCATAATCTGGGTGCGATTATCCGTACGGCAAACCTGGCAGGCGCTCACGGAGTGATCATTCCAAAACGCCGGGCAGTGGGACTTACTTCCACAGTGGCAAAAACATCTGCAGGGGCGCTAAACTATACGCCTGTGGCAAAGGTGACAAATCTTGGAAAGACGATTGATGAATTAAAAGAAAAAGGAATCTGGTTTGCATGTGCAGACATGGGTGGAGAAACCATGTATCGTTTGAATCTTACAGGTCCGATGGGGCTTGTGATCGGAAATGAGGGAGAGGGCGTCAGCCGCCTGATCCGGGAAAAATGCGATTATATTGCTTCGATTCCCATGAAAGGAGAGATTGATTCTCTCAACGCATCTGTGGCTGCAGGAGTACTTGCATATGAGATTGTAAGACAGCGTCTGGCAGCAAAATAAGACGGATCAGAAGGATAACGGAGGCAGAATGAGCCGGTACGACAATATAAAAGACGAGGAACTGATTGCCCGATTCCGAGAAGGGGAGGAGGGCATATCGGATTACCTTATGGAGAAATATAAGGAGCTGGTGCGGAAAAAGGCAAGAGCCATGTTTCTCATAGGAGGAGATACAGACGATCTGATCCAGGAGGGGATGATCGGGCTTTTTAAGGCGGTGCGGGATTATCAGCCGGATAAAGAAGCGTCTTTTCAGACGTTTGCGAGGCTCTGTATAGACAGACAGATGTATAATGCCATTCAAAATTCCAACAGGCAAAAACATCAGCCTTTAAATTCCTATGTTTCTTTAAGCCATGAAGATGAAGAAGGGAATTTCGAAGATTTCCATATGGAAAATCCGGAATCGATTCTTATTGATCAGGAAAATGCGGAAAATTTAAGAGAAGAAATCAAGCAGTGTTTAAGCTCTATGGAGAATCGAGTGCTTGACTGCTATCTGGATGGAAACAGTTATCAGCAGATTGGAGAGCTTCTCGGAAAATCACCGAAATCTGTTGATAATGCAATGCGACGTATCCGCACAAAGATTAAAAAATTTTCCTGCTAAGTGTTGACAATAGAATAAAATTCTGATAACATAATCAACTGTGAGCGGCATCATGCTGCCGTGAACAGAGATGCTGATGTGGCTCAGAGGTAGAGCACTTCCTTGGTAAGGAAGGGGTCACGGGTTCAATTCCCGTCATCAGCTCTTTTTTTGTACCATAAATTTTAGGAGGGACAGAGATGGAGAACGAAACGGTTTCAAAAAATTTTATTGAAAACATCATTGATAAAGACTTGGCAGAGGGTGTTTACGACACAGTACACACACGTTTCCCGCCGGAACCAAATGGCTATCTGCATATTGGACATGCAAAGTCCATTCTTTTGAACTACGGTCTTGCAAAGGAGTACAACGGAAAATTTAATATGCGTTTTGATGATACAAACCCTACAAAAGAGAAGATAGAGTTTGTAGAATCCATCAAAGAAGATATTAAATGGCTGGGAGCAGACTGGGAAGACAGACTGTTTTTCGCATCTGATTATTTTGAGCAGATGTATGAGGCTGCCGTAAAACTTATTAAAAAGGGGAAAGCTTTTGTATGTGACTTAAATGCAGAAGAAATCCGCCAGTACAGAGGAACACTTACTGAGCCTGGAAAAGAAAGCCCTTACCGCAACAGAAGTGTTGAGGAAAATCTGCAGCTTTTCGAGGAAATGAGAGAAGGCAAATATGGAGACGGAGAAAAGGTACTTCGTGCTAAAATTGATATGGCTTCTCCAAATATGAATATGCGTGACCCGGTTATTTACCGTGTAGCTCATATGACACATCACAATACTGGTGACAAATGGTGCATTTACCCGATGTATGACTTTGCACATCCAATCGAGGATGCCATTGAAGGAATTACACACTCCATTTGTACGCTGGAATTTGAAGACCACAGACCGCTTTATGACTGGGTGGTAAGGGAACTGGAATATCCGCATCCTCCAAAGCAGATTGAGTTTGCAAAACTGTATCTTACAAATGTGGTAACAGGAAAAAGATATATTAAAAAACTGGTAGAAGATGGAATTGTAGACGGATGGGATGATCCGAGACTCGTATCTATTGCAGCTCTGCGCCGCCGCGGCTTTACACCGGAATCTATTAAAATGTTTGTAGATCTTTGCGGTGTGTCAAAAGCAAACAGCTCTGTAGATTACGCAATGCTGGAGTACTGTATTCGTGAGGATCTGAAATTAAAACGTCCTCGCCTTATGGCAGTTCTCGACCCAATTAAGCTTGTAATTGATAATTATCCGGAAGGACAGGTGGAATATCTGGAAGCTCCGAATAATATGGAAAATGAAACTCTCGGAAGCCGTAAGATTCCATTTGGAAAAGAACTTTATATTGAGAGAGAAGACTTTATGATCGATCCTCCGAAAAAATATAAGAGACTGTTTGTGGGAACAGAAGTGCGCCTAATGAACGCTTATTTTGTGACATGTACAGGTTATGAGACGAATGAAGACGGCACAGTGAGCGTTGTTCATTGTACTTACGACCCGGAGACAAAGGGCGGAAACGCACCGGACGGAAGAAAAGTAAAAGGAACCATTCATTGGGTGGAGGCTTCCAATGCAGGAAAAGCCGAAGTACGTCTTTATGAAAATATTGTAGACGAAGAAAAAGGCGTGTATAATAAAGAAGATGGTTCTCTGAATGTGAATCCAAATTCTCTTACAAAAGTAACGGGATATGTTGAGCCGTCTCTTATGGAGGCAAAAGGATATGACAGTTATCAGTTTGTACGCAATGGATTTTTCTGCGCTGACATTCATGATTCCAAAGAGGGAGCGCCGGTATTTAACCGTATCGTATCTCTGAAGAGCTCCTTTAAGCTGCCGAAAGCCTGAGGAAATGTGAGCGTTCAGAGCTTTTGAAGTTCTGAGCGCTTCATATAAAGACCAGGGTGACAAAACACCCAAAACAAAAGAATATATGTGGAGGGCACAACAAATGAAAAGATTAAACGTGGCAAAGAAAGATGCATGTATGGCATGCAAAGCTTGTGAAGTTGCCTGTTCAGAGGCTTTTTACAAGGAGTTCAAAGAAGAGTATTCCTGTATACATATTGAGGTGAAAAAAGACGGTGTGACACCGAAGCCTGCAACATGTGTACAGTGCGGCAAATGTGCTGCAGCCTGTCCGGAAGGCGCAATCACTCAGAATGCAAAGGGTGTATACATGATCAACAAGAAAAAATGTATCGGCTGCGGCAAATGTGTGGAAGCATGTCCGTTTGGCGTAATGGTAAAAGCAGAAGACAAAGAATATGCAAGCAAATGTATTGCATGTGGAATCTGCGTAAAAGCCTGTCCTGCAGATGTGCTGGAAATTAAAGAAGCATAAAATTATAAAAAGTATAAAAAATGAGGGTATCGCTCAACCATCTGATTGATGATTTTGCGATACCCTCATTAAATTAATTTTCGTTGTTTTCTACGGTTTCTTCGGAAGCAGGAACAGTATCATCTTCCGGCGCTTCTTCTACGGTTTCTTCGGAATTATCTTCAGAGAAATCTTCTTCGTCAGAAGTTTCGTCAGAAGTTTCAGAAGTATTTTCTTCTGGCACAGCCTCTTCTTCCGGGCTCTCTTTCTCAGTTTCTGTTTCTTCCTGTGCGGGAATATCCCATGCCTGGAAGGCCTCTTTTTCTTCTTTGATTCTTTCCTCGAAATCATCAAGATCTTCTAAATTATCTAAATCCTCAAAGTCATCTTCCAGCATACTGTTTTTTCTGTGATTTTTTACAAGATGGGCAGCGACTGCTCCGGCTGCGGCAGCAGTGAGTGCTCCTACAGCTACAAGACCCCAGTAATTATTCTTTTTTGCCATAATTCGAATCTCCTTTCATGAAAACCTATTATTATTGTAATACTTTTTCATGAAAAAGGAAAGGTATAAATGCTCTTTTCCCAAAAGAGATTTTTTGGAAAAAAAGTTGCCGCTTACAGTTACGAAAAATAAGTTGCGAACAGGGGAAAGAGAGGGTATACTAGGCAGTAGAAACAAAGGAGAGGAAATATGAAAAATAAGATTATACTGGCATCTGCTTCGCCAAGAAGACGGGAGCTTCTTGAATGGGCGGGAGTTAATTTTCAGGTTATAACAGGAAATGGGGAAGAGCATATTACAAAGACAGAGCCTTCCCAGATTGTGGAGGAATTATCAAAAGAAAAAGTCTTTCAGGTGGCAGATATAGTTTCGGGAGAGGAAGAGACAGTGGTGATCGGGGCAGATACAATTGTATCTTTTCAGGGAAAGATTCTCGGAAAGCCGTCCGATAAAGAAGATTCCAGAAAAATGCTGGAAATGCTGCAGGGTAAGACGCATCAGGTTTATACAGGCGTAACCATTGCGCTTTTCCGTGAGGGAAGATGGCAGAGCCACAGTTTTTCAGAATGCACGGATGTTACATTTTATCCTGTTTCCCGGGAAGAAATAGAAGCTTATGTAGAAACAGGTGATCCGGCAGACAAAGCAGGAAGCTATGGCATTCAGGGACCTTTTGGGATTTATGTGAAAGAAATCCGCGGTGATTATCATAACGTAGTGGGGTTGCCTGTTTCCAGGCTGCTTTATGAGGGAAAAAAGCTAGGAATAAATTTGAGAGGATAGAAAGATGTTAAAGGCATGTATTTTTGATTTGGACGGGACACTGGCAGATACTCTGGAATCTATGGCATATGTGACGAATGAGATTATGGATCAGTTTGGGCTTCGTCGTCTTAAAGTGGACGATTTTCGCTATTACAGCGGAGAGGGGGCAAATATGCTGATGCGTCGATGTTTAAAGGACGCGGGAGATACAGAGCTTGTTCATTATGAAGAGGGACAGAAGCTCTATAGAAAAATGTTTGCAGAAGACCCCATGTATAAGGTGACACATTATCCGGGAATGCCGGAAACCATTAAAGCCCTGAAAGAGGCGGGGGCAAAGCTTGCAGTATGTTCCAATAAGCCGCATCCTGCTGCTGTAAAGGTAATTGCGGAAATGTTTGGAGAAGATTTTGATCTGGTTCTCGGTCAGAGTGAGGAAATTAAAAGAAAGCCATCTCCGGAGGGCCCTTTAAAGATTGCCCGGGAATTTGGAGTGAAGCCGGAAGAATGTATGTACGTGGGAGATACAGCTACAGATATGCAGACAGGACGTGCGGCGGGAATGTATACAGTAGGCGCTTTGTGGGGCTTTCGTGACAGAAAAGAATTAAATGAAAATGGCGCAGATCTTGTGGCGGAAAGACCGGAAGAGCTTGTGCGGATATATAAAGGTGGAAGAGATGATTAAGCTGGTTGCAAGTGATCTGGACGGAACGCTTCTTTTGAATGGAGCTCAGAAACTTCCGGAGGAACTGTTTCCTCTTATCAGAGAATTAAAAAAAGAAGGAATTCTTTTTGTGGCGGCAAGCGGACGACAGTATGCAAATATGAAGCGCCTTTTTGAACCGGTTCTTGAAGATATGGCATTTATCTGCGAAAATGGTGCACTTGCTTTTTGGAACGATGAACTTCTTTATGAAGCGGCATTTGAAGAAAACTTGGCAAGAGAAATCACGGAGACGATTTATGCAAAAGAGGGAGCGGAATTTTCTTATTCTACAAGGGATTTTTATTATATGATGCCAAAGACGGAGCATTACAGAAGCCTTATGATAGATGTAGTAAAAAACCATTGTAAGATTGTAAAGAGTTTTGAGGAAATGAAAGAGCCCTGTGTGAAAATTGCGGTATATGAAAGAGGCGGAGTGACGGAGGAATCCATTCGATTCTGGAGAGAAAAATTCGGAGACAGATGCACTGTCGTTACTTCCGGTTTTGACTGGGTAGACTTTATTCCCTTCGGAACAAATAAGGCGAGAGGCATTCGAAAATTTCAGGAGATTTTAAATGCTGCACCAGGAGAATGCGTAGGGTTCGGGGACGAGTATAATGATATAGAAATGCTCAAAAGTGTAACATACGGTTTTGCCATGTCACATGCAAAACCAGGCGTAAAAACTGCGGCTTTTTATGAAGCGCCGGCTGTTTTGCCGGTATTAAGAAAAATTATAGATACAAAAGGAAAAATAGAGGAGGTATTTTAAAATGTATACAGAGGAGTGCATTTACACATTTTTAAAAAATCAGAGTCAGCTTTTTGATGAACCAGTTGCTGAGACATACGAGGAGGCAGAGGAATTTCTGGAAGACTGTATGGCGGTTGTTCTCGATTCTTTAAAAGAAGTAAAACAGTATCTTGATGAACTTGGAGCAGATGTAGACGGTATGTCACTTGAAGATATTAGAGATGCAAGCGAAGTATTTGAACTTCCTGACGGAACCTGGCTTGTAGTAGAGGGATGATGGAATGAATGCAGAAGAAATTGTAAAACTGCAGAGGGCATATTACAGGGCGGGGAATACCCGCCCTTATGTTTTCCGGAAGAAAATGCTGGAAACATTGGAAAAAACAGTGAGAAAATATGAAAGTCAGATAAAGGAAGCCTTATATGAAGATTTGCATAAATCCTCGCAGGAAGCATATATGACAGAAATTGGGCTGGCATTAAGTGAGATTTCCTATGTAAAGAGGCATTTGCGCAGCTGGATGAAAGAAAAAAGGGTGCCGGCTCCTCTTGTGCATTTTCCGGCATATGGGCGCGTTATTCATGAGCCGTATGGAGTTGTTCTTATTATGACACCGTGGAATTATCCGTTTCTTCTAAATCTGGGACCTCTCTGTGATGCCATTGCAGCGGGAAACTGCTGTGTACTTAAGCCTTCCGCATATGCCCCGGCATCGTCTCGCCTTTTAAAGAAGATGATGCAGGAAGCCTTTCCGCAAGAATATATTACGGTAGTAGAAGGTGGAAGAAAGGAAAACTGTCTTCTTCTGGAAGAGAGATTTGACTATATTTTCTTTACCGGAAGCCCGGAGGTGGGAAAAACAGTAATGGAAAAAGCCGCTGCCCATCTCACACCGGTCACGTTGGAGCTTGGCGGAAAAAGCCCCTGTATTGTGGACGAAACAGCAAATGTAAAAATGGCTGCAAAACGCATTGCATTTGGGAAATTTATAAACTGCGGACAGACTTGTGTTGCACCGGATTATGTGCTTGTGCATAAGAAAAAGAAAGAGGAGCTTATAAAAGCTCTGATTTACTGGGTGAAAGTTTTTTGGGGAGAAAATCCCCTTGATCATCCTGATTATCCCAAAATGATAACAGAAAAGCATTTTCAGAGAGTATCTGGTCTTATGTGTGAAGGAAGAATTCGCCTGGGAGGAGAGACTGACAGAGGGAAAATGCAGATTACACCTACGATTATAGACATGGTAAAATGGGAATATAAAATAATGGGAGAAGAAATTTTCGGACCTGTGCTTCCTGTTATGGAATATAACGATACAGAGGAGCTTTTGAGAGTTTTAGAAGAAAAGGAGAAGCCTTTGGCATTGTACCTTTTTACAGGAAGGAGAAAAGAAAAAGAAAAAATTCTTTCCGCTTTGTCTTTCGGAGGAGGCTGTGTAAACGATACGCTGATGCACCTTGCGACACCATATATGGGATTCGGAGGTGTGGGGAAAAGTGGCATGGGCAGCTATCATGGACGAGACGGATTTGAAACTTTTTCTCACAGGAAGAGCATTCTCCACAGAGGAGTATTTCCCGATTTGCCTGTGCGGTATCCAGTATACAGTAAAAAGAAGGAGAAATTTATCCAAAAGTTCCTTAAATAACAAAAATTTAACTTTTTTGTAAAGGATACTTGAGAAAAAACGGGAAATAAGTTACAATACTGTTACAAGTGAAAAGCTATTTATAGAATAAAGGAGGACAGTTATGAAGGGTAAAAAAATATTGGCAGTGATTATGACTGTATTTATGATGTTGTCATTACTCCCGTCTATGGTTTTTGCAGCGGCAGTTCCGTCAGGGGAACTTGGCGGAAAGCTGAAAATCAAGGGAGCGGCAGCTGTGGGCGTTACATTAAGCGCAGACTATGGAAAAGTAACGCCAGAGGGCGTAACGGACGATTATGTAAGTTTTAAATGGTCCAGAAAAAATGGCGAGGAGCTTACAGAACTGGGAACAGAGAAAACATACAAGGTAACAGAGGAAGATCTGGGACTGGAGATTGTTCTTGAGGTAACAGGAGCAGAAGCGCAGGGTGTGACAGGAAAGCTCACTGCTACTACATGTCCTGTAGCTGCAACAGAGGAAGAGGCAGAGAAGCACAAAATGGAGCAGCATGCAGATGAGAATGAAACAGAGGAAGTTCCTGAAAACGGTGAAGAGCAGCCGAAAGAAGAAAATGTAGAAGAAATTCCTGCACCGGAAGAGAATACAGAGGGAGAGACTCCTTCTGAAGAGCAGCTTCCGGAGGGAACGGAAGAAAACCATATTCCTCAGGGAGAGGAAGAAGTATTTTATCCGGAAGAAGAACAGCCTTCTGAAGAAGCAGTATCGGAAGAAGGTACAAATTCCGAAAAAAACGGAGAAATTGCAACAACCGAATATAAAGCAGAAGCGGTTCTTACAACAGAGGATGGGACAGGAGTTCTGGATTTCGGAACTCTGTTTTATGGATATACAGAAGAAGAGCTTCCGGAAGAACAGTATGTAACCATAAAAAATACAGGAAATATTGAGTTGAATTTTGCGAATATAGCTCCGGAAAGTTTTATGGTTCAGGATGTAGAGAATCCTCTGAAACCGGGAGAAGAGGTTACACTTTGGATTATTCCAAGGATGGGACTTACACCGTGGGAGTATGACGATACACTTTCTTATACAACACAGGAGGGGGCAGCTGTATCTGTCCAGGCAAAAGTGAGCGTAAAAGAGCCGGAAGCAACACCAACACCAGAGGCAACACCGACCCCGGAAGCAACACCAACACCGGAAGCAACACCAACACCGGAAGCAACACCAACACCGGAAGCAACACCGACACCGGAAGCAACGCCGACACCAAAACCGGAATATAAACTTTCTGCATCACCGGAAACACTTGATTTTGGAAAGGCAGGAACAGGATATACAGAAGCTCCGGCTGCTCAGACAGTTACCGTTACAAATGAAAGTAATGCAAAACTTTCCATTATGGAGCTTCAGAGCCAGAATTTTACAGTGAGCGCTCTCAATGCTTCTGATCTGGAACCGGGAGCCAGCGTTGCATTTACAGTGGAACCGAAGACAGGACTTGCAAAAGGCGAGTATGTGGAAACTATTTATCTTTATCCGGTTATTAACGGAGAGGCAGGAGAAGCTCTTGCATCTGTAACAGCAAAATTTACAGTAGAGGATGTAAAAGTAGCGAAGCTTACAGCAGCGCCGGGAACACTTGATTTTGGTAAAGTGCAGGCCGGATATGCAGAAGCTCCGGGAACTCAGACAGTGACAGTTACAAATACAGGAAACATGGTGCTTCATCTGAATCAGCCTTCCGCAGGAAGTTTTGAGGCAGGCGCATTATCTGCTGCAGAGCTTGCACCGGGAGAGAGCGGCAGCTTTACCCTTGTACCAAAGAAAGATCTGGGAGAAGGACAGTATCTGGAAGAGATTAAGGTAACGAGTCAGGAAAATGCAGAGGCATCTGTAACAGCGTCTTTCCTTGTGACAAAAAATACAGTGAAATTAAAAGGAATTCAGAAACCGGCAGACATTAAGGATATTAAAAATGGTGTTGAGAAATCGGCGGCAGGACTGAAACTTCCGGCAACTGTAGAAATTGATACGACAAATGGAAAAATGAAGGCGAATGTAAAATGGGACGTGGCAGGTTGTGCATATAATGTATCTTCCAAAGAAAGCCAGACCTTTGATGTAACAGGAACAGTGAGTCTTCCAAAAGGAATTGAGAATCCGGATAATGTTTCTCTTTATACTTCTGTAAAAGTAACAGTAAATGCGCGTTCAGCAGCAGTTCCGGACGCTTCTCAGAATAAAATTACAGGAATCGCTTCCGATGGAAAGTATACAACAGAGACAAAGATTACATTTGAAGCAGTCGGTGCAGGAATGGATAATGCAGATCCGGTAAAAGGAGATATGCGCTACCTTCCGGCAAAATGGAATGTACTTGAGGACAGAAGTTGGGAAAGTGCACCGTACAGTGCAACATTCCGTATGGGACAAAGCGGTGATTATGCGTTAAAGGTTACATTTAACCAGCAGAAGTATGATGGAAGCAAGTGGACAAATACAGGGGCAACCGATGTAAAACAGGTGAAATTTTCTGTTTCAAACGGAAAAGGTGCAACGGCTACTCCGATACCGGCACAGAAGGCAAATCAGAAAAAACCTGTTCTCACAGGCGATAATACCATGATTCTTCCGTTTGTGATCATACTGGCTGTGGCAGCTCTCTGTATTGTTGGGGTTGTTGTATACCGCAAAAGGAAAAAATAAAAGCAATTAAATAAAAAGAAAAACCTTGTTAGCACTCGTTTTTTACGAGTGCTAATTTTTCTCTTGACTTTTTCTTTCGAAGGAAGTAATATATGTCTTGAACGTTACGGGAAATACAGTAATATCAAAGGAGAGTGAATTACATGTCAGTAAAACGCGGTAGTTTATCAATTAACAGTGAGAATATTTTCCCGATTATTAAAAAATGGCTGTATTCCGACCATGATATTTTTGTAAGGGAAATGATTTCCAATGGTTGTGATGCAATTACAAAGCTTCGTAAGCTGGAAGTAATGGGAGATTACACATTTCCGGAGGATTATAAGGCGAAAATTGAAGTCATTGTAAATCCGGAAAAGAAAACATTAAAATTTGTGGACAATGGTATCGGTATGACTGCCGATGAGGTAGAAGAATATATCACACAGATTGCGTTCTCCGGTGCCACAGAATTTCTTGAAAAATACAAGGATAAGACAACGGATGACCAGATGATTGGACATTTCGGACTTGGATTTTATTCTGCATTTATGGTTGCAGACGAGGTGCATATAGATACTCTTTCTTACAAAGAAGGTTCAGAACCGGTACACTGGACTTGTGACGGCGGTACAGAATATGAACTGGTTGAGGGCAGCAAAACAACGCCTGGAACAGAGATCACACTGTTTTTAAATGAAGAGAGTGTGGAATTCGCAAATGAATACAGAATGCGCGAAGTAATTGAGAAATACTGTTCTTTCATGCCGGTTGATATTTACCTTTCAAAAGAAGATGCACCACAGGAATATGAGACCATTGACGAGGCAGATTTAAGAGACGATGATGTTGTTGTAGAACATATTCATGAAGAGGCAAAGACAGAAGAAAAGGAAAATGAGAACGGAGAAAAGGAAATTGTGGAAGTTTCTCCTGCAAAGGACAAAGTAAAAATCAATAAACGTCCTGTTTCCTTAAGTGATACAAAACCTCTGTGGACGAAACATCCGAATGAATGTACAGACGAAGAGTACAAAGAATTTTACCGTAAGGTATTTATGGATTATAAGGAGCCGCTGTTCTGGATTCATCTGAACATGGATTATCCATTTAATTTAAAAGGTATCCTTTACTTCCCGAAAATCAATACAGAATATGATTCTATTGAGGGAACCATAAAGCTTTATAATAATCAGGTGTTTATTGCAGATAATATCAAAGAAGTGATTCCGGAATTCCTTCTTCTTCTCAAAGGCGTCATTGACTGTCCGGATCTTCCGCTTAATGTTTCCAGATCTGCTCTTCAGAATGATGGTTTCGTGCGTAAGATTTCTGAGTATATTACGAAGAAGGTGGCAGACAAGCTTACCGGAATGTGCAAAACGGACAGAGAATCTTATGAAAAGTACTGGGATGACATCAGTCCGTTTATCAAATTCGGCTGCATTAAAGATACAAAATTTGCAGAGAAGATGAGCGACTACGTTCTTTTCAAAAATCTCGACGGCAAATATCTGACATTAAAGGACTGCGTTGAAGAAAATAAGGCAGCAGAAGAATCGGAGAAACCGGCAGAGACAGAAGAGAAGAAAGAAACAGATGAAAATGCAGAGGAGAAGCCTTCTACTGTTATTTACTACGTGACAGACGAAGTACAGCAGAGCCAGTACATCAATATGTTTAAAGAAGCAGGAAAAGATGCTGTGATTCTGAAACATAATATTGATACTCCGTTTATTTCTCATCTGGAACAGAAAGATCAGAATTTGAAGTTCAAGAGAATTGATGCAGATCTGACAGACGAGCTTCGCGAGGAAGGGACGACTGATGAAGAAACAGTAAAATCACTGACCGATCTTTTCCGCAAAAACCTGAATAAAGAGAAGTTGGAAGTTCGTGTGGAAAAACTGAAAAATGAAAATGTGGCAGCTATGATCACACTTTCAGAGGAAAGCCGCCGTATGCAGGATATGATGAAAATGTACAATATGTATGGTATGGATTCCTCCATGTTTGGTGGCGGAGAGACTCTTGTTCTCAACGCAAACCATCCGCTTGTAAAATTCATCGTGGACAACGGAGAGGCTTCACAGGTTCCTGTGATCTGTGAACAGCTCTATGATCTGGCAATGTTAAGTCATAAACAGCTTTCACCGGAAGAAATGACAAAATTTGTACAGAGAAGCAATGAAATTCTTTTAATGCTTGCAAAATAAGAAAAATACTGAGAAATGGTCTCTGCTTAAACGGCAGAGGCCATTTCTTGCATATATACAATAGTGCAAATTGTTCTGTAATAACAATTATAATCTTATATTCTGATACAATTAAGTGTAAATAATCCCGTTTTATATAGAATGAGAGATGCTGATTAAGCTACATCTATTTTTGACGAAAAATCCCGAATTTTTTAGATAAAATCAAAAATATGATAAAAAGTCGTATGATAATAAAATAATGAATTTAGGAGGAGAGAACATGAGAAAAGTATATGGATTAATCAGAAGATTAGGGGCAACCTCAAAATATAAGGGGTATTATACACTGGCAGAAGCAGTAAAAATGACAATGGAAGTGCAGGAAGACCAGGAAGAGCCCATGAAAATAACGAAGGATATTTATCCCAGTCTTGCCAAAAAGTTTAAGTCCACACCTATGAATGTGGAACATAATATTCGTACAGTTGTCAATGTCTGTTGGAATACAAATAAAAATACACTTGAAAAAATCGCCGGTTATCCGTTGAATTACAAACCAACAAACAGTGAGTTTGTAGATATGCTTGCGTATTATCTGAATGAACCGGAAGATGTAGAAAATTAATCTGAGACCTTTTCAAAATCAATCTGATGATTCTGCATAAACTGAAGAATCATATCGTCCCACAGAGGACCTGGCCTTACACCGGGAGTAAAGGTGTGAAGAGAAATGCCGGTTGTGCATAAAACATTCTGGTTTCGATACTGTATATTCAGATAAAAATTTCCAATGTCCGAAAGAGAGCTGGCTTGATCCGGAAATAATCTGGTGATTTCGGAGTAGGGAAGCTGAAATATAATTTTAAAATGAAGAGGAAGACGTTTCCCTCTGATAACAGAACAGCAGTAAGGTTTTATTTCTTTCCATAAAGCGTAAGAACGTCCGCTTTCATGAAGAGCAGTCTGTTCATCAGAATCAAAAAAATCATTCTGAAGCTTTCCGTTGATAAAAAAAGTTCCGAAAGTTGTGATAGAAGCCTCGGTTACCAGAAAATGGTCAAAGACTTCTCCAATAAAAAGCTTATTTGTAAAATCTTTTAAATTCGTTATGTTTAGTGCTAGCATATGGGTACTCCTTTATCAAGTATGAGAATATTATAAAACAGATAAGAAAAAAAGAACAGAGTTTTTAAAAAAGACTTTTCAAAACAGGTTGTATGTGATAATATAAATCTGGTATTCAAAACTACATGTAATGGAAAAGAGGACGATATAATTGAGTTATAAGATTGTAATAGATAGTTGTGGAGAATTTTTAGAACAGTGGAAAACAGATGATCGCTTTGAGTCTGTTCCCCTTGTACTGACAGTTGGCGGAGAAAATATTGTGGACGATGAGACATTTGATCAGGCAGAATTTCTGAAAAAAGTTGCCGCCTGTGAAGAATGTCCGAAATCTGCATGTCCTTCTCCTGAAAGATATATGAAGGCATTTGAATGTGAGGCAGAGCGTATTTACGCAATTACATTATCATCAGAACTCAGTGGTTCTTACAACAGTGCAGTTCTGGGAAAAAATCTTCTTCTGGAAGAACATCCGGAGAAGAAAATCCATGTGTTTAATTCCCGCTCCGCTTCTGTAGGAGAAACTCTGATTGCAATGAAAATCGAAGAATGTGAAAAAGCAGGTCTCAGTTTTGAAGAGGTAGTGCGTACGGTAGAAGAATATATTTCCGGACAGAATACATTTTTTGTACTGGAAAATCTTGATACACTGCGTAAAAACGGACGTTTAAGCGGTGTGAAGGCATTTGTGGCAACTGCTCTTAAAATTAAGCCGGTTATGGGATCTACAGATGAGGGAACGATTTGTCAGTTAGACCAGGCAAGAGGTATGAATAAAGCGCTTGTAAAAATGATGGAACACATTGTTTCCAAAACATCAGATGGTGAAAATAAAGTTCTGGCTATTTGTCACTGTAACTGTCCGGAACGAGCTGAGATGTTTAAGGAGGCCATTGCAGAAAAACTGAATCCTGCGCAGATTATCGTACTGAATACGGCTGGTGTCAGTACCATGTATGCAAATGACGGAGGAATTATTGTGGCGGTTTGATACTTTTCTTTTAAAAAGGAATGTGGTATAATATCTCTAAAAATACTGGAATTTTATACAGATAGGAGATAGCGGATATGAGCCAGAAAAAAGTCGATGCTTATAAAAAAGAAAAAGCAAATCGTGAAAAACTGATAAAAAAGGAGAAACGTATTCTCATGCTTGAAAAGCTGGCGGGAATCGCAGTCTGTGCGGTAGCAGTATGCTGGATTGGATTTTCCGTATATGATAAGAGTCAGGAAGACAAAGAGACAGTTGTACAGGAGACAGAAATGGATACAGCAGCTCTGGACGAATATCTTTCTTCTTTAACTGCAGAAGCGACAGAAAAATAAAATAGAATGTAGATATGATTAAAAAAGGGATTCCGTCGGTGGACGGAATCCCTTTTTGTTACAGGCTAAAAAGCCTGATACAGTTACCAATTACGAAATTATAATTTTGTAACGTTGGCAGCCTGCATTCCACGAGCGCCTTCTGTTAAGTCGTAAGTTACAGCCTGGCCTTCTTCAAGGGATTTGAAGCCTTCACCGTTGATAGCGGAGAAATGTACGAAAACGTCTGCTCCGTCTTCACCTGTGATAAATCCATAACCTTTTTCTGCGTTGAACCATTTTACAGTTCCCTTGTTCATTTCGTGTTACCTCCATAAAAATAAAAGTTAAAAAGCTGTTTTCTGGCGAAAAAAATCACCAGATTTTACAGACTATATCATGTAAATATAATCTCTAAAAACTAGTGATTTTACATTAAATAATCTTTATGTGTCTTGATTATATATCCCTGTTTTTAAAATGTCAAGGAGAAATAAAAAGAGTTGGAAAAAAGTGCTTTATTAAATGGTGGATTTCGTGTATTATGTATATCAGAAAGAAGATATTACAATATATACATAAAATCAGGAAGGGAGCGATTTGTATGGGGATTTTAATTCGCCAGGGACGCATTATAGATGCTGCGACCAAAACCGATAAGGTTGGAGATATTTATATTGAAGATGGTGTCATAAGAGAAATCGGTGATAAATTAGAGAAAAAGGAAAAAAATGACAGGATAATCAACGCAAAAGACTGTCTTGTTATGCCGGGCCTCATTGACCTTCACGTGCATTTGCGCGACCCGGGACAGACAGAAAAAGAAGATATAGAAAGCGGCACAAGAGCTGCTGCAAGAGGCGGTGTGACAACAGTAGTGGCAATGCCGAACACAACGCCGGTTATTGATAATCCGGACAGGGTAGAATATGTGCATAATAAGGCAAAACAGCTGGCACCGATTCATGTACTGCAGTCAGGAACTGTCACAAAGGGACAGAAAGGGGAAGAACTTTCTGATATTATCGGTATGGCAAAAGCCGGCATTCCTGCCATTACAGAAGATGGAAAATCCGTTATGAACAGCCAGATTTACAAGGAGGCTATGGTGCTTGCTGAAAAATGTAAAATACCGGTATTTGCCCATTGTGAGGACATTGACCTTCGCGGTACAGGCTGCATGAATGAGGATGAAAATGCAAAGCGCCTTCGTCTTCCGGGAATCAGTAATGCAACAGAGGACGCGATTGCAGCGAGGGATATTTTCCTTGCGCTTGATACTGGAGTGCATCTTCATTTATGTCACTGTTCTACAGAGGGTGTTGCAAATATGATGGAAGTTATCAGAGAAAAAAACATTCCGAATGTAACGGCAGAAGTCTGCCCGCATCATTTTATTTTGACCTCAGATGATATTGACAGAGACAATCCCAATTACAAAATGAATCCGCCTCTTCGTACAAAGAAAGATGTGGAAGCACTGAGAAACGGGCTGAAAGACGGAAGTATTCAGGTAATCAGTACAGACCATGCACCTCATAGTGTGAGGGATAAATCCGGTTCTATGAGAAGCGCAGCCTTCGGTATTGTAGGACTGGAGACAAGTCTTGCCCTTACTTACACAGAACTTGTGGAAAAAGGCGTTCTTACAGAGCTTCAGATGGTGGAAAAAATGAGTTGGAATCCTGCACAGATTCTTGGTCTTGACAGGGGAACCATTCAGGAAGGGCGCCCTGCAGATGTGATTGTAGTAGATGTAAAACACAGCTACAAAATCGATAAGACAAAATTTGTATCCAAGGGACGCAACACACCGTTTGATGGCTGGGAAGTAAAAGGAAAAGTCCTTTATACAATCTGTGATGGAAAAGTTGTATTCCAGGAAGATGAAAATTGATAAATAAGAACACAAAAGTAAACATATATTTCGGGAGGAACCATTCATGATTAACAAACTGATTGAAAAAATTCAGAAGACAAACGCGCCGATCGTAGTAGGACTGGATCCTATGATGAATTATATTCCTGCACATATTCAGGATAAGGCATTTAAGGAATACGGAGAAACTCTGGAAGGCGCTGCGGAAGCAATCTGGCAGTATAATAAAGGAATCATAGATGCAACATACGATCTGATTCCGGCAGTAAAACCGCAGATTGCCATGTATGAACAGTTTGGAATTCCGGGACTTATGGCATATAAGAAAACAATCGATTACTGTAAGGAAAAAGATCTTGTGATCATCGGAGATATTAAAAGAGGCGATATTGGTTCTACTTCTGCTGCATATGCAGTAGGACATCTTGGAAAAGTACAGGTTGGAAGTAAAAAGTATGCCGGCTTTGACGAGGATTTTGCCACTGTTAATCCGTATCTTGGAACAGATGGCGTAAAACCGTTTATTGATGTGTGCAAAGAAGAAAATAAGGGACTTTTTATTCTTGTAAAAACATCAAATCCTTCCAGCGGAGAATTTCAGGACAGAATCATTGACGGACGTCCTCTCTATGAGTGGGTTGGTGAGAAAGTTGCCCAGTGGGGCGAGGAGCATATGGGAAATGGCTATAGCTATGTAGGTGCTGTTGTGGGCGCTACTTATCCGGAAATGGGAAAAGTATTAAGGGAGATTATGCCAAAGACATTTATCCTTGTTCCGGGATACGGAGCACAGGGAGGAAAAGGCGCAGATCTTGTACATTTCTTCAATAAAGACGGACTTGGTGCAATCGTAAACTCCTCAAGAGGAATCATCGCAGCTTACAAACAGGAAAAATATGCAGCTTTTGGTGAGGAAGGATACGCAGACGCTTCCCGTCAGGCTGTAAAAGATATGATAGAAGACATCAGCGGTGCTTTAAATAATCGCTAGGAGGACAGAAATGAAAGCAAAAGAAAAATGCAGAATTGTAAGTCAGGAGTGCATTGCCTCTGATATTTACAGTATGTGGCTTCAGACAGATAAAATTGCCCAAAATGCAGTACCGGGCCAGTTTGTTTCTTTGTATACAAGAGACGGAAGCAAGCTGCTTCCACGTCCCATAAGTCTCTGTGAGATTGACAGGGAAAAAGGCCAGCTTCGTCTTGTGTACCGTGTGACAGGCAAAAATACAGGAACAGAAATGTTTTCAAAATGCCATGCAGGTGTTTCGATTGAAACGATGGGGCCTCTTGGAAATGGATTTCCTCTTTCCGAGGTAAAAGGAAAACGTGTGTTTTTAATCGGCGGAGGAATCGGCATTCCGCCCATGCTTCAGACTGCGAAGAAACTTGAGGCAGAGGCAACAGCAGTTCTTGGATACCGTGACGAGCTGTTCTTAAATGAAGAATTTGAAAAATACTGCCCTGTATATGTTGCAACAGAGGACGGCTCTGCAGGCACAAAAGGAAATGTAATGGATGCCATACGTGAAAACAATCTGGAGGCGGACGCGATTTTTGCCTGCGGCCCGACTCCTATGCTTCGTGCCATCAAAGCGTACGCAGAAGAAAAGAATATTCCCTGCTGGATTTCTATGGAAGAGCGTATGGCGTGCGGAATCGGCGCATGTCTCGGATGTGTATGCCAGTCAAAAGAGGTGGATTCTCATTCACATGTACACAATAAGCGTGTATGTAAGGACGGCCCTGTATTTTTAAGTACGGAGGTGGAGTTATGAGTAAAATGAATGTAACTCTTGCCGGTGTGGAATTAAAAAATCCGGTAATGACAGCTTCCGGTACTTTTGGTTCCGGAGAGGAATACAGCGAGTTTGTAGATTTAAATAAACTTGGTGCAGTTGTGACGAAAGGCGTAGCTAATGTACCCTGGCCAGGAAACCCCACACCGCGTATCACAGAGACAAACAGTGGAATGTTAAATGCCATAGGACTGCAGAATCCGGGAATTGATGTGTTTTGCGAAAGAGATATTCCATTCCTTAAAAAATTTGATACAAAGATTATTGTAAACGTGTGCGGAAAAACAACAGAGGATTATTGTGAGGTTGTGGAACGCCTTGCAAACGAGCCGGTAGATATGCTGGAAATCAATGTTTCCTGCCCGAACGTAAAAGAGGGAGGAATTGCTTTTGGACAGGATCCGAGAGCGCTTGAGGCCATTACAAAAGAAGTGAAGAAATACGCAAAGCAGCCTGTGATTATGAAATTAAGCCCGAATGTAACTGATGTGACAGAAATGGCGCGTGCAGCAGAGGCTGGTGGAGCAGATGTTCTGTCTCTTATTAATACGATCACAGGAATGAAAATCGACATCAACAGAAGAACTTTTGCTCTTGCGAATAAAACAGGGGGAATGTCAGGACCGGCAGTAAAACCTGTGGCAGTAAGAATGGTATATCAGGTTGCGAATGCAGTATCTCTTCCGATCATCGGCATGGGAGGAATCGCCTCCGCAGAAGATGCGCTGGAATTTATTATGGCAGGAGCAACAGCTGTTTCCGTTGGAACTGCAAACTTTTTTGAGCCGCGAACAACAGAAATGGTAGTAGATGGAATCCGTTCTTTTATGGAAAGACAGAAAATAGAAGATATTCACGAGATTATTGGTGTTGTGAAATAATGGGAGGTAAAAATGGAACAGTATAAGCAGGAATTTATAGAATTTATGGTAGAGAGCGACGTGCTCAAATTCGGAGAATTTACTTTGAAAAGCGGGAGAAAATCCCCGTTCTTTATGAATGCAGGTGCGTATGTAACAGGCTCTCAGTTAAAAAGACTTGGGGAATACTATGCAAAAGCAATCCATGAAACATACGGAGATGATTTTGACGTATTATTTGGACCGGCATATAAGGGAATTCCGCTTGCAGTTGTGACAGCTATGGCATACAGTGAGCTGTACGGAAAAGAAATTCGCTACTGCTCAGATCGTAAGGAAGAAAAAGACCACGGGGCAGACAAGGGAAGCTTTCTTGGAAGCAGTTTAAAAGATGGGGACAGAGTAGTTATGATCGAGGATGTTACTACGTCCGGAAAATCTATGGAAGAGACTGTGCCGAAGGTGAAAGGTGCTGCAGATGTAACAATCGTAGGACTTATGGTATCCTTAAACCGCATGGAAGTTGGAAAAGGCGGAGAGAAATGCGCTCTTGATGAAGTAAAGGATCTTTACGGCTTTGACACAGCGGCAATTGTATCTATGGACGAAGTTGTGGAATATCTCTATAACAGAGAATGTCAGGGACGCGTCATTATTGACGATACGCTCAAGTCTTCCATAGACGCATATTACGAACAGTACGGTGCAAAATAGGAAACAGAAAGGAGGGCTTTGGAGATGAATGAAAAGGTCTATAAAACAATGACCGGAGCAGGCGCGGGGAACATTGCTGTGGGAATCGTAGTCCTGGTGACGGGAATTGTTTCCGGGATTCTGATGATTGTAAACGGAGCCCGGCTGCTGAAACGGAAATCAGAAATTCTGATATAGGGGTAGAAATTGAGAAATGAAACAAAAAAGCTGATCCGACGCACAGGGCTTGGACTGTTTGTGCTTTATATGCTGCTTCTTCTGTACTTTCTGTTTTTTTCAGAAGAGTACGGAAGAGTGGCGGAGGCAGAAAGAGAGTTTCGATATAATCTTGTCCCATTTGTGGAAATCAGACGGTTCTGGGTTTATCGGCATCAGCTGGGACTTCTGGCACTTATGACAAACATTTGCGGAAATGTAATTGGGTTTGTTCCGTATGGATATATTCTGCCTGTTGTGACCAGACGTATGCAGAACGGTTTTCTGATTGTTTTATCAGGATTCTGTTTAAGCCTTACAGTGGAAACCATTCAGCTTATTACAAGAGTGGGCTGTTTCGATGTGGATGATCTGATACTGAATACACTTGGGGCGGCGCTTGGTTATCTGCTCTTTGTCATCTGCAATATCATTAGGAGAAAATATTATGGCAAAAAGATATAGATATGCGTTTGCAAAGAAAAAAGAGGCAGGGAAAGGGAAGCTGTCGGCAGGTCTTGCCGTGGCTTCCTTTCTCCTGTTTTTGGCAGCTGTTCTTCTTTCCTTTTTTCTGGAAGGGAGATACGGATTTATTGTAGGAAGCGTAAGCCTGTTTGCGGCGCTGTTGTCCGTTTACGGATTTATTATGGGACTTTTAAGCTTTTCCGAAGAAAACTGTAAGCATCATACAAGTATTATCGGCTCTATTGCAAATGGATTCATTACGGTAGGCTGGATTTTTCTGTTTTTAATGGGGGTATAATATGGATAAGAGAGCACGTCTGAAAAAACAGATGGATTTTATTATTGAGGTGGATAAAGTGAAAAATATTGTCCGACAGACGTATCTTGCTGATGGAAAGAGAAAGGAAAATGATGCGGAGCACTCCTGGCATCTTGCTCTTATGGCAGTCCTTTTAAAGGAATATGCCAGGGAGGAAATTGATCTTTCCAGAGTGATTCCAATGGTCCTGATTCATGATCTTGTGGAAATTGACGCGGGAGATACGTATGCCTATGATGAGGAGGGTGCTTCTACAAAGGCGGATAGAGAAGAAAAGGCTGCGAACCGTATTTTCGGGCTGCTTCCAAAGGATCAGGGGACATATTTTATGGAGCTCTGGAGAGAATTTGAAGCATATGAGAGCAGCGATGCAAAATTTGCCCGTATGTTGGATAACAGCCAGCCGCTCTTTTTGAATGATGCATCTCAGGGGAAAAGCTGGAGGGAACACGGGGTAAAGAAAAGCCAGATTTATAAAAGAAATGCAAAAACAAAAGAAGGATCACAGGAAATCTGGGAATATATGCAGGAGCTAGTGGAAAAGCATGTGCAACTGGGAAATGTGACAGACGATATGAATGAAACAGAGTGAAAGGAAATAAAGATTTGGACGAATGGATGATGGAGCGCTACGCGCTTGCTAAAACAAGGGTAGGAGAAATTCCGGGAGAACATGATGCGGCACAGCCGTATCTTGATTTTTTTCATAAAACAGCAGAATTTCTTCTGAAAACAATTCAGGTAATGGAAAAAACAGGGGAGCAGTCCCTTAAAGAACTGCAGACAGAAAACAGAGCGTTATATGAGGATATTCTTCCGGAAAATTATAAGACCTCTTATGGGAATCCGGCGTATGCTGCAGAGAAGCTGGGAGAGTATGGAAAATTGTTTTCTTTTTTGTATGCAGAGCTTCGAGGCGCTGTTGTGTACGCTTATGAAAAGCGGACAGAGGAAATGACACAGATGCTGGAGCTGTTTCTCGAGGTGTATTCTGCTTTTGCCCAGGAGGAAATTCCAGAGCCGGAGGAAATGAAGGGAATCCTTACTTCCTATGTAAATGATTACTGTCAGGATATGATGGAGAGAAGAATAAGGGAAGGGGTGGATTCCGATCTTACTTTTGCCCTTGACCTTATTATGAAATCTGATCTGTCTGATCTTCGCTATCTTTATCAGTACGGAGAGTTTGTCTCAGAAAACGAGACGGGCGTGGCAGAATTTTTAAATTCCCTTTCCCAGGAAGAAATTGACGATATGGCCTCTACCTATACAGAGGGATACCGGATCGGCTTTATTATGGGAAGAAAAGATATAACAAAAAAGAAAACGGTTAATATCCGATATAATCTGGGCTTTGAACGTATGGTGAAAGCAGCTGTTCTTCAGTTTGAAAAAATGGGATTAAAGCCTGTGATTTACCGCCATGCAGTTCATGCTGTAAATAAAAAAGGTCAGAATCGCGTCGGATACACAGGCGGTATTGCAAATCCGCAGTACGATTACGACCACAGACAGGATGACGCTCTGTTTCTTGACAGCGATTTTGTAAAGAGAAAGCTTCGGGCAATGCAGACCTCTTACGAAAAATATAAGGATCTAGCAGAGGTACATGGAGGACCGGCTGTCATTGAAACATTCGGAGAAGCTCCTTTTTCACCAGAAAAATGCGAACAGGCGATTTCTTACAGTGAGGTACAGCAGAAGCTCCAGATTGAGCTGGATAATGAATCCGGTCAGATTGTAAACAGATATATTAAAGGAGACGAGAGAAGCTTTACAATCATTGCTTATCCTGTTCCGGAAATCGGAGAAAAATTCCCGGAAATTTTCCGTGAAATCGTAAAAATCAATACGTTGGATTATCATCTTTATCAGAGTATTCAGCAGACCATTATTGATACTCTGGATACCTGCGAGTGGGTGGAAATTAAAGGTCAGGACGGCAACGAGACAGATCTTCTTATTCATCTTCATGAGCTTAATAATCCGGAAAAAGAAACAAATTTTGAAAACTGTGTGGCAGACGTAAATATTCCGGTAGGTGAAGTCTTTACTTCCCCTGTGCTCGCGGGAACCGGAGGTATTCTCCATGTAAAAAAAGTATACTTAAACGGTCTGCAGTTTAAGAATTTAAAGCTTGTATTCGACTGTGGACAGGTGATTGATTACAGCTGTACAAATTTCGAAGATGAAGAGGAAAACAGACGATATATCGAAGATAATATTCTTCATCATCACGTAAAATTACCGATGGGAGAATTTGCGATCGGAACAAATACAACTGCCTATGTGGCAGCGGAAAAATATGGAATTGGAGACAAGCTTCCGATTCTCATCGCAGAGAAAATGGGTCCTCATTTTGCAGTAGGAGATACTTGTTACAGCTGGGCAGAGGATACGGCTGTCTTTAATCCGGACGGAAAAGAAATTATTGCAAGGGATAATGAAATTTCTATTCTCCGAAAAGAGGATTTGAGTATGGCATACTACGGCTGCCATACGGACATTACCATTCCATATGAAGAGCTTGGCAGTATCCGTGTTATTGATGACGATGGAGATATGGTTTCTATTATCGAGAAGGGCAGGTTCGTTCTTTCGGGAACAGAAAAACTGAATGAACCTTTTGAAGAAAAATAAAATATCTTTTATGAGAATAAAATATCTTTTGGGGTGTTTTGGGTTGACAGAAAAAGGGAATCTTAGTAGAATTTACGCGTAGAAGAGGATTTTTCGGACAGAGCAGGTTTTTCCTGTTCTGCCCTAAAATACATATTAAAAGGAGAACAATTATGGCAAAAGTAGGAATTGTGATGGGCAGCGACTCAGATATGCCTGTTATGAGCAAGGCAGCAGATATTCTGGAAAAACTGGGAATTGATTATGAAATGAAAATTATTTCCGCACACAGAGAACCGGACGTGTTCTTTGAGTATGCAAAAACTGCGGAAGAAAAAGGTTTTAAAGTGATTATTGCAGGAGCAGGAATGGCAGCACATCTTCCGGGAATGTGCGCAGCTATTTTCCCAATGCCTGTCATTGGTATTCCTATGCATACAACTTCTCTGGGAGGAAGAGATTCTCTTTATTCGATTGTGCAGATGCCTTCCGGTATTCCGGTTGCTACTGTGGCAATTAACGGCGGTGCAAATGCAGGGCTTCTTGCAGCGAAAATCCTTGCAACTTCAGATGAGGAACTTCTGGGACGTTTAAAAGCTTACAGCCAGGAATTAAAAGAGCAGGTTGAGGCAAAAGACGCAAGACTTCAGCAGGTTGGATATAAAGAGTATTAATGCCGTGTAAGGCAGCTTTTACTATAATATATAAAGAATACAGGGAGGAACATTATGGATTACAAGAAAGCAGGCGTGGATATTGAAGCCGGATATAAATCAGTGGAGCTTATGAAGGAGCATATTAAAAAGACAATGCGTCCGGAGGTTTTAGGTGGAATCGGAGGTTTTTCCGGTGCATTTTCCATGAGCGCATTTAAGGATATGGAAGAACCGACACTTGTTTCCGGTACAGATGGATGCGGAACAAAGGTAAAGCTTGCTATGGTTATGGATAAGCATGATACAATCGGTATTGATGCAGTGGCTATGTGTGTAAATGATATTGCCTGTGCAGGAGCAAAACCTCTGTTTTTCCTGGATTACATTGCCTGCGGCAAAAACTATCCGGAGAAAATTGCAGAAATTGTAAAAGGTGTTGCAGAAGGCTGCTGCCAGTCTGATGCGGCTCTTATTGGCGGCGAGACAGCAGAGCATCCGGGACTTATGCAGGAAGATGAATATGATCTTGCCGGTTTTGCAGTAGGCGTAGTAGATAAAAAAGACCTTCTCACAGGAGAAGAGCTGGAAGCAGGAGATGTTCTTATTGGTATGGCTTCTACCGGTGTACACAGCAACGGTTTTTCTCTTGTACGAAAAGTTTTTGATATGACAAAAGAATCTCTTGATACTTATTATGAAGAACTTGGAACAACTCTTGGAGAGGCACTTCTTGCACCTACAAGAATTTATGTAAAAGCATTAAAGAGCATCAAAAACGCAGGTGTACGCATTCACGCATGCAGCCATATTACAGGCGGCGGTTTCTATGAGAATGTGCCGCGTATGTTAAAAGAGGGAACAAGAGCGATCATTGAAAAAGACAGCTATCCTGTTCTTCCTATTTTCAAGCTTCTTGCTGAAAAAGGCGATATTGAAGAAAAAATGATGTACAACACTTATAACATGGGCCTTGGAATGGTTCTTGCTGTAAATCCGGCAGATGTAGAAAAAACAATGGAAGCGATCCAGGCAGCTGGAGATAAGGCATATGTAGTTGGTCGTATCGAAGAGGGAGAAAAGGGAGTGACCTTATGCTAAAGGTTGGTGTTCTTGTTTCAGGAGGAGGAACAAATCTTCAGGCAATTTTGGACGCTGTGGATTCCGGGGAAATTACAAATGTAGAGGTAAGTCTTGTAATCAGCAATAATCCCAATGCGTATGCTCTTGAGCGTGCAAAGAAACATGGAATCGAGGGAATGTGTATCTCGCCTAAGAGCTTTGAGTCAAGAGAGGAATTTCACAAAGCCCTTCTTGGAAAGCTGAAGGAAAGCGGTGTGGATCTTGTCGTCTTGGCGGGCTGTCTTGTTGCTATCCCGCCTATGATCGTGGAGGCATTCCCAAATCGTATTATTAACATTCACCCGTCTCTCATTCCGTCTTTCTGCGGAGTGGGATATTATGGGCTTCGCGTTCATGAGGCAGCTTTAAAAAGAGGTGTGAAGGTGACGGGAGCAACGGTTCATTTTGTGGATACAGGTACAGATACAGGCCCCATTATTATGCAGAAAGCAGTGAAGGTAGAAGAAGGAGATACTCCTGAAATTCTTCAGAAACGTGTGATGGAAAAGGCAGAGTGGAAAATTCTGCCTCTTGCCATTGACCTTATTGCAAATGATAAAATTGAAGTTGTAAACGGAAAAGTTGCGGTGAAGGAGTAAGACATGAAGGTACTGATTGTAGGAAGCGGCGGAAGAGAGCACGCAATTGCATGGAGTGTTTCTAAAAGCCTGAAGGTGGAAAAAATTTATTGTGCTCCGGGAAATGCAGGAATTGCAGAGCTGGCAGAGTGTGTGCAGATTGGCGCGATGGAATTTGAAAAGCTGGCGGATTTTGCAGAAGAGAATAAAATAGACCTGACCATTATTGGTATGGACGACCCGCTTGTAGGGGGAGTTGTGGATGTATTTGAGGCACGTGGACTGAAAGTGTTCGGACCGAGGAAAAATGCAGCCATTCTTGAAGGATCCAAAGCATTTTCAAAAGATCTGATGAAAAAATACAACATTCCCACAGCAGCATATGAAAACTTTGATGATCCGGAGGAAGCCCTTTCTTATCTTCGTACAGAAGCAAAGTTTCCTATTGTGCTGAAAGCAGATGGACTTGCTCTTGGAAAAGGTGTTCTGATTTGTGCAGACCTTTCTGAGGCAGAGGCAGGCGTACGGGAAATTATGGAAGATAAAAAATTCGGCAGCGCGGGAAACACAATGGTTGTCGAAGAATTTATGACGGGAAGAGAAGTTTCCGTATTGTCATTTGTGGACGGAAAAACCATTAAAACAATGACTTCTGCTCAGGACCACAAGCGTGCACTGGATGGAGACAAAGGATTGAATACGGGCGGCATGGGAACCTTTTCTCCAAGTCCGTTCTATACAGAGGAAGTAGACGAATTTTGTAAGAAATATATTTACCAGCCTACAGTTGATGCGATGGCAGCAGAAGGACGTCCGTTTAAGGGAATTATTTTCTTCGGTCTTATGCTGACGGCGGAAGGGCCAAAAGTTCTGGAATACAATGCCCGTTTTGGAGACCCGGAGGCACAGGTTGTACTTCCGAGAATGAAAAATGACATTGTGGAAGTTATGGAAGCCTGTGTGGAGGGAACTCTTGACAAAGTGGATCTTCAGTTTGAAGATAATGCAGCAGTCTGCGTAGTACTTGCAAGTGACGGATATCCGGTTCATTACGAAAAAGAAATTCCAATGTCCGGCTTTGAAAATTTTAAGGGCAAAGAAGGATATTACTGCTTCCATGCGGGAACAAAGGAAAAAGACGGACAGATTGTCACAAACGGCGGACGTGTTGTGGGAATTACCGCAAAAGGGAAAAATTTAAAAGAAGCAAGAAAAAATGCTTATGAAGCGACAGAGTGGATTACATTTGCCAACAAATATATGAGACATGATATTGGAAAGGCAATAGATGAAGCAGAATAAGGAGATTTTAATATGTATTGTGTAAAAAAAGTGACAGAGGACACTTTTTGGATTGGAGCAAGCGACAGAAGACTGGCACTCTTTGAGAACATTTACCCCATTCCAAGAGGCGTATCTTATAATGCTTACGTACTTATGGATGAAAAGACAGTTCTTCTTGATACAGTAGATAAATCAGTAAGCGGACAGTTTTTTGAAAATCTGGAGCATGTTTTATGCGGAAGAAGCCTGGATTATCTGATCGTAAACCACATGGAGCCGGATCACGGCGCTACTATAGCGGAAGTGGCAATGCGTTATCCGGAAGTGAAGATTGTGGGAAATGCGAAAACATTTATAATGATGAAACAGTTCTTTGATTTTGATGTGGATGCCCATGCAGTTGTAATCAAGGAAGGAGATACATTAAGCACAGGAAAGCATACCCTTGCTTTTGCCATGATTCCGATGGTTCACTGGCCGGAGGCAATGGTGACATACGATGCCTATGACAAGGTATTATTCAGTGCAGATGCATTTGGAACTTTTGGCGCTTTAAACGGAAATATTTTTGCGGATGAAGTGAATTTTGAGAATGAATGGCTGGATGATGCAAGAAGATACCTTACCAATATTGTGGGAAAATACGGAGTGCAGGTGCAGGCTGCGCTTAAAAAAGCCCTGACTCTTGACATTCAGATGATCTGCCCGCTTCATGGTCCTATATGGAGAGAAAACCTGGGATGGTTCATTGACAAATATCAGAAGTGGAGCACTTACACACCGGAAGACCACAATGTGCTGATTCTGTATGCTTCTATTTACGGAAATACAGAAAATGCGATGGATGTTCTGGCAAATAAGCTTGCTGAGGCAGGAGAGAAGAATATAGCAATATACGATGTATCTGTGACAGACCCGTCTTATCTTCTGTCAGAGGCATTTCGCTGTGACAGAATTATTTTTGCTTCTCCTACTTATAATGCAGGAATGTTCCCGAAGATGGAGACACTTCTTCTGGAATTAAAGGCTCACAATTTCCAGAATAGGAAAGTTGCAGTTGTGGAAAACGGAACATGGGCATGTACTGCCGGAAAACAGATGAAAGATATTCTTTCTCAGATGAAGAATATGGAAATCTACGAGGGAGCAGCAGCCGTAAAATCTTCTTTAAAAGAAGAAAATTTAAGTCAGCTTGACGGTATTGTGGAGTTTATGACAAAATAAGAATGGAAAAAGAAAAGGTAACATCTCAGAAGGTGCGCAGCAGGTTAAAAGAACTGGAAGATGAGAAATACAGAGAATTTCATTCGGGATTACTCCCGGGAACAGAGAATATTCTCGGCGTCCGTCTTCCGGCGCTTCGAAGTCTTGCAAAAGAAATTGCAAAGAATGACTGGGAGGAATGGTTTTTTCAAAAAAACGATATTTATTATGAAGAAACCATGCTGCGCGGCCTTGTGACTGCTTATGCGAAAATGGACTGTGATACCAGGCTTTCTTATATCAGGGCATTTGTGCCGGATATAAATAACTGGGCAGTGTGTGACTGTGTGTCCAATACTTATAAAGATGCAGAAAAATTCCCGGAAAAATACTGGGAATTTATTGCCCCTTATTTTTCATCAGACAGGGAGTTTGAGGCAAGGTTTGGGGCTGTGATGCTTTTAAGCCATTTTGTAAAGGAAGAATATGTGGAGGAGGGGCTTTTACGTCTTGAAGAAATTCATCAGGAAGGGTATTATGCAAAAATGGCGGCTGCCTGGGCAGTCTCTGTATATTTTGCGGCTTTTCCGGAGAGAATTTTAAAATATCTTCAGAAAGAATGCCGGTTTGATGAATGTACTTACCGCAAATCTCTGCAGAAAATTCTGGAATCCTACAGGGTGACAAAGGAATATAAAGCAGTTATCAGAGAAATGAGACAGAGAGGATAGAAAAATGGGAATCAGCAAAGAAGAGGCAGTGAAAGCGCTGCAGACAAGAGACAAATTATACGTGGCATACGCGCAGGCGACAAAACTGCCTTATGTAACATGTGATGAAGAAACTTTTAATGATCAGGCATGGATTTTTGCAACAGAGGAAGAAATAAAAGAGTTTGGAAAAAAATGTCTGGAAGATAAAATTCTTCTGATGGGAATGCGCTATGAGAAAAAGGATTTCCCCAGATTGTACGGAACCTTTTATGCAATCGGCGTAAATTCTGTTGTATGGACAGAAGGGGAAGAAAAAATCGAGGTAGAGCTTTCAGATATAGCCAAACAGGCAGATATGAGCAAGGTTGAGGAGAGTAAACGTCCTCTGTTTAATCCGGCTCTTCAGCTTTCCGGTATTTATTTTATGCAGGAGCTTCGCCGCCCTGTGAAAAAAGAAGAGCGGAAAAACATGAGAGAAATGGAAGAGGAAGTTCTTGCTAATATTGTAAAATCGAGTTTTCTTGTTGCGATGGCAACAGATGAAAATGACCCGAAGAAGGTGAATATTCCGTATCTGAAAACAAAAGACGATAAAATTCTTCAGCCAGTGTTTACAGATGTAATGGAATTTGAGAAATTTGCAAAAGGTAAAAAGATGAGAGTGGCAAAAGTACCGTTTGCCAAACTTTTGGATTTGATGATCGAACAGGCACATGCGTATGTGATCAATCCGCAGGGCTTCAATCTTGTTCTTGACAGAGAACAGCTGAAACGTATTGCAGGAATTATTAATAAATAAAGAGTTTCGGGTATCTGTAGTATACAGATGCCCGTTTTTGATTACCGGAAAAGCAGTATGAATATACGAATCTTTGTTCCTTGGTTGATATTTTTAAAATAAATATTTTCAAAAGTGGTATTTTGTGCTAGTATATGTATAACATACAAAGGAGATGTTAATATGATAATCGAAATAGATTTTAACAGCGATGAAGCGATTTATGTACAGCTTACAAATCAGATTATTATGGGCATTGCCACTTCGAGACTGCGGGAGGGGGATCCGCTTCCTTCTGTGCGGCAGCTTGCAGATACGGTAGGAATCAATATGCACACGGTAAATAAGGCGTATTCTCTTTTGCGTCAGGAAGGGTTTGTATCCATAGACAGACGAAAAGGTGCGTTTATTTCCATAGATGTAGATAAAATCAAGGCGCTTGAAGAGATGAAACAGAATCTTAAAGTTGCCCTGGCAAAAGGCTGCTGCAAAAATGTTACGAGAGAAGAGGCGCATGAGCTTATAGACGAAATTTTCGATGAATACAGTATAGAAAGACAGGAGGGTATATGAAGGAAAAATTTACAAAGCAGGCATTAAACGCGTTGTCTCTTGCAGAAAAGGCAGCCAGAACCTATGGTCACAGTTATATCGGGACAGAACATCTTCTTCTCGGGCTGATGAGAGAGAAAGAAGGAACAGCCGGTCTGATTCTGGAAGAGTTTGCAGCCGAGGAAGACCGACTCTGCAAAATGATAGATAAATTTGTGGCACCCATTGATATGGCGGCAGCAAAAAAAGAAAAACCGGACTACAGTCCCAGAGCAAGAAAGATTATGACTGAGGCCGTTCAGGAATGCGAAGAAAAAGCAGGGACAGAACATCTTCTTCTTGTGATGCTGAAAGAGACAGATTGTGTGGCAACAAGGCTTTTGCACACAATGGGTATTAACGTGCAGAAGCTTTACAGTGCAGTTCTTTCAGCAATGGGGAAAGAGGGTGAGGGATTTTCAGAAGAGCTTCAGACAGGAAGTGAGAAAAATGCAGCGACACCTACCCTGGATCAGTACAGCCGGGATCTTACTGCTCTTGCAGCAGAGGGAAAACTGGATCCTGTGATTGGAAGAGAACGGGAGATTACACGACTGATTCAGATTTTGAGCAGAAGAACAAAAAATAATCCCTGTCTTGTTGGAGAGCCTGGTGTTGGAAAAACAGCAATTGCAGAAGGTCTTGCACAGAGGATTGTAGCAGATCTTGTTCCGGATACTGTTAAAAATAAAAGAGTGGTCGTTCTGGATCTTTCTGCTATGGTGGCGGGAAGTAAATACAGAGGAGAGTTTGAAGAACGTATCCGAAATGTATTAAGTGAGGTCAAAGAAAACAGGGGGATTCTTCTGTTTATAGATGAACTTCATACAATTATCGGTGCGGGAGGAGCGGAAGGAGCGCTGGATGCTTCTAATATTTTAAAACCCTCTCTTTCAAGAGGAGAAATTCAGCTTATCGGAGCTACAACTCTGGAAGAATATAGAAAATATATAGAGAAAGATACAGCGCTTGAGAGAAGATTTCAGCCAATCAAAGTGGAGGAGCCTACAGAAGAGGAAACTCTGGAAATTTTAAAAGGACTCCGTCCCTATTATGAACGTCATCACAAGGTGGAGATTCAGGACGAGGCGCTGGAAGCAGCAGTAAAAATGTCTGTGCGGTATATTAATGACCGTTTTCTTCCGGATAAGGCGATTGATATTATCGATGAGGCAGCCTCAAAGGTACAGCTTGGCGGATACAGAAAGATGCCGGAGCTGGAGCAGTTTGAACTGGAATTAAAGAGCCTTTCCAGGGAAAAAGAAGAGGCAGTGAAGACAGCAGACCTTTTAAGGGCAAAAGCGGCGCATAAGCGTCAGGAAGAAGTGGAACAGCAGATAGAAAAGCTTCTCCAGAAAGAAAAAAGAAGAGCAAAAAAAATTAGAGCAGCAGTGACGGAAGCCTCTGTTGCGGAAATTGTGTCAGATTGGACAAAAATTCCAGTACAGCGTCTGACTGGCGGGGAGACAAAGCGGCTTGCCAATCTGGAAAAAGAACTTCATAAACGGGTAATCGGACAGGATGAAGCAGTAAAGGCAGTTGCTCAGGCTGTAAAACGAGGCAGGGTTGGATTAAAAGACCCCAATCGTCCGATTGGCTCATTCTTATTCCTTGGTCCTACCGGTGTCGGAAAAACGGAGCTTTCTAAGGCGCTGGCAGAGACGGTATTTGGAAGTGAGCAGGCGATGATCCGTGTGGATATGTCAGAGTATATGGAGAAACACAGTGTTTCTAAGATGATAGGATCCCCTCCGGGGTACGTAGGATATGAGGAAGGGGGACAGCTCAGTGAAAAGGTGCGCCGAAATCCATACAGCGTTATTCTTTTTGATGAGATTGAAAAAGCACATCCCGACGTATTTAATATTCTTCTTCAGGTACTGGATGATGGACACATTACAGATGCCCAGGGAAGAAAGATAGATTTTAAGCAGACAATCATTATTATGACTTCAAATGCAGGAGCACAGGCAATTATAGAGCCGAAGCGACTTGGATTTATTTCGGGTACCGATGAAAAACGGGATTATGAGAGAATGAGAGCCGGTGTGATGGAAGAAGTCAGAAGACTGTTTAAGCCGGAGTTTTTAAACAGAATCGATGAAATTATGGTTTTCCATACTCTTAATAAGGAGCATATTAAAAAAATCGTAAATATTCTTCTTGCTACTTTGGAAAAACGTTGTAAAGAACAGATGGAAATCACCTTGAAAGTTACAAATTCAGCAAAAGAGCATCTGGCGGAATCCGGTTTTGACAGCAAGTACGGCGCAAGGCCCTTGAGAAGAGCGATTCAGAATCAGATAGAGGATGCTCTTGCAAATGAGATTCTGGAAGGGAAAATCAAGAGAGGCGACATTGTACAGGTACAGCAGAAAAATAAAAAACTCTGTTTTCATGTAAAACAGGAGAAATTATCAGAAAGTTAAAAAGATATGAAATTTTTATGAGAGACTGGTAAAGAAAAGAGATTTATTATATAATAGATTTAAGCGAAAGATGTCGCGTAAATAAAACAAATGAGCCGTGGGAGGACATAAGATATGGCAGTGATTAAAGAACTGATTCGTACAGAAGACAACGGAACCATCAGTTTTGGAGACTATGAACTGGGACAGAAATCAAAATTATCTGATTATCAGTACCAGGGCGACGTATACAAAGTAAAAACATTCAAAGAAATTACAAAATTAGAGAGAAATGGAATGTTTGTATACGAGTCTGTACCGGGAACTGCTGTTTTTCATCTGAAACAAGATGGGAGCAAAATGGAATTTGCAGTAGAGGGAACAGAAGACGCTCAGATTACAGTTGAAATGGAAGCGGACACAGAGTACGAAGTGTTTATTAATGATATGAGCACAGGTACTATGAAAACGAATCTTGGCGGAAAGCTGTCCTTCAGTGTGGAACTTGGAAACTGCGCAGATGTGGAAGTAAGAATTGTAAAATGCTAAAAAACAAAAAAACAGTGTATTTCTGTCAGGAGTGCGGGTACGAATCAGCCAAGTGGATGGGACAGTGTCCGGGCTGTCGGGCATGGAATACCTTTGTAGAAGAGACGGTGTCACCAAAAAAGACTTCTTCTGCAGCGGGAGGCAAGCTTCCCGGAAATAAAAGACCGGAGCCGGTTGTGTTAAAGGATATAAGCCTGAAAGAAGACGAGAGGCGCACAAGCGGAATCGGAGAACTTGATAGAGTTCTTGGGGGCGGAATTGTCCCCGGTTCTCTTGTTCTGGTGGGTGGAGACCCCGGTATCGGGAAATCCACCCTTCTTTTACAGGTATGTAGAAATCTTGCACATATGGATGCCTCCGTGCTTTATATCTCAGGTGAGGAGTCTTTGCGCCAGATTAAACTTCGAGCCAACCGTATTGGAGAATTTAATGAAAATCTGACGCTTTTATGTGAGACGAATCTTGAGACGATTCGGGAAGTAATGGAGCGGAAAAAACCGGATGTTGCAGTCATTGATTCCATTCAGACTATGTTTGACGAAGAAATCAGTTCTGCACCGGGAAGTGTTTCGCAGGTAAGGGAATCCACAAATGTTCTGATGCAAATTGCAAAAGGACTGGGGATTTCTATTTTCATTGTGGGGCATGTGACAAAAGAGGGAAATGTGGCAGGGCCGAGAGTTCTGGAGCATATGGTGGACACCGTACTTTATTTTGAGGGAGACCGCCACGCTTCTTACAGGATTTTACGGGCTGTAAAAAACCGCTTTGGTTCTACAAATGAGATTGGCGTTTTTGAGATGCGTGACACAGGACTTGAGGAGGTAAAAAATCCTTCGGAATTTCTTCTTGACGGAAGACCGGAGAATGCGTCCGGTTCTGTTGTTGCCTGCTCTATGGAAGGAACACGTCCTATTCTTGTGGAAATCCAGGCGCTTGTATGCCAGAGTAATTTTGGGATTCCCAGAAGAACGACAGTAGGAACAGATTTTAACAGGGTAAATCTTCTTATGGCTGTTCTGGAGCGGAAGGCGGGAGTACAGCTTGCGTCTTTTGATGCGTATGTAAATATTGCCGGAGGAATGAAAATGACAGAGCCGGCGCTTGACCTGGGCATTTGCCTGGCGATTTTTTCCAGTTATAAGGATATTGTGATTCCGGATAATACGATGGCATTTGGTGAAATTGGTCTTTCTGGAGAGGTGCGTGCTGTGAGTATGGCGGGACAGCGTGTACAGGAGGCGCGAAAGCTTGGATTCGAGAGAGTAATTCTTCCGGAAGTGTGTAAAAGCACAGTGGGAGAAGTGCAGGGGATTGAGCTGATTTATGTATCTCAGATAAAGGACGCACTTATGTATATCAGAAAAAACTAACAAAGAGAGAAAGAATAAAAAAGTATAAGAAAATAAAAACAAAGGACTGCGGAGAGAAGAGGTTTTCCGGTGGTCTTTTGTTTTTTTGAAAAAACTGTAAAAAAGTGTTGACAGATGGATTCTTCTGTGGTAATCT
>Garth_p2__coassemble_552_pt1 | contig 95733 bp, 87 predicted proteins | sample Garth_p2__metabat2_low_PE_037 | metagenome-assembled genome bin Garth_p2
TCGATTTTATCTGGATTAGCCATATAAGTCTGCATGGTTTTACCTCCTGTTATTTATCAACGATAGTTTTTTTAACGCGGTATTTCCGCCAAATAAATTTTGTGAAAACGATGTGCAGGAAATCGCGGAAATGTCCGAAACCGCTGATAAATACTTTCGCCGGGGCTATTGGCTTAAGTATATTCGCACTACGTCACATTGATTAATTATATTACAGAGCATCCTCTATGTCAACTGTTTTTCTACCTTTTTTTTCATTTCTTTTCCATATTCCTCATGGACAAACCTCTCATTGTAATGTATTCTTTATTTATCATTTATCACTACTATTTATTATGGAAGGAATTTTATCATGGACAGACAAAAACAAACTTCTGACTTCACTGCCGGATACGCCTGCATCCAAAGCTTTTACTGGATGAGCTTTTCCGCAGTCATGGGCTTTACAAGCCTTTATCTTCTGGATGTGGGTTTTACAAACACAGAAATCGGCATCATCATTGCCATTGCCGGAATCATTTCTGCAATTTTACAGCCCATATTTGCCGGATATGCAGACAAACCAAAGAGCCCGTCCCAGAAAAAGATCATTCTTTTTCTGGCATCTTTGCTTCTCCTCCTGTCTCTGGCTCTTTTTCTTTTGTACCGGCGTTCTGTATTTTTTAACGGGCTTTTTTACGGAGGATGTATCACACTTTTACAGCTTTTACAGCCCCTTATTAATTCTCTGGGAATGGAAGTTGTAAACCAGGGAAAAAAACTGAACTTCGGAATATCCAGAGGAATTGGTTCTATAGCCTATGCTGTCGCAGCTTATTTTCTCGGATTAATTGTAGCAAAATCAGGAGCCGGAGCGATTCCCATTTCCATGATTGTAACCTTTGCCGCTGTTTTTTTCTTTACCCTGCGCTTTTCTTTCCAAAAAGGAACGCACACTGAACCTTCCGCTAACCACGAAAAAACGGGAAATCCATTTATTTTTTTCAAAAAATATCCCCGGTTTGCAGTGACGCTCATTGGCTGCTGGCTTATTTATGTCAGTCATATTCTATTAAACAGCTTTACTTTTCAGATAGTGGAAAATATAGGCGGCGGAAGCTCTGAAATGGGCTTTTCTATGGCTTTGGCTGCCATACTTGAGCTTCCTACCATGTTTCTTTTTTCCAAAATGCTGAAAAAAGTACGCTGCGACATCTGGTTTCGGATTTCCGGTATTTTCTTTATGCTAAAAATACTTGGCACTTTGCTTGCCCCATCTATTCCTGTTTTTTATGCAGTACAGATTTTCCAGATGTTTGGATGGGCGCTTATTACTGTATCCTCTGTTTACTATGTAAATGCCATTATGGAAAAAGAGGACGCCATCAAAGGTCAGGCATATATTACCATGACTTATACCTTCGGAAGCGTCCTCGGCTCTTTAATCGGAGGTGCGCTTATTGACGGTTTCGGTGTAAAGACAATGCTTGCATTCGGCACAGCCTCTGCCTTTGTCGGTATGATCGTTGTATTTTTCTCCGCTCAGAAAACAAAGGAAATATAAATTATGATTCTAGCGGAATCGCATATCTGTCTCCGCTTTCCACACCTTTTCGGACAAGAAGAGCATCTATCTCATCCGTATCAAGAATCCGGTCGACAGGGAAGGCTATAAAATACTCGTTTGGGGAAATATAGCCTTCTGTTCCCGGTCCCAGATAAATGCCTTTCAGCTCTGTTCCGTCTCTTAGGCGCACTCCGTCAGGAAAGAACAGCATACCTGAGGACTTATCCATTTTATTATAAATCTTTTTCGGAAAATCATATGTCACATTCAGAGATATGGGGGAAATCTCCACATGTTTTACCGTTACTCCCGTATCTCCTATAGGGGCATTCAAATCGTATTCTTTTTTATCCGAGCTTCCGTCCATCACCCAGTCAAAACTCCATGTAGCGTCTATCACATTGGTAAGATCCTCCTTCTCCGCTGTTCCCAGATTATGGAGTTCCAAATGAATGGGTTTTCCCATAAAATAATCTTTATCTGCTGTGTGGGTAAGCGTTAGACGGTATTCGTAGCTTCCATCCTCCAGTTTATAATTTTCCTGATAGCCTTCAATTTCATCCAGCGGCTTTCCATCTGAAATCCTGACTGCTTTTCCGTCTTCTCCCATAGTTACTCCATTATACCAGTCCCCTCCAGAACCAAAATGCCGCTTCTCATCATAAGGATCTTTCCAGGGATCATACCCGTCCACAACTACCGTATCTGTCTCGAAAAATGGCTGTTTTCCTTCCCCTGCATCATATCCTTCCACCTTAAAAATAATATGTGCATAATAGCTGTCCACAATCGTCTGGCTGACCGTTACAGTCACTCCATTTTGCGTGTCTGATTTATTTACCGGAACCGTAAGCTTTGTCTCCTCCATTTTCTTCTGTGTTTCTTCGGAAGCCAGCATTCCCTCTGAGGCTGTTTTACTCCAGCGCATATATGCTGCCGCGCCTGCAGTCACTCCCCCTGCGCCGAGCATAACGGCTGCTGCCACAAGGAACAGCCTCTTTGCCGGAATCTTTTTTCTTTTTGTCTTCGAGGAAAGGGGCGTTATTTTTGTCTTCTCCTGAATTTTTGCTTCCCCTTGAATTTTTGCAAACGCACCTTCCGCTTTTTTCATGACTATGTCCGGAATTTCCACATCTCTTTTTAAAACTTCAAACATATCCTCTGTTTTTTTCATAATGTCTCCCCCTTTCTCTCCATATTTCCATATCTCTGCGCCATTTTTTCTCTGCCTCTTGAAAGTCTGGTGCGCACCGTAGATTCCGGAAGCTCCATAATTTCTGAAATCTCCGATGTTTTAAATCTCTCCACATAGTATAGGATCAGAATTGTCCGATACCTCTCATCCAGCTCGTTTAAGGTCTGCTTCCACTCCAGATTTTCATATCCGTAATCTTTTGACGGAATCTCCGGCACCTCATCTGTAAACAAAAGATTCTGCTTTTTCCTGATAATATCTTTGCATTTGTTCACAAGAATCTTTGTCATCCAGGTACGGAAATATTTACTTTCCCGAAGCTGTCCCAGTTTTTCCCAACAGGCGAGAATGGTATCGGAAATGGCATCCGCCGCATCCTCTTCATTACTAAGAATCGCTCTTGCCGTCTTGTACATGGTCTGCATCTGGGACATCATAAGCTCTGTAAACGCATCTGCATCATGCTGCCGCGCCTTTTTTATCAACTCCTCCATAGGCTGTGCCTTCCTTTCTTTTTCATTGTATCACTGCTCCTTATTTTTATATCCTTCTGATTATTAGACAGGGAAACTGCGGAAAATGTCCCATGAATTTTCAAAAATCTGAAGTTTTTCAATAAAAACACCTCTAATATTATATCAAGAAACTGAAAAGCCGCCGCAATCAAAATAACTCATGCGGCAGCTTTCTTCGTTTTCTCTTAAATTAAAATTCCATTTCTGTTTTTATTATTTTCTCTAATTCCGTGACATAATATAAATTATCAATTTCCCGATATTCCATTCCCTTTTCGTTTTCTAATTTAAAAATCACAGAATCTTCCTCCAACCAGAGTATAAACAGGTAATGTTCCTTGTTCTTTTTCCAGTCCGAAACAGAAATGACAGCATCAGGAAAGTGTTCTTCCTTTTTCGGCGCTTCCACTGTATGTGCGCTTAATAAAGATAAAATCACATTAGAAGACATCTCCCTTTTTAATGGTTTCGATTCTGTAAAATCAAATCCTTCTGAACCGTCTTCCGCGCTGTTTACCGGAATCCCAATGTGCATCTTATAATCCGGTTTCTTCGCCTCATTCATAAAATACACATTACTTATAACCAGAAGAATAACAAGTACGACTGTTAATTTTGTTTTCATTTTCATATTTTTGCCCATTTATGACTTAAAGAATACTGTGGATCATGTACATAATATGAATATTGGTAAACATTATATTTATACACATCGATTTTTTTAGATTTAATCGTATAGTTTTTTATAAACTGAAAACGATAGTATCCTGATGTAGATGGAACAGATGCACCATATCCACTACCATAAGAAGCTGTTTTTCCTGTTTCTGCCGTAAATGTAAACGATTTATAATTAATTGTTACTGTAAATTTTTGAGAACTTCCTCCTGATTTGAAAAAAACACCATACCGCCTGACGTTCCTTCGTATCCAAGACCAGGTTGTCCTGTTGGCGTCACTGTAACAGTTTTTTTCGTTGTATAATTGCCTGATGTTACTTGACTTTCTCCCTGATTATTAAATGGTACAATTCTATTAGGCGATACTGTTCCAACCAAATTTTCGTCAATGAATTTATCCGTTACTATTGTATTTTCCCTGACTAAATTTTCTGAATTACTATCAGCCGCAAATGCCGGAAATGGAGCGGCTAATATTCCAATAATAAGTGTTAATATCAAAGAAATTTTTGAATACATTTTTTTCATAAACGTGTTCTCCTTTCAAATTCCCATTAAAATTCAGTTTAAAAGTAATTTAAGTAGTCATTTACAAATTTACCAATATTAAGCTTTTCATACCATAGCTTTTTACCTCCTGTTTTTTCAGATTCACGCGTGTATCTTTATATTGCGATAATATCCAATTTATTTTTTCAAAACAAGTCTTGATTTTTATTATTTTTGATGTATAATAAGATACATATATGTATCTATTCTTATGAAAGGAGTCAATATGGAAGCAAAATACAATTTATCAAGTCAGGAGTATGAGATTATGTCTATTCTCTGGAAAGAAAACAGAGAAATGACTCTGGCTGAAATTGCAGATTTGCTGTGGGACGCAGGTTTTGAAATCTCCATTGGAACCGTCAAAACATACCTGCAGAGAATTGTAAAAAAAGGAGCGCTGATTGCCCCGAAACACGGTCACAAATTAATGTATATGCCTTCCTCCTCGGAAGAAGCTTTTGCCCAAAAATGGACGCAGGATTTTCTGAACAAAAGTTTCCGTGGTTCTCTGAAAGCCTTTATCTGCACTTTGACAGGAAATCACGATTTATCTGAGGAAGAGAAAAAAATGTTGAGGAATCTGTACGATGATAAATAATCTTCTCTTTTGTATGTGCGCTATGGGAAGCATTGTATACATATGTTATGCACTTCTCTGTCTCATTTTTCGATACCGTTTTAAACCGGGACAGAGACTTTTTATGCTGCTTGTTTCCGCTGCATTTTATTTACTTCCCTTCCCCTTTCTTCACAACTTTCTCAAAAACTGTATATATCACAGCAAAGCCGTACAGCATCTGTTTCCTTCTGTCACGGAGCCGAAAGCGGTGGTGTTTACACAGATGAAAACCTTCTACAAAGATGAGGCGGGGCATTTACATTTTCCGGTCTATTCCCGGCTTGTTCTTATTCTTGCCGGAATATGGCTCTTATTTCTTGTTGTGCTTTTTGCATGGCAGCTTATAAAATTTTCAACAATCAAGCGGCAGTTCATTCACAATTCCCAAGAAATATCTCCCGACTGTCTGAAATACAGGAAGAAAATTTCTGTTCGTGTAAGCCCCTTATGCTCGTCTCCTTTTTTAATCGGATTTTTAAGACCTGTGATATTTCTGCCCGTAGACACAAAGCCTGAACAGCTGCCTCATATTTTAAAACACGAAGCCTGCCATTTTCAATATCTCCATAACTTTATTAAAATGACCGGCTTTCTGGCTTTTGCAGTTCACTGGTACTGCCCTCTTACTTTCTGCTTTTACAAAAGCCTGGAAAAAACACTGGAACTTCTCTGCGATAAGCATGTACTGAAAAACAGTACAGAGGAAGAACGGAACCGTTACGTAAATCTCCTGCTTGCTCTCCCGATTCCCTCTTCAGATGAAAACATCTGTCTTCCAGGATATTCCTCTTTTCAGAGCCTGAGATTTCATATTACAAAGGAGCGCATACTTATGATCAAACATGGCAAAACATCAAAATCTGTTTTTTCTATTCTTCTGACAACGTGTTCATTACTTGCCGGAGCCGTCCCCATCATGGCGTATGATCAGCCAGCTTTCAATGCCGGCAGTTTATATACCTCCCCGGATTCCTGTCCTGATGGCATTATCGAAATTTTTGTTCCGGACGGCGCAGAGTTTCCGGAAGAATACGATTATTTAAATCTTCCGGAAGAGCCTGTCTTTTTCGACAAAGGAAACGATTATTTCATCGCTGATGACGGGGAAATCTATTATTTTTCTTCTGACCCAGAGGCTTACGCTACCTGCAAGCATACGTATAAAACAGGATATTCCTACCAACATCTGCTTCATGCGGATAAGAGCTGCAATTACCAGAAGATTCAAACAAAGCGCTGTACAAAATGCGGTTATATTTCCAGCAAAACGCTGATAAGCAACAATTTTTACTCCAAATGCCCTCATTAAAAATTCTAATTTTTATACAAAATGAAAAACACTGACACCCCGGGGTATCCCCCCGCAATGTCAGTGTTTTTTTATCTCTTATTTATTCTCAGTCAAAAAACTCAATCCCCATAAGGGTAAGCCCCTGCGCCGGAGCTGTGGGGCCTGCTTTTTCTCTGTCGCAGGCTTCCAGAATCTTTTTTACCCTCTCCGGAGGATACTGTCCGTTTCCCACCTCAATGAGAGTTCCGGAAAGAATGCGAACCATATTGTAAAGAAAGCCTGTGCCTGTGACGCGGATTGTCACAATATCTCCGTCACGCCACACGTCCATAGAAGTAATGGTGCGCACTGTGCTTTTTACCTGTGCTTTTGCACCGCAGAAGCTGGCAAAATCGTGAGTTCCGATCAGGTATGAAGTTGCCTCACGCATTTTCTCTACGTCCAGCTTATAATGGTAAAAATATGTATACAGACGCTCTGTTGGAACAGGAAATTTTCTGTTTAAAATCCGGTATTCGTATGTTTTTTCACTGTCACAGTAACGAGGGTGGAAATCCGGCTCCACTTCCTCGGAAAGCTGAATACGAATATCTTCCGGAAGGCGCTGATTCAGGGCATAGGAAATCTTCTCCCCCGGAATCCTCGTCTCTGTGTCAAACACCGCCACATTTCCAAGGGCATGAACGCCTGCGTCTGTGCGGCTTGCTCCGATGGTCTCTATTTTTTCTCCCAAAAGGTCTGAGAGCGCGTCATTTAAAACACCCTGCACGGTAATTCCATTTGGCTGGGTCTGCCAGCCGCAGTAATTTGTTCCGTCATACGCCACTACAAGTCCTACTCGTTTCATATCCACCTCTTATATTCCAATGATTCTGAATGCAGCTGCAATTCCAAGATATACAATTACAACTGCATATGCCACGTAATCCCTCTTCTCATAATGAAGAGGCTTCATCTGTGTTCTGTCGTCTCCTCCATGATAACATCTTGCCTCCATTGCCATAGCAAGATCATTTGCCCGGCGGAAAGCAGAGATAAACAGCGGCACAAGAAGCGGAACCATATTTTTTGCCTTCTGGATAATATTTCCGTTTTCAAAATCTGCTCCTCGTGCGATCTGTGCCTTCATAATTTTATCTGTCTCCTCAAGAAGTATAGGGATAAAACGAAGGGCAATGGACATCATCATGGAAATCTCATGTACAGGAACATGGATTTTATTTAAGGGACGAAGAAGCCTTTCCAGTCCGTCTGTCAACTGATTCGGCGTTGTCGTAAGTGTCATGACAGAGGAGCCAATCACAAGGTAGGTCAGGCGGATCGCCATTCTCCCCGCAAGGACAAGACCTTCTTTTGTCACCTTTAAAAATCCCCATTTCCAGAGAATTTCCCCGGGAGTCAGCAAAATATTAAAGGCTACTGTAATAAGAAGAATCACGAAGATTGCTTTCAGTCCTTTAAATATAAATTTCACAGGCACTTTTGAAAGAAAAATCAATCCTCCAAGAAACAACGTTGCCACTGCGTATCCGGGAAATGTGTTGAATACAAACACGGAAATGATAAACGCCATTGTTCCCAGAAATTTTGTCCGCGGATCAAGCCTGTGGAGAACAGAATCCGCAGGATAAAACTGTCCCAGTGTAATATCTCTAAGCATTGCTTCCGTCCTCCTTTAAAAGTGAAGAATGGCTGCTTCGAAGAGCTTTTAAAATGCTCTCTTTCGCCTCCTCCACCGTAGTTGCATCTGTATCTACGTCTAAACCATTTTTCTTTAAATCATTCATGATATACGTAATCTGCGGAGCTGCCAGTCCCATTTCTTCCAGCTCTTTATAATGGGAAAAGACTGCTTTTGGTGTATCATCAAAGGCAACTTCTCCTCCGTTCATTACGATCAGACGCTCCACATACTTTGCAATATCTTCCATACTGTGGGATACAAGAATAATCGTAATTCCTCTTTCTTTATGAAGGAGCGCAATCTGATCCAGAATGTCGTCTCTTCCTTTCGGGTCAAGACCTGCTGTCGGCTCGTCGAGAATCAGAATTTTCGGATTCATGGCAAGAACACCTGCAATAGCAACCCGCTTTTTCTGCCCGCCGGAAAGTTCAAAGGGTGACTTTCCGTAGTTTTTTTCCTTAAACCCAACCTGTTCCAGCGCTTTTTTTGCCTCTTTTTCCGCTTCTTCTCTTGTAAGTCCCTGATTCATAGGACCAAAACATACATCAGAAAGTACATCGCTCTCAAAAAGCTGATGCTCCGGATACTGGAATACGAGTCCTACCTGACTTCGCAGAGCTCTCCTGTCATACTTTTCTTCCCATACATCTTCTCCATTGTAGAGAATGGTGCCGGAAGTTGGCTGGATCAGAGCGTTTAAATGCTGGATCAACGTTGATTTTCCGCTTCCTGTATGTCCAATAACCCCAATAAACTGCCCGTCCGGTATGGACAGATTAATATTTTTCAGGGCATGGATTTCATAAGCAGTTCCCGGACTGTACGTATAAGTTACATCTTTTAACTCTATTGACATAAGGCACTCACCAATTCTTCTTTCGTCAGTATTCCTTCCGGAATGGACACGCCGGATTTTCTCAGTTCATGTGCAAGAAGGGTAACCTGAGGCACATCAAGACGATATTTTTTGAGCGTATCTACCTGAGAAAAAATCTCCTTCGGTGTTCCCTCCAACACTACATTTCCTCCGTCCATCACGTAAACCTTATCTGCATGAATTACCTCTTCCATATAATGGGTAATCAGAATTACCGTCACCTTCTCCTGCTTATTCAGCTCCCGAACTGCCTCAAGAACTTCTTTTCTTCCGTTTGGGTCAAGCATGGCAGTTGGCTCGTCCAGCACAATACATCTGGGGTGCATCGCCATGACTCCTGCAATGGCGACACGCTGTTTCTGTCCGCCGGAAAGCTTATTTGGAGAATGATGGCGATATGCAGTCATTCCCACTTTTTTCAAGCTGTCATCCACACGTTTCCATATATTTTCTGTAGGAATCCCCATATTTTCAGGTCCAAATCCCACATCCTCTTCCACAACGGTCCCGATAATCTGATTGTCCGGGTTCTGAAAAACCATCCCCGCCTTTTGACGAATTTTCCAGAGCTCCGGTTCTTTTGACGTATCCATGTCGTCCACCCAGAGAGTTCCCTCTGACGGAAGCAAAAGAGCATTCAAATGCTTCGCCAGCGTGGATTTTCCTGAGCCATTATGACCAAGAACGGCTACAAACTCACCCTCCTCAATCTCCATATTTACATCATTTACTGCTCTTTGCGTATCTTCTACATTTCCATTATCATCATATTTCAGATAATCAAATCCCAGCTTCAATGCCTTGATGATTCCCATTGTCGTCCTGCTCTCCTTCGTAGCAATATGCTTTACGCTTCTTGTTCTTTTCCTGTTTCTTCTCCAAGACCGGTAAGCTCATCCATCAGATTCCAGATTTCTTCTCTTCCCTGCTTTGTCTCAGCAGAAAAAGGAATGAGGATTCCTTCTTTTGGAAGCTTAAGACCTTCTCTTACTGCCTTGATGCTCTTCTGTACCTGGCTTCTTTTCAGCTTATCAAGCTTTGTGGCAATAATGATCGGCTCATATCCATTATGGAGAATCCAGTCATACATCTGTTTGTCATTTGCGGAAGGCTCATGACGTATATCCACAAGAAGAAAAACAGCCTTCAGATCTTTCGATGTATGGAGATATTTCTCAATCATTTTTCCCCATTTTGCCTTTTCGGAAGGGGAAACCTTTGCATAACCATATCCGGGTAAATCCACAAGATACATAGCTTCATTAATATTATAAAAATTGATGGTCTGTGTTTTTCCCGGCTGGGAACTTGTGCGCGCCAGAGCTTTTCTGTTCATCAAAGCATTAATCAATGACGACTTTCCCACGTTTGATTTTCCTGCAAAAGCAATTTCCGGCCGTTTTGTTTCCGGAAGCTTACTTGTAATGCCGCACACAATATCCAGTGATACATTTTTTATAATCATTGGCTGTTCCTCTCTATTTTACAAGCGCTTTCTCAAGCACTTCATCCATTGTCTCCACAAAGGTAATGATAAGTCCCTTTGTAATTTCTTTATCCAGCTCTTCTATATCCGGACGGTTTTCTCCCGGAACAAGAACTTCTTTTATTTTTGCATATTTTGCAGCAAGAAGCTTTTCTTTCAGGCCTCCGATTGCAAGAACACGGCCTCGCAGAGTAATTTCTCCTGTCATGGCAAGGTCAGCCCGCACCGGTTTTTCCACAATAGCAGAAAGCATAGCGGTTGCCATTGTAATCCCTGCTGAGGGACCATCCTTTGGAACGGCGCCCTCCGGAATATGAATATGAATATCATGTTCCTGGAAATATTCCGGCGCAATTTCATATTTATCTGCAATGGAACGAATGTAGGTAATACCTGCCTGAGCGGATTCCTTCATCACATCTCCAAGCTGGCCTGTAAGAAGAAATTCTCCTTTTCCCGGCATAACGTTTACCTCTATCTGAAGTGTATCTCCTCCAACCTGCGTCCATGCAAGACCTCTTGAAATTCCAATTTCATCTTTCGGGTTTGCCATAAGGTAATTAAACCGCTCTTTTCCAAGGAAATCGGGCAGATTCTTCGTTGTCACTACAACGCGCTTCTTTCCTTTTTCCATAATGGCACGGGCAGTTCTCCTGCAGATTCTTCCAATGCTTCTCTCCAGATTTCGAACACCCGCTTCTTTTGTATAATTGTTAATAATTTTTCCAAGTGCAGCCGACTGAATGGTAAGACATCCTTCCGGTACTCCGTTTGTCTCCATCTGACGCGGAATCAAATGCTCCTTTGCAATATGCTCTTTTTCGTTTTCCGAATAACCGGAAATCTCAATTAATTCCATTCTGTCAAGAAGAGGGCGTGGAATGCCCTGCACATCGTTTGCAGTTGCCACAAAAAGCACCTCGGAGAGGTCCTGAGGAAGCTCTACATAATGGTCTGTAAAATGGCTGTTCTGTTCCGGATCAAGTACCTCCAGAAGAGCAGAAGAAGTATCTCCCTTATAGTCACTGCTTGTCTTGTCAATTTCGTCAAGAAGCATAAGTGGATTGCTCACGCCTACCTGCTTTAATGCCTCTGTAATCCGCCCCGGCATAGCACCTACATAGGTTTTTCTGTGACCGCGTATTTCCGCCTCATCACGCACACCGCCAAGACAGATACGTACATATTTTTTATTCATCGCCTCTGCAATAGAGCGGGCAATGGAAGTTTTTCCTGTTCCAGGCGGTCCTACAAGACAGAGAATCGGACTTTTTCCCTTCTGTGTCAGTTTTCTCACAGAAAGAAACTCCATAATGCGCTCCTTCACTTCTTTTAAACCGTAATGGCCTTCCTGAAGAACTTTCCACGCTTCCTGCAAATCATCAGAATCTGTGGAGCGTTTATCCCAGGGAAGCGCGAGAAGCGTCTCAATATATCCTCTTAAAACTGTGGTCTCTGCCGCATTGCTGCTCATGCTCTTAAAACGATCTATCTCTTTTCCGATTTTTTCTTTTACTTCTTTCGATGCTTCCAGTTTTTTCAGCTTATTCTTGAACTCTTCCGCATCGTCTACTGTATTTTCTTCTCCAAGCTCCTCACGGATTAATTTAAGCTGTTCTCTTAAAATATATTCTCTCTGATTTTTATCAATCCGGGCTTTTATTTTTTTCTGAAGGTCTTTCCCAATTTCCACTACTTCAATTTCATTTGTGAGAATCGCTCCCAGAAGCTCATATCTGTCTCTTAAAGAAACTGCCTCAAGAAGCTTCTGACGGTTCTGATAAGAAAGAGAAAGATTCACTGAAATCTGTTCCACAAGCTCTTCCAGATTTTCGATGCTTAAAATCTGGTTTACAAGCTCCCGGCTCACTTTTCCGCTCTCTCCTGCAAACTGCTGGAACAATTCCCGAAGACTTCGGCACATTGCCTCACGGACTGCCGGAGGATATTCCTCTTCATCTTCCGCTGAAAGAACAGATATCTCACTCTCAAGAAACGGAGCTTCCTGTGAAAAGCTTAAAAGCTCTGCCCTCTCTGTTCCTTCCACAAGAACACGAAGAAGATTTTTCGGAAGCTTTACTACCTGTTTAATATAAGCAATGGTCCCCACATGATACAAATCGGAAATCTCCGGTGTCTCCACCTCCGCATCCTTCTGTGTCACAAGGAAAATTTTCTGATCGTTCAGCATTGCCGCCTCAATCGCCTTCACAGACCTTTCCCGGCTCACATCAAAATGCACGATCATTCCCGGTAAAATTGCAGTTCCCCGAAGTGCAATAGCAGGCAGTACCTGAATTGGATTTATCATTTATGTCATTCCTTCCTAAGCGGTTTCCGGCTTTCCGCCTTTTCTTGCTCGTGTATTTCTCCGAGGCTTCTTCTGCTCTATCTGCTGAGGTGCCTCTCCACGCTCAAGCTCCGGCTCTCCGGTCCCCTCTACTACTTCTTTTGTAATTGTACATTTGCGGATCGTATCGTCTGACGGAATGGTATACATCAGATCCATCAGAGAATTTTCCATAATGGCGCGAAGTCCTCTTGCTCCTGTTTTTCTCTCAAGAGATTTCTTTGCCACAACCTCAAGAGCCTCGTCCTCAAAGTCGAGCTCTACTCCGTCCATTTCAAATAATTTATGATACTGTTTTGTAAGAGCATTTTTCGGCTCTCGCAAAATACGGATCAGCGCCTTTTCGTCCAGAGCTTCCAGAGAAACCACTACAGGAACACGTCCGATAAACTCCGGAATCAGACCGAATTTTACAAAGTCCTCAGGCATAACATCCTTCAGCACTTCTCCTACATTTCTTTCTTCCTGTACTGCCACCTCTGCACCAAAACCGATGGATTTTGTATTCTGGCGCGCCTCGATAATTTTTTCCAGTCCGTCAAAAGCACCGCCGCAGATAAACAGGATATTTGTAGTGTCAATTTGAATAAATTCCTGATGGGGATGTTTTCTTCCACCCTGAGGCGGAACACTTGCAACGGTTCCCTCCAGAATTTTCAGAAGAGCCTGCTGAACACCCTCGCCTGATACATCACGGGTAATGGATGCATTTTCTGATTTTCTTGTGATTTTGTCAATCTCATCAATGTAAATAATTCCGTACTGCGCTCTTTCAATATCCCAGTCTGCCGCCTGAATGATTTTCAAAAGAATATTCTCCACATCTTCTCCTACATATCCGGCTTCTGTCAGACTTGTAGCGTCCGCAATTGCAAACGGCACATTCAAAAGTCTTGCAAGTGTCTGTGCAAGGAGTGTTTTTCCGGAACCTGTAGGTCCAAGCATAAGAATATTACTTTTCTGAAGTTCCACATCTGAGTTTCCGGAAGCAGTCACACGTTTATAATGATTATATACAGAAACAGACAGAGCTTTTTTCGCAGCTTCCTGCCCAATTACATAATCGTCAAGAATTTTATGGATTTCTTCCGGTTTCATCAGGTTGATTCCGGAAGTGTAATCCGGCTCCTGATTGTACATTTCAAATTCTTCTTCCAGAATTTCCGCACAGATTCCAATACACTGGTCGCAAATAAAAGCGCCGTCCGGTCCTGCAATCAGCTTCCTTACCTGATCCTCTGATTTATGGCAAAAGGAACATCTGACTTTTCCATCTCTTATCTTTTCTGCCATGAATTTTCTACTTTCCTTTCTATATCCTATAGAGCAAGATAAGACTCCTGCGGTTTACAGGAGTCTTTGTCATCAAGGGTTATCATTTGTGCACAACAACACCATCAATTAAACCGTAAGCTTTCGCTTCTTCCGCAGACATATAGTTGTCGCGGTCTGTATCTCGTTCTACAACCTCATATGGCTGTCCGGTGTTTGCTGCAAGAATCTCATTTAAAGTTCTTTTTGTTTTTGCAATGTGATCTGCCACAATCTGGATCTCTGTAGCCTGTCCCTGTGCTCCGCCTGAAGGCTGATGAATCATAATCGTAGAGTTTGGAAGGGCAAATCTCTTGCCCTTTGTTCCTCCTGCCAGAAGGAACGCTCCCATGCTCGCCGCCATGCCAAGGCAGATTGTAGAAACATCACATTTGATATATTTCATGGTATCATAAATTGCCATACCGGCTGTCACAGAGCCTCCCGGGCTGTTGATGTACAGCTGAATATCTTTTCCCGGATCTTCTGCCTCCAGAAAAAGGAGCTGTGCTACAATCAGGCTGGCGCTCACGTCGGTTACTTCTTCCCCAAGGAAAATGATTCTGTCATTCAGAAGCCTGGAATAAATATCGTAGCTTCTTTCTCCTCTGCTTGTCTGCTCAATGACATAAGGTACAAAACTCATAATTACCTCCTGCAGTGATTACTGCTTCTCTGTGAAAATCAATCAAAATCCGGATTATGCCTCTTTTGCTGCCTCAGCAACGAAAGTAACTGCTTTCTGTACAGCCATATCCTTCTTCATCTGTTCCATTTCACGCTCTCCAACCAGTTCTTTTAACTTGTCAGCTTCCATTTTGTACATAGCTGCCATCTTGGAGATTTCTTCGTTTACTTCTTCTTCTGTAGGCTGAATGTTCTCAACTTCTACGATTTTTTCAAGAACAAGTCTTGTCTGGATTCTCTTGAGAGCCTGTGGTTTCATGTCTTCCATCATCTTCTCTGCTGTCTGGCCTGTGAACTGGAAGTACTGTTCCATAGAAAGACCCTGAGACTGCATTCTTCTTCCGAAATCATCCATCATCTGACGGCACTGTGTATTAAGCATTGCTTCCGGAATTTCCATCTCTGCATTTTCAATGATTTTTTCAATAGCTGCGTCTTCTTTTGCGCGAAGAGCTTCTTTTTCTTTGCTCTCTGTCAGGTTTTTCTTTACATCTTCTTTGTATTCTGCAAGTGTATCAAATTCAGAAACATCTTTTGCGAAATCATCGTTAAGCTCTGGAAGCTCTTTTGCTTCAATTTTCTTAACATCACACTGGAATACTGCTGCTTTTCCTGCAAGCTCTTTTGCCTGGTACTCTTCCGGGAAAGTCACGTTTACTTCTACGTGGTCACCTGTTTTCGCACCAACAAGCTGCTCTTCAAATCCAGGAATAAATGTATGAGAACCAAGTGTCAGAGGATAAGCCTCACCTTTTCCGCCTTCAAAAGCCTCACCGTCTACAAATCCTTCAAAGTCGATTGTAACGATGTCGCCTTCTTCTGCTGCACGGTCTTCTACAGTGATTGTTCTGGAGTTTTTCTCCTGCTCACGTTTGATAGCAGCTTCAATTTCTTCCTCAGTTACTTCGATTTCTGCCTTCGGAACTTCCACACCCTTGTACTCGCCTAATGTAACTTCCGGTTTCACAGCAACTTCTGCTGTAAAGATAAGAGCTTTTCCCGGCTCCATCTGTGTTACATCAATCTGCGGCTGGGAAACGATTTCCAGTTCACACTCGGAAAGAGCTTTGCTGTAATGCTCCGGAATCAGAGCGTTTACTGCGTCCTCAAGGAAGATTCCTTTTCCGTACATCTGCTCGATCATTTTTCTTGGAGCTTTTCCTTTACGGAATCCAGGAATGCTGATTCTGCCTTTTGCTTTCTGGTATGCACTCTGCATTGCCTTCTCTAAATCTTCAGCGGAAACTTCGATTGTAAGCTTCGCCATGTTTTTCTCCATTTTTTCCACCTGTAAACTCATTTTGTATGTTCCTCCTTAATTTATATCAGGTTAGTTAATTTCTGCATTTTATCCTACTATGCTTAGGATACAGTCATTGTAGTAGTATAGCACAAGCAAAATCAAAACACCAGTGTTTTTTTAAAAATATACGATAGATTCTGCGATTTTCTGTGCTTTCTCCATGCCTTCCAGCTGCCCAATCAAAGATAACGCGAAATCTATGGCAGTTCCAAGCCCTCTGCTTGTTGTCACATTGCCATCTACTGCCACCGGTTCCTCGGTAAGTACAGCTCCTTTTAATTTTCCCATAAAAGAAGGATAGGATGTTGCCTTTCTCCCTTCCAGGAAGCCCAGTTCTGCAAACACGCTTGGAGCTGCACAGATTGCCGCAACTTTTCCGTTTTTATGATAAAAGCTTTTCAAAAGTTCCGTAAGAGGCTTATATTCGCCCAGATATTTTGTTCCCGGCATCCCTCCCGGAAGAATCAGCATATCTGCATCTGAAAAATCTGTTTCTTCAAAAACACAGTCTGTCAAAAGAGTGATTCCATGTGAAGTCGTAACCTCTCTGGTATTTTTAATCGAAACTGTTTTTATATCAATTTCTGCTCTTCTCATTAAGTCAACAACAGTCAGACCTTCTATATCTTCAAAACCATCTGCCAGAAAAATATATACTTTGCTCAATTCAAAAACCTCCTGTTCTGATGAAGTCCTGTTTTCTGCGCTTTTTTCGGGATTTATTATACCATTTCCCTTTCTTTTTTACAATAAAAAGGGTATACTGTTCTTACATTTTTAACATATATAAGGAGGATTTTATGGAGATTGAAAGAAAATTTCTGATAAAAAAAGAGAAGCTTCCTGAAAATCTGTCCCAGTATCCCTGTCTTCATATTGAACAGGGCTATCTCTGTACAGATCCTGTTGTGCGCATCCGCCGTCAGAATGATGAATATTATCTTACTTACAAATCAAAAGGACTTCTTTCCAGAGAAGAATATAACCTTCCTCTGACAGAAGAATCTTATTACCACCTGAAAGAAAAAGCGGACGGTATCGTCATCTGTAAAGACCGATATGTCATTCCGGAAAAAGACGGACTTTCTATTGAGCTTGATATTTTTCACGAAGCATATGAAGGGCTTCTTCTTGCAGAAGTGGAATTTTCCTCTGAGGAAACAGCCAAAAGTTACGTTCCTCCTGCATGGTTTGGAGAAGATGTCACCTTTTCTTCAAAATATCACAACAGTACATTAAGTAAAGGAGACTGGGTGCTGTAACCGCTGACAAATCTCTCTCAATTTTTGTATCATCAAATATAAAACAGACAGCTTCTGATACCACTCTTATCAAAAACTGTCTGTTTTTTATTATATAAATTCCTTATAATTTCTTTCCTTTTTCCGCCGCTGCACAAAGAGCCTCAAATACTGCGCTTCGGAATCCATTTTTTTCCAGCATACGCACACCCTCAATGGTAGAGCCTGCCGGAGAACAGACCATATCCTTCAATTCTCCTGGATGCATTTCTGTCTCAAGGAGCATTTTTGCACTTCCGAGAACAGCCTGTGCCGCAAGGCGGTATGCCTGTTTTCTTGGCATTCCCTGATGTACCGCCGCATCTGCCATTGCCTCCAGAAACATAAATACATATGCCGGGGAACAGCCCGTTACTGCGCTTAACCCTTCCATGAGACGTTCCGGAATCACCTCCGTACATCCAAAACTGTCTGTAATCGCGCAAATTTCCTGCTTTTCTTCCTCAGATACCCGTTCATTAAAGCAGACTCCTGTCATCCCCTCTCCTACCTGCGCCGGTGTATTCGGCATTAGACGAACAATTTTAAGAGGCTGTCCGCATTTTTCTTCCAGCCAGGAAAGCGTTTTTCCCGGAGCAATTCCAATAAGAACGTGCTCTTCTGTGAGAACCTCTTTTATCTCTCCCAGAACCTCCTCATAAAACTGAGGTTTTACCGCAAGAACAACAATTTTCGCACTCTCTGCCACCTGGCGGTTTTCCATTGTTGTGACAACTCCAAGCTTTTCTCTGCTTCGTCTGCTGCCTTCTTCTGTGAGATTCGATACGATGATTTCCTCTTTTGTGAAAATGCCTTTTTTCAGAATTCCCCCGATCATGGCAGACGCCATATTTCCGCAGCCTATAAATCCGATTTTCATCCTGCAGTTTCCTCCTTATAATACAAGCGAAGGCGCTACATATACACGGGCACCAAGCTCACTGTCCAACATATAAAGGCTCTTTGCATCTCCGCCAAAAAGTTCCATCTTCTTAATCAGATCGGAGGCTTTTGTCTCTTCCTCTCCCTGCTCTTTTACAAACCAATCGAGAAACTGCATGGTACGGAAGTCTTTCACCGTATAAGCTGCATCGTAAATATTATGAATCAGTCCTGTTACATACTGCTCATGTTCATATCCCTGTTTCAGAGCATCCATTTTATCATTCAGCTCTGCATCCGGTCTTTCAATGGTATCCAGAACTACACGGCAGTCGTTATTCTGAAGATACTGGATCATCAGCATGGCATGGTCACGCTCTTCCTGCGCCTGCACACGATACCAGTTTGCGAATCCCTTCAGGCCTTCTTCCTCATAATAATTGGAAAATTCCAGATACAGATAAGCAGAATAAAATTCTTTGTTAATCTGTGTATTTAAAAGTTGTGCAACATTTGTATTTAACATAATATTTTCCTCCTCTTTCCTACAGTTTTTCTATGTTTCAGTATAGTACAGTTCCAATGGATTTTCAAGAAGAGGGAGAGGAAACGTTATACTTTTTCTGTCAGTCATTTTCCTTTTTAATTTATTGATTTTCATACTGACTTTTCCCGGTATAAAAACAGCGTCAGCGGCGCTCCTGTAAGCACAAACAGGAAGCGCCGCCTTCTTTTTCACAAACTATTCTTCTAATAAGATAACTCCAATGGTTGCCGCAGGCTTTACATCTTCACCCGTTATTAAAACAGCCTGCAGGGAAGTATTTCCATCCTCCCATTTACAAAGTCTTTCTGTAAAACCAAGCCCTTCATTTTCCGTTTCTTCTTTTACAGACTCTTCTCCGTACAAATCTTTCAGACTGTCAATCTGCCTCTGAAACCATGTTTCGTAATCTCCCTCCAGAGAAAAATCATATCTTACTGCCTGAAGTTCGTCATTTGAAAACTCAAAATACAGTTCCCCCTGCTGTCCTTCCAGCTCCTGAGCAGCTGTATGTTTCAAATAGCGATATTCGCTGTCCGGGAGCGTTCCCTCCACTTCGTATTCAGAAACTCTGTTTTCCAGTTTTTCTTTCACCTCATCGAATGAACTTCTCCACGGAATATCGCCGTACTGATATTCTGAGCTGTCATTCCTGAATCTTTCAAGAGATATCTGATAAGAAGTTCCGTCCATGCCCTCCTGAAGATGTCTTAATTCTTCCTCATCACTGTATACCCTGAATTCTTCGCCCTCTGCATCGTAGTAGGATTGGTAATTTTTCTCCTCCTCTGCCTTTACCTCACATACAGACACAATTCCCAGCATACACATAGCAATCCCCAATACTTTTCCTGCCTTATTCATAAAATCATCTCCTTCCTTTACGCCACCTCAACACGCCTGGGATTTTTTCTGTATACAGTTTATTAAAGCACCAAATTGTTTATCTTATTTTACTATATCTTTCTTATTTCAGTCAATATTTTATAACACAAATCCGCACATTTCTATTTCCTTCCTCGTTATATAAAGTGAAAGGCGGTTTTAAATCGTGTCCACGGACCTGGAAGAACCGGTTTTGCCTGTACCTGTCCGCGAAAGAGAACCTTGTTCCATTCACTCCCGACTCACCGGGATTTTCGTATTTTCCCATCTGCTTTTCCTGCTTCTGCAGATTTCATTCCACTGACAATTTCCGCAGATTTCCTCCCTTTTTCCTGTTTCCAGAATCCTTTTCTGTACTCTCTGCGTAAACTCCGAAAAGTCCAGTTGTTCATTTTCCTTCAAATCACAGAAAGAAAGGACTGCCCTGTCATACGTTTCTACCTTATCTGCCGTTTCACAGACTCCATCTTTTAAGTTTGGACAGGCAGAGCAGATATTGTCTCCTGCGACTGTCATTTCCACCAGTGCGCCCTCTTCCAGAAGTGACAAAATCTCTCCCATATGACGCACAAAACCCTGACTGTATCCTTTTCCTTCAAAATAAGCAAGGCACATACCATGATGCGGACGTATCTTATATACTTTCTGTTTATCCATTTTTCCCTCTTCTCTTTCCTCGAAAACCGGACAAGTTTTTTCTTACCTTAACACAGCTTGTAAAAATCAGCAACTCATACTCTTAACTTCTTATTTCTTTTCTGCTTTTTTCGCATACTCTGTTGTCACCAGACTTTCGTATTTTACCCTTTTATTCAATTCTCCGGCATCTTCCAGAACATCCTGAAGAAGCTCAAAGCTTTCCTGTTCAAAAATAAGATTTTCCTTCCATGTATCCTGTTCATAGTATCTCTTCACAATGGCAGTGATCGTTTCCAAATCTGTCTCGGAAAACTGCGGTGCGATCACCTCTGCGATTTCCTCCGGCGTATGATTCTGCACATAATCCATTCCTTTTTGAAGGGCATTTGTAAACTTCTGCATCACTTCTGGATTTTCTTTCATATAACTGGATTTTGCACAGTAAGACGTATACGGAACATAGCCAGAATCTACGCCAAGGGAAGCTACTACATAGCCTGCACCTTCTTTTTCAAGAGCTGTGGCAGACGGTTCAAATTCTACGCTGAAATCTCCCAAGCCCCCTGAAAAAGCGGCTGCTGTGGAACCGAAATCAATACTCTGATTAATTTCCAGGTCTTTTTCCGGGTCAATTCCCTGCTGTTTCAAGATATACTCAAAAACCATTTCCGGCATACCACCTTTTCTTCCCCCAAGCACATCTTTCCCCTTTAAATCCTCCCACTTAAAATCCGGCATTTTCTCTCTTGCCACAAGGAAATTCCCGGCTCTCTGGGTAAGCTGGGCAAAGTTTACAACCGGGTCATTTGCTCCCTCCTGAAAAGCGTAGACAGAAGCCTCCGCTCCCATAAATCCGATTTCCGCGTCTCCGGAAAGAACTGCCGCCATTACTTTATCCGCACCAAAACCAGTCACAAGGGTAAGGTCAAGGCCTTCCTCTTTAAAATATCCTTCTTCGATGGCAACATACTGCGGCGCATAAAAAATAGAATGGGCTACCTCGTTTAATGTGATTTTTACAGGTTCCTGCTTCTCCTTTTCTTCGGCAAAGGCAGTCACAGGCAGGGCTACTGCCGCCAGAATCACAGCCAGAGATGTTGCGATATACTTTTTACTTTTCATTCAGATTCTCCTTATTGGTCTCTCCTGTTATGATATGCAGAAGGAAGAAGAAGGTGAGATTTTAGGGCATCGGCTTGACTTACTATCATTACAATGATATGATTTTTATATCATAATGAGGGAGAGATACAAAATGGGAAAAATACAATTATTTCACGGCACAGACCACATTATTGAAAAACCTGATTTTTCTCTCGGAAAATGCCATAATGACTATGGCAGAGGATTTTATTGCACTCAGGATCTGCCGATGGCTATGGAATGGGCATGTAAGCAAAACACAGACGGATTCGTAAATGAATACTATCTTGAACAGGATTCTTTACAGATTTTAAATTTACTGTCCCCCCAATATAACATTCTTCACTGGCTGGCATTGTTATTGAAAAACAGGACTTTCCGGCTTTACAATGAAATTGCTATAGATGCCAGAAATTACATCATCGAAAACTTTTTCATTGATCTCACAGATTATGATATTGTGATTGGTTACCGGGCAGATGATTCCTACTTCTCTTTTGCGGAAGCATTCGTGCAAAACGGACTGTCCCTTCGCAGTTTAAATCAGGCTCTCCGACTAGGAAAATTAGGAAAGCAAACTGCGTTGATTTCAAAAAAATCTTTTGAGCATTTAACATTTAAAGGCTCTGTCCCGGCAGATAAGCTTATATATTATCCGAAATTTATTACACGGGATTCAAAAGCCAGAGAAATTTATAAAAAGGAAATCCAGGGAAGACGTTCTTACAGGAACGATATTTTTATTCTCGATATTCTAAGAGAGGAGATTAAAAACGACGATGCGCGCATACAACGAATCTTATCTGAATGATGCCAAAAACAATCTGGCAGATTTTTTTGATTATGCAGTCCGGGACTGTAAATTAAACCCGGATTCATTTATACAATTATTTATTCAGTCCGGATACGCAGATAAATTTGAGCGTGGAAACCCCTCTGTTATTTCAGGTATGTCCGGAACAGAACTTGCAAGAGCTGTACTGTCTTCCGTTTATCCGCTCCGCACTTTTCCGGAAAAATCTTTTTCCCCGGAACGCTCCCCTGTTTACTGGGCAGGATGGGCACTGGCAGAATATCAATGGAGTACGGGCAAACGGTTTAAAGATATTTTTTCCAGAATTTCCCTTTCAGAAATTATTTCCATGTATTCTGTATATCACGAAATGGATATAGAACACTTCATAGAAGACATGAATATAAAATATCACTTGATAAATCGGGAAACCCGTCTGAAATATATTCGCGAAAATCGCGGACTTTCACAGGCTGAGCTTTCAGAGCTTTCGGGGGTAAAGCTGCGCTCTGTTCAAATATATGAACAAAAAGTCAATTCTATTGATAAAGCACAGGCAAGAACTGTTTATAAACTTTCCAGAGTTCTGGGCTGCACAGTGGAAGATCTGTTAGAAAGTCCGGAAATGTAATACAACGCCTTCTCTGCGTAAATCCCTTGGCAGAGAAGGCGTTCTGAATTAAATATTATCTACATGAATTTCCAGCGATTATATCTCAGCTTTTCAGACCTTTTGTAAGTCTGCAGTTTGTAACCTTTAAACTTCCTTCTGAAGCAAATATTGACAGACTTTCTCCCGGACGTTTATAAGCTCTGGCATTTAATGCCACACCATCTATATAAATTGTTGCAATGGTATCATCTACAATCATGCGAATATTATATTTCTTTCCTGGTTCAAGAGAAACCGGTCTTTCTAATCCAATGTTCTGATTCGCCGGCCACGGCCAGTTCGGACATTTTTCAAATACATATCTGTTTTCCGGAATGTGGAACATAAACTGATAGGATTCTTCTTTATCCTCATCTTCATAAAAGCGGATTCCAAAAGCTCTTGTACTCTCTGAAAACTCCACATCTGCCTCAAACTTGAAAATATCTCCTGTATTTCTTCCTACTGTTATTTCTGTACGTTTTGACGGAGTATCTATTACAAAATCCTCCGTTTTTTCTTCTTTATCAAAAGCATTCCAAACTGTTTCCGGAATTCTTACCCCAAGTGTTCCATCTTCTCTCTGGTACACCTCATGGGCCATGAATGTCCCTGCCCAGATAAAATTATTATCATCGTCATCTTTATCCTTTGTAGCAACCCAGCCAAAAAGGATTCTCTGCCCGTTAAGACAAAATGTTCTTCCTGCATAATAGGCTCTTCCATCAAACGCATCGTCTTCCGGCGCAATCCAGGGGCCTTCAAGGCTTTTGCTCATTCGATATACCATTTTACTTCTGTCACTATATTCTGTCACAATATGATACCACCAGTCTCCGATTTTAAACAAATCCGGCATCTCGTGCATAGTATAGAGATCAGGTGCCCAAAAATCCCCTTCAAATTTCCAGTTTTTTAAATCCTTGGAAGTAAATTTCACAGTTCTTCCCGTTTGTCTTGTTTTTGGACCTTTTAATCTTGCTCCAAGAATTAAAAGATATTGTTCCTTCTCCTCATCACGAATTACCCACGGATCTCTCCAATCATCCGGATCATACCCCTCCTGCGGTGTAAACGTTAAATTATCCTGTGTTTTATGCCAGGTTACAAGATCGTCGCTGTACGCATGCATTAATACCTGAGAAGCTTTACCAAGAGCGGGATAGTCCCTGTTATATCCTGTATAGAAAATATGGTACTGGCCTTCTGCTTCAAAAACGCTTCCTGCAAAAATAAACTGATCCTGCTCCTCATCTGTTCCTCTAGGGATTGCAACGCCACAGTCCTCATAATGCACAAAATCTGAAGTAGTGGCGAGATCCCAGCCAAAAGGTTCCCCGAAAGGTCCTGGTTTTCTTGTATCTCTCTGGTGATATAAATAAAATTTGTCTCCCTTTCCAAACGGCATACAATCACCAAACCATGTCCCCGGAAACTGATAATATAATTTCTGCATAATAAAAATCTCCTTTTTTATAATTTAAATTTCTCTTACCCTTTTACTGCTCCTGCCGCCATTCCTGCCAGCATTCTCTTACTACTGAAAAAATAAAATATAAATACTGGAAGTACAGTTACACTGATTGCCGCAAACGTAGCTCCCCAGTCTGTAAGTCCCATACTGCCTACAAAATCGTTTAATCCGAGAGTAATTGTTTTCATATCTGTTGACCGCGTAAAAGTATACGCGTTAATATATTCATTCCAGCAGAATACTGCCTGCATAGTTGCCACTGTGATTACAGAGTTTTTCGACATAGGAACTACCATTTTAAAAAAGCAGCCGATTGGACTGCATCCGTCAATAATCGCAGCCTCCAGCATCTCCTCCGGAAAAAATTTGCTGAATGAATAAAAAAGCTGTATGGAATAAGACAGGGAAAATGCTATCTGAGGCAAAATAATTGCCGGATATGTATTAATCATTCCCAATTTATTAAAAATAGTAAATAATGGAATCAGGGCAACCTGCATGGGTAGCATAAGTCCAAGAAGAAAATAATTTAAAATAAACTTTCTTCCTTTAAATTTAATTTTACTAAGCGCAAAACCTGCCATTAATGCAAATAATAAAAGCGGAATCAAAACACCAACCAGAACAATAATGCTGTTCTTAAAATAAGTAGGCATATGACTTTTTGTAAAAACATTAATATAGTTCGTTATATCCCAATGTGAAGGCAGCGCATATGCCGGAAGCTTCCGAAAGTCTTCCAGTGATTTAAAACTGGACGTAAATACATAAAAGAAAGGATATACCTGTATCACTACAAGAACCAGAGCAATCGTCCATTTTATAAAACTTCCCGCTGATAATTTCCTTTTATTCATTGTCATCCCCTCCCGTCATTTTCCGAAACAGCATTCCTACGACAAGACAGATAATTACAATCATAATAGCTACAGAACTTCCATATCCGTACTTCATACTTGTAAATGCCTGCTTATACATATAGGTTGTCATAAGTTCAGATGCGTTTCCGGGTCCTCCATGTGTCAGAAGGTAGGAAAACTCAAATGACCGCAAAGAACCATTCAGGACGAGAAGGCAGTTTGCTATGATAACCGGTTTAATATATGGAATTTTCACATACAGATACTCCTGCCAGACGTTTGCTCCATCAATCAAAGCAGCTTCCCCAAGTTCGTCCGGTACACCAATTAAGGCAGCATAAAAAATAACCATATAAAGTCCCAGATATTTATATGCCTCCACAAAAGCTGTAACATAGAGAGAAATCTGCGGATTTGAAATCCACTCCATGAATTTCAAAGAAGGATCAAAAAACGAAAGTACCTGATTAATGATTCCTGTCGGTGTTACCGAAAACAACTTCGTAAAAATCTGACAGATAGCAACCGAAGAAATGACTACAGGTATATAGTAAAGTGTCTGCAGAACCGTTCGGCCTTTTTTTATTCTGCTCAAAAGAACCGCAAACAAAAGTCCTCCAAATACCTGAATTGCCACATTAATTATCGTGTAAATCAGCGTATGCCCTACGGTTGCTCTGAAAACCTGATCCTGAGTCAAAAGCTCTATATAATTTTTAAAACCGACAAAAATCTTTTCACCTACGCCGCTCCAGTCAAAAAAGCTATAGTAGCCTGCCCATACAATAGAAACCATGACAAAAGCCGTGTATATTAAAAATGCCGGGAAAACAAACATAAAAATAACTGATTTTTTTCCGAATGCCTTCTGCATGAAATCCCCCCTTTTCTCTGAGAGATACAGCCTTCAGACTGCATCTCTCCACCTTATTTTTCCTGTTATTTCTCTATAAAAGAATCACACGTTTTCTCAAACTCTTCCGGCTTTGTAATACCCTGTGCAAGTTTTTGCTGTTCATCTACAATTTTTGTAAGAACATCGGAATCCAGTTTGTCATCCCATGAAGTCCATGCTGTCTCCGCATTTTCAAACATAGGCTTTGTATCGTAATACAACTGCGGAAGCCCTTCTGGAAGTTCTTCATTAAATGGTGAAAAAATAGATGCCTGGTTGTAGCATGCATCTGAGAAATTTTCGCACATATAGTCAAAAAATTCCTGCATTGTATCATCGTATGTCGCTTTATTAAATGCTTCCGCAAATCCTGCATGAATCGGAACGTTAGTTTCCATATTATCCATACCTTCTACAGAAGGAACCGGGAAAAATCCAAGTTCTCCGGCTTCATACATTTCTTCTGCAAGACCAATCTGTCCGGAACCGGTATAGAAAATAGCCCCTGTGCCTCCAAAAAACAGATTGCATGCAGAAGTAAAATCTACGCTTGCAAATCCCGGCTCAAAATATCCTTTTGTTCCAAGCTCAGAAAGAAGATTTACTGCATAATCAGCGGCCTGATTTTCCGTAAAGGTCTCTGTACCTTCCTGGTAACCGGTAATAAAATCAGATCCTGTCACCGTCCACGGTGCAAAAGAAAGATACCTCATCAACTGCCACGCATCTGAACCTCCCACAATTACAGGAATCTCATCCTGTTCTGCAATTTTCTCACATGCAGTTTTAAACTCTTCCCATGTTTCCGGAGTCTTCTCTATGCCTGCTTTTTCAAAAATATCCTTCCTGTACATAAAATATTCGCAGTATAACCCCTGAGGAAACAGATAAAGGTTTCCATCTTCTTCATCTGTAAGAAAATCTCTTACCGCACCGTTTAATTTATCTCCATATCCGTTTCTTTCCAGTTCAGCGCCTACATCTACCAACGCGTCAATATCCTTACATGCAGCTGAAAGTGTTCCATTAGGACACCCGAAAATGTCGGGAAGCGTATTGCTGTTAATATACATCTGAAGCTTCGTAAAATAATCCTGCATATCATTTACCAGCTCAATCTCATAATCCAATCCCTTGTCATCACAAAATTCGCTGAGCAGATGATCAAACACAAGAAATTGTTCTGTTGACTCTGTTCCTTTTAATAATGCAGTAATCTTGGTTCTCTCTCCATCTTTTCCTTTTGCAGATACTGTTTCTGTCCCTGTGCCTGTAAAAAGAGTGGCTGTGATTGCTGTTGCCAGAACAAGTGCTAATGCTTTTTTTGTTTTTCTCATTCCCTTTTTCCTCCTTATAGGTTGTTTCGTTCTTTGTTTATGGTTATATCTTATCTTTTGTCCCTTTTAGAAACAATTGGAAATAAACGTCAAAATAGGAGATTTGTACACACTTTCCTTTTTGTATACAACTCTCCTATCTGCCGATATCCTTATATATGTTTTTTATATTCGTTTGGCGTTATCCCATATCTCTTCTTAAATACTTTAATATAATAGCCAAAATCTTTATAGCCTACCATTTCTGCTATTTCATACTGCTTGTACTTATTTTCCTGAATAAACTGTTCTACATGACGAAATCGTACATCTGTCAGATATTCAAGAAAGCTCTGTCCTGCATATCGTTTTAAAAGACGGCTTACATATGTGCGGCTCACGTGAAATTTTTCAGTTAAATCCTCCATAGACAAGTCTTCTGAATAATTTTTATCTATGTACTGCAAAATGCTTTGTACAAGCTTTTTATTTCTCTCATCAGTTCCTTCTGTATTCTGCTTAATCATAGTTTCAAACAGAGAAAGAAGACATTCTACCACCCTTTCTGTATTTTGGCATTCCGAAATTCTTCGTACTCCATCTTGTAAAACCGATACATTCCAGTTTTTATTTTGAATTTCACTTTCCACGGCACATGTGTATGGAAATTTCATACAACTTATCAAAAGCTCCATAGCAGAAAACTTTACTGCCGAAATATTCTGCGGAGCCCTGCTGTAAATCATCCGTAGTTCCTCTTCTGCTTTTAAAAAACTCTCCTGAAAAAGCAGCATCATAAAGTGTGTTTTCTCTCCCGTCGTAATCACAAATTCTTCCTGATTTTCATATTGCAATTCATCATACTTAAGAATCACATTTTTTCCCAGATATACACATTGACGACACGCTTTCTGCGCCTGCCTGTACTGCACATTTGCAAGATACCCATCTTCGCATATGCTGCTGATGCCAAAATTCATGGAAAAATTCAAATATTTGTCCATTTCCTGCTGAATTTCCGCACATGCCTCTACAACCCGCTTTGTACACTCCCAATTCTCTTCCTCTTTCGGAAACATAAGAATAAAATTATACTCCATAGCTGCCGTATTATAGTCACTAAGCACCTCCATTTGAAACTTATGGAAAATTTCCTCAAAAATATTAATACAGGCAAATTCCTCAATCCATTTATCGCATTTATCAATACGTTCTTCCTTAAATTTTCTTCCTACGCAGACAAGATATTTTTCTATATGAAGATGAAAGGAACCCTCCTGAGCCTGCATCTCCGCTCTTCCCTGAATACGTCCGTGAAGAAGATTTCCTACAAATTTAGAGCGAAGTTCCGGAAGAGAACTTTGAAAATATTTCTGTAAATCATGTACCTGTTTCTGCTTTGCTTTTTTCTCCCGGATTTCTTCTGAAAGACGCAGTATCATCTCCTTCATCCCTTCATAATCCACCGGTTTTAAAAGATATTCTTTCACGCCAATACGAATGGCCTGCTGTGCATATTCAAAATTATCATACCCTGTTAAAATTACAACTGTAGTATCCGGATATTTCTCCTTCGCCTTTCCGGAAAATTCCAGCCCATCCATTCCCGGCATTTTAACGTCACTTAAAATCAAATCCGGAACCGTCTCTTCCAGCTTTCTCATTCCCTCGACTCCGTTTTTTGCAACTGCTGCCACTTTACACCCATAATCTTTCCAGGGAAACGAACAAAGTCCGTCAAGTATAATCGGCTCATCATCTAATATCATTACCTGAAGTTCCATCTGTAACTGTCCCCCTTATTTCTTCAAAAGGAATTCTTAACACAACTTTTGTTCCTTTTCCCTCTTCTGATTCAATATTGATTTCTGCAGATTTATGATACACATAATCCATTCTCTTTTTCACAGCATAAATTCCAAGACGGGTATGTGTTTCTCCTGCTCCTGTTTTTCTCTCTTCTGTATTTTCAAACAGATTCGTAAGCTTCTCTTCTGTCATCCCCACTCCGTTATCTTCTATTGTAAACACAGCCATATTTCCTCTTTTCACTCCGGTAACCAGCAAAAAACAATCCCAGGTAGCATTTTCCACACCATGAACAACTGAATTTTCCACCAGAGTCTGTATTGTCATTTTAGGAATCTGAAGATCATAAAGTATCTCATCGACTTCTATATAAGAAGTAAATCTATCCCCGTATCTTGTCTCCTGTATATAAAGGTAATCCTGTATATATTTGATTTCTTCCCGAACCGTTACCATGCTCTTTTTATTACTGATGCTTGCCCTCATAAGGCTGCTGATTGCAGTAACCATGTGGCAGATTTTTTCCTCCCCCTTCTTTCTCGCCATCCAGTTTATAGTATCTAAAACATTATACAGAAAATGGGGATTTATCTGTGCCTGTAATGCCTGAAATTCAATATCTTTATTCGTAGTTTCCATCTCTACCAGCTGTTTTAAAAGTCTTTCTATTTCTTCAATCGTGTGATTAAATACAGAATTCATACTTCCAATTTCATCTGTTCTGCCTTCCGGAAGGCGTACTGTAAAATCTCCGCCTGCAAATCGTTTCATTGCTTTGCTTGTCTGCTCAATTGGTCCTGCAATCCCTCTTGCAAGAACTTTTGTTAATATAATGCAAAGAACAATGCTGACTACAATAAGGACAGACGCTATTTTTTTTAATTCTCCGGCAGTCTTCTCCAATACACTCATGGGAATCATTCCGACCAGAATAAATCCGGTATCTACGCTTTTCTGATATACACAATTATATGTTTTCCCATCCGCTTTCTCCTTGAAGCTTCCATTTATATCAGTAAGTTTTTCTCCCCATAAATCCGAAAAATCTTTTCCATTATTAAAAATCACCTGTTTTTCCTCATCAAGAAGAAAAATTTGAGCTGCCAGAGACTCTCTTGCAGATGCTGCCATCTTTTCCAGATAATCCACTTTGATAGATGCTCTCAGGATTCCCAAAGGCTCCATTGTCAACGCATCTTTTATCTGTTTTGCGATATATATCACATCTTTATCTTCTTCTCTGTCGTAATAATAAACGCAGCTTCCATTTGCTTCTTCCGCCATACTGCAGACGGTTTCCTCTATGACTTCTTTCTCCTGGCGTTCATTTGAAAGAAGATGATTCGCCCCGTTATATCCATAGAGCTGAATATCTTTCATATAGACGCTGGTATATCCCTGTAAAAGGAGTCTTCGTATTTGTCCCGCCCTTGAATAATAAGAATATCGTTCCGTCCCATCTGAACGATAAGGTTCATCTGATTCCAGTTCTTCCTGAACCACATTATTATTTGCTATGTAATCAAAAGAATTCTCTACCAGCTGAAAATAATGATCCAGATTTACGGACAATTCTTCAATCACTCCCGCCGACTGTTTTCTTGTTTGAGTTGTCACAATTCTGGCTGCCGCTATATATAATGAGAGGCTGGCTGACAATATTAAAATCAGACTGATTCCCACTGTACAATACAGCAATTTTCTCTGAATGCTTAAATTAATAAACCACTTTTTTAACTTTTGCATGAGATCACACACCTATTCTTTTTTATGTTTTACTTACCTCATAATATCATAATTATCTGCAACATTCCATTTATCATTTCGCTTCCTGCTTCCTTCACTTTTCTCATCTCCTCCTACTTTTTTCACATCTCAATAATCTCCACACACAATTTTTAAATATTCCCCACACACTTCCCCTGCATCTATGCTATAATATGACATATCAGCAGAAAATCACCCGGACTGTACGACAGTCTTTCATTTTCTGCATAACACAGAAGGAGACAACTACTATGAATCAGAAACGTGAATGCGGGGTACTGCTTCCTGTAAGCAGCCTTCCCTCAAAATATGGAATCGGCTGCTTCTCCAAAAGCGCCTATGACTTTGTGGATGCTTTAAAAGAAGCAGGTCAGTGCTGCTGGCAGATTCTGCCGCTTGGACCGACAAGCTATGGAGATTCCCCTTATCAGTCCTTTTCCACTTTTGCCGGAAATCCTTATTTTATCAGCCTGGAAGATTTAATCGAAGAGGGAGTCCTCACAAAAAAAGAATGCGACAGCGCAGATTTTGGAAAAAACAAAACAAGTATCGACTATGCCAAAATCTATAAAAGCCGCACTAGCCTTCTTCGCAAGGCATACGAGCGAAGCAAAATCAGTGAAAATCCGGATTTTGTAGAATTTCAGCAGAAAGAAGGCTGGTGGCTTAAGGATTACGCACTTTTTATGGCTGTAAAAGAACGTTTTGACGGAGAACCCTGGAGCGAATGGGCGGAGGATATTCGCTTCCGCTGGCAAAATGCTCTTGATTATTACAGAAGAGAATTATACTTTGACATTGAATTTCAGGAATATGTGCAGTTTAAATTCTACGAGCAGTGGAAAAAATTAAAAGCTTACGCCAATAAAAAAGGAATCCGAATCATCGGAGACATTCCTATCTATGTGGCGATGGACAGTGCAGATACATGGGCAAGCCCGTGGCTCTTTAAATTAGATGAAAAAAATCAGCCCACACAGGTTGCCGGCTGTCCGCCCGACGGCTTTTCCGCAACTGGTCAGCTCTGGGGAAATCCCCTTTATAACTGGGAGGTTCACAGACAGTCAGGATTTGACTGGTGGATAAAACGAATCGAGCACTGTTTCTCCATGTATGACATTGTACGCATTGACCATTTTCGTGGTTTTGACGAATATTATGCAATCCCATTTGGTGACAAAACAGCAGAAAACGGCTGGTGGGAAAAAGGTCCCGGAATGGATTTATTCCGTGCTGTTTCAAACCGCCTCGGTGAAAGAGCAATCATTGCAGAAGACCTGGGCTTTATGACTGACTCTGTGATTCAGCTTGTGGAAGATTCCGGTTATCCCAATATGAAGGTTATTGAGTTTGCTTTTGATGAGCGTGATACAGGAAATGCCAGTGATTATCTTCCTCACAACTACCCCCGAAACTGTGTGGTATACACAGGAACCCACGACAACGAAACACTCGTCGGATGGTTTGGGGATATTACACCAAATGAGCAGAAACAGGTGCGGGAATACTTAAATAACTTCCATGACAGTGATAAAGAAATCTACAAGGATATTATCCGCCTTGTTATGAGAAGCGTGGCAAATCTCTGCATCATCCCTATGCAGGATTATCTCGGTCTTGGCAATGAGGCCCGGATTAACAAACCGTCTACACTTGGCTGCAACTGGAAGTGGAGAATGACAGAGGGACAATTTTCCAAAGAGCTCCGCAAAGAAATGAAAACTCTTGCAAAACGCTACGGTCGACTGAATCCTGTACCTGATACAATTTCTTGATTTTTAAAAAAGGAGAATCTTATGCGACTTAATACCTTCTGTCTCTGCTGTCAGATCAACAAGCAGGCTTCTATGATTGACAGTTTTCCGGACGAAAAAAAGAAGCTTGCCTACATGCAGAATGTCCTTACCCGGCTTACGAATCTTCAGGAAGATGACAACTCTCCCAGCCTTTATACAGAATTTCAGAAGCACTTTACCAAAACCTGGGGGATTGCACCAAAGGACTACACTGAATTAAAAAAAGAATTCAATCAGCTTATGATGGATCTGGAAGAAGAGCTTATGCTCTCCATACGAGAGAGCATCGATCCTCTGGAGCGCGCCCTGATTTATTCCAGAATTGGTAATTATATTGATTTTGCCGCTCTTTCCCATGTTAAAAAAGAAGAACTTTTATCTCTTATTGAAAAAGGAAAACAGGAGACTCTTGATAAAGAAGAATACCGCCGTTTCTGCGAAGAGCTTGCATCTGCCCGCTCTCTTGTCTACCTCACAGACAACTGCGGAGAAATTGTTCTGGATAAGCTTGTAATCCGGATTTTAAAAGAGCGATTCCCAAAACTTAATATTCAGGTTATTGTACGAGGTTTCCCCGCTGCAAACGACGCCACAATAGAAGATGCCAAAATGTGCGGCCTTACAGAACTTGTATCTGTAATTGGAAACGGAAATGATGTGGGCGGCACATGGCTTCCCCACATCAGCAAGGAAAGCCTCTCGCTTATTAAAAATGCCGATGTGATTATTTCAAAGGGACAGGGAAATTTTGAGACGCTTCACGGCTGTGGTCTCAATATTTACTATCTGTTTTTATGCAAATGCGAATGGTTTATGCGAATGTTCCAGGCTGAAAAATTTCAGGGAATGTTTGTAAACGAAAACAGGATTTCATCGGATTGCTGATTCTTTTGACATAATGACGAAAAATTACTTCTGCTTTTTTCGTCATTATGACAAGAAGCCGCAAAAAACTTTGTACAATTCTTCTCTAGCCCTTTTTTCCTGTTTTCGTTATACTGTTTACAGTGAATAACACAGAAAACTATAACAGTTTATATAATAATTTTTTTTGGAGGAAAGCAAAATGGCAAGTTTATCTTTACAGCACATTAACAAAACTTATCCAAACGGTTTTCAGGCAGTTAAGGATTTCAACCTGGACATCGAAGACAAAGAATTCATCATTTTCGTAGGTCCTTCCGGATGTGGTAAATCCACAACTCTTCGTATGGTTGCAGGACTTGAGGAAATCACAAGCGGTACTTTAAAAATCGGCGATAAAGTTATGAACGATGTTGAGCCGAAAGACCGTGATATTGCAATGGTATTCCAGAACTACGCTCTGTATCCACATATGACAGTTTATGACAACATGGCTTTCGGTCTGAAACTTCGTAAAGTTCCGAAAGATGAAATTGATAAAAAAGTTCGTGAGGCAGCAAGAATCCTTGACCTTGACAAACTGCTTGACCGTAAACCAAAAGCTCTTTCCGGTGGTCAGAGACAGCGTGTTGCTATGGGACGTGCTATCGTTCGTGATCCTAAGGTATTCCTTATGGACGAGCCTCTTTCAAACCTGGATGCAAAACTTCGTGTACAGATGCGTATCGAAATTTCCAAAATCCACCAGAGACTGGGCGCTACTATCATCTACGTAACACATGACCAGACAGAGGCTATGACACTTGGTACAAGAATCGTTGTTATGAAAGACGGTGTTGTTCAGCAGGTAGATACACCTCAGAACTTATACCAGAAACCAGGCAACCTGTTCGTAGCAGGATTCATGGGATCTCCGCAGATGAACTTCCTTGATGCTGAAATCAAAGAAAACGGCGGAAACTTAATCGCTAAAATCGGTGAGCACGACCTTGTTATTCCTGCTGCAAAAGCAAAAGTTCTCAAAGACAACGGCTATGTAGGAAAAACAGTTGTTATGGGTATCCGTCCGGAAGACATTCACGATTCCCAGATGTTCATCGAGGCTTCTCCTAGCGCTCCAATGTCTTCTGTTGTTAAAGTTTACGAGCTTCTTGGTGCAGAAGTATTCCTGTACTTCGATGTAAACGGAACACAGGTAACAGCACGAGTTGATCCACGTACAACAGCAAAAACAGGCGACCCGATCAAATTCGCATTTGATATGGAAAAAGCACATTTCTTCGACAAAGAAACAGAGCTTGTTATCACAAACTAATAAATCAGAAGGTCCGGGGAGTTTTTCCCCGGGCTTTTTTATTCGGATATAATATACTGATTCTGTCAATACAAGAAAGGAATTTTGTAAACTTAATGAAATTGCAGCATATACTTCAGACATGTCTGGAAGACTGGAAAAATATAAGCGGACTGGATTTCTGCCTTCTGGACGAAGAAAACAGAATTTATGTATCAACCTGCGACAGAAGGCTTCCGGCCCTCCAGCGCCTTTCTGATTTCCGGGATTCCTCTGCTCTGTGCATATCCAACACAGACTGCGGTTTTTACAAAATCCTGGAAAACGAACATCTCCTGTACATCCTTATTGTATGGGGAAAAACAGAGGCAGCTCCAACAATCGGCGAGCTTGCCGTATGCCAGATAAACAGTCTGATTACCGCCTACGCAGAAAAAAATGACAAGAATACCTTTATGCAGAACGTACTTCTGGAACGCTATCCCCAAATGGAAATTTTTAATCGGGCCAAAAAACTTCATATCAGCACTTCTGCAAGGAGAGGCGTTTTTCTTGTAGAAACCCGTCAGCACAAAGATGAAAATGCCCTTGCGACCATACGGAATATTTTCTCCGCACGCACAAGGGACTTTATCACTGCTGTTGACGATTCCGGCATTATTGTAATCCGGGAGCTCCAGCCCTCGGAAGGAATCAAAGAGCTGGAAAATATTGCCTGTATGCTTGTAGATATGTTAAACACAGAAGCCATGACACCTGCCTGGGTATCCTACAGCAATATCGCTGAGGACATCAATCACCTTGCAGGAGCTTATAAAGAAGCGCGCACTGCTCTCGAAGTAGGAAAGATTTTTTATGCAGATAAAAATGTCTTTGGATACAGTCGTCTTGGAATTGGGCGTCTGATTTACCAGCTTCCTGTTGAAATCTGCGAAATGTTTATTGAAGAAATTTTCCAGAATGAAACCCTGGATTCCATTGATCAGGAAACGTTAAATATTATACGCACATTTTTTGAAAACAACCTGAATCTTTCAGAAACATCAAGGCAGCTTTACGTACACAGAAACACCCTGGTATACCGTTTTGAAAAGCTCCAGAAAAAATTCGGTCTGGATCTTCGAAGTTTTGAAGACGCTCTTACTTTTAAACTTGCCATGATGGTCGTCGATTATATTCACTATTCCAGAACTCACTGAAGAAGCATGATTTTTTCAGGGGGAAAATAAACACGGCAGGGCACAGATTTTTCATGAGAATCTGTGCTTTTTTTTGCCCGCATCAGCCAGACTGGAAAAGCCTCCTGTTCTTCCTGACAACGTATGAGATACTGTTCCTCAAAAGGCGTTTCTGCCTCTTCCACTACCTCCACGGAAATTACATTTTCTTCTCCTTTTATATAGGAAGGAATGCTGTTTTCCTCTACCAGCCAGTGTCCCCGGACAGCCGCATGCGTATGACATGGAAGCACCTCTTTCTCTGTGCGAAGTGTTATCTTCCAATCTATGGCATATATATGATGACTGTCAAGTTTCTGAATTTCCGTAATGTTTTTACAGCCTGTAAGACGGGCTGCCTCCACAGAACCCGGCTCATCAAAAATACTTTTTGTCTCTCCGGATACAAGAATTTTTCCATCCTTTAAAAGCGTAAGCTCCCGACAAAAACGGAATACCTCCTCGCGGCTGTGCGTTACAAGAACCATATCCCCCTTATAGTCCTTTAAAAACTCTTTCATATCTCTTTGCAGTACATCTTTTAAATAACTGTCCAGCGCAGAAAAAGGCTCATCAAGAAGAATCACATCCGGCTCTCCAATCATCATTCTCGCAAGAGCTGCTCTCTGCTGCTGACCTCCTGAAAGCTGGTGGGGATACCTCTTTTCCAGCCCTTCCAGGTGATAACGTCTGATGTATTCTGCTATTTTTTCACTTCTGTCTTCTTTTTTTCCGCGAAAACCGCAGCCTATGTTTTTTTCCACAGTCATAGTCGGAAAAAGCGCATAATTCTGAAATAAATACCCTACTTTTCTCTTCTGAGGTTTTTCGTTGATTCCTTTTTCTGAATCAAATACTGTCTTTCCGTTAATTATGATCTTCCCCTTATCCGGTGTTTCAATTCCTGCTATGCAGCGAAGTGTCATGCTTTTTCCACTTCCCGATGCCCCCAGAATCCCCATAGAAGAGGAGGTGTCCGAAAACTTTACCTTAAGGGAAAAATCTCTGAAATTTTTCTCAATATCCACATATAAAGACATCAAAGCCACCTCCCGCCTTTCATTCCTTTCCCGGAAATAATATTAATAAGCGCAACAATGACAAAGGAAATCAGCACGATTACCATCGTCCAAAATCCTGCTGTTCCGTAATTCCCCGCTGCCGTTTCCGCAGCAATAGCCACGGAAACTGTCCTTGTTTTTCCAAGAATATTTCCTGCAAGCATGGAGGTTGCTCCATACTCTCCCATTGCTCTGGCAAAAGCAAGAACAGTACCTGATGCAATCCCGGGAGCTGCAGAAGGTACAATCACTTTCCAGAAAATTTCTCTGTCGCTCATGCCAAGGGTCTGCCCTGCATAAAGAAGATTTACATCCACCTGCTCAAAGGCTGCTCTCGCATTTCGATACATAAGAGGAAAGGCGATCACTGCTGCAGCAATGATACATCCCTTCCAGGTTTGTACAATTTTAATATCAAAATTTTCAAAAAGAAAACTTCCCAAAGGGCGCTTTAAACTAAATAAAAGAAGAAGACAAAATCCTGCCACTGTGGGAGGCAGCACAAGTGGCATAGTAAGAAGTCCGTCCAGAAGTCCCCTCACTGTCACAGACAGCTTCATAACTTTTCTGGCACAAAAGATTCCCAGAAAAAAAGCAATGACAGTTGCCACGAATCCTGTTTTCAGAGAAATCCAGAGAGGACTCCAGTCGATTTCTGAAAGAAACTCTGTCATTCTGCCGCTTTATACGCAGTAAAACCGTATTCCTCAAACACTTTCAGCGCCTCCTCGCTCTGAAGATATTCCAGAAATTCTGCTGCTGCCTCCTGGTCTTCCTCTGTTGCTTCTTTATTTTCCACAAGACCTGCCGGATAGAGAACCGGTGTCTTAAGACTTCCCTCCGGTGCTTCTGCAATCACCTCTACTTTATCTCCCACTGAAGCCGCGTCTGTTGCATATACAACGCCAACCTCATTGCTTCCCTCGCTTACATTTGCAAGCACCTCTGTCACATTTTTTCCTTCGTTTATCTCCATTTTTTCCACATCTTCTGCAATTCCAAGATTTTCAAAAATCTCTCTTGCATACTGCCCTACCGGAACACTGTCTCCTGCAAGTGCAATATTCTCTGCATCTGTGATATTTTCAAAGCCGGTTACCTGCGTCTCCTGTCCTGCCGGTTTAATAAGAACAACCTTGTTCTCTAAAAGATCTACGATAGAATCCTCCGGAACCAGTTTTTCCTCTGCCAGAGCGTTCATCTGCTTCTCCGCAGCCGAGAAAAACACATCGCATCTTGCCCCCTCTTCAATCTGGGTCTGCAGAGTGCCTGAGCTGTCTGCATTATAGAGAATTTCCACTTCCGGGTACATCTCGTTGAAATTTTTCTGAATTTCTTCCATTGCATTACTTAAGCTCGCTGCAATAAAAACATAGATTTCTCCATCCAGGCTGCTGGTTTCTTCCTCTGCAGCCGGCACTGTCACAGCTGAAGAAAATAACATAGTTCCTGTCATAAGTGCTGCAAACATTCTTTTCTTCATATCATTTTCTCCTTTTTTGTTTATTTTTATTATGTTTTATTCTGTTTTATTTATTTTACTGAAAACAGAGCGGGTTGTCAATTTGATTTTGACGTGTTATGATAAATTTCAGGTATTCTGGCAGCGCAGTACCAGGAGAATAAAAACAGATTCTCCGGGACAATCGTCCGCTTCGCACATCTTGTCATATACCATGAAAACTTATCACACAAAATTACAAAGAAACGAGGACTAAAATCATGAAATTAAGCGCAAGAAATCAGTTAAAAGGCAAAGTTGTAAGCATCAATAACGGAGCTGTCAACTCCATTGTATCTATCGACATCGGCGGAGGCAATATTATTACAGCCACAATCTCCTGCAGTGCTGTAGAAGAATTGAATTTACAGGTTGGCTCTGACGCTTACGCTGTAATCAAGGCTACAAATGTTATGGTAGGAATTGATGAATAAATTTTATACTGCCCAGGAAATCGCAGATAAGCTGAAGATCAAGAAAAATACGGTATACGAACTGATTAAACGGGGCGAGCTTTCCTCCTCAAAGGTTGGGAAGCAGCTTCGCGTAAGCGAAGAACAGCTCGCCCTGTATCTGAAAACGACAAGCTCCAGCCGGGAAATATCTCTCAAAACACCCGACTTTCAGCCGGAAAGCTCTCTTTTAAAAAGAGATTATCTTCTCCATTCAAACGGGCTGATTCTCTGTGGCCAGACTTCTCCTGCTCTTGAGCTTCTTTTAAGTCAGATGTCCGTACACCCGGACAGCATTCCGGTGCTTCAGTCTCATATGAACAGCTACAATGGACTTTACTCCCTCTATTTCGGAAAGTCACACATTGCTTCTGCAAGCCTTTCTGAAGAAGATATTTGCTGTCTTGTTCCCGGAACAGAACTGACAGCAATCTGTCTCTATGAGTATCCTGTCGGGCTTTATGTAAAAAAGGGAAATCCCAAAAACATTGAAAATATCCGTGACCTGACACGGCCTGATATTACGTTTGCAAACAGGGAAAAAGGAAGTACACGCCGGATTTTTCTGGATCGGATTCTTATGAAAGAAAAAATTTCTCCCGGAAGTATTTCCGGATATGAAAGAGAACTGGTGTCTGACCTTTCTACAGCAGCTGCCATTATAGACGGCAGAGCAGATGCAGCTCTTGGGGAAGAACTGATCATCCGTCAGACACAGGCTTTATCTTTTCTTCCTATGGAGAAACTGCCCATGTATCTTGTTATGGAGACAACATCTATGGAGAAACCGGGCTTTGCACCTCTCCTGGAAATCATCCGCTCTGAGGAATACAGGACAATCCTGAAAAATCAGACAGGATATGATACTTCACACACAGGAGAAATCCGAAATCTTCCATAAAACTTTCAAAAGGGACTGTGCATGAAAGAAATCCTTTCAAACACAGCCCCTTTTCTTTTAAGCATATGAGACACAAATTTTGTACTATTCGTCCCTAGCCCAGTCTCTCGTGCATCTCACAGCCTTTTTCCAGCCTCTTAACAGCTTCTTTCTCTTTTCCTCACTGGCAGACGGTTCAAACGCTCTTTCCATATTCCAGTTTCGTTTTACTTCCTCTGCATTTTCCCAGAATCCCGTTGCCATTCCCGCAAGGTAAGCAGCTCCAAGAGCAGTTGTCTCAATACAGCTTGGACGCACCACTTCCCCACCCAGAATATCCGCCTGGAACTGCATAAGAAAATCGTTGGCGCTTGCCCCTCCGTCCACACGGAGAGAATTTAAATGTACGCCTGCATCTTTCTCCATAGAGCGAATCACATCGTGCACCTGATACGCGAGCGATTCTACTGTTGCACGGATAAGATGGGCTTTTCCTGCTCCTCTTGTAAGCCCCAGGACAGCACCTCTTGCATACTGATCCCAGTAAGGAGCTCCAAGGCCTGCAAAGGCAGGAACAACATAGACACCATTTGTATCCGGCACAGACAGACAGTATTTTTCTGATTCTGAAGCTTTTTCCAGAAGCTCCAGTTCATCACGAAGCCACTGAATCGCCGCTCCACATACAAAAATACTTCCCTCAAGAGCATATCCGGGGCTTCCATCCGGATTGACGGCAATGGTTGTCAAAAGCCCCTGCTTTGATTCTACTGCCCGGTTTCCTGTGTGCATCAGAAGAAATCCGCCTGTTCCATATGTATTTTTCACATCTCCCGGCTGAAAACAGCACTGCCCGAAAAGCGCAGCCTGCTGATCTCCTGCCGCTCCCGAAATAGGAATCCTGCCCCCGATAAGGCTGGCGCTTGTATAGCCGTACACACAACTGCTTGGTTTTACTTCCGGAAGCATACTTTCCGGAATCCCAAGATATGAAAGAATCTCTTTATCCCACTGCTTTTTGTGAATATCAAACAACATGGTCCGGGAAGCATTTGTATAATCTGTTACATGGATTCTTCCTTTTGTAAGCTTCCAGATAATCCAGGTATCCACTGTTCCAAATAAAAGCTCTCCCTTTTGAGCCGCGTCTTTTGCTCCATTTACATGTTCAAGAATCCACTTGATTTTTGTCCCGGAAAAATAAGCGTCCGGAATCAGACCTGTTTTCTTTCGAATAACATCTCCAAACCCATCTTTTTCCAGTTCTTCTATCATCCCTGCTGTTCTGCGGCACTGCCACACAATTGCCGGATAGACAGGATTTCCTGTTTTTTTATCCCACACAATGGTTGTTTCTCTCTGGTTTGTAATGCCGATTGCTTCAATATCCTCTGCATCTGCGCCAATCAGACTCATTGCTTCAATGGCAACCCCCATCTGGGATGACCAGATTTCATGAGGGTCATGCTCCACCCAGCCTGGTTTCGGGTAATACTGAGCAAATTCCTTCCGTGCCACGCTGCACATTTTTCCCGCCTTATCAAAAAGAATGCACCGGGAACTTGTTGTCCCCTGATCCAATGCCATGATATATTTCCCCATAATAACACCTTCCTGTATTTATCACTGCAGCAAACAGCGTCCTTTTATCTTCTTCCTGCTGATTATGCAAGGAAATTTTTTCCCACAAAGTATCCAAGAACAAGCACGCCGAGAATAATTCGATACCAGCCAAATGCCTTGAAATCATGTTTCTTTATATAGCCCATAAGGAATTTAATGGCAATAATGGAAACAACGAAAGATACAAGGCATCCTACAATGAGGATTATAATTTCTGTTCCTGTAAAAGCAAGACCAAATTTTACCAGTTTCAAAAGACTTGCCCCAAACATAACAGGGATTGCAAGGAAAAAGGTAAATTCTGCTGCCACTGTTCTTGAAGTACCTGCCAGAATACCGCCAATGATTGTAGAACCGGAACGTGAAGTTCCCGGAATCACGGAGAGCACCTGGAATGCACCGATGATCAGCGCCGTTTTAAAAGAAAGATCCTGGAGATTTCTGCAGGATGCCCGCCTTCTTCTGTTATAGTTCTCGATAACAATAAACAAAACGCCGTATACAATCAGAGCAATTGCCACTACCACATAGTTATTAAACTTTTCTTCAATTATGTCATTAAACGGCAGGGCAATGATAATCGTAGGCAGACATGCGACAAAAATTTTAAACCATAAAATCCATTTCTCCTTATCACAGAACTGCTCTACAAAAAGATACGCCCCTCTTTGTACAGCCGGCATCTTATTTGCCATTGCTCTCTGACGTTTTGTAAGCGGCCGGATATAAAAAGGCCACAGTTTATTCCAATATAAAAGAATAACTGCAAAAATAGCGCCCAACTGAATGACCACAAAGAAAAGCTCTTTAAATTCCGGCGACACATTCAGCTTAATGAATTCATCCACCAGAATCATGTGTCCGGTGCTGCTGATAGGGAGCCATTCTGTAATTCCCTCCACAATACCGAGAAAAATTACTTTTAATAATTCGAAAATATCCATTTTTTCCCCTTTCTGAATATAATTGAGGACGGAGCTTTCAATTTTCCCCGTCCTCTAAATTATATTATCTTTCTGCGATTGTTGCAATATCAATCAGACTCAGGTTATGAAGGTCTGTATTTTCCAGACTCGTCACAAGTGCTTCTGCTGTATCAAGGCTCGTAAGAACATTGACTCCTGTCTCAATTGCATTTCTTCTGATTAAGAAGCCGTCCTTCTGATGCTCCACTCCCTGCGGTGGTGTATCAATAACAACGTCAATCTTATGTCCAAGAATCAAATCCATAAGATTCGGTGCAGGCTGTTCCAGCTTATTCGTACGGATCACGCGAATGCCGTTCTCTTTCAGAACCTTTGCCGTTCCTCTTGTGGCATAAATGCGGTATCCCTGGGCTTCAAAACGTTTTGCTATCGGAACGATGTCCTCTTTATCCTCATCTTTTACGGTAATAATCATATTTTTATGCTTTGGAAGGCGGATTCCCGCTCCAAGGAACGCTTTGTAAAGCGCCTCATTAAATGTGGATGCAATTCCAAGACACTCTCCTGTTGATTTCATCTCCGGTCCAAGGCTTATGTCTGCACCTCTGATTTTTTCAAAGGAGAATACCGGCATTTTAATAGCAATATGCTCTGCTTCAGGCTGAAGTCCCGGCTCATATCCCATATCCTTTAATTTGTATCCAAGAATCACCTTCGTTGCAAGAGGAACAATCGGGATTCCCGTTACTTTACTGATGTACGGAACTGTACGGCTGGAACGAGGATTTACCTCGATTACATATACCTCTTCTCCGCATACAATAAACTGTATGTTGATCATTCCCACTACATGAAGGGCTTTTGCAAGACGACGTGTATATTCTGCGATGGTTTCCTTTGCAGTCTCACTGATCGTCTGTGCCGGATATACGGAAATACTGTCCCCGGAGTGAATTCCTGCACGTTCAATGTGCTCCATAATACCGGGAATCAAAATATCCTCTCCGTCACATACAGCGTCTACCTCGATTTCTTTTCCCATAAGATACTTATCTACAAGGATTGGATGCTCCTGTGCAATCTGATTGATGATTCCGATATATTCTTCCACATCTTCATCGCTGACTGCAATTCGCATTCCCTGTCCGCCAAGCACGTAGGAAGGACGTACAAGAACAGGGTAACCAAGCTGTGCTGCCGCCTTTTTTGCTTCCTCTGCTGTGAAAACAGTATGTCCCTTTGGTCTTGGAATTTCGCACTGTTCCAGAATCTGATCAAACAGCTCTCTGTCCTCTGCAGCGTCTACGTCCTCTGCGGAAGTACCAAGGATTTTTACACCCATTTTCATAAGTGCCTCTGTAAGCTTAATGGCTGTCTGTCCACCGAACTGTACAACTGCGCCGTCCGGTTTCTCCATATTTACCACGTTTTCCACATCTTCCGGAGTCAGCGGCTCAAAATACAGCTTATCTGCAATATCAAAGTCTGTACTTACTGTTTCCGGGTTGTTATTGATAATTATGGTTTCGTATCCTTCTTTTGCAAATGCCCAGGTACAATGTACGGAGCAGAAGTCAAATTCAATCCCCTGACCAATACGAATCGGTCCGGAACCAAGCACAAGAATTTTCTTTTTGCCGGAATCAGAAACAGCCTCATTTTCTGTTTCCTCATCTCCGTATACGGAATAATAGTAAGGTGTTTCTGCAGCAAACTCTGCCGCACAGGTATCTACCATTTTATAGGCAGCTTTAATGCCAAATTCTTTTCGAAGTGTTTTGATTTCTTCTTCTGTTCTTCCGGAAAGAGACGCAATAACAGAATCCGGGAACTCCATTCGTTTTGCTTCCAGAAGAAGTTCTTTTGTAAGCTCCTGTGTTTTCAGAGACTCTTCCATCTCCACTAAAATAGAAAGCTTATCAATAAACCACAAATCAATCTTTGTAATATCGTGAAGAATTGCTTCCGGGATTCCCCTTCTTACTGCCTCTGCTATTTTCCAGATTCTTCTGTCGTCTACAACCTTTAAATCCTCTAAAAGTTCTTCATCAGAAAGCCCTGTAAAATCATATGACATCAGACTGTCTACGTGCTGTTCCAGAGAACGGATGGCTTTCATAAGAGCTCCCTCAAAGTTATGGCAGATGCTCATAACTTCTCCTGTTGCTTTCATCTGTGTTGTAAGGGTTCTCTTTGCTGTAATAAATTTATCGAATGGAAGACGGGGAATTTTTACAACGCAGTAATCGAGCATCGGCTCAAAGCTTGCGTATGTTTTCCCTGTGATCGCGTTTGGAATTTCGTCCAGAGTATATCCCAGAGCAATTTTTGCCGCAACCTTTGCAATGGGGTATCCTGTTGCCTTACTTGCAAGGGCAGAGGAACGGCTTACTCGTGGATTTACTTCAATTACGCAGTATTCAAAGCTCTCCGGATGGAGCGCATACTGCACATTACATCCTCCTGTAATTCCAAGCTCTGTAATAATATTAAGAGCAGAAGTACGAAGCATCTGGTATTCTTTGTCCCCAAGTGTCTGTGACGGAGCTACAACAATGGAGTCTCCTGTATGCACACCGACCGGGTCGATATTTTCCATATTGCAGACTGTGATACAGTTTCCTGCACTGTCCCGCATTACCTCATACTCAATTTCTTTCCAGCCGGCAATACAGCGCTCTACAAGAACCTCTCCTACTCGTGAAAGGCGAAGACCGTTTTCCAGAATTTCGCGAAGCTCAACCTCATTATTTGCGATTCCGCCGCCGCTTCCTCCAAGTGTGTAAGCAGGACGAAGAACAACCGGGTATCCGATGGTATTTGTAAATAAAACACCGTCTTCCACTGTAGTAACCACCTTGGAAGCAGCAACCGGCTCTCCGATTTTTTCCATGGTATCTTTAAATTCCTGACGGTCCTCCGCCTTTTTAATGGTCTCTGCTGTCGTACCAATGAGGCGCACATTATGTTCTTTTAAGAAGCCTTTTTCCTCAAGCTCCATAGCAAGGTTTAATCCTGCCTGTCCCCCAAGCGTCGGGAGAACACTGTCCGGTTTTTCCTTTAAAATAAGCTGTTCTACTACTTCAACTGTAAGAGGCTCAATGTAAACTCGATCCGCAATATCTTTATCTGTCATAATAGTCGCAGGATTTGAATTTAAAAGAACTACCTCAAGGCCTTCTTCTTTCAGGGAACGGCATGCCTGTGTTCCTGCATAGTCAAACTCTGCAGCCTGTCCAATGATAATCGGACCGGAACCAATTACAAGTACTTTTTTTATGTCTTTATTTCTTGGCATTATTTTTCCCCTCCCATCATTTTCATAAAGCGGTCAAATAAGTATCCGGAATCAAGCGGGCCGGGACACGCTTCCGGATGGAACTGCACGGTAAAGATGTTTTTACCTTCATAAGCCATTCCCTCGTTTGTTCCATCGTTTACGTTCACAAAAGCCGGACGGGCAATGTGTTTTTCCTCAAGTCCTTTTGCGTCTACTACATATCCGTGATTCTGGGAAGAAATATAAACTCTTCCTGTTTCCAGATCTTTTACAGGATGGTTGCCTCCTCTGTGTCCGTATTTCATCTTATGAGTGTCACCGCCTGTTGCAAGAGCCATAAGCTGATGTCCGAGACAGATTGCAAAAATCGGCACATCGGAATCGTAAAGTTTTTTTACTTCCTTTATAATAGAAGTACATTCCTTCGGATCTCCAGGGCCATTGCTTAACATAATGCCATCCGGATTATCTTTTAAAATTTCCTCTGCTGTTGTAAGCGCCGGATAAATGGTTACCTGACAGCCTCTTTCATTTAAGGAGCGGGCAATATTTCTCTTTGCCCCGAAGTCCATAAGTGCAACCTTCGGACCGTTTCCTTTTAATATTTCTTTTTCCCGGCAAGTTACTTTCTCTACCACCTTTCCGGTTGTATATGCTTTTAATCTGGGGAGAATTGCATCTAAATCATAATTTTCATTGACTGTGATCATACCATTCATTGTTCCCTTCTCCCGAAGGATTCTGGTAAGTGCTCTTGTATCAATCCCTGCAATTCCGGGAATGTCATGCTTTGTCAGAAAATGCTGAATGGTATCTACGCTTCTGAAATTGCTCGGAACGCGTGAAAGTTCCCGCACAATAAAAGCGTCAATCCACGGTTTCCCGGACTCCTGGTCATCATAGCAGATTCCGTAATTTCCTATTAAAGGATATGTCATGCAGACTGCCTGTCCTGCATAAGAAGGGTCTGTCATTACTTCCAGATAACCAGTCATAGAAGTGTTAAAGACAATTTCACTGATGACTTCTCTTGTTGAACCAATACTTTTTCCTGTAAATACATGGCCATCTTCTAATATCAGAAATGCTTTCATACAATCTCCCTTTCTCTTTAAATTTTAGATGCCTTTATGACCCGCCCCGAAATTCGAATAAAGTTGGGCATATGCTCCACGATATTCGAATGCGGGGCAGAATTGTGAGAGCACAAAGTGCGGAACAATTCGTCTGGCATTTTTCACTGTATTATTTTATCCTAAATCTTCAAAATTGTATCACAAGAGCATTTGTTTGGCAATAATTTTTTTCCTAAAAATAATTGCATAGCTCAAACTTTTTTTAATCTTTTATCGTTATTACTGCTGCTTTTATTTTATTCTCTTCCATCTCTATTTCCCGGATCAAAAGTCCGCATATCTCCAGATTCAAGTTATTTCCCTGTTCAGGTATGTGCTGCAAAGTATGAAAAACAAGCCCATTAAATGTTTCGTATTCGTCCCACGGAAGGGAAATGCCCAGTGTTTTGGAAACCTCTTCAAGTTCGGCGCTGCCCGGTATTTTCCATAAACCTTCTTCAAGTTTTTCTATTTTCTCTTCCTCTTTTTCTGTCTCCAGATCTCCCACAAGCTGCTCTACAAGGTCGTTAATCGTGATAATTCCGGCAACTCCGCCATATTCGTCCAACACAACTGCAAATACTGTTTTTTCTTTTTTCATATTTCGGAATAAGTCGTCTGCTTTTATGGTGTCCGGCACAAAATACGCAGAACTTACCGCATACTTCATCACCTGCTCTCTGTCCTTATTTTCCAGACGAAAATAGTCCTTTGCATTTAAAATTCCAATGATTTTATCTGCAGAGCCATCACACACCGGATAAAAAGTATGTCTTGTCCGGAAAATAATTTCCTTCCACTCCTCCATAGAATCTTCCATATCCAGCATTACTACCTCTGTTCTGTGTGTGAGGATTTCTTCTGCTGAAATATCGTCAAATTCAAATACATTCTGTATAAACTCTCTCTCCTGATGGTCAATGGTTCCCTTCTCACTTCCCGCATCTACCATCATTCGAATTTCCTCTTCGCTGACATTTTCATCTTCTGCATCCGGGTCTATTCCACACAGACGCAGCACAGAATTTGTAGAAAAAGTAAGGAAGGTCACAAGAGGCGCAAAGAAACGCGCAATCACCGTAAGCATTCCCGAAATTCCAAGAGCCAGTGGCTCTGCCTTTCTCATTGCAATCTGTTTTGGAACAAGCTCTCCAAATACAAGAGTAAAATAAGAAAGGACAAGAGTAATCAAAATAACAACAATAGAATCAAGAGCACTCTCCGGCACGGGTATACCCAGTCCCAGGAGCCAATCTACAAGGATCCCTGAAAAGTTTTCTGCAGCAAAGGCACTGCCCAGAAATCCGGAAAGTGTAATTGCAATCTGAATCGTTGCCAGGAAACGTGCCGGCTGTTTTGTCAGACTTAAAAGCCGGGCTGCGCGCTTATCCCCGTTTCCCGCCATTTTCTCCATTTTGCTGTCATTTACGGAAATAACTGCAATTTCCGCACTGGCAAACACAGCGTTTAACCCAATTAAAACAATTTGCAGTAAAATAATAAATAAAATTGACTGTTCCAAAATGATGCCTCCTGAAATATATCTGATTTTTTAATGATAATAATTGTAATAAAAACACAAAAAGCACAGCCTATTCCTACTCACGTAAGTATAGACCATGCCCTATCCAATCAGACAAATGATATATGAGATACTGATTTCCCTCAGCACTGTCGTCTTCGTCCATTTGTTATGTCTGTTCCCCTTTCAGTAAAATTGCTTTTATATTATCAGAAATACGGAAATTTGTAAATGAGAACTTTTACTTTGAAATGTAAATTGAAATGCAAATTGAAATGAAATCAAGATTCCGGAACATGCTTGTGTTCTTGCTGCAAAATATATGTTACGAAGCAACATCTTCTTCTGCAAGGCAAAAAAATAATGCAGGAGATGGGACTTGAACCCACACGATATTGCTACCACAGGCACCTGAAGCCTGCGCGTCTGCCAATTCCGCCACTCCTGCATTTCTTATGTTCGCCGCTGTTCGCGACTGCCTGATTATAATACCGCACTTCTATATAAAAGTCAATACTTTTTTTCGATTTTTTTTATTTTTTTCGTACTATTTTTTCATATTTTTTCTATACTTATTTTTCGATATTTTCACAGGCTGTTTATGGCATTTCCTACATGACGGTGTTATAATGAATTTATTCCATTAATCACATTTTGCTCTGAGATTTTCATCTTCCCCAATAGAGATCTATATAAAAATTTAACTCACCCACGAAAGGAGATTTATATGATTTTTGATTCTTTAAAAAACAAAGACAATTACAGGGATTTCCCTCTTCTGTACGAGGCACTCTGCTATCTCAGCACCTTAAAAGAAGGAGAACTTCCCCCCGCCAACACCGTTTTAAAAGAAGGGGTTCTTTTCTGCAATCCGGTTTCTCTTACCACAAAACCGGAAGAACAGTGTGTGTATGAAGCACACCGCCGCTATATTGACCTTCATTATACTGTCTCTGGAACAGAACGCATTGCCACGGCTGACGCAGACAGCCTTACCGTCTCCACCCCTTATGATGCACAAAAAGACATTGGATTTCTTACAGGAGAAGCAGACGGCTGTTACGACGTCAAGCCAGGACAATTTCTTGTATGCTTTCCAAATGATGCCCATAAAGTTGCCATGATGACAGAGGCACCTACCGCCGTTTCCAAGGTTGTATTTAAAATCGCAGTAAAATCCTGATATTTGGGTGAAGAAAAGGGACCTGTCAATGGTTCCTTTCAAACGTAATTTTCTGCTGTTCCATATCTGCCACTGCTTCTACTCCAAAAGGAATAATACAGCGCGGGAGTGCATGCCCCACATTAATATTATACGCAACGGAAAGAGACGGATTGTCAATTACTTCCACAAGTATTTTCTTGTACTCTTCATAATATGTCTCGTCCATAGGTTTTCCCATTAAAATACCGTTTATTACCTCGAAAATCCCTGTGTGTTTTAATACAGTAAGAGCTTTTCTGTATTTTTCAGGAGGCATTTTCTCCTCGCTGGATTCCAAAAGGAGAATCTTTCCCTTCCAGTCCTCCAGAGATGGAAAAAGCTCATAGCGCTTACAAAGCTCCGGGGAATCTTTATATCTCTCCCCGTCAAACATATCAAAAATCGTATCAATACAACCTCCCAGAATTTTTCCGCCAAAAACAGCGTTTCCCTGAAGAAGCTCAAATCCTCTGTTCGGATGCGCAGGCAGCCTTGTACCAAGCTGACTTTCACTGTAATCGGTTCTGCCTTCATACCACACCTCACTCGGCGTGATTTCCCGGATACTACCTGTCGTAATCAGCTCCTCAAAATATTTTCTCGTATAAGGCAGCATTTCCGGTTCCATTTCACACACATCTGAAAGAAAAGACTGACCGTAAAAGGTAGGAAGCCCCACTTTATGAAGCATAAAATGATTCATGGTAGAATCGGAAAATCCCAGGAAGATTTTATTTTTCACTGCCTTCTTCAGCTTGTCGTTCTCAAATAAATAAGGGAGAAGGCGGTACGTATCATCTCCTCCAATAGCGCACAAAATCATATCCACCTCCGGATCTTCAAATGCCTGAAGCAAATTCTCTGCCCGCTTCCCTGGGTTTTCTTTTATATAGTCGATTCCTTTCCGGGCATGAGGCATAAATTTTACAGAAAGTCCGTATTCTTCCAGACGTCTGATTCCCAAATCCACCTCATGTTTTACAAAATCTTCTCCAATGGTTCCTCTGGATAAACTGACAATTCCTACTGTTTTTATCATAATATGCCTCCTTTCCCTTCGCTGCTGCCATATATTGTTTTTCAATAAATCTTTTAAAATTATAATGTTTTTACATAATACCAGTTGTCTTTTAGTTTTTCAATACTTTCCACATAAAAGGATTTCAGCTCTTCTTTTATCTGAGCCTCTCCTCCGTCAGCATATATCAATTCCTCCGTTCCGCTTAACATTCCACAAAATACCCAAAACGTGATGACAGTTCCTTCTTCATTATTCTGATAAATATGGATTTTTCCATTAGAAGAGGTAAAACTATAAATAGAAGGCAGCTTCGCACTACCATAACTATCAGAAGAAACCTCCCCTTCTTTTACCATTTCTACTACCCTGTCTCTGGCTTTTGCATACAGAATAAACTCGGTTCTTACCCGGGCTTCCCGAAAAGGAAAGAAAACAAAAACAAACGCTCCCGCTATTAAAACAGCAAGAGAACGCCAGCTTTTTCTTCTCAAAGCCCATATCAGACATACAAAAAAGCCAATGAAGATTCCGAAAAAAATCAGCAAATCTATTGGAAATATCCTGTCTGACAAATAGTCTCCAAACCAGCCATAAAGTAATATCAGACAAGATATAACAATAGAACCTGCCAGTAAATAATTCTTTTTCCCCATAATCTCCTCCTTTTGAAGATTTTCCAGCATCTTTTTTATCATTCTATCATTTACTTTTTTACCCTTCAATAAACGTTCTGTTAAAAAAGTATAAAAAAGAAGCCCCCGGAAATGGTCTTATTTCCGAAAGCCTGCTTTCTTCATTATTTATTTTTCCGGATATATTCCTCATACTTCCTGGTAAGCGCTACAACAACACCTCCAGAAGCAAGAAGTCCAATCAGGTTTGGAAGCACCATCAGTCCGTTAAACATATCGGACATATCCCATACAAGCTGCACCTTCAATACAGAACCTGCCACAACAAAAAGTACAACAAGAACAGAATAAATTTTTACTGCCTTTTTTCCAAAAAGATGACGCACATTTACTTCTCCGAAATAGTACCATCCTATAATAGTTGTAAAGGCAAAAAACAGCATGCAAATAGCAATAAATATTTTTCCAAAAGAACCGAACTTTGCATCAAATGCAGCCTGTGCAAGTCCGGAACCGGTAAGCCCCGTCTCAAGCGCACCTGTAGAAATAATTACAAGAGCTGTCAGTGTAAGAATTACAAAAGTATCAATAAACACTCCCATCATTGCGATAATTCCCTGGTCACTTGGATGTTTCACCTGGGCTGTTGCGTGTGCATGAGGTGTAGATCCCATACCTGCCTCATTGGAAAAAAGTCCTCTTGCAACACCAAAACGCATTGCCTTCTGAACCGTAATTCCAAGAGCTCCTCCTGCCATTGCCTGCGGATTAAATGCCATTACAAAAATCTGTTTAAATGCAACGCCTACATCGCTTCCGCACATACACAAAATCACAACACAGCCAACAATATAAAACAGCGCCATAATGGGAACGATTTTCTCTGTTACCCACGCAATTCTCTTTACACCGCCGATAAAAATCACCGCAGCCACAGCAGCCACACAGATTCCCACAATCAGAGGATTGATTCCAAACGCATTGTGAAAGGAGTCTCCAATGGAATTGGACTGCACCATATTTCCCATAAATCCCAATGCCAGAATAATGGCAACTGAGAAAAATCCCGCCAGAAATTTTCCAAATTTTCCTTTAAATACTGCTTTTATGTAATAAACAGGACCTCCTGTTACAACTCCGTCTACCACTTTCTTCGTATGCTGCGCCAAAACTGCCTCTGAGTAGATTGTCGCCATTCCAAAAAATGCAGAAACCCACATCCAGAAAATCGCTCCCGGTCCTCCGGCTGCAATGGCAGTTGCCGCACCTGCGATATTACCTGTTCCAACCTGAGCCGCAATTGCAGTGGTAAGAGCCTGAAATGAACTTAATCCTGCTCCATTAGAACCTCCGTTTAAAGAAAAATTCCCAAACAGTGCTTTCATTCCCACACCAAATTTCCTTACCTGGATAAAACGCAGGCGAAATGTAAAATAAATCCCTGTTGCAACCAGAAGGTACATCAGAAGATTATCCCACAACAGAGTATTTATACTGCCTACGATTGAATCTAAAAAATTCATGACTGCTTCCATTTCCCAAACTCCTTATTGTTTAATTTCGTGTATTACCACGGTAATGCGAGCGCTGCAAACTTATTATATGCGATAGGAAATAGAATGTCAACAACTTTTTCTTTCTGTTGCGAACTTTTGTCTTTATATTGCGGACATATAATTTAGATAAACTGATATTATATCTGTAATTTACACCTCAATCCAAAAAAGAAGGCCATGACAAATTTAATGTCATGCACCTTCTTTCTGTATCTCGTATTTATGCTTCTTCACTGCCGGAAATTTTCTCTTCTGTCTTCCCCAGTTCTTCCGTTTCCTCTGTCTCACCAGATTCTGTTTCCCTGATTTCTGTCTCCTCAGATTCTTCTGCCCGCTGGAAAATTGTCTCCTCTTTCGGTGTATTTTCCGGTTTTTCTACGGTTTCTTCCCGGAAAGCTTCCTCCTCCGGCTTTTCTTTTTTATCCTCGCAGGCAGTTCCGCAGAAAGGACAGAAAAATACTTCTTTGTCTATTGTGTGATGACAGGACGGACAGATTTTCTGTCCTGCTTTTCCCGCGGCAGAACCTTTCAGCTCATGTATTTTGCTTACATGTCTGCTGATTTCTCCACAGATTCCTGCAATTTCATCATCGACAGGCTCTCCGCCTTCGTACCGCTTATAAATAATGCTGCCCAGTCTTTCCATTGCTTTGGAGACAACACGCTCTTCTGCAGAAATCTGATTGCGAAGCTTCTGCACTTCATAAAAATTTTCTGCTTTTTCACTTAACTCTCTCGCTGTTCTTGAGATTGTCTCCCCAAAGCTGTCAAAAAAATCGTTTGCCATTTCTGTCTCCTTTCTTACTGCTGCTCCAGAAGCGGCACTTCCTGCCCTCTTAAAAGAATTCTTGGTCCTCCTGTGCCTTCAATATACTCTCTCGTTATAATAACCTCGCCAATAGAATCGTCCTTTGGAATCTCGTACATAATGTCAAGCATATACTCCTCAAGAATTGCCCGCAAAGCTCTCGCTCCTGTTTTTTTCTCAAGGGCTTTGGCTGCAATGGCGTGAAGCGCTCCGTCTTCAAATTCCAGTTTTACCTCGTCGAGAGCCAGCAGTTTCTGGTACTGTTTTAAAATTGCATTTTTCGGCTCTTTCAAAATCTTAACCAGCATATCCTCTGTAAGACCATTTAAGGTAAAGATAATCGGCAGACGTCCGATAAACTCGGGAATCATTCCAAAGGTACGAATATCGTCTACTGTCACCTTCTCAAGAAGATGCGGATCATTATCATACTTATCTTTTAAATCTGCATAAAAACCAATGGATGCCTGTTTATTCAGACGCTCTTTAATAATATTTTCCAGATCCGGGAACGCTCCTCCGCAGATAAAAAGAATATTCCTTGTATCTACTGTCGTCATAGGAACCATCGCATTTTTACTGTTTGCACCGATGGGAACCTCCACCTGGCTTCCCTCCAGAAGCTTCAGCATTCCCTGCTGCACTGCTTCTCCGCTTACATCTCTCTGGTTTGTATTTTTTTTCTTTGCTATCTTGTCGATCTCATCGATGAAAATAATTCCGTGTTCTGCTTTTTCTACATCGTTGTCTGCTGCTGCGAGAAGCTTGGAAACTACGCTTTCAATATCATCTCCAATATATCCGGCCTCTGTAAGCGATGTTGCGTCTGCAATGGCAAGCGGTACGTCGAGAAGTTTTGCAAGAGTCTTTACAAGATATGTCTTACCACTTCCTGTCGGTCCGATCATAAGCATATTTGACTTCTCAATCTCAATTTCATCCATTGTGTTGGTAGCTACACGTTTATAATGATTATACACAGCTACAGACATTACTTTTTTTGCATATTCCTGTCCAATCACATACTCGTCAAGAGTTGCCTTGATCTTGTGGGGCGCCGGGATATTTTTAAGGTCGAGGACCGGCTTATTTTCCTCCTCCTTTTTCTTCTTCACTTTTTTGGGCTTTGCAGTAGGAGGCTGTAAATTACTTAAATCTATCATGCTCACATTCGGCATGTTCATAAGATCTGCATAATTAAAATTTCCGTTGTTTATCTGCGTATTCATACTGTCAAAGCTTTTCTGCATACAGTCTGTACAGATATGTATATTATTGGGGAGCTCGATCATTCCCTTGCACTGACTCTCCGGTCTGCGGCAGAGAAAACAAAAGTTTTCGTATTCATCTTTGTCATTCTCCTGTTCATTCTCCCCTGCTGCTTCTGTTAATTCTTCTTTATCATCAAACTGGTCTCCCATGATAACTCCTTTCTTCACCTTCTGATATGTCACATTATATCACAATATATCTTTCTGTTAAAATAAAGTTTTTATAAAAACAACAGGAAAATGAGGTGCTTTTCACACCTCATTTCCCGTATTATCATTATTCCTGAGGGCGTGTCCCAAGCGTTACTTCCATTGTAATGTCTTTGTATTCTCCGTCATCTGCTCTTGCAACAACAACCTCAACTGTTTCGCCTGCCTCATAATACTGCAGCTTTTCTACCAGATCCTGATTTCCCGTTACTTTCTGACCGTCCAGCTTTTCAATAATATCTCCCTTTTTGATACCTGCTGCATCTGCTGCCTCTCCCGGAACTGTCTCTGTGACAAAAGCGCCGGAAGGCATATTGTACATCTGGCTTACCTCGGAAGGAAGATCCTGCACTGTGACACCGAGATATGCTGTTTTACTTGCCGCTACTTTATCACGTGTTTTGCGATTCATTAAATCCTCCAGAATCGGCTGTGCCTTGGAAATCGGAATGGCATATCCCATGCCTTCCACTGCATTGTCTGCATACTTGGCTGAATTGATTCCGATTACTTCGCCTTTCATGTTAAGGAGCGCTCCGCCGCTGTTTCCGGGATTAATCGCTGCATCTGTCTGAATCAGCTCTGTGTTTGTACCTTCGTCTGTAGCAATGCTTCTATTCAGAGCACTCACCCAGCCTGAGGTAACGGACTGACCATAACCAAGAGCATTTCCGATTGCCACAACCTGCTCTCCAACTATAAGTCCGTCTGAATTTCCAAGCTGCGCGATTTTAATTTCACTCATGGTATCTTCCGGAATATCACTCTTTTTCACTGATACAACCGCAAGGTCGTTCTCCTCATCTGTTCCCTTGATTTTTGCATTAACTGCGTCTTCTACATTAATATCGCCGTCACCGCTTGCCAGATTCTGTGTCTCTTCCTCTGCATTTACCACATCTTTTCCAATAAAACATACGCTTAATGTAGTAGCTCCTGCTACTACATGATTATTTGTTGCAATTAAAAGCTCATCGTCATTTTCTCCCACGATGATGCCAGAACCACTTCCCGCACTCTGATACTGCTGTGCGCCATATCCAAAAATCCCAAAATAGTCCGGAATTTCCTGTACGCTTACAGAAGTAATAGCAACAACGGAAGGCATGGATGCCTGCGCTACATCAGCAACAGAATAAGCGTTTCCAGATACTTGATTTCCTTCTGAAGCTCCATTTTCTTCCTGAAGAATTTCTGTACTTGCAATCGGTTCCTGCTCCTCTTTAACGAGCGTTCCCATACCAAAAAATATCCCGCCTGCCACGACACCGAAAATCACTGCCAGAAGAGCTGCACAGCCTGCCTTTTTCCAGAAACCGCCTCCGCTTTTTCTGTTCTTTGGAGGCCTGGGAGGATTTCCGTTTCCGCCTGCACTTCCCTGATTTTCATGCACCTGATAATATCCGTATCTTGGAGGTACGGAACCATTCTGAGCAGACTCCCTTCTTCTCTGAGGCTCCGGATTTCCATATCGGTCAATACCGGAAGCATTCTGAGATTCCGGATTATATCTGGAATACGGATGCGTCATAGGTCTTTTCTCTTCCCGGCTTTCACCAGATTGTGTATTCTTCCCGTTCGTAGTATTTTGCGCGTTCCGTGTATCCTGCTCATTCTGTATATTTTCTCTATTTTCATTTGCTCCCGGGCTTCCTTCTGCCTGTCTGTTATCAGGCTCCCATTTTCTTTCGTCACTCATGGACTTTACTCCCTTCTATCTGAACATAATATCTTCTTTTTTATAAAACCAGTTTACCAGTGAATTGTGTTCAAAATGTGATAAACTTTGAAAATAATTATGTTCGAATAAAGCTTATCTATTCTTCCAGTATGCTCTGTTCATTGTCGCCCATAAAATAATTTTAGAGGGAAGTTTTTTATATCTTTTTCCCATAAAATATCCAATATACTTAAAGCCGCTCTGGAAAACAAGCTTTGGAAGAAGCCAGAATTTCCCATCTTTCATAAGAAGTTCCGCTGTTTTTTTTACAAGACGAATGCCCTCTCCCTCAGAAGGAACACCCTCAAATATTTCCGGGTGTTCCGCCTGGGATACACCCAGGTCAAAATTCCGATGAAGCTGCTGCAGACACGTGTAATTATGCGAATGCACCACTTTTGCATCTGCAGCATAAGCAATGCCGTACCCTGCCTTTACCATATTTCCCGCGCAGATCATATCTTCGTTAAAAATTGCTTTCTTAACAAAGCCACCCACTTTATCATATGCTTCTCTTCTGTATGCCGCACAGACATTGGAACAGAAAAATGTTTTAACCCCGTAAACCGGCATATCCTTTTCTGTTTTGATGCAGGAAGCTTCCGGATAATTAAAGCTTCTTGTACACTTTTCCAGGAAGCTGCAGTCTTCCTTTGGAAGCTGCCTTGCATAGGCAGCCCCCACATCTTCCTTCTCCAGAAGAGGCTTTATAAGATTTCCTATCAGATATTTATCATAAGGTACTGCATCTTGTGTCATAAATACAAGAATACTGCCATCTGCCAGAGCTGCGCCCGCTTTTCTCGTTCCGCCGTGGTCAAACTCATTCTTTTTTATGTGGTGAACTTCTGTCTTCGGACAAAGTGTTTCCCAACGGACGTCCCAATATTCTTCTTCCGTATTCATAATAATCACCTTATCCGGCTGATATTCCTGCTTTTTCATCCCTTTTAAAAGCTCCACAAATTCCTTCCCCGGGCGGTATGTAGGAATGATCACATTTACTCTTATCTTTTCCATCTACTTTTCTCCTGTTGAAAAAAGGACCATCTTTTCAGATGCTCCTTTTTTTGCTTTTATTATTTACTGATACACTATGTCAGAATCCCCGCCACCGGTATCTCCGCCGCCAACATCTCCGCCGCCGGTATCTCCACCGCCAACGTCTCCGCCGCCAGTATCTCCACCACCAACGTCTCCACCGCCAACGTCTCCGCCACCGGTATCTCCACCGCCAACGTCTCCGCCACCGGTATCTCCACCGCCAACGTCTCCGCCGCCGGTATCTCCACCACCAACGTCTCCGCCGCCGGTATCTCCACCACCAACGTCTCCGCCGCCGGTATCTCCGCCGCCAACGTCTCCGCCGCCGATATCTCCACCACCGGAACCATCATCTCCGCCGCCATTCGGATCGTAATTCGGGTCATAATTCGGGTCATAATCTCCACCACCGGAACTATCGCCGCCGTCGTTCGGGTTATAATTTGGATCATAGTTCGGGTCGTATCCTGTATTGCTATCATCAGTTGAAGGAGCCTGCCATACAAAATCATCCTGAGGCGTATCTTCTTCCACAACAGGAGCTGTATCCACAATGTTCGCTTCTCCACCTACAATTTCGAGAATCTTTTCACTTCTCTCTTTTACCGTTGCACTTGGAGTGTATGCCACGTCTTCGCCATACAGATATTTATGAAGCTCGATTACATTTGTTTCCAGAGAAGTCGGTACAATTACGCTTCCCTTTACATTTGCAAACTTATATTCCATTGGGAAACCAGTTGTCTCTCCTATGCTGTATCCGATTACAGAAGGAGCAAGAGCAAGTATCTCATTTTTTGAAAGGGAAGTCTGCACCATAGGAAAGACGTCGTCCATCACTTTAAAAAGAGTGCTTAATCCTGCCGATTTTGCTTTCATAAAGAGCATCTGAATCACTCTTCTCTGTCTCTCTGTACGCCCCATGTCAAGGCTGGATGTATAACGGATACGACAGTAAGACGTTACCTGTACACCATTCAGATGGTATGTCCCAATGACTTCCTCCTGATTCTCCGGTGCCGGATCCGGTTTTTCAACAGGAGTAAAGCTCTTTCCTGTCTCTTCTGCCGTTTCTACACTGTAATTATTCATATGCTCAATCTCTGCATAAGAAAGAGGAATATCAAGACCGCCCATAGCATCCACCGCTTCTGTCAGAGCGTTGAAATCAACTGTTGCATAATCCTTAATATCAAGATCAAGGTTTGTATTTAGTGCAGAAATCGCCTGTTCCGGTCCTCCGTAAGCATAGGCTGCATTGATTTTTGTGTATATGTCGTTTCCTACATTTAACAGCGTGTCTCGATAGAGCGATACAAGTTTTACCTCTTTCGTATCGTTATTGACACTGGCAATAATCATGGTATCGCTGTTCTCTGCGCCAAGAGCTGCATTTTTATCTCTGTGGTCGATTCCAAAGAGAGCATATGTGGTATACCCTGTCATCTCCGGTGCTTCTTCGTTTACAAGAATCTTTTCTTCGTCCAGAACCGGCTGCTCAATTTTATCAAGCTTTGATGAAATCTGTCCATAAATATACAGACCGCCGATAAACACCAACAGCACAATGATTTCAAGAACAAATAAAAATTTTTTCTTTTTTCTTCCTGGTTTTGACATTTTTTTCCCCTTTTTAGTATGCGTTTTTATTAATAAAACCTTTAAATACAGTAAGGAACATGATTTTTATATCAAATCCAATGCTCCAGTTCTCAATGTAATACAAATCGCACTCGATTCTCTTACGGATTGAGGTATCTCCTCTGTAGCCATTTACCTGTGCCCAGCCAGTAAGACCCGGACGAACCTGATGTTTGACCATGTACCGCGGAATTTCTTCTCTGAATTTTTCCACAAAAAACGGCCGCTCTGGTCTCGGACCTACAAGACTCATATCGCCTTTTAAGATATTGAAAAACTGAGGAAGCTCATCAATGCTTGTCCTGCGCATAAATTTTCCAATTCCTGTCACACGCGGGTCATTCTTCTTTGTCCATGCCTTCTTCTCTTCTGATTCCGGCTGAACCTCCATAGAACGAAACTTGTACATCCAGAACGTCTTATTATGAAGACCTACCCTTTCCTGCTTATAAATAAGCGGACCGGGAGATGTAAGCTTAATCAGGATACACATCAGAAGCATAACCGGCGATGACACAATAATTCCTACTATAGAACCTACAATATCCATTGCCCGCTTTACAAGGGCATTGAACGTATTGCTTAACGGCACATAGCGGATATTAATGACAGGAAGTCCCTGTATGTCCTCCGTATATGGCTTAGTCGGAATAATCTTATTATAGTCCGGAATAAATTTTGTGTGTACTCCTGACTTTTCACAAAGCGTCACTATTTCCTCCAGGCGATAATACTGATTCAAACCCAGGGTAATGGCAATTTCATCAAGACTGCTCACGGGAAGAATTACCATAAGGTTTGCAATTCTTCCGATTACTTTTACATTCTTGTACATGGTTCCCGCCGGAACATTATCATCCAGGATTCCCCTCACTGTATATCCCCACTGAGGATTCTGCTGAATTCTGTCGATATACTCCTCTGCCGCCCGGCTATATCCCACAAGAAGAACCTGCTTCTGATTCAGACCCTTTTTTCTCATGTCACGGAGAATATAAAAAATAAGCATTCTCACTGCCCACTCCAGGCAGATGTTTGTCACATAAAAAATACCAAAGGTCACACGGGAAAAGTTACCCTCTTCTACATAATAAAGAACGAACATAATGATCAGAAACCCAAGAGTGTTCGCCTTGATTATATTTGCCAGCACAAGACGGCGTCCCTGCATTCGAATCGGCTCGTACAGTGTAAATGCCTGATACAGAAGCAGGTATCCCGGAATAATCATAAGCAGGAGTATCATGTACTCTTCAAAGGTCTTAGATGTTGTGGCAGAATCTGCCATAGGACCTACGAAGCGGAAAAACCATGCAAAAATATAAGAAAATGCAATTACAACAATGTCTATCGCTATATGGAGGCGAGTGAAATTTTTCTGATTGTCTTTAATCAATTACAGCCACCTCTGTTTTAATCATTGCCTTTATATTATAATATGAAACACATAAATGCAATAAAAATTCTGTAAATTTTCCCGGAGAGCTTTCAAAAACGTCTAAATATATTCACCCACAGCTCCCACTGTATCTTACAGTATGCCGGGAAATGCTTCAGGGAAAACGGAACTTTTCTGCCTTTTACGCTTAACTGAAACCCGTTCTTAATACCTGCCAGATACTCTCTCCCATATCCCTTCAGACAGAAAAACAGGATTTTCGTTCCAAATCCTACAAGTAAAAAGGGAAGGTTCAAAATAATCTGCAAAAACGGCATATTTTTATAAATCATGTAGATATTATTTCTGGAAGAATAACGGATTTTAAACTGATTATACCTGGAACCGCTTGTGCCGCTTCCCACATGATACACAACTGCACCGGGAATATACCAGTTTTCATAACCGTAAATGCGGGCTCTGTATCCCACATCCAGATCTTCCAGATATGCAAAATGCTCATCGTCAAAATATCCGATTTTTTCAAATATTTTTTTTCGATAAATGGCAGCTCCTGCACAGGAGGAAAAAATCTTTTTCTCTTTGTCGTAATGCTTTGCTGCTTTTCCTTTTCCCCCTGCAAACGCCCAGCCAAGCGCACAATAATAATTGCCGCCGTCATCCATCTTCTCCCTGTCATGAAACTGAAGCATCTTTGCCTGACAGGAAAATGCTTTTTTATGTCTGTGGAGCCCTTCTGTCATCTCTTTCAGAAAATCCGGCTCCACCTCTGTATCGTTATTTAAAAGCAGTACATAAGGAGCTCTGGCTGCCTTAATTCCTTCATTTACAGCTCTGGAAAATCCAAAATTCTCAGAAAGCTCGATAATATGAACCCAGGAATACTGGGACGTCACAAAAGCACAGCTTCCGTCTGTAGAGCCATTGTCTACAAGAATCACTTCAAAATTTTTTATACTCTGGCATTCCAAACTGGAAAGAACCCCTTCCAGATATGCCAACCCGTTATAATTGGGAATAACAACTGATACTTCCATTTTTTATCCCTTCTTGTTTCCCATTCCCGGAAGCGGCTTCAAAGAATAATTCCACTTGGTAAGAGAAAGATTTTTATTATAATACGGGTCTCCGTTTTTCAGAATATCAAGCCAGTGACACCGCATATATTCTATTTCTGTCTGAAAGCGGCGCACTTTTTCTTTTGAATCTTCTGCGCCCCTTGTTTTTGACTCCATATGATAAAGCTGTACATACGGGTCATATACAACAAGGCTTCCCGCTTTGTTTATTTTCAGACATAAATCCACATCATTAAAAGCTACTGCAAGCTCTTCCGTAAAACCGCCCACCTGGTCAAATACCTGCTTTTTCACTATCATACAGGCGGCAGTTACAGCACTCATATCCTGCAGCAGAGATGCCTTGTGAAGGTATCCAGTACGGTTTGCCGGCATATCCACAAACATATGACCCGCAATTCCTCCAATTCCTATGACGCAGCCTGCATGTTGAATGGTATTATCAGGATAGAGAAGCTTTACACCTGCTGCCCCCACTTCTTTTCTCTGGCAAAGCCCTGCAAGTTCCGTGAGCCAGTCCGGCGTGATTACAGTCACATCATTATTCAGGAAAAGAAGAAACTCCCCTTTTGCATGAGCAGCTCCGAAATTATTGATGGCAGAATAATTAAATTCTTTTTTCCATCTTAAAAGACGCACGCCTTTTTTGGAAATTTCTTTATAATACCGGAAAATTTCATCAGATGTACTGTTGTTTTCCACAACAATAATCTCATAATTTTTATACGTTGTTTTTTCCCATATGGATTTTAAACAGGCTTCCAGTGATTCTTTTTCATCCTTATTTGGAATAATAATGGAAATAAGAGGCTCACCCTTTACCGGGTATTTTACTCTGTAAAATCCAAGGTCAGGAGTATGGCTCACCTCTCCATCTGTGCCTGTACGCTTTAAATGTGCCTCTATTGCCCGTTTTCCGGCTTCAAAGGCATACATTTTGCTTGCAGGATTATCTGCTGTTGACTCTTTGTGGGTTCTCCAATGATAAAGAATTTCCGGTATGTGAAGGATTTTCCGCGCTTCTTCTGTGCACCGGAAAATAAAATCATAATCCTGCGCTCCGTCAAACTCTTTTCGGAAGCCTCCCACCTGCTCCACGATTTCTCTTCGCACCGTAAAGAAATGGCAGATATAATTATTGGAACGGAGAAGATCCAGATTAAAATCCGGCTTTAAATGCGGCTGAAAATGCTCTTTTAAATCTGTCGTTACCTTATCCTCATCTGTGTAAACCACATCTGCCTCCGGATTTTTTTCCAGAGCGAGAGCAATTTCATATAATGCATTCGGGGCGAGAAGGTCATCGTGGTCGAGAAGTCCTATAAACTCTCCCTTTGCCATGCGAAACGCTGCGTTTGTATTCTCTGCAATACCCAGATTTTCTTTCAGATTTTCATGACGGATACGGCTGTCTCTTTTTTCATATTCTTCCAGAACAGCTTCCATCTCTTTATCGTCCGGACTTCCGTTTGCAATGCAGAGTTCCCATCCCCCATATGTCTGTGCGATCAGAGAATCCAGCATCTGTCTCAAAAAAAGCGGAGGCGTATGGTACGCCGGAACAACCACGCTGATAAGAGGCGCATTTAAAAATTTCCTCTTTCTCTGCCGGTTTAAAGTTTCTTCATCTGGTACATACGCTTCATACCAGGGGCTATAAGGAACCTCCTCCGGCTCAAACCTCTCATGGAGACGGATCCAGAATTCCTTTATCCCATAATGCTTCAGATAACGGAATCCCTTTTGTATTGTATAAGGAGAAAGCTTTTTCAACATTTTACTCCACTGTATCTTTCCCCCTGTATTGCTGCCTTTTCCCATTTATTTTAACCTCTGACTTTTGTTTATTATTTGTTAAGAAAAAATTTATGAACTTATTTTAACATTCTACTATATTTTTTGCAAGAAAGGGAATAAATGTGTTATACTGAAACCTGTAGCAACTTATATTAAGAAACAACAGGAGCAGTTTTATGATGAAAAGAAAAAAACGACTGTCTGCTGCCCTTCTTGCACTGGGAATCTGTATTTCTCTGATTTCCCCGGTTCCTGCAAAAGCAGCAGAAGTAACTGAAAATACCGGAATTTCCACAAATGCCATTCCCGGCTGGCCTCAGGCACAGGATATTACATCTACGGCAGCCGTTGTGGTGGAGGAATCTACAAGCACTATTCTTTATGCAAAAAATATGGACCAGCCGCTCTATCCTTCCAGCGCCGTAAAAATCATGACCTGTCTTGTGGCTCTTGAAAACAGCAGTCTTGACGAACAGGTTACCATGACAGAAACAGGTGTTGCGGAAGTCACAGACGGAAGCGCCAATATCTCCTCCCAACTTGGAGAAGTATTTACAATGGAACAGTGTCTCTATGCCATTATGGTAGGTTCTGCAAATGACATTGCCCTTCAGGTTGCCGAACACGTAAGCGGTTCCGTAGAAGCTTTTGTTCAAAAAATGAATGAAAAGGCAAAAGAGGTCGGCTGTAAGGATACCGTATTTACAAACCCTACCGGACTTCCTGATGAAAATCAGCACACAACTGCACACGACCTTGCAAGAATCACAAGGGCAGCCATGCAGAACGACACACTGCGCACCATTTCTTCATCTGTTTCCTACACCATTCCCGCCACAAACCTTTCCGGAGGGGACAGGGTACTTACAAGCAATTTTACTATGATAAAACCGGGCGACCCGGCTTACTACCAGGGCTGTCTCGGCGGAAAAGAGGGATTTACCCAGGCATCGGGAAGTGTTCTTGCCACTGCTGCAAACCGAAACGGTATGACCCTGATTTGTGTTGTCTTAAACGGAGCTTCCGGCCAGACGGATGACGAAGCTATTGCCCTTCTTGATTACGGATTTAATAATTTCAAAAAGGTTTCTCTTGGAAACAACGATTTCAGTATTGTATCCGGCGGAACTGTAATCATTCCTTCCAGCGCTTCTGCCTCAGATTTAAAAACAACAGATCAAAAACAGGACGATGGTACTTTAAAACGAAAATATTTCTTCGGAAATGACAAACAGGTGGGAAGTGCAAAAGTGGAAGTACGGGATACAAATGCCAATAAGCAGGCGCTTGCCGAAAGCGAAAAGCATCTTGAGGAAGCGCAGGACTTTTCCAATGTCCACACCAATTTCCCTTACTATCTCATCGGAGGAATCGGAATAATCCTTCTGGCACTTTTAATCTGGGCAATCGTAAAAGTTGTAAAATCATAAAAAACAGCCTGACAAATACAAAAAGAAGCGGATTAAAACCCCCGCTTCTTTTTTTGTTTTCCGGCGTTTCTGCCGGCTATGGCAGCGCCTTTGTACGCTTTCTTCTGTATACAATAAGAAATGAAAAATATGTATTCTCGTTCTTTCCTTGATGTACGTTTATTTTATCAGATTTTATTCTTCGAAACAATGAAAACCGTCCCAAAAATTCTATCTATTTTCGACGGAAACTCAATATTTCTCCACTATCACCAAATAAAACGACGGCTTACAGCACCTCGTTCAAAACAGAAAGTCCATATTCTGCAAGCGCATGGTCTTCCTCTCCTGTACCGCCACTCACTCCGAGTCCTCCGATAATGGTATCTCCCACTTTCAGTGGAACACCGCCGCCGAAAATTACAATTTTTCCGCCATCCATCTTATCTACGCCGTAGAATGTCTGTCCCGGCTGCGCAAGAACAGACAGTTCTTTTGTGGACATTTTTACTGCTACAGAAGTATATGCTTTTTTCATCGCCACATCGAAACTTACAAGAAAAGCTCCATCCATCACATGGACAGCAATCGGGTTTCCATCTGGTCCGCACACGGCGATAACTGCCTTTTTCCCCTGGCGCACCGCTTCTTTTTCAATTTTTTCAATGAGACGCTTTGCACTTTCCAGAGTAATTCTTCCCTGAATGCCCATGCGTTTCATGACTTCCTGAATCACAGCCTCGCTCACGGAGGTATTTCTGTTTTCTTCCATGCGCTTCTCACTTTCTTCCCTGTTTTTCTGCTCTGTCCCTGCAGATTCTTCCGCTTTTCCGCTATTTTTTGCGTCCTCCCATCTTGCAAGCACATAGAGATAATCTGCAAGACGGTTCATATACTTCTTTGCACCTGTATCTGCTCCGAATTTCACGCCAACAGATGCAAGCGCCCTTTCCGCTCTTCTTGCAACTGTGCGCGCCACATCGGTCTCTGCAGAAAGGCGTGTTCCTCCCGGAAGAATAAATTTCTTAGGACGGTCAAAAAGTCCTTCCATTCTGTCAATCTCTTCCTCCAGAAGCTGTGTTTTATCATCATTTATATGATATTCTCTGTTATAAGGATCTGCCACACCTGCCATGACAGTAATCAGAGTTTCCTGTATTTTCTCCAGCATACGAATGGTCTCTCCATCGGTAAGCAGAGTTTTTACAACTCCTATATGACTTGTAAGTTCATCAATTGTTCCTACAAGCCCGATTCTGTCATCTGACTTGGAGACGTTTTTTGTACGGACAAGATCAGTTGTTCCCTTATCTCCGTTTTTCGTATAAATATTCATAATGGTTCATCTCCTGTGACTGGTTTAAAAGGCATCTTTTTAATTGCTCTTGCACTGTTTGCCCCGAGATTCCGACACTGCCAGAATCGTGGTTTGCAAAGCTCAAATACATTATGTCCTTTGGGCAGGCGCTGCATCTGCATGGCAAGACTGGTACCATATATCCCAATCCCGCATCCCAGCATAGATTCTTTTGCGGCCTCGTATGCCAGATCATCAAGCTCTCCCTTACGGGAAAGCACCTGATACAGCACACCTTCTTCCTCAATCCCTGCGCATACCTCCCGAAGAAGGTCTTCATCGGGTTCGCGGCTGTATATTATAATTGTGGGTTTGTTTACAACCATCTATCTGCACCTGCTCCTTTTTCTTTTATAATCAGCAATCTCCCAGATACGAGAGAAGAAGACCTGTAGCCACTGCATTTCTCGGCCCTTCCTGTCCGCGGATATTTCCCCGTCCACAGACAATTCTGTACTCGGAAAGAGCTTCCATCAGCATTTCCGGTATTTCAAAATCTTCTGCTGAACCACCTACAAGAACAACATTCGGTATTTTTCGTAAATCATTTTCCGGAGCCACTGTTTTAAGAGCCCGGACTGCATTTCTCACAAATACCTTTTTCTTTGCCTCCCGGCGAACTTCAAGAATTCGCTCCATAGGAATATCCTCTTCGATTTTCAGCATTTCTCCGGGAGCAAGAAGAACAACATGTCCATAATATCTGGGATCAATGGATTCCTCAAAAAACTGCATGGCTCCATTTTCCAGGCGGAGATGAAACAGGCTTTCCACCTTGCCCATAGGATACTTCTTAATCTGCTCTGCTGTCACTCTGCTCTTTAAACCAAGTTCTGTCTGAATCAACATGGAAACGAGCTCACCTGCACCAGCCTGGTGAGTCGTACGAACAGTTCCGTCTGCCTCCAGCACTGCTGCATCTGTAGAGCCTCCGCCCATATCAAGAATGGCAAGAGGAAGCTTTGTTCCCGGCGTCGTCATTGCTCCAACAGAAGCCATCACCGCCTCCACTCCGGCCACAACCGCTTTTACAGAAAGCTCCTTCTCAAGATGCTCTGCAATCTGCTGCATGGGAAGATGCTGTGTTTTAACCATTGCTGCAATTCCCACTGCTTTTTCCATACAGGTTTCTCCCGCAAGAGAACCGGAAATTTCCACAGGTGCCAGAGTATCTACCGCCAAAATATCGGTAATACGAATATCCTCTTCCCCTGTTTTAGCTACATCTTCCATACTGGTTTTAATCCGCCGGAGCATATTTCCCACATTTGTGTCTCTCTGTCCGTCAATATCCCGGATTTCTCCCGCATTTTGAAGAGTTTCCATGATAGTGTCCGCTCCTGCATCAATATCGACCGAGAGCTCCTTGTTTCCATGAAATGTGATTTCTCCTGCAGGAAGAATGTTTTCTTTCATATTTCCGTGAGGTGTCTTAATAACGACTGCGCTTCTCTTTCCCACAAGACTTTTTGCAATAGGAGTAACTGACTTTGTTTCCTCTGCATCCAGCCCCAGAAGCGTCGCAATTCCATACGGATTGGAAAGCATACGAATACCGGTTCCCGGAAGAGCCACTTCGATAGCCGCAAGTTTTCCTTCCGGTATTTTATGAATATGACGTACCTCATCCACAATGGGAATCTGGCGACTCAGCCGGTTCTCTACAAGAACCGCCTCGTCTGCCTGAAGAATCAGTCCTTTGATAGAAAGCTCCGGGATATGGTGATTCAGTCTTGCCGCAACCTCCTCATAGGAAAACTTATTTGCTGCAGCCACAATATAAGGCACACCCGGTTTTCCTTTCCAGATGTTTTCCAGAAAAATAAGCTCTCCTACTGCTTCCCCTGCACCTGCAGGAGTGGAAGGATTGTGTCCTATCATAGAAGATTCCGTAATAATGGTTTCTGTAATCGTCTCCATTGCCGTATCCCCGATAACAGGCGCCGCCTCATTTAAGCGCACAAGATTTAAAGCACTTAAAGGAAGATGGATTTTGTCCATTGCTTCCTCAAGAGCCGCTTTAATTCCCAGAACATTTGGGAGAGTTCCCTTTGTTCCAGTTGTCATTCGGGATGCACTGGAGAGAAAACGGAAGGCTCCGTTTTCCTCTGTGCCGCCGATACATACTTCAGTTGTGGAATTTCCTATATCAACACCAGCAATTAATTTCAAAGAAGAATTCCCCTTTTTTCATAAATTTCCGCTGCCTCCAGCACAAGTTTTGCACAGTTGGGGGCATGGTATTTTTCAAGAAGCTCCTGTGCCATAAGAAGAAGCTCTCTTTTTGTAGAGCGGTTTGGCCGAAGCTTGTTGTACATATTTAAAATTACATCATCAGGAACATTTACGAGCTCGGAGGCGCGTTCAAAATTCGCCTGCATCTGCGGGTTGTCCGCCTCTTTTGCAACCTGTCCCTGTCTCTTCAGCATTTCTGAAGAAATTTTAATATCTTCAGCAGTAACATTTCCTCTTTTTACCTCTTCGAGGGTAATCTGAGAAAGTTTCTTCCCTGTTTTGGAAGCAATGCTCTCTGCCTCATTTTGACCTAAAGGATAATTGCTCATTTTGCGCCCTCCCATACTATCATGCCTTTTTCCGGTTGAAGCTGTTCCGTCTCAATAATGTGCATAAGAGCAGCCTTGACCTGGAATTTTGCACGTACCATCGGGTCGTTTGTGCATTCAATCGGTGTTACTTTTTCCCCTTTTACATACTTTGCTGCATTTCTGCCGATTTTTCGATATGTATCAAGGTCCATAAGAGGTGCCTGAGGGAAAAGTTCCAGGTTTGACAGAGGATATAAATCCTTCTGATGAATAACGGTTGTTCCTTTTGACTGGATGCCGATTCCGATTCCGGAACCGGAAAGCTTTGCAGCCTGAAGAGCCATAAAACATACATCTGAAGTATCCAGGATTTTTACAACACGTGAGGTCATTCCCTCCTCCTCGATTCCCGCCTGTACATTTCTCAAAACTTCCTCAAGAGGAATTCCGCAGATGGTAGCGCGGATTTCCGTCTGAAAAGCAGCTCCCACCCCGATCACAATTTCCTTCGGGTCTGTTCCCTGAGGCGCTTTCTCAGCTCCTTCGTAGGAATGCATAGGGCGCATTCTTGTTTTTCCTGCAAGGGTTTCCCCTTCGCTGTTATGGGGCTGCGGCTGGTTTCCCTGCAACTGCTCCACAACGGCTTTTGTTATGGCCTGTATCAGTTGTTCATTTAATTCCATTGTACAGCCTCCTAAAAATCATTTGCGTTAATTCTGTGAGGAATTGCTTTAATTTCCTCCCAGCGTTTGCCTGTCACACGGTATCCTGTTCCAGGTCCCATATAATCGTTTGGAGTATTTACACCGGACATTACCTGGAAATGTTCATCCAAAATCGCCGCCGTGTGCATATAATCTCCGATCACACGCTGTTTCAGCATATTCAGAATATTTTCTGCAAGTACTGTAAATCCGCTTTCTGCAAGAGCTTTTACAACATCAATGCCGGTAATTCCCCGCTTCATCATATCATCGGCTGCCATGAGGTCAGATGCCACATCTCGCTTTAAGGTATCTTTGCTTCCGTGTGCATATGCCACAGTTTCTACCTGCTCATCTGTCACCTCTGTAAGACCGAGATATTTAAAGACAGCCTGCACGGCTTTTCCTGCCTCCCGGCGAACCCGGATCACTTCCTCCTCTGTTACAGGACGAAGACCGCCGTCTACCTGCATATCTCTCTGCAGTACATTGTAGTCGTCAAAATCTTCTGCGTCAAAGTTGGAGCCGGCAAACATATTGTCGTAGTTCGGCTCTGCCGCATATCCTGAGAAGATAAAGTCTGTACCAGGCATAAACTGAAGCATAGTACGCGCAGTACGGCGCATATCAGAATTGGAAAAGCTCTGGTCATTTGAAGATGCACATTCCAGTCCGAGAAGAGCCGCTACAAGATTTTCTCCGATAATTTCACGAATACCGGAAGGAACACTGGCCGTTACTCCTACACAGCTTACGGAACCATTCTGGATTCCCTGAGAACCAGCTCCCTTTGTTACATAAAGACAGCGGCATTCCAGATAAAGCATAGATTTCTTTTCGCTGCTTCCCATTAATACCTCTGAGCCGGAACCGGAGGTAAAGCGAACCTTCAATCCTCTTGATGCATATGCTGAATTTAAAAACGCTTTGGAATATGGTGTATCGTCTCCATCTACGAATACTTTTTCTGTTCCGTATACGGAAAGTGTCTCTGCATAAGTTGTAAGACCTCGAATACCAAGTTCAAGCTCTGTTGCCTCTTCTGCTGAGCACTGTGTCAGAACGCCTGGGCGTCCCACCTGGGAGCCGATCAGAAGAGCCATTGCGCTCATTGGTGCATAGCGTGCCACACCCATCGTTGTTTCTTCTTCGCTGAATCCGCGGAGAGCACCCTCTGCAGCATCCGCTGCAATCTGCACCGGATCATCTTTTAAATTGGTAATATGTGCCTGGTTTCCCGGAATTTTTCTGGCACGCATTTTCTGCATACCCATCATCATTTCCACTACATTTAAGTAGTTGATGACTTCCACCATCTTTGCCGGGGTAATTCCTGACACAATTTCAAGAATTTCTTTTCTTGATGTATGAATGTCCACAATCTTTCTTGCAATTTCAAGAGAGGGAATTGCCATAGAAGCCTCTGCTCTGTCTGTCCGGATTGCGTAATCTGCAATAAACTGATCAAGGAAATCAAAATCTTCTCTTTTCTTTCCGTCCAGTTCTGTGATCACTCCATTTTCCACTCTGACAGAAGGCTCCGGGTCATACGGGCTTTTCATTGCCACAAAACCCATCTCCGGCCATTCATCTATAAAACCATCTTTATTTACAGCTCTTTTATCAAGAGCTTCAATTCGTTTTGATCTTTTCATATTTTCTACCTTTATCGCTGAATTATAAAATCCCGTTTCCGCTTTTCGAGATTATTCAGTGCTCCGCTTTTTAATACAGCCCGGCAGAATTGCCGGGCTGCCTGTCACCCTAGAATGACCACAACTTTGTATAGATTTTTACAATATCTTCCTTAGTCGGAACTCTTGGGTTATTCACTGTGCAGGCATCTGCCAGTGCTGCGTCTGCCATTTTGTCAATTGCCGCAAAATACGCATCAGGAGTGATTGTTCCAAGCTCCTGTATTGTAAGCGGAATGTTCATTTCTTTCTGCATAAACTGAATCCAGTTTACAAGAGAACGAACCGTCATTACTTTATTGTAATTACTCAGTCCCAGAATATGGGCAATATTCGCATATCTCTTCACAGCCGGAAGATATTCCTTCTGACTCTTGCTGTGCTTATTAATATCTGCGTTAAATTCCACAATATGAGGAAGAAGCATGGCATTTGCACGTCCGTGCGGAATGTGGAACATAGCTCCCAGCTGATGTGCCATGCTGTGTGTAATTCCAAGACCTGCCGTGTTAAAGGAAAGACCTGCAAGACAGGATGCCACGTGCATTTTCTGACGGGCATGCATATCGCTTCCATCCAGATATGCACGAAGAAGGAATACACCACAGATTTCAATTGCTTTTTCTGCAAGTGCAGAAGAAAACTCATTATGTGCTGTACTTACATAAGATTCCAGTGCATGGGTGAATACGTCCATACCTGTATCTGCTGTAATAGCAGGCGGAACACTTTTTACAAGTTCTGCATCAAGGATTGCTTCGTCCGGTGTCAGACTTTCTGCTACGAGAGGATACTTCACATGTGCATCTGTGTCATTTACAACTGCAAAAGAAGTAACTTCTGAACCTGTTCCGCTTGTTGTAGGTACTGCAATCAGACCTACTTTTCCATAATTGTTTATTTTTAATGCAAATTCCCGGATTGCTTTGGAAGAATCAATTGCTGATCCTCCTCCTACTGCTACAATTGCCTCCGGCTGATACTGAAGGAATTTCTGTACGCCTGTTGCAATTTTTTCCACAGGTGCATCGGGAACTACATCACAGAAAATATCAAATTCAATTCCTGCACTTTCCAGAGGTGCAGTAATCAGGTCTATCATTTTACTCTGTACAACAAAAGGGTCTGTAATCACAAGAACCCTTTTATATGGAATTTCTTTCAGTCGTTCCAGAGCATTCGTGCCAAAATGGATGGCAGTTTTCATTTCAAAGGTATTCATATCAACTGCTTCCTTTCTTTCGCTTCAGACAGAATACAGGCATTCCACTCCCAGCTCCTGGAAATATTTCAGCCACTTGTCAGAAGGTTTTCTGTCTGTCACTACTACGTTTACATCCTGCATATTTCCGCCTACAGAAAATGCAGTCTGATCAAACTTTGTGCTGTCCACTACAAGAATCTTCTTTCTTCCGGAAGCCATCATTGCTTTCTTGGCATAGGCGAAGGATTCCTGAGATTCCATGATTCCCCACTCTTTGTCGAGAGCCTTACAGGAAAAAATTGCTTTATCCACATAATAGGAACGGATTGCTTCCTCTGTTCTTGAACCAAGAAAAGCAAGATACCCGTCTTTCATTACACCTCCGGTAGAAATAATATTCCATCCGGAAACATCAGAAAGCTCCAGAAGGATTTCCATGGAATTTGTTATCACAGTCAGCCGTTCTTTATCCTTTAATGCTTTTGCCACAAAAACAGCAGTTGTGCTGGCATCCAGAAAAATGTGATCTCCTTCATTTACAAGTGAAGCAGCGAGTTCTGCCATTTTCTGTTTGCCTGCCACATTCTGATTTTTGCGGACATTAAATGGGAGGTCAATGCTGAAATCCTCATTAATCACGGCTCCTCCATAACTTTTTATGGCAAGCCCTTCTTTTTCCAGCTTATCCAGGTCACGCCTTATGGTCTCCTCCGAAACACTGTAAAGCTGACTCAGCTCACTGACTACAACTCTTTTTTCTTCCTGAAGTTTTTCAAGAATAAGATTTCGTCTTTCTAAAGCCAGCATGATACCTGCCTCCTTAAAAGTATCTTTTTATTTTTAAAGGAGACTGTCCATCATGCGTTTATCCGGATGTGCAATTACGGAAGAATCCAGATACATACCCTTAGATGCCACAAATTCCTTTGCTCTTTCGATAGAAGCCTCTACTGCGGAAACCTCTCCTGTAAGAAGCATATAGGATTTTCCACACATACCTTTTGCAATACGAAGCTCGATCAAGTCTACAATTGCTGTCTTCGCAGCCTGGTCTGCCGCCTCAATGATAGAAGCTGCATCATATGTTTCCAGGATACCAAGTGCACTGATTGATTCCACATGTGTAGTTCCGTAAATTGCCGGGAAAATAGATTCGTGAGGATTACCCAGCACGAAGCTGTCAATACATTTATCTTCATATGTTGTGACTGCTGTATCTACGGCAGCCTTGACCGCACTTAAATCGCCGGTAATAATTGCAATATATTTACCCGGACACACGGTCTGTGCCTCCACGATCTCTACCTCAGATGTTTTTACCATAGCATCTGCAGCAGTAATACCGGTGGCTGTAGTTTTAAATTCAATCATTCCGATTGCTTTACTCATAATCTGTACGTCCTTTCTACTTTGCTGCAATTACAACATGGCGGTCTGTCACTTCTGTTACCTTACCGCAGATTGTTGCATGAATTCCTACGCTAAGTCCCTGAGCCGGCTCTGCGATCATCTGACCTCTTGTAACCTCGTCACCAACTTTTACAATCGCTTTTGCAGGTGCACCGATATGCTGGCCTAACAGGATCTTAACCTTCGGTACTGCTACAAGTGTTTCATCCATAGGAGCGTCTTTGTCATATTTTGTAAGACCAAGACGTGCCATCAGACGTTCTTCCGGCACTTTACGGTATTCTCTTGACTCTCTTATAGGTGCAGGCTGCACACCCTGCGGAGGTTTCACACCGGCTTTTCTAAGACCTGCCTTCATGTCTGCAAGAAGTGTTCTCGGAGCAAGGCTCTGAGGACAGGAATACATCTCACATACACCACAGGAACTGCAGAAGCTTGCATCTATATATGGATTCAGATCACGGAAATCTCCATTTGATGCCGCTCTCATAAACAGAGCCGGATCGATTGGATGTCCCAGTCCATTTCTTGGACAAAGATCTGTACATGTATTACACTGACAGCAGATTGATGCTGCTCGTTTTAAATCTATGGAAGAAGTTCTCTGCTTCTTCGCCACAATCACGTGATCTTTTGGAAGAACCAGAATCGCATTTGTTGTCTTTGTTACCGGCTCGGAACCGCTTCCGATACGTCCCATCATCGGACCGCCGATAAAGTAAACCGGATCTTTTACAGTTACGTTTCCTGCCTGCGCTACTACATCATCCATTGTGCATCCAAGGGGAACACGAACTGTAACCGGATCGCTTACTTCCGCTACAACAGATACATATTTATCTGTTACCGGCTTCTGTTTCTCCACTGCACGATAGATGTTGTAAATTGTTTCTACGTTAAATACGGCAACTCCCTGTTCAATAGGAAGTCCGCCAGGTCTTACTACTCTGCCTGTGGCTTCGTAAATAAGAACAACTTCATCTCCCATCGGATACACTTCTTCAAGAAGATGAATCCTCATTTTGGGAAATTCTTCAATATGCTGCTGAAGAGCAGCCACTGTCTGTACATAAGATTTCTTAATTCCAATAATGGCCTCAGAAGCCCCTACTGTCTCTGCTACCATATTGAATGTTTTCATAATTTCATATGCGTGCTTTTCTAATAACTGTCTATGCAGCTTCAGTAAAGGTTCGCACTCTGCACAGTTCATAAGAATAGTATTTGCCTGATCGCTGATTTTCACATAGGTAGGGAAACCTGCACCACCAGCTCCTACTACTCCGTTTTCCTGTATGATTTTCTGTAATTCTTTGATTTCCATGGCGTTACTCCAATCCCGCGCCGTCGTCAACGATACCTACGATCGCTGCGTCCACTGGCGCTGTTTCTACGCCGCAGCCAATTCTTGCTGCGCTTCCCTGTGCCACCAATACATATTCACCGATTCCCGCACCGATAATGTCGATGGCGACAATCTGGCTTAAATCTGCTTTCATATGATGTACTGGCTCTACAATCATGAATTTATTACCTATAAGTTTTTCACTTTTTCTTGTGGAAACAATACTGCCCACAACTTTGCCTACAATCATATGAGCCTCCACGTTTTCTCTTTAATCCTCCATTGCCGGCGACTTTCGCCGCCGGCTCTGTATGGAGGAATATTCATTTATTATTTAATAATTGTAACTGTATTGCCTGTGGCAATCTGTGCTGCATTTGCTTCGTCTGTATCAATATGCATTTCCAAAGTAAAGCTGTCGTCCACACGGATTTTTACATGATTGAAAATTGTTCCGCGTTCATTGTCTGCTTTTACAGAAACAATATCGCCATCTTTTACACCAGCTGCCTGAGCATCTTTTGGAGACATATGAATGTGACGCATTGCCACAATACAGCCCTCTTTCAGGTAAATCGCACCTTTCGGTCCCACAATGGCAATAGGAGCACTGTCTTTGACATCTCCGGATTCACGCACCGGAACCTTCATTCCAAGCTTGATAGCATCTGTCGCAGATACCTCAACCTGTGAAGCCTTACGAACAGGTCCGAGAATACGTACATTTTCAATGGCACGGAGCTTCAGTCCCACAATTGTGACTGTCTCGTTGGAAGCAAACTGTCCGCCCATCAGCTCTTTTTTCTTTGTAAGCTGATAGCCAGGTCCGAACAGCGCCTCTACATGCTCCTGTGTCAGGTGAATGTGTCTTGCGGAAACTCCGATAGGCACAACGTATCCGCTGCCCGTATCTTCTTTCTGATTAATTGCCTGAAGTACCATTCTGGTAATCAGTTCGATATTATTTGTTTCCAAGAATACACCCGCTTTCCGTGACTGTTTTATCAGTCCAGTTAATCAACGTAAATTATTTTAAAACCGGAAGGATTTTCTCTACGTCTGTGTGTGGTCTTGGGATTACGTGTGTTGCTACAAGCTCTCCAAGTCTGGATGCTGCTGCACTTCCGCTTTCTACTGCAGATTTAACTGCTCCAACGTCTCCGCGAACCATAACTGTTACAAGACCGGAACCGATTTTCTCTGTTCCTACTAATGCTACGTTTGCTGCTTTACACATCTGGTCTGCTGCTTCGATTGCTGCTGTAAGACCTCTTGTTTCTACCATTCCTAATGCTTCCTGTGTCATGACTTTTTCCTCCTTATGATTTGCTGAACTTTCAGCCTGAACCTTTGTCTCTGCGGTCTTTCTTGCCGTTCTTCTTGGAGCGGCTGCCTTTTTAGGGGCTGTGTTTGCTGTTGTTGTTTTTTTCTCTTCAGCCATATTTCATCCCCCTATTGTTCTTTGTTCTTCCATCGACTTGCGCTTAATTCCACCAGTTTGACGATTTCCTCGTGAGGACGGGCAATCACTGCATAGCTTGCCGGCTTTTTAATAGCGCCTTCCACTGCTGCGTTAACTGCCGCCGTCACTGCCGCAACATCGCCTTCCACAATAATGGTCACCAGTCGTCCGCCCAGCTTACGTTCCCATGACGCCAGCTCAACGTCTGCAGTCTTACACATAATGTCAAGGGCATTCACTGCCGCAACCACACCTGTGATTTCTATAAAACCATATGATTTACTCATGAGCGAACTCCTTTTATTTTTTAAATCGCTTTAATTAAATAGAAGGCAGAATCTTTTCTACGTCTGTATGAGGTCTCGGAATTACGTGTGTTGCTACAAGCTCTCCAAGTCTGGATGCTGCTGCACTTCCGCTTTCTACTGCAGATTTAACTGCTCCAACGTCTCCGCGAACCATAACTGTTACAAGACCGGAACCGATTTTCTCTGTTCCTACCAGTGCTACCTCAGCTGCCTTTGTCATTGCATCTGCTGCCTCGATTGCAGCTGTAAGTCCTCTTGTTTCTACCATTCCTAATGCTTCCTGTGCCATGTTCTATTCCTCCTGGATTTTATATAAACTGATTTCTGTTTTATCAATACCGGATATGAGTTTTAGTCCTTATCCAGTGCGCTGATCTTCAGCATTTTTTCTGTACCCTCGTCAGGGTTTGGAATTACATAGTGCTGTACCACGCCGGTCATTCTGTTTGCTGCTTCCATACCGGCTTCCACTGCCGCAGTAACATCAGCAACGCTTCCGCGATATTTGATGCAGACAAGGAGCGGTACTGGCAGGCTGTCTGCATTGGCAGGTTTATTCTTGTCGAATACCTCCAGGCGGACATTTGCTGCCTTACATCCGGCATCGCCTGCTACAAAGGCTGTAGCCAGCCCAAACACTTCCAAAATTCCCACAGCTTCTGCCATTTCAATTCTCCTTTACGGTGAGGATTATTTATTGATGATCGCAATCTTCAGACCTGTCATTGCCAGGTTTGTCTGATGTGCTTCGTTAATCTGCTCTAACGGGAATCTGTCTGTAATAAGCTCAGACATTGGAAGTCCGATTCCTTTTGCTCTCTTTAAGAAGTCGAATGTTGTTACATAATCTCTTAAAGTATATACCCAGGAACCAACTGTTGTGATTTCTTTTGAACAGATGTCAAAGTGCGGGTTAATTGTTGCATCTCCACCATTGATGAAGAATCCAAGTTCACAAAGACCACCGCCGTTGCGAATGAATTTATAAATGTTGGAATGTGCAACTGGAGAACCTGTACACTGGAATGCGAAATCTGCAAGATGTCCGCCGAATGCTTCTTTTACAGCTTCTGCAAGTGCTTCAATTCCCTTGTGATCTTTAAAGTTTACTGTCTGTGTTGCGCCCATTCTCTTAGCGAAGTCAAGACGTTTCTGCTCTCCGTCTACTGCACAGATGTTTTCAATACCCATTGTGCGCAGAACTGCAATACAGATAAGACCGATCGGTCCGCATCCCTGTACAACAACTCTGCTGTTGAAACGAAGGATACCTGTTGTTTTTGCTCTCTCTACTGCATGTACGAGAACGGCACATGGCTCGATGAGGATACGGGAATCCAGATCCAGATCGCTTACATTAAAGAATGTAGAACCAAACTGTCCGCCTCTGATGAAGATGTAATCAGAGAACCATCCGTTAAGATGAATATCATCATCCGGAAGAAGTCCGTATACATCTGCACCGCCTACGTTTTTCTTATTTAAGTCGAACATTGTGATTTCCGGATCATCTTTGAAAATCATACATGTAACAACTTTATCTCCAACTTTAACCGGTTTGCCTGCTGTATCCACTTTTACGTTTTTACCCATAGCAACGATTTCACCTGTTCCCTCATGTCCAAGTGCTACCGGAATCAGGCTGAATGGATCTCTTTTGAATTCATGAGCATCTGTACCACAGATACCGCAGCCTTCTACTTTTACAAGAATATCATCATCGCCAAGTTCCGGAATCGGGAACTCTTTAATGTCATAATGCTCCAGGGATGTCAGCATTGCTACTCTGGCTGTTTTCGGGATTGCATTTCCTGCTGCCGGTGCTGCTGTTGTTGCTGCCGGTGCTGCTGCAGGAGTGTTTCCTGTCATGCCGGAGAGAACCTGTTTTACGATTTCTTCAATATTTACGTTATTCATATCCATGTTCTTCTCTCCTCCTAATTATCGAATGCAAAGACTGTCAGACATTACGCAGCGTCTTCTCTTTGTGAAGGTGCTTGCGCTTGTAAGACCTTCGCCTGTACGGCTTGCGATTGTGAAAGTACAATATCCTTCCCCGCCAAATCCAAGTGCTGCATAAGAAGGTGCATTTTTCACAAGGATTGCTGTATCAATCGCTTTTGCATATTTTGTAATGTTGTCAATATTTTTAGAATGAATATGTGCAGAATGGCGGTTGCCATGCTCAAGCCATACAGCCTGCTCTACTGCATCGTCAAAATCTTTCGCTCTTACCACACCAAGAATCGGCATCATAAGCTCTGTTGTAATAAGCGGATGCTCCTTCGGTCCTTCAAATACGATACAGCGAATGTTCGCCGGAACGTTTACGCCGATCATGGAAAGAAGTGTTCTTGCATCACGGCCTACACATTTACGGTTCAGCTTTCCTCCTGCCAGAACAACCTCTGTCAGCTTGTCCTGTTCTTCCTTGGATGCCAGATAACAGTCATTCTCTGTTACGAGATAGTGCATCAGCTCATCCACGATAGAGGAAACTGCCACGATTTCTTTTTCTGCAATACATGGAAGGTTATTGTCAAATGTACATCCATTTACAATATCCTGTGCAGCTTTCCGAATGTCTGCTGTCTCATCTACAAGTGCCGGAGGATTTCCTGCACCAGCTCCGATTCCTCTCTTACCAGAGGAAAGAACAGCTGTTACAACACCAGGGCCGCCAGTTGCAGCGATAAGCGGAATATCTTTATGCTTCATCATGATATTGCTTGTTTCCAGTGTAGGATTTTCTACAGTAACTGCAATGTTATCCGGTCCGCCTGCTTCAAGAGAAGCTTCGTTTAACAGATTGATTGCATAAATAGATGTTTTGATTGCAGCCGGATGCGGGTTAAATACAACTGTATTTCCGCCGGCCAGCATGCCCATTGTATTACACAGTACAGTCTCACTCGGGTTTGTACAAGGAGTAATTGCTCCGATTACGCCGAAAGGTCCCATCTCAATAAGGGTAAGACCTCTGTCGCCTGACCATGCTGTTGTTGTAATATCTTCTGTTCCAGGTGTCTTGTCTGCTACAAGATGATGTTTGAGGATTTTATCCCCTACATTTCCCATACCAGTCTCATCAACACCCATACGAGCAAGAATTTCTGCATTCTCTTTGATTTTCTTTCGAATACATGTAATAATTTTTTCTCTCTGGTCCATGGACATTTTCTTAACGATAAGTTCAGATTTCTTTGCTGCCTCAATGGCCTCATTCATATCTTTGAAAACACCATGTTTTCCGGAGGGAGCATCGGCAATCTGCATTTTTGCCATGACTTCCTGTACAATTTCCTGTACCATGCTTTCATTGATTGGCATGAAATTGTCCTCCTTCAAATTTTATATATATGCAGCGGAATTATTTTAATCCCAGCTGTGCCATTACCTGTTTTGTAATGTTTGCTACTAAATCTGCATCTGCTGTATCGCAGGAAGCTGTGCTGTTTTCTGTATATGTACAGTGGCTTCCGCAGTTATGGCAGTTAAGTCCGTCTTTGTTTACGCAAAGATTTGCCGGATGTTTGCCCGGAAGACCCATTTTTCTTCTGATTTCATACAGTTTTTCAATCTGCTCTTTGTCGAATTCCTTCGGTCCGCCAAGCATTTTGGATTTGTAAAGAAGCTCTGCGTAGAATTCAAGAGATTCCATTTTCATGTATGCAGCCATAAGGTCTGTAGACCATGTAAGAGCACCGTGGTTCTCAAGAAGAACTGCATCAAAGTATGGAAGGTATTTTTCCAGATTGTCCGGAATTTCCACTGTAGAAGGTGTGCCGTATTCTGCGATCGGAACACATCCGAGAGCGATAACTGCCTCTGGCATGATCGGTGCAGAAAGCGGAATGCCTGCGATTGCAAAGCTTGTTGCAAATGTAGGATGTGCATGAACAACAGAACCTACATCCGGTCTTTTCTCGTATACTCTCATATGCATTTTGATTTCAGATGAAGGACGGAATCCCGGGTTAGCCTGGATTACATTACCCTGTGCATCTACTTTACAGATAAAGTCCGGAGTCATAAATCCTTTGGAAACTCCTGTAGGTGTGCAAAGGAATTCGTTGTCATTCAGTTTTACGGAGATATTTCCGTCGTTTGCAGCCACCATGTTGCGGTTGTAGATTCTTCTTCCTACTTCACAAATCTGTTTTTTGATTTCATATTCGTTTACCATGCTTTCTTCCTCCTTGAGCGCATTTGGTTTAATTGTTTCTGATGTAATTCTACATCATACCACAGGGAAAGTCAAGAAATACTTGTTGTTTTCTGTTGTTTTCTCTGCGCATATTATGTTGTTTTTATTGTTTTTTATTGTGGTTTCTTGTTTCCTTGTTCCCAGGGCATCACATCGCCGTCCTCCCGGAGATATTCCAGGATTTCCGCCACCCCTTCCCAGGTTTTAGAATCCACAAAAAAAATCTTTTTGCATCCTGCAAGCCTCAGCCATGATTCCGCCCTCTTCACATTCGCATCCGGATGATTGATTTTTGTAACAATACCAATCACCTCTCTGTTTGCCATGCAGGTTATACACGGCGGAAAAAGACAATATGGCTCAATTGCCGAGACAAGCAGTCCCACCACATCTGACTCATATGTATAAAGCGCCAGCGCATGTCCAAGTCCTTTTGTCTGAGCATACTCTCCGGGCGTATCTACAATGACGTCAAAATTATTCACATACTGGGTTTTGTGATAGTGGATTTTTTCTCCGCGCAGGGCCTGGGTCAATGTTGTCTTCCCCGCCTCGCTGCGCCCTATTAAAACGATTTTCTTCATATTATAATGCCTTCTTATGTCCTTGTTACAGGACAGATGACAAATCCCAGTTTCTCATCTACATATGTAAGAATCGCCGTCACTGCCGCTTCCACTTCAGAAACGGTTCCTGTCACAATAAGACTTCCGCTGAAGCGGTCAACAAAACCGATTTCTGCGCCGGAAGCTTTCATTGCTATATCCGCCATAATGATAGCCGTTTCTGCCGGACTCACTGTTAAAATCCCAATGGCAGAACGGGAATAATCTACTGACGGATCAAGCCCCAGTTTCGTATAAAGAACCTTATCCGGATTTGCAATAATATGTGCAAGAGAAATCTGTTTACCCGGAACAAGCTCCTGAATAATCCGCTGTTTTACCTCCGGCGGCATACTATCCGTATATCCCATTTGCTTATCACCCTCCTATCTGACAGTCAAGAGAAGAAACTCTCTCCACTGCTTTTTTCAGAGTATTCATATGCTCCGCTTCCGGCGGAAGAATTCCTTCCATATAATAGTCTCTTCCAAGTCCTTCATACTTATCCTGGCCAAGCCTGTGATAAGGAAGCAGATGAATTTTATTGACTCCCGGAAGCGTCGCTGCAAACTGTGCAATTTCCTGTATTTCTTCTACGGTATCATTAAATGTAGGAATGACCGGAACACGAATCACAAGTTTCGTCTTGCCTGACAAAGCAATCCGCCTTGCATTTTCCAGCATCTGTTCATTAGAACGTCCGGTAAACTCCTTATGTTTACCGGGATTCATGTGTTTTATATCCATCAGATAAGTATCCAACCAGGGCAGTGCGTTTTCTATATCTTTCCAGGGGGCGCATCCCATGCTCTCTACTGCTGTAGAAATCCCCCTCTCCTTCGCTCCTCGCAAAAGTGCGGCTGTAAATTCCGGCTGACAGAAACACTCTCCGCCGGAAAGTGTCATTCCTCCGCCTGAGCGATAATAGTATGCTCTGTCTTTTTCCACTTCCGTCAGAGCCTCCCTGACTGTCACATCTCTGCCGATCATCTTGTCTTTTCCCTGAACCTTCATCGTTTCAATTTCATATTCCTGCGATTCCGGATTACAGCACCACCGGCATCTGAGCACACAGCCTTTCAAAAACACAATCGTTCGAATTCCCGGACCATCATGGATAGAATATCTCTGAATGTCAAATATTCTTCCTCTTTTTTCCAAATAATCCATATTATCTCCTAAAATCCCTGCTCCGTCCTACGGATAATATCATCCTGAAGGGAACGGGAAAGAGTGGTAAACAACGCGCTGTATCCAGCCACACGGACTACAAGGTGTTTGTATTTTTCCGGATACTTCTGTGCATCAAGAAGTGTATCTCTGTCCACTACATTAAACTGCATATGCATTCCCTTCTGGTCAAAATAAGAACGGATAAGCGCCACAAACTTTTCAAGTCCCTCTCTGCCGGACAGAGCAGACGGATGAAACTTCTGGTTAAATAAAGTTCCGTTCGATACAATAAAATGATCCAGTCTGGAAACAGATGTAGCCGCTGCTGTAGGGCCGTTTACATCTTTTCCAGCGGATGGAGAAACTCCATCTGCCACCGGTGTGTGTGCATATCTTCCATCCGGAGTTGCACCGGTCTGTCCACCCAGAGGTACATTGGCAGAAACAGGATAAAGTCCCGCCTGGAACTGTCCTCCTCTTGGGTTTTTATAATTCTGAAGAGGTTTTGTATAAGTATAGGCCACATCCCTCGCAAAGTAGTCCACTTCCGGAATGTCATTTCCAAACTTCGGCACTTCTTCTATCATGTTATGGATTTCTTCATAACGTTTCATTTTTTCTTCGCCGGGCTGTGCATTCATCACCGCTTTTAAAATAGAAGAAACTGTATTTTCATCTATTTTCTGTCCGGCATCCTTCATTTTTCTCAAAACTGCTTCTGCAGTATCGCTTACCGACTGCTGATCCAGTCCTTTTCCAAAGTTCCATGCAAGAGCTTCTTTCATCTCTTCCATAGTCACCTTCTTCTCTTCGTATACAAGCTTCCTTACCGCAAAAAGAGAATCTGCCATATTTGCAATTCCAAATCCCTGGGGACCTGTGAAATTATAAACAGCTCCACCTTCCTGAACAGACTTTCCGCGTTTCAGACAATCATCCACCATACAGGACAAAAATGGAAGCGGACATCTTTTTGCATGCGCCACATCAATGGCATTATCTGCATTTACAAGAAGAGAGATACAATATTCCATCTGTTTTTTATAAGCATTATAGAATTCCTCAAAAGAAGACATTTCTGTCACTTCCCCTGTAGGAACTCCCACCATTTCTCCTTTGTCTTCCCCATTTGCGAATACGAGCTCCAGAGGTCTGCACATATTGAAGAACGCAGCATCATGCCATCCTTCTGTTTTTCCTGCTTTCTGCGGTTCCACACAACCGATAATGTTATACTCTCTGGCATCTTCCAGGCTTAAACCTCTGTTCTGAAGGGAAGGAATAATCACTTCATCATTATAATAAGCCGGAAGACCAATTCCCGTTCTCGTCAGTTCCGCCGCCTTAATAAGAAACTCATGGGGAGAGCCATTCCATACTCTTACTGAGAGAGACGGCTGAGGAAGTCTTACATGCATAGAAGCCTGAATACACATAAAAGAAAGGTCATTTGTCACATCTTCTCCTTCTTTATTCTGGCCTCCTGCGATCAGATTCTGGAAAAGACTGTATCCTGCGAAACCTTCTGCTGATACTGCATCTCTGCATTTATTCAGATCATTTAGTTTTACCCAGATGCAGTCCATAAGTTCCTGCGCAAACTCTCTTGAAATATTTCCATTTTCCATATCCTTTTTATAATAAGGATACATATATTGATCGAAACGTCCCGGAGAAATAGAATGTCCGCTGGATTCCAACTGAATCAGCTGCTGAACAAACCAGAAGGACTGGCATGCTTCATAGAAATTCTGTGCTCCTTTGGCAGGAACACGGCTGCAGTTTTCGGCAATCCTAAGAAGTTCTTCTTTTCTCGCCGCATCTGTGCACCGCTCTGCCATCTTCTGTGCGAGAGCACTGTATCTCCGGGCATATTCTATTACAGCCTGACAACTTAAAATCACTGCCTGCAGGAAATGAGAACGTTCCGCATAATCCCCGTCTCCTACATTGCATTCAGAAAGCTCCTGCTCCGCCTTTTTTATGATTCCCTCATAACCGACAGCAAGAACCTCTTCATATTTTACGGTTACATGTCCTACACCATTATAGAAATAATTTCCCGGTGTAAAAATATTATGTTCAATTGCACGTACTGCTTCCGGAGCCATATAAGAAAGCGCCAGCTCACTTGTTGTTTTTCCTTTCCAGTACTTATGCACTTCGCGAAGCTCCTCTTTTGTCTCCTCTGCAATATAAAAAGGATCTGCGCTTCTTGTTTCCACTGTATCCAGCTCATCTTCCAGCCACTGATAAGAAAACTCCGGATATGTCTGGCATCCTCTTGGCGCCAGTGTAGAACTTCCCACAATCAGTTCGTCATCCCGGATAATAATCGGAATATGACGAAGAATATGGGCAAATGCTTTCGCCCTCCTTGTGATAATGGGTTCGTTTTCTGTTGCTTTGTAGGATTCTGTAAGAAGTTTTGCTCTTGCAGATTCAATCACAGGCATATGCTCATATAAATGATCTACAAGTCTTTGAATCCTCTCTGTTTTTGGAATATCAGATGTTTGAAATTTTTCCATGCTGCTCCTTTCTCATGACCAATGCGTATTGAAAAGCAACTCTTCTCCGCGCTTATCAGGCAGCTTTCCTCTTTATTCCGGTTCATGTCATATAATTTTATTATACCCTTTTCTTTTTTTGATGTCAACAAAATCCAACACTTCCCCTTCTGCATTTGTGTGGTTTTTTCCAGATTATTTGTGTGGTTTTTGTTTGTTTTTTCAGAAAACGTGTTTTTTCGTGTTGACAATATTTTTTCACTCTGTCATACTGAATATAACCAAATTCACCAAAGGAGGACATGAGCTTATGTATCTTTCCGATATGCACACTCATTCCATCGCAAGCGGTCACGGAACGATTTGCACTATATCAGATATGGCAAAATCCGCCGAACAAAAAGGACTGAAACTTCTCGGAATCACTGACCACGGTCCCGCAACCCTCTGCGCCGGCACTCCATCCTATTTCAGAAGTCTCACCTTTTCTCCAAAAAAGCGCTTTCATGTGGAAATTTTATACGGTGTAGAATTAAATATACTTGACACAGAAGGAACCATAGACCTGGATGAAGAACTTCTTTCCCGTCTTGATTATGCAATTGCAAGTATGCATGCCCAGAATTACAGAACCGGTACAAGGGAAGAAAACACAAAAGCATATATAAACGTTATGAAACATCCATGTGTCAAAATCCTGGGACACTGCGACAATCCGCACTTCCCTGCCGATTATGAAGCTCTTGCCATTGCCGCAAAAAAAAGCGGAACTGCTTTTGAAATTAACGAAGCTTCTCTCGCCCCATATGGATACCGGGGAGATACCAGAAAGAACAACCGAGAAATTCTTTACTGGGCTCGAAAGTATGAAGTGCCTGTCCTTTTATCAAGCGACAGCCACGGAGCCGCACATGTCGGAGACTTTACTTACGCAGAAGAATTTATTCATAACGAATTATTTCCGGAAGAACTGATTCTCAACAATCAGCTCCCCAAATTAAAAGTATTTTTGCAGACACGATAAGGAGATATTGCCATGAATCAGACAGAACATTCCATTTCTTCTGAGCAATCCCCTCTGGGAACTGCCCCTATTGGACAGCTTTTAAAAAAATTTGCCATCCCCAGCATTATCAGCATGCTGGTGGGTGCTCTTTATAATATCGTAGACCAGATTTTTATCGGACAGGGTGTGGGAATGCTGGGGAATGCAGCTACAAATGTAGCATTTCCCCTTACGACCATCTCAACTGCCGTCTGTCTCCTTCTGGGAATAGGAGGCGCAGCAAATTATAATCTGGAGCTCGGCCGAAAAAACAAAGATAAAGCGAGAAACATTGCAGGCACAGCTTTTGGAAGCCTTATTATTTTCGGTATTTCTCTCTGCCTTCTGATCCGCTGCTTTTTAAAACCCCTTGTCATTGCCTGCGGCGCAACGGCTCAGACACTTCCCTACTCCCTTTCCTACGTAGGAATCACCTCCCTCGGTTTTCCATTTTACATACTTGCAACGGGAGGCAATCATCTTGTGCGGGCAGACGGAAAACCTGCATACTCCATGTTTGCTACCTTATCAGGTGCCGTCATTAACACAATTCTTGACCCTCTTTTCATTTTCGGTTTTGGATGGGGGATTGAGGGAGCAGCCTGGGCAACGGTAATTGGTCAGATTTTTTCTGCCTGCATGATTCTTTTTTACTTGCCAAAATATCAGGAACATTCTCTTACCTTACATCACTTCATCCCAAAAGCAAGCTGTTTGCGCGCCATTATTTCCCTTGGATCTGCTTCCTTTTTAAATCAGCTCGCCATTACAGTTGTACAGATTCTTCTTAACAATACGCTCCGACATTACGGTGCGGAATCTGTTTACGGAAGCGATATTCCCATTGCGGTGGCAGGAATTGTCTCAAAAGTAAACATGCTGTTCCTATCTGTTGTTATCGGTATTTCTCAGGGAGCACAGCCCATCATCAGCTTCAACTATGGCGCAGAAAATTTCGAGCGCGTAAAAAAAGCCTATCTGAAAGCAGCCGGAATTGCTTCTGCGGTAGCTTTTACAGGTTTTCTATGTTTCCAGATTTTTCCAAGACAGATTATCTCTGTTTTTGGAAGCGGCGACAAACTATATTATCAATTTGCCGTTAAGTTTTTCCGAATTTTCCTGTTCTGCACCTTCTTTAACGGACTGCAGCCTGTAACTGCAAATTTTTTTACTTCCATCGGAAAAGCAACAAAAGGAATTTTTCTTTCTATGACAAGACAGATTATTTTTCTCATTCCTCTTGTTATCATCTTTCCTCTGTTCATGGGTGTGGAAGGAGTCATGTTCGCAGCCCCTATTGCAGACTGTGCCGCAGGGATACTTGCTATTCTGTTAGTGAAAAAAGAGTTCAAGAAAATGACGGTATAAATACCATACAAAACAACGCGAACAAAGGGGTATCGCTCAATCATCTGATTTGATGATTTTGCGGTACCCCCTTGTTTATATCCTCATTCATACTTTCTTCTTATTTTGCTTCCGGATATTCATTGCAAAGCAAACGGTATGGCGGCTCATCTTCCTCAATTTCCGGAAAACGTCCCATTTTTTCATAAAAACGGTTGTCTGTGTTATCGTCATTACACTGGCTTACCTCTCCGATAAGCACAGACCCTGTTCCTTCTTCAATCTCAAAATCGTGATACATATACGGATAAATGCTGATACTTTCTCCTGGCATCAATTTTACCTGTGTTCCTGCCGGAACGACCATTTCTCTTCCGTCAAGATGTACATGAACGTCGTTTACCTTATCAAGATCTTCATTCTCTGTAGAATTATAAACACGGATCAGAAGATTTCCTCCTCCCCTGTTTATAATATCTTCCATTTTATTCCAGTGGAAGTGCATTGGGGAATACTGTCCTTCTTTTAAGTACAGCAGCTTTTCCGCATAAGATTTTGTATACTTGTCTTTCATTTTCAGATTTCCGTTTCGAATCGTGATCAGGGAAAATCCTACTTTGTCAAAATCTCCCAGACCGTAATCTGTAATATCCCATCCCAGCATATTGTCGCGAACCTCGTCGTAATCATGCCCTTTTTCCTTCCATTCCTCCGGTGTAAAATTGCAGAATGGCGGAAGAGAAAAACGGTAGTCACGAATCATATTTTCCATCTCTTTCAACGCTTTGTTGATTTCCGAACGCTTCATAAGAAATCCTCCTCATAATATTTTGAATATATTATACAACAAATCTAAAAATATATCTACTAATTATACACATTGTACAAATTTAAAAATGTGTATTCTCCTTGCCATTTCATTTTGCGAATGTTAAAATGAAAAGTACGAGAACCGCTGTTTACCGGAGGATATTTTATGAATACCATGCCAATACCAGAATTGATTGAAAAGGTTTCTGCTATATGCAAAAGAAATAACATAAAGCATTTGAAACTTTTTGGCTCATTCGCCACCGGCACTGCCACGCCGACAAGCGATATAGATTTTGTAGTTTACGGATGCTCTGATATTATAAAGCTGGAAGAAGATTTAACAGAAATAGATACGCTTCGAAAAATAGATATTTTTGATTATGACAGCATTCATAATCCCTTTTTATTGGAGGATATAGAAAAATATGGAAAACAAATTTATTAACCGGTATCATACTTTCTGCAGAAGTTTAAAAAATCTTGAAAAAAGCAGATATGCCGACCCATCTGCCGACTTTGTACTAGAAGGAACTGTCTTAAATTTTAATCTCACCTTTGATATTTCCTGGAAAGTAATGAAAGATATTCTCATTAAAAAGCTGGAAATCCTGGATTTTGCAATCGGTTCACCTCGGGAGACACTGCAGCAAAGTTTTAAAAACCATATTGTCACAGATGACAAATGGCTCCAAATGCTCCGTGTCCGCAATCAGCTTGCACACGACTATGATGGCACATTCGCCGCAGAACAATTCCAGAATATAATCAATGTCTATTACCCTCTCTTTGAGGATTTTAAAAACACAGCAAAAAAATATTACACCGAATAAAACAAGCCACGGGAGTTCCCGTGGCTTGTAAATTTCAGAAAAAGTTTTTAGGGTTTTAATAATCAGCGAATAAACTTAGCATCTGCCCATGTTGCCGGCGCATTTGCAAATGTATAAATATTAGTCGGCTCTTCGTCCGGAACACTTACAAGTGTTACGGTCTTAGCACCTTCTACATCTACAGAAATTTTTTCCATAGCTGTTGTCGGATGTACCTCACCTGTGCTTGCCTTAAGTTCTCCATCAACATAAACTTCAAAGCTCTTTACATAAGTTTCATCGTTTTCCAAATCATCCTGATCCAGACCTACATATGCTTCAAATGTCTTAAAGCCTTTTCCTTCAATATCAATTTCAACCTCATGGCCTTTTGATGCACCGATTCCTTTTGCAAATTCTTTTACTTCTCCGTTTTCATCTAACAGATGGATGCGGCTTCTGTAAAGGGAACGGTCACGTACACTCTGTCCAAATGTTGTTGCTGCTGTGAATTCAAGATCACTTGCATATACTTCTTTTTCTTCTGAGAGATGAAGTACGTATGTCTGCTCTCTTCCAAGTGCATTTTTCGCTGTAATTGTTGCATCTCCAGGAATAGCTTCCGGCGCTGTAATAGAAACTTCTACATTTTCATTGAGAGCTGTTGCTGTAATCTCAGGAACCTCTGATGTTGGCAGAGCCACATCATATTCATATTTTTCCTTGAAGAACTGATTAAAGTCTGTTCCAAGGTAAGTATCCTTCATGGATTCTCCGTTAATCTGGATATCTGTAATTGTTCCGTCATTATAAACTTTCTTGCTGTCTTCTGTAGCTGCTTCTTTTGTAAATCCTGTTACAGGATGGAGACGATACTCATATTCATAAGTATGATTTGCTCTGTTGAGGTATTTCTCCTGCGGCCATGCACCCCAGGTTGTATCTCCTCCAACACCCTGCTGTGCTGTATTGATCTTGAAGGTTACACTGGAGTCTTTCTGAAGTTCATAAGAATGTTTATTCTGTCTGATTTCATCATCTGTATAATTCAGAGCACTGAATTCCATTTCTTTTCCTGTGCTTGCCATCAGGCCGTTGCCTTCATCATCTGTAAGAGCAACCCATGTTACGTCTGTTCTTGTTCCTGTTTCGTTTGGAGTTGCATACGGGATAAACATGTCATCTACTGTTGTCTCATAAATTCCCTGATATGCGCCGGTCTTACGGTCAACATAGCTTTCCTGCGGACCATTTCCAAAATAAGTTACATTCTGATACTGTGCCGGAACTTTCATTGTTGTTCCAACTTCAGGGATTACATCAAACTCATCATTTGGCATAATCTGGTTTTCTACAGAAATATCACTGTTTCCATATACCACATATCCTGTCGCGTACGGAACGCCATTTCCTAAAGTACCTTTTACATCGATACGTACAGCACCGTCTGCAATTGCTGTAGTTGCAACAGATTCTACTTTGCGGTTCTTTCCTGCTGCATCCCATGTCATGGAAAATTCTTCCAGTTCTCCTGCAGCTTTATCGTTTTCATTCATTGCACGGGCAAAGTTTGGAGCAAGAGGTCCATCAAGGAGCTCTTTATCCTGGAATACGTAAGATTCAAGTTCGCCTGTTGCTTTGTTTACTACTGCCTTAAAGTTTTCACCGGAAACCGTTACTGCTTCCTCTGTCTCTTCTGTTGTTACAGCTGGAAGTGCAGTTAAGTCTTCTGCAGCTGCTGCGCCCTGACCATAATCCATTCTGAATTCTTCTTCAATCATTGGATGTCCGGCTTTTGCCCACTCTGTATCCTCTTTCAGACTGAATTCGCATTTCAGATAATACTTGGAGCCCGGTTTTGCTTCTACTGCTTCCATAGGAATTGTAACATCACCAGTTTCCTGTGGAGCAATGGAAACTTCCTGTGTACCTTCCTGAATCACATTTCCATCCTCTGTCAGATACCACTTAAAGTTATATTCGGAAAGATTTGTAAACAGGTTCTCGTTCTTAATAGAAACTACATTGTCACCTTTCCATTCCATTTCACCGCCCTGGTAAACTTTCTTTACCTCAAGAAGTTCCGGCTGCGGAGTACGATCCGGGAATACAAGTCCGTTCTGGCAGAAGTTTCCAGAGTTCGGTGCATCCATCCAGTCACCGCCATATGCGAAATAAGTTTCTTCATCGTGCGGTGTTTCCTCACCATTTTCAAAATCAAGCCATACAACTGCGCTGTCATCTTCTTTGCGCTCTGCTGCTAATTCCTCTTCTGTCAAAGCCTTGGAAATTAAATGAACTTCATCCAGTGAACCAAGCATAATTTTAGAACCTGAAAGACTGGTTCCACCCACCATCATAGTGCCGGCTTCAAAGCTTCCTTCCGGAACTACGCACGGTGTTTCTCCTGCAAGCGCTCCGTCAATATATAATTTTAAGTTCTCGCCATCGTAAGATAATGCAACTTTATGCCAGGAATCAAACCAATTTTCCGGAAGCTGTGCTTCAATTTCTGCTCCTTCACCTGCTGATAATGATACAGAAAGTTTCTTACCGCACGGTGCTTCTTCGCTTGTTTTAGAATAAATTCCTAAAACACCTTCACTTAATCCCATAATAGGTGTGCTTCCCTGTATATTATGTCTTTCATTTACAGCAAATTCTAATGTGAATGGTCCGTTTAAGCGAAGTTTATCATTTTCATAAAAATATACTTTACCATTTATTCCGGTTCCATTTATTCCTTCTACCCCTTTGTTGCCCCATACGTTGTAACGCATGCCTTCAAGAGATTTCTCAGGATATTTTACAACAGGATCTGTTTTTGTATAAATAGACTGATCTACCCAGTCCCAAATAAATCCACCTGCCATGTTTGGATACTTATCTATAATTTCCCAATAGTCTTCCATATTTCCGGTGGAGTTGCCCATAGAATGTGCATATTCGCAAAGGACAAACGGTTTTGTTCCATTTTTACCGAAATATTCTACTGTCATTGGACGGGCATACATTTCAGAATGCATATCTGTATACTGATTGTCTCCCTCATAATGTACGAGTCTTGTGCTGTCTTTTCCACGGATCATTTCTGCACCGGCAGCATAATTCTCACCCTGTCCAGCCTCATTTCCCATAGACCAGATAACAACAGATGCATGGTTCTTATCTCTTTCTACCACATTCTCAATACGGTCAAGAAGCATGGTTTTCCATTCTTCTCCATTGCCCGGAATATTAATTCCATCATCCACAAGACCATGAGACTCATTATTTGTTTCATCTAATACATAAATACCATATTCATCACAAAGCTCATAAAAACGAGGATCATTCGGATAGTGAGATGTACGAACTGCATTTAAGTTATTCTGTTTCATCAGTTCAAGATCTCTTCTCATCATCTCTTCTGTCGGAACGCGTCCTACAGACGGATCCATTTCATGACGGTTAGCTCCTCTCATACTGAGTTTCTGACCATTAATAAGAATCTGAGCTTCTGTTGTATCTTTATTCACCAGTTCGATTTCACGGAAACCAATCTTAATTGCTGTTGCCTCTACTTCTTTGTCTCCATCGTAAAGACCGAGAGCCAGTTTGTAGAGATTTGGTTTTTCTGCTGACCATTTTTCCGGATTTTCCACATTTCCTTTTAATGTAACTTCTGCTTCTTCTCCATCAAAAGAAACTCCTGCTTCCAGTCCGTCTACTGCAACTTCATTGCCTGCTGCATCAAACAGTTTTGCTTTCACTTTATAATCTGCACCTTCTACATCTTTAAATTTACGAAGAGATGTTTTGATGCTCAATTCTGCATTTTTATATTCTTCATCAAGATCTGTCTCTACTTTAAAGTCACGGATTTCTGCTGCATCTTTGCTTGTAAGATATACATCTCGGAAGATACCTGCCAGACGAATGAAATCCTGATCCTCTAACCAGCTTCCATCACTCCAACGATAAACTTTTAATGCAATTGTATTTTCTCCCTCCTGAAGGTATGGAGTAATATCAAACTCTGCACGTGTAAATGTATCCTCGCTGTATCCAACTGCTTTTCCGTTCACCCAAAGATAAAATGCAGATTCAACACCTTCAAAATTCAAAAATACTTCTCTGTCTTTCCAATTTTCATCAAGCTGGAATTTTGTACGGTATGTTCCAATAGTATTTCCCTCTTTCATACCCTGGCCCGGCTGAAGATTTTCAGTATTGTAATACCACGGATATGTAGTATTGGTATACATTGGTTTATCATATTTAAAGCTTCCATCTTCATTTTTAGCAACCGGCCAGCAGCTTGGTACTTCTATATCATCCCATGCGCTATCATCAAATTCAGGAGCTTCTGATCCCTGGATTGGTTCATCCAGTACTTTTGAAAGATTAAATTTCCATGTTCCATTCAGAAGTTTATAATACTTGCTTTCTTCTTTTTTCATTTCCTTCGCTTCTTCCATAGATGCGTAAGGATAAAATGTCGCTCTTGGGCGTTCTTTGTTCACTTCTGTAATTTCAGGATGTCCATCCCATTCATCTCCTGTGAAGCTGATACTTTCTGCGCTTTCTGCATTTTCTGCAAAAACTGCAGTGGTTGGAGCAGACAGTACTACTGCTGCTGTTACAAGAGAAAGACTTGTAGATAATGTTTTCTTTTTCATATGACCCTCCTTATTTTGATATAAGTTTTTCGGTTATTTCTACTACACAATCCAGACTATATCATGCATTTTTTATAAAATCCATATGTTTTTTTCTCATGTTTTATTGATTTTTTATATTTTTTATGTTAACCAAAATTATTAATTGTATTTTTACATAAATTTCGCTTTTAATTCTATACAATTTACACCCAATTTTCACATGTTTTTGCATGGAAAATCGTGATTCTTTACATAAAAAAAGACCTTTTGCTGTATCAAGCAAAAAGTCTTTTTTGAATAATAGGAGAATTACTTCTCATCTCCTTCATTTTTATCCATTCTTGCAATACGTTCTGCAAGTTCCTGATATTTCCCTGTAATGTATCCATAATTTTTACGCTTATGAGGTACAATACAGTTTGTACAATCTTTATATCCACTTTCTGTGTAGGTAAAATTTCCTCCACAGTCTTTTCCCAACGCATAAAGAGGGCAATAGCAGAAAAGACAGTTAAATTCCTCCGGATCTGCACCCTTATGGCAGGGAAAATATTCACATTTTTTATGGCTGAAAAAGGAAAACTCTTTTCCTTCCCAATATGGTTTCTCCATCTTTGCCTCCTTCATACCTTCACGCACTTTCCTGTTGATATTCGTAAAATCTCTATAAAAAAAGAGGGAGCGATGCTACTTCGGTGTAGAAAAACAACTCATTCATAAGTGCGCGGAGGGAACGGTTGTATCCGAAGCAGTATCGCCTGCCATTTAATCATGTATAATTCGTATGAACAGGCGCATTCCATAAAAAATGCCCGCCTTCGAATAAAAGCGGACAACATCCCAGGGTGCGGAATCCCTGAAACTGGTCGTTACACTTTACACGGAAGCTTAACCTCGCCATATTAAGCAGGTTTCCTGACTTCAGAATCAACGCTTACCTCTCCTTCTCATGCTATGGCACAATGGATCTCTGAGGCTTACTCCTCTGTTACAGTGACCGGATCGCTCAGGACTTTCACCTGATTCCCTTTTCTGTTTTGTTCGCTATGGTAACAAACAGCACTTAATACGTTCACTATGGAATTATACTAACCATATAATACTACTTTTATCCAGTATTGTCAAGAACTTTCTTATAATTTCTTTTCATTTGCCGGAATAAAATAAAATTCTACTCTGCCCTCTTGTATCATC